>Ga0180438_10002634_pt1 | contig 28693 bp, 28 predicted proteins | sample SS_ome_12_FD_132455 | JGI IMG/M metagenome (GOLD analysis project Ga0180438, IMG submission 132455) | Hypersaline lake sediment archaeal communities from the Salton Sea, California, USA - SS_3_D_2 metaG | ecosystem: Environmental > Aquatic > Non-marine Saline and Alkaline > Hypersaline >...
AAAATATTATCGTCTGGTTTAGGAATATAGTTAACCCATTTGTAGATCCATCTTTGTTCTTTATCAGAGAGAAATAAATTTAATAATTGCCAGATATTAGGTTCCTCAGTAGGACAAACGAAGCGATAGAGCGGAGGTGCTCCCCTCTTTTTATATAAATCGTTCCAATTTTCTAAAACTAAATTGTATGGATTTGCTTGTTGAGGACAGTATAAATTACATGTTAAACACGTGTTGCATCTCGAAAGGGCATATTGAGATTCCTCCCTATTAATTAACCTTTGAACCTCTTTTTTCGCTTCCTCAATGGGTAGTTGTAACACGGGACAATTGTGAAAGCACTCCCCGCAAACGTCACACTTATCTACTAAAAATGCTGATTTTCTTTTTTTCTCAATCATATTAAATACCATTCATGTTTTCTAATTAATTTATCATAAAAAATTACCAAGCTTCTCCATATGGAGGAGGATTTTCTGGAATATTCGCTATCTTGAAGGTTTTTTTTGAAAGGGCTTTTGGCATTTGTTTTTTCATTATGCCCCAGAAAAAATGCTTCGCACGCTTCCTTTTGGCCTTTCTAGACATTGGTTTTTCCCCAATTGCCATTTGCAATAACTCTATTATGTGATATATTTTTATCTTTCTCATGTATAGTCTTTTCACAGTGCCAAGGGTCGCCAAGCATCCAGCGCAATACACGCACACGGCATCCACTTTCGCTTTTTTATATTCTCTCAAATTCCGAAATCCAGAGCTTATCAAACTCATTGGATTATATGCAGAATCCACCGAAAAACCTCCACCTATTCCGCAGCATCTCATGTTTTCTCTACACGCTGCGATCTCTTTAACTCTTACACCGATTTTCTCCAAGATTTTTCGAGGTAAATCCATGTATTCGTCACCAAACATCTTCGCATAACACGATTCTTGAATCGTAACCGTCATGTCTAACTTTTTCTTTATTTGAATGTCGCCGCTCTCGATTTTTTCCCATAAATATTGAATATAAGACTTTATAGAATCGAACTTGTAGGTTAGACCATAATGCGGTAGCACGTTTTTGAAAACATTAGCCCCTGCCGTACACAATACCAGCAAATGTTTTGGTTTTAATTTTTTAAACCATCCGTCTAACCTTTTAGTTACTTGAAAAAGTTCGTCTCTATATCCCGTACGATATAATGTTTCTCCACAACAATATTCAAGCCTACCTCTTATTTCCAAATCCTTAAACATGCTTGTTTCCGTGAGCTCAGCATAAGTAATGATGTTACACCCCGGATATGTGAGCGTATCACCACTTAACGGGGATTCGTCTGCCCATTCTTTGACAAGTTCTTTTGTTTGTTTAGGAAAATGATCCATTACATACGAGCGAAAATTTGGATATTGGGGATAGTGGGTGATGTAATGCTTGCCTCTCTTTCTAAGACCTTCTCTTTTATACTGCTCGTTCCATCTTTGTAGAATTAACCCCGTAGGATGGGCGTTTTGAGGGCAATAGATGTTACACGAAAAGCAGCTCTGGCATTTATTCAACACGATTTTTGTTTTTTCGCCAGCAATCAGTCTTTTCATCTCTTCGATCGATTCCTCGATGCTAAGACCCATTATTGGGCATTTATGAAAACATTCTCCGCATAGATTACACGCTTCTTCATTAAATGGGGAAAAAAATTCAAGATCTACAGCTTTCATTTCTATCACATTGTCAATAAATAATACTATTTGATCGTTTGAGAATATAAATGTATCAAAATGAATGTACACTTCCTTAATAAATTACGATGATACCTCTTAATTCAAGAATTATTAAACCAACGAAAAATAACATGAGGAAGTTTCCCATGAGTATTCCCACGTCCTTCACTCCTTTAGTTGACTCTGTTGGTCGCCTAAAAGTAAACATGATGCCGATCGGAAAAAATAATAGTGGAAGGAAATATATTGCCGTCCAGGGAACCGTAAAAAAAGCATATATGGCAAAACAAAGCGTGAGAATTGAAAATATCCATATGACAATTTGACACTGTTTGAGACTCAGGTGCTTTCTCAATGAATCGCCATCAATTACCTCATGAACAAATTCACCTGTAATTGCGAAAAAAAAGAAGGCAAACATTAATATCCATTCGTCAGACCTTAAATATAAAAGCCCCCATGGTGTAAATCCGGCTGCATCAATTTTTATCATGAAATAAGGAAGTACGATATGAGAAGCACCTAGAAGAATATGATTTAATATTGGAACGGGCTTAAACCACACGCAATAACCCAGAACCATTGCGATGATGATTATTAAAAAAATCCCGTTAATCCAATAAGCAAGGCAGGTTCGCAATAACAAAACTGTACCTAAAACGAACGTTGAGAGTCCAATCGTAAATATCTCGCGAGGATGGTATCCCTCTACCCTCTGAAGTGTTTCTACCTCGTTCGGATCTCTCATGTCAATCACATCGTTCCAGGTATTTCCAGTAATCGCTAGCATTGCAAACCCAATAAGAATATCAATATGATCGAGAGGATTAAAGCCGTTTAAATATATTGCAATCAGCATTGGAGTTACAACCGAAAAGATATAATCTAATCGAAGCAAACCTATTCTATTTGACATTTATTTCAGACTCTTTTTTTATCTATTACTATTAAAGATATTTACTATTTAATTATTATTTTACTAAAAAATGAAAAATAAAAGAATAAAAATATATTAGTAAAAAATAATAATTTATTAAGTATTTCAATGATATAATTGTCATTAACATGCCCGAAAACGATAAAAAAGGAAATTTATTAGGTGAATTGGTTGTGTGCTCTCGATGTAAGAATCCGTTTATGGGAAAACCTATAGAAGGGCAAGAACTCGTGTGTGACAATTGCATTAAATTAGAAGAGAGAAAGAAAGAGCTTGAGCTTGGGGTTCTTGATAATGTGATCGAATCGAACAAGCAAATGGATAAATGTATTATTAAAATGAAAGATTGCTTATCCGTGGAAGAAAAACAATATAGTAAACAAGACTTTCTAAATAGTATTAAGAAAAGAGCAAAAACTTTAACAAAATCTATCGATCTCTTGGAAAAAATCGATGAAACCCAAGATGAAAAATATATTGATGAGTATAAGTCGCTTTTTGAGAAAATGAAGCGTGAAGATTCATAAACTTTTATAAACAAAAATAAGGTTTGAGTTAAAATGGCATTAGCTTTATCTCATTTGGTTACTTTCCTCATCAGCCTCATTGCCTTACTTTGCTTATATGTAATAGTTTCATTATACTTCTTGAGAAAATATTTAAAAATTAATAAAGAAAGAGTTTCCGAACAAAAAGATTACTTTCCAATGTTTTACTTCGTAGCTTTTTTATTCCTCTCCATTGGACGACTGTTTTTAGCCATATTCGATGTTATTACTGAATTCGATTCAGGTAATTACAACCTGGAAAATTTTGTACTTTGGAAAATTGGTACAGCGTTTCAATTATGCGCCTGGGGTTTATTCTTTGTCGTAATAGAAAAAAAAGCAATGAAGGGGCGCGATAAATACCTTTTATTTATCCTGTACGCCTTTTTTTGTATCATTGGTGTGGCGTTAAACGATATCGTCTTGGCAACTAACTTCATAGTCATTGCGTTTTTCTTTAGCATATACATTCCTTTTGCTTATTTGTACATTGTTACTGTCAGCGATGGCGCCGTGAGAAAAAAGGCGTTGTATGCATTTCTTGGTTTCTTAATAGTTCTCATAGGAGCATTACTTACTGGGGAAACTGTCATAGATTTATTTGGCATTGAGAGAATATTGATGCACCCTATTTCATATATAGTAAAAGCTTTTGGTAGCATATTTCTCTATCTTGGCTTTAAATGATTCAATCTTCAAATCTATAAGAAATTTATACTATTTTTTCTTAAAAATGAACGCGATATTCATTATTTTTTTTAATGGTTGATATTTCGCATCAATCTTCATAATTCTTGATCCTATTCTAACAAAAATGTTCCAACAACTACGAAACAAGACGCTTGTTTCATATCGAGATCTCAAATTCATGAGACTTTCTTCAGTTTTTTCAGGATTAACAGATTGAATGTCAGCAATGCGCATCATCTGTCCATATACGCCAAACATGTCAACGCATTTAAGGTCTTGGCTTTTGAATCTTGATAATACTTGGGATATTTCGTATCTACGGTAATGACCGATCAATTTATCTTGAGAAGTGTAATACTTCATCATGTGGGGGACTGTAATTATGGCAATTCCATCATGTTTCAAAATCCTGCTTATTTCTGAAATTGCTAACTCGTCGTTCCTCACGTGTTCAAGGACATCTAGAGCGCTAACAAAATCATATGTTTTATCTTGAAATGGCAACTTAGCAATATCGCCACAGACAGGATACAACCGTTCCTGATGGATATATTGTTTTAATGGGATGCTTACTATATCATAAAATGATTTATTAATAACATTTTCCACAAAATATAGAAAAGAATTTCCCGAGGAGCCTAAATCTATTCCATTTTTAAAAATTAAATTGGGATTGAGGTGTTCTTTTATTAAATCGAATTTACACCTAATTCCTGGAGAAATATAATATTCATAAAGAGTTCTACATGAGAAATTCTTATGATTTTCGTAAAATTTTCTTGAATTCATGGAATATAATGAAGTTCTATTAATTTTGAGATTCCAATGGGGGAACTGGTGGAACCACATAACCCTCCCATTTGGTAAGAGTAGGATAATCCCACCAATGATCAGGAATTTCTGAATAAGTCCCATATTTTTTAAGCCCAGATTCAAAACCATGAAAATTGGCAGAAGGCACCTTAATATGAGCGGCCTGAGGATAGAAATACGCCCCGAAACCACCTTCCTTCGTCCCTAAGTTCCTCATCATGTGCCATACTTCCCTTTCGCACTCCTCTGGCGTTCCTTGTGTATATACAGTTTGAATATCAACGCATCCAAAGAAAGTTATTTTTCCACGGAAGGGTTTAAGATCTGTATATCCTGTCATACGAGGCGCATCTAATTCCAAGGCATCCGTGCCCCATTTGATTAAATCGGGAATAATTTTATCGATTTTACCGCAACAATGATGAAACCATGTACGCCCTCGATCGTGAGCTGCTTTTGCTAAAGTACCGAATACAGGCTCGTAAAATTCTCGAAACATTTTTGGACTAAGGAAAGGACCATTTTGAGCTGCGAGGTCTTCTACAAGAAGAAATCCATGTGGATTCCCACCAAACCTGATCCATCCATCCATGCATTCGATTAAATGTTCCGTAAAGTGAGCAAGTAATCGTTTTAATTCTTGTGGATGTCTTTTATGATCAATTAGAAAATTACTGAATCCACGCATATTTTGAGCCATTTGAAAAGGTCCCATAAGACCCAACATACCTAATCGATATTTATCTTTTCCATATAGTTCCATCATATTGAGAAATGGTGCATATCTAGACTTATCAAAATTGTCTGGAGTGTATTTCTCTAAATGATCGTCAAGCATTGACCAATCGGTGAGCGTAGGGCGCCCAGGATGCCCCATTGAAGTGTTCTTTCCTGTTCGATTCCAAATCGTCCCCCAAGGATCGATTTCTTCCCTTGGAACTTTGAGCCATTTATTTCTCTTGTATTTTGGATTGCTTGCTGCCCATTCTGGCATGTCCCATTTCCAAATTCCTGAACTTATAATCATGTCATCTCCTGAATGGGGAAATAATCCTTTCTCTTCTTCAATCCAACCTGGTCGCCATTCCTTGGGTGGAACCATGATTAAGGAGAAGAGATCACCCCCATCACCACCAAATCCCCCCCAAACAGGAACTTTATCCGGACCTGTAAAATTTAATGCAGCTTCTACTCTTTCAATGGAATTTATTTATATCACCTTGCAATTAAGATTATGTTTTTTTTTCATTTCACCCTTAATCTGGTTTATATAACTTAAAACTTAAAGGTTAGGATTTCCATAGAATATAAATATTAAATAAAAAATTTAAGATAAAAAATATTCTAAAGATTTAAGGTTCTCTTATTTTGTCATTGCTCTCCCGATTAGAAACGCAATTATAACTACGATGAAAGATACAATTCCAACGGTGTAAAACGCAAGGATCAAATTTACACTAATCACATTCACCATTATTCCCTTGAGAATCCAGATGTATAATGCCCCTATAGTCACGAAAATGATGTCCCATATGGCATTTACAAGAGAATCCCTCCTGTTTTCAAATTTCAATCCCGTTTCAACAAATATGGTATTCTCGATAATCTCCCATCCAATCCCAACTCCAATTGTTAGGATCAACATCCACCAATAAGGTATGATATAGACTAACGCTTGATCTACATAAGTTGGTATGATATTTATCAAAACCAATAGTAAAAACGACACGATACCCATTGCAATATGCCCCCAACTAAAATAATCCCAGGGAGCTCTTCCAGTTTCGTCTTTAGTTTCCGCAACCATTCCCATTTTTATTCAACTCGTTTTTTTTTGCATGTTATTACATGTTTTTTCCTTGATGAAATAATAATAAAAACGCAAATAAATAACTTTTTAGCAAGTTTTCTGTTTTGTTTTTTTCAATTGTATTATAATTAAAAACTTTCAAAATTGTGTAATCAAGGCACAATGATCGGATGCAATAGAACAATGTATCACGCTAGTAATTGGTGTTAAATCAGGAGAACACATGATATAATCGATTCGTTTATGAGGAGTAGCATGTTCGTCAAAATCTCCAGTATAACCAAAATCGGCGTGTAAAGATTTATATGTGTCAGTAAATTTTAAAGCGCTACTACTATTAATTAAAGAATATTCCAAAGAAAGTGGTTCAAAGTTTAAATCTCCAAGCCAACAAATCCTCTCAAAATCAATTTCTTTATCGATTTCAGCAACAATGTAAGGTACTTGAAGGAGTCGATCCTCTTCGCTTGTTGAAAGGTGCGTTATGAAGAATGTCCATATTTCCGAATCAATTTCAAATTTCGCTCTTATCATGGCTCTTGGCTCGTTAGATTGTTTAGCTTGTGGAAGTTTAATTATTTCAGCAACTCGTATGGGATACTTGCTCAATATTGCGTTTCCATAATGTTTAAAATAGGTAAATCCATAATAATAATACATGTTGAGTTTATGAGCAAGATATGATGTTGCATCAATAAAGGTGGTTTTTAAGATGCCTAAGTCTACTTCTTGCAAACCTACTATGTCCGGATCATATCCCCTTATTTCTTCAGCTATGCGATCAAAATCAAATACATCATCAAAACCAAAACCGCTATGAATATTCCAAGTCATTACGGTTGGACTCGTGCTCTGTTCTGGTTCATGTATTCGCACTGTTATTATTATCCCTAAAGAAACCATGTTAAGTGCAATAATGATTATGAATAAAATACTTACTGGTTTGGATATATGTAATTGAATTTTTTTTTGAGTCAATCTTACCTTTTTATTCTTTAGTTCCGTTATGAAAGTAAGAGATGTTCCAACTGCATCAACAATAATGACTGTATTTACCATTACAGAAAAACGATATCCCCATAGAATTAATTGCTGTAATAATAAATCAAATAATATGAACACGAAAAAAATCATTAGCCCGGCGTATAGTTTCCGTTTCGATGAAAATGAATAGAAATGGAAAAGATAGGAGAAATATGCTACTAAAGAAAAAACAGTAACTATTGAAAGTATAGTGATATAAAAAGTGGAAAACAAAGTATAATCGTTGTCAATTATCCATATTGATAGAAAATTCAGGAGAAGGGATATTCCAATTAGAGATAAAACGATTTCTTTTATTTTTTTCTGTTCCATTGAGAATAGCATCTTATTTACGATAAAATAACTAAGCACTAAAACAACGATGATTAAAATCACGTAATAAGTGTACCCATAAGACGGATAATTTAGAATAGAATATGGAATTAATCCATTATAGCTCAGATTTAACACGTCGTAAGCAGAGAGCGCCATTGGATTGAGTATCCAAAGAATTGCAAATAAAAAGAACGATGCGAAAATGATAGAATGTAAAAGTGTTATTTCCTTTTTGTCAGAGCTGTTAACATTGATATCTTTTATGGAAGGATAAGTTTCGATTTTGCTTGGTGAGAATAGAAGGAGATTACACGCAGCTAATACAGCAGAAAACACGAATGTGGGAATAATTTTAATGGGATCCTTGGTTAAACTCAAGGAAATGTTTATCATGTAAAAAAAGAATTGAATTCCGATACCAATAATCATACCACTAAGAAACATGGAATAATCAATTATATTATCATACTGTTCAATAAATAAAATGATCTCAATGAAAAAAAACAGTATTGCGAAAAAGAGAATGAATTTGAGCACGAAAATTACAGCAGGTATGATTATAAATTGCGCAGTTATCCTGAGTCCTATTATTTCAAACACTATTATGAATAACAGGTATTTGGATGAACGAATCCTTATATTGCTTTGTTTTAATGCCATGAATTCAACGACCACGATAATAACTGCAATTAGAACTCCAGGTAAATAGTGAAAAACATCTGAAATGTGATTAAAAACATAAGCACTAAAATGCAGGATTAAATTGGAACCTGTTTCAAATAAAAAGAACGAGACCAGAGCTATTAAGGAAATGGCGTAGATTTCTTTATTATTTTTCATGATTTTTATTGGATTATTTTTAATTTATTACTATTTTAATTGACAATATAATATTTAATAGTATAAAATTCATTTTTGAAAGTAATTTACAATATAATTATCCTTTCGTTTTTTGTGTTTTAATGGAATTTTCTCCGTTAATTCGTCTATAAAACTTGGAAATAGATTTAATGGAACGCTGAATAATAACGGTATCAAATTATCGTCTTTAATACTGAATTTAAATCCTATTTGGTAAGATGTCTCCAATTTCTCTGCGATTACAACCTTAATTGCCTTTAAATTGATGAAAACCATGTCGCGATAAATTTCATGATTCTCCAAATCGCTTATTGGATTTTTAGAATAATCGATTTTAAAAGCATTATAAGACTTTTGAATCAATCTCTTATTAGAAACTACTGAAATTTCTTCATAATATCTCAAATCTTTAAGGCTAACTTGTAGATTTTTAGTAATTTGATTGAGTTTTTTGATTCCAGGCAAGATAATTCCGATTCCACATGTAACAGTAACAATAATCGGAATTATAAGATATAATAGGGCGAAAAGCACGTTTATTTCTTCAAATCTCATTAAATATGTTATGTAATTGAAGATCAGGCTCAACGATATTATTAAAGCGAATCCAACAACAATCTCTAACAGAGGTTCGAAGAGAAGGTTTTTTGTTTCAATAAAAATCCACGAGATTTCTTCTCCTTCAAGTAAAAGTGTTTCAATTTCTTCCATTAATTTAATCAACTCTAGCTAAAAATCGATTCAATAGTTTTCTAAATAAAATTATATCACTACTTCATTTTAAAATTTAGTTAGAAAAAAAAATAGAGAGATTATCATATTTTTCTCACTAATTAATAATTAGGATATGATATACTTCGTTTTTCTCTTCTTAAGATATATTAGAGCTAATGAAATGGTGAAAAGAGATCCAATCAATACGAACATATCATACCCTGGAATGGGATTCCCTCCACCTCCCGAGGGAATACTCGTGTCTGGTTTTCCTACATTTATTATAATATCAATACTATCAACATAGCCACGAGAATCGTTTATATAAAACCTAACTGTATAAGTACCGTTGTGTATATTATTCCAAAGACTAGTTTCTATTGAACCCATAATGTTTTCATTAATAACGTGTAATAACACGATCCTTGTAGAAACAAGTCCTAGTTCTATAACTTCAATCCAGAAATATTCCCCTCTCCCTTCCAACACTGTTAAATTATATTCCGGGGCTTGAGTTCCGAATAGAGAATTATTAATTGATGCATCAATCGTAATATTGGGCGCATCCCACATCAAAGGCTTATAATCTATTGATGAATCTCCAGTAATACCCGTGTAAGGTGTTTCTCCAATACCATCATCGTCGGGATCTTGACCGCTGTAATCATCCCAATAATTTCCCATAGCTGAATTATTCCAATGATTAAATTCTCCAATATCTCTACCATTACCTGCTAAATTATTTATCATAGAATTATTGAAAACCAAGTTTCCGTCTGCACTCGTTGATAGATATATTCCTCTGCCCGTATTGTTATATATCATGTTTCCTTTTACCGTGTTATTACAACATGTCCTTGAAGCATCATATATAAAAATTCCATCTTTATGATTATCGTAAATGAGGTTTCCTGATATTGTATTGTTAATACTATAATATTCTAAGAATATCCCGTGATCTGTATTATTATATATTATATTACCCTCTATAGTAACATTTCTTGTAGTTCTAATACTTATACCATTATCACCATTATTATATACGGTATTTCCTGAGATCGTGGTGTTATAACAAGATTCATTGCCCATCATTGTTCCTATTAGATTGATCCCATCCTCGCCGTTTTCAAAAATGCGATTATTTTTCACTATAGTATTATTTGCGTAATAACTTAATGCAATACCACTATAACATCCTGATATATTATTATTCATTACTGTGTTATTAACAGAATTATATGTTATACTTATTCCGTTATCATAATTCTCTTTATAATAATCTATAATCGTATTATCAAAAATTCGATTGTTATTATTACCACCATTTAAATATATCCCACTCCCAGAGCTATTTATAATTCTGTTTCCAATTATCATGTTATTATAACAATTGTCCATATAGATTCCATTCCATTGATTATCGCTTATGTTATTTCCTATTATTTTATTATTTTTACTCCCACTATCAATTGTGATTCCTACGCCTAAATTATATGAACAATTATTATTTATCAATGTTCCATTATTACTATTAGCGAGACGAATCCCTGCTTGAAAAGCACCGCTAAGTGAGGTAGTGGTGGTACAATTTTCAATTCTAAAATAATAATTATCAGAATTTTGGATCAAAATACAGCTCCCCGCATGATTTCCCGTAATAATTACATCTTGAATAACATATGGAGTTTCATAAGACCCATTACCAGAAAACCAACCCTTCCCAATACAATCAGACCAATTACCATTAAAAATATAGATGTATGATTCAGTGTAATAACCTGCCGTCTTTGGAGTTCTAGTATCAGTCTCATTTTCGATCTGATTCTTCTTGCTGATATTTATCCCATTTTTAGGAAAAACCAAGGTTGATGCCGTTAACACCAGAGAAAATATGAATATAAACGCTAATTTGCTTTGTTTCAATTTTTTCAATAGTATTATCACTTCTTTCTTTATAATAAATTTGTAATAGGCATTATTCTTATTAAAATAAGTAATTATTTGACTTGTTTGTATATAAACCTTGCTATTGCTTTCAAGCAATCGCTTTAATTAATTTTAATACGATTTTATCGTTATTATATTCTTAATAATTTCGTATTTTGTTTTCATTTGTAACTTTGCCACATATTTTTTTTTCAAAAATTGGGACAATCTAGTTCGAAAAAATGTATTTTTGTTCAGAGAAATCGAAGAAAAATTTTTTATTTTCATTAAAACTATGAATTCATTTTCCTTTTATTTTTAAAATCTGGAAGTCTATGATAAATCTAAAAGCATGGCATTTGAAATATGGTTATAACTATTTATTTCACGGAATAATTGAGCAGAGCGTCTCTAAAATTAACCGTAAAATTTAAATTGATGAAACGAAATTAATAGAATAGGCAATAATAATTATTGTCTTGAGTGTGGAATGTTGTTTTTAGCCATAATTTATTCCTCCACGATTAATTTATTGTCCAAAAAACAATTACCATTCCATTACTCTTTTTTTTTCATATCTTAACAATACATCTAACTCAAATTGGAATTCTCTTGGTTCTAGTGATTAAATGAACTTATTTGGTATTAATTGAAAGATGTAAATATTATAATTGCTATAATTACAATTGCTATAAAAACAATACAAGATACCAAACAACCTAATGATTCATATTCAATTAAATGCTCCTTTTTATAATAACCAACTTGCTCACCACATTCTGGACAATGTGAGGGAATCTTTCTAAAATGATAATTTCTAAAAGGATGATGAATTCGATAGATTCGCGCTCCGCAGTTTTCACATCTAGGTCTTAAATAGGTTTTATTTCTTGGTTTCATTTTATGTTAAATCTCATTTTGGTTATGGTAAAAATATGTAAATATTTCTAAAAAATTTTTATGTAGTATGTGATATGTTATATTACTAAAAAAAAAATATTAGAGGTTCAAGAAGTTGAATAGATTTGAAGGAAAGGTAGCATACATCACTGGCGGTGCCTCTGGATTAGGAGAAGAGACCGCAAAAGATTTTGCAAGAGAAGGTGCGAAAGTCGTCCTAGCTGATTTTGATGTGGATAACGGGAAAAGAGTTGAAAAGGAGATTAAAGACGCAGGTGGAGATGTCATCTTCATAGATACTGATGTTCGTAATGCATTCTCAGTAGAAAGCTCCGTAGCGAAAGCTTTTGAAACTTATGGTACGGTAGACTATTTAATCAATTCTGCGGGCATTCTAAAAGATGGAATGATTCATCGCCTAACAGAAGATAAATGGGATGATGTTATCAATACGCATCTAAAAGGATTCTTTCTAAGCATGCAAGCTTGTGTAAAAAGATGGATTGAATTCTGTAAAGCAAATCCTAAAGAAAACATCGCTGATAATCCCGATAGGAGAATTATTACTATATCCAGTCAAGCTGCCGAAGGAAATATAGGTCAATTAAATTATTCTGCCGCAAAAGCTGGGATGTTGGGAATGGTCAAAACGGCAGGCTTGGAATTGATCAGGTACAATGTCAAGACGCACGCAATAATGCCAACATTAATAGAAACACCAATTTTAGGAGAGTTATTGTCGAAAGATGATGGCAAGTGGAGAAAATATTATTCAGGTAGAATTCCTCTAGGTATTGGAGAGGCGAAATATGTCTCACAAGTGATACTATTCTTATGTGGACCAGAATCCTGGTTCATGAACGGAGAAATCATCGGTATTAACGGCGGTCGCCTAGATAAAGTCTAATTATATTCTATTTTCTTTTTATTTTTCAACTTTATTTTTAAATTTTAATAATACTTATAAAATCTTAGGTAAAGTTTTATTTAGAAACACAATATACTTCTGTAGAAGTGAACAAAATGAAAGCATCTTTCCGTCCCGTTGCCATGATCAACATCACCAACAGGTGTAACTTGAAATGTAAGCACTGTTTTGTCTTTCGAGAAGGTACCCCGAACACGCCTACTGATAAAAACGAGATGCCCGCAGAAGAAATGATAAAAAAGATTAAGAAATATAAAAGGAAGCATGGGATCCAGCGAATGGTCTGGATGGGAGGAGAACCCCTTCTAAGAAAAGACGTGTTAAAATTAGGTATTAAGTTATTCCCCCAAAACACCATAACAACTAATGGTACACTGCCTTTAGTAAATTATGGGCCGAAGATAAAATGGGTGATTTCATTAGATGGTCCCGAAGAGATTAATGATGAGATAAGGGGGAAAGGAAGTTTTAAAAAAGTCATTAAAAACATGAATAATTTACCCGAAGATTTTGAAGGAGATCTTCAATGTAATTGCGTGGTTACCAAAACAAATGAAAATTCTCTTGAAGAGCTAATCATAATCTTGCGAAATGAGACACCTATTAGAGGTGTGAACTTCACTTTTTATGTCCCAAAAAGTCGCGATACGACTGGATTAGGATGGAAAACATTAGAAGAGCGAGATGTAACTATTAAAAATGTTCTAGCTCTGAAGAAAAAATATCCAAACTATATTCTCAATAATACAATGGTACTGGAGCTCATGATGTCTCAAAACGCGTTAGAAATTACGAATGATTGCCCGGTCAAAAATTTCATGCTCCCCCTCTATCTAGGAGATGAGGGATTTGTTAAGCCCTTTTGTTGTTATGGAAACGATGTAAATTGCGATTTATGTGGCGCCTGGGCGGTTTTTCACCTTGCAGGTATCATGAAAATAAATCCTGGATGGCCTGAGAAACCATCTGGGCAGTTTAAAAGAATTTCTCCTTCTGATATTGAAATTTAAAATAACTTAATTCCATTTTTATTTTTTTGAATTTAAAGTTTATAAATATTCACGACATAATTGTTATTTATGCAAGAACCTGAATATGAGGATTATTGGTTCAACTACGTGTTTAAGAAAGATCCTCAACAAATTAAAGATGCTGTGAAACAAGAGTACATTGCTTCACAAGGATTAAAAATTCACTTGGATATCTTTGACAATAAAGAACCGGTTGATAAAACGATTATTTTTATACCCGGTACTGCCATGTATAGCCGTTTTTACGCAGAGTTCTGTTACAATCTTTTTCAAAAAGGATTCAGAGTCGTCGTGCCTGACATGCAAGGACATGGTTTCAGCGAAGGTCCTCGTGGACATTTCACAATGGAGACTTTGACTCAAACCACATATGACGTGACTTCTTACGTGCTGGATACATATGGAGGGAAGGTTGCGATAATGGGATCGAGTTTGGGGGGTATTACCGCCCTATATAGCGCAGCAAATGACGATGAGAGGTTATCTGCAGCTATTTGTCATAATGCTGCAATATTTGACGAAAATGCATATAAAAGAATAATACCAATTAAAGGAATTTTAAGACTTTTATTACCCTTAGTTCCTGTAGCCGTAAAGATCGCTCCTCGAACGAGAGCTAGCGTATGGTTATATTTAAAGGCTGAAAGATTAGCTAAGACTGAGGAATTGTTAAATAAAATCGATATACTCAAGAAAGATAAAATTTTGTCCCATAAATATACAGCAACGGCTCTCAGAACACAACAAAAGGATCCCATGGCTAAAAAAATTGAAGAGATATCTACTCCCATTATGATAATCAATGGCGATGAGGACGTTCTTTTCTCAGTTGAATACATGACTGAATTATATGATCGGCTAACTTGCGCAGAAAAAAGTTTAGAGATATTAGAGGGTGCCTCACACCTCATATTTCAAGAGAACATTGAAGAATCTCTTGATCGCATTGTTCCTTGGTTAAATAAGGTTTTGAAGTAAATATATAATTTTATTAAGTATCATATCTAAGTGTTAATATAATACATAGTATGAGGAAATATAAATGCCTAAAGCGAAAGCAAATAATATTGAAATAGAATACGACACGTTTGGTGATCCCTCGGGAAAACCACTTCTTTTGGTCATGGGGCTGGGAGCTCATATGATCGAATGGTTAGAGGAGTTCTGTGAAGCATTTGTAGACAAAGGATTTTTTGTGATTAGATTTGACAACCGAGATGTGGGACTTTCTACTAAATTTGAAGATGCAGGAATGCCAGATATTCAGAAAGCGATTGGCGCAGCAATGCAGAGAAAACCAATTGATGCTCCATATCTATTAGACGACATGGCTAACGATGCGGTTGGTCTTTTAGACGCACTCGGAATTGAGAAAGCTCATATATGCGGCGCATCGATGGGGGGTATGATCGTCCAAACGATAGCCATTAACCATCCTTCAAGGGTTTTAAGCCTTGCTTCCATAATGTCAACCACTGGCGATCCCACACTTCCTCAAGCGACTCCAAAAGCTTTAAAAATTCTAATGACGCCCCTACCTCAAGAGAGAGAAGCATACATCGAGGAATCATTAAAAATAAAGGAATTTCTTTACGGTACTGGTTATACTTTAGACAAACAAAAGGCAAGAGAGATAATAGAACAAAAATTCGATCGATGCTTTTACCCTGTAGGATTTGCTCGACAGCTCGTAGCAATACTTGCAAGTGGTGATAGAACAGAAAAACTGGCTTCTATAAAAGTTCCTACAGTGGTTCTCCACGGTAATGCTGATCCTTTAGTCCCTGTTGAAGGTGGTAAAGCTACAGCAAAAGCAATACCTGGAGCAAAATTAGTTCTTTTCGATGGAGTAGGACACAGTATACCAACTGAAGTAGCACCTCAATATATAGACGAAATCGCAGAAAATGCCGCTAAAGCAAGTAATTAATAATAAAAACAAGATCTTTCTTTTTTTTTCCAATAATTAATGTTAAATACTTTATATCAATTTTTCTTTGATTGAGATATGGTATAAAGTTTATGTTCTGGATTTATTATTGATTAAACATATTATAAATAGATAAAAAATTGAAAGATGATACTATATATCGAAGTGCTGAGGGAAAAGCGAAAATCATCGCGTTATATGATAAATTTTTGTCTCGTTTTGATATTCAACACGAAGAGGTTAATATAGAAACGAGATATGGTTCTACACATGTTTTAGTAATTGGTCCAAAGAATGGTCCTCCATTGATTTTTTTTCATGGAGGAAATTCTCTAAATCCTTTTGATTTAAAAAAATTTATACCGTTGGCTAATGAATATAGAATCTATGCGCCAGACACAATCGGTCATCCTGGAAAAAGTGCTGAATATCGTCTATCGCCTAAAGATAATAGTTATGGAGAGTGGGCATTAGATGTATTGGATGGTCTCAAACTCAAAAAAGCAGCTTTTGTTGGACCATCTTTTGGAGGAGGTATTCTCCTACAAATCGCGTCATTTGCTCCCGAACGCATCTCCGCAGCAGTATTCATTGTTCCTTCTGGATTTGCAAATGGTTCTGGTATATCTATAATACGTAAATTAGTAATACCATTGATGAAATATCGTTTATCTCCAACACGGAAGAATTTTGAGAAAACCATATTACCTTTAGTAGATCACCCTGACGATGATTTAATTGAGATGTCATATACCACAATTCCCAATTTAAAGGTTGCTTCTCGAATGCCTCATCCAATGAAAAAAAAAGACTTATTGGAATTTAAAGCTCCTTCCTTAGTAATTGCTGCTGAAAATGATGTACTCTTTCCTGGAAAATTGGTTATTAAGAATGCGAAAAAAATCTTACCTAATCTAATTTCAAGTAAATTACTTCTTGATAAACCTCATGCATTTTATACTGCTTCAAAACAATGTCTTGAAGAAGTTATTACTGAAACACGGGAATTTTTAAATAATAATTTATAAAAAAAGTTTAATTTAGTCTTCAGCTGATTTGACTTTCTTAATATTTTCTATTAAGGCTGGAATGACTTTATGTAAATCACCAACAATACCGTAGTGAGCAACATTAAAAATTGGAGCACTCGGGTCTTTATTTATTGCAACGATAATATCCGAATTTTCCATCCCTACTAAATGTTGGATGGCTCCCGAAATTCCACATGCAATGTATAATTTTGGCGTTACTGTTTTTCCAGTTTGTCCTACTTGCTGATCTTGGGGAATCCAGTTCAATTCTACGGTTACCCTTGACCCTCCTATCTCAGCGCCAATTGCTTCGGCAAGTTCTTCTATTATTTTAAAATTCTCTTTCTTTCCAACGCCCCTTCCTCCAGCTACAATAATCTCAGCGTCTTCCAGGTTTACCTTGCTTTTCTCTCGATTTATGACTTTTACGATTTTTGTAACTGAGTCTTTCTCGCTATAATCGTAATCGATTTGGCGTATATTTACCTTTCTTTTTTTAGCTTCAGGTTTTTTAAAGGTCCCTGGTCTCACGGTTGCCATTTGTGGTCGGCTATTTGGCGTTCTTATTGTTGCCATAATGTTTCCACCAAAAGTCGGTCGTGTTTGAAACAAGTTATTAGTTTTAGAGTCAATTTCTAATCCAGTGCAATCTGCCGTTAAGCCCGCGTTCAGTCTTTTTGCGACTCTAGGAGCGAAATCCCTTCCCGTGGCCGTAGCTCCAATCAATACAATTTCAGGTTTGTTTTCCGTTATTAATTCGGTGAGTGTTTTAGTGTAAAGATCAGAATAATAGTTCTTGAGTATTTTGGACTTTACATATATTATCTCATCGGCGCCATACATACTTAATTCTTCAAGTTGATCGTCAAAGGCATCTCCTAAAATTACTAAAGTTAAACTTACATGAAGAGTATCGGCTAGTTCTCTTCCTTTCCCTAATAACTGATATGCAACCTTGTGTATATTCCCTTTATAATGCTCGGCTATCACCCAAACTCCTTTATACTGTGATAAATCAACTTTTTCTATTCCAACTTCTTCTTTTGTCCATATAATAGCATCCATAGTACATGCTTCAACACACGCGCCACATAAATTACAATCTTCTGTAATACATGCTTTATCGTCAATTACCTCTATTCCACCGTATGGACAACTGGCTACACACGCGCCACATCCAGAACATAGTTCACTATCTACTGTTATACTCATTTTTTTGCCTCCTATAATAGCTTATCTTCCTTTAAATTATTGCATAATTGCTGAACCATTTCTTCGACTGATCCTTCTAACACTACGTGTTTCCCTTTCTTCTCAGGAATAAATATCTTAAATACTTCGGTTTTTGAACCTGTAAGACCGATATTTTCCTTTCCTGCCTTCAAGTCGTTGGCATTCAAATATTTCACTTCCATTTCTTCGTGAGCATTAACGATTCCAGTCATTGTTGGAAATCGAGGGTCATTTACTTCCTTTAAAACCGAAATTAAAGCGGGTAATTTTGACTCAATAATGACGGTTTCTTCTGATCTAAAAACTCTTTCAGTTATTATTTTATCTCCCTTCAATTCACACTTCTGCACGTAAGTGATCTGCGGGAGGCCTAACTCTTCTGCCAATTCGGGTCCTACTTGGGCGGTATCACCATCAATGGCTTGAGTTCCGCATATTACGAGGTATTTTTTTTCATCTCCGGAATCTTTTAATATTTTTTTTATAGCAAGCCCTAAAGTGTGAGATGTAGCTAAAGTGTCTGCACCAGCAAATGCTCTATCTGTCAAAAGATAAGCCTCATCTGCTCCCATTGCTAGAGCTTGGCGTAAAACTTCTTCAGCTTGAGGAGGTCCCATGCTTAATGCAATGACTTCTCCTCCATGTTTTTCTTTTATGCTTAATGCAAGTTCAGTTGCATTGTTATCCATCGGATTTGTAATGCTTGGAATGCCTTTTCTTACAAGGGTATTTGTCTTAGGATCGATTTTTACTTCTGAAACACCAGGAACTTGTTTTATACACGTGAAAATTTTCATTTTTTGACCACCTCAATATCCTCTCCTTAGTAACTTCTGTGCTATCACCATTCTTTGAATTTCGCTAGTACCTTCGTAAATTTCTGCCATTTTTGCATCTCTAAAGTATCTCTCCACAGCGTAAGCTTTCATCAAGCCATACCCACCATGTATTTGAACGGCATCGTGAGTTGCTTGCATTGCTGCTTCGGAAGCTTTTAGTTTTGCCATTGAACCCATTGTACCATATTCTAAACCATTGTCGCACATCCACGCTGCCTGATATGTTAATAAGCGCGCACATTCAACTGCAACGCCCATATCAGCGATTTTCCATTGAACGCCTTGAAAGCTTCCAATAGGTCTACCAAATTGCACCCTTTCATTTGCATATTTGATTGAAGCTTCTAGTGCTGCCTGTCCTAATCCCACGCATTGAGCAGCCATGAGAATTCGACCATAATCTAAGATCTGCAAGCCAATTCTAAATCCACTGCCAACACTACCTAAAACGTTTTCCTTGGGTATTCTCACATCCTGAAAAACAAGTTCAGAAGTGTTAGAAGCTCGTACTCCTAATTTATCCTCTCTTACACCTACAGAATACCCTGGTGTATTAGTATCCACAATAAACACGGTTAACTCTTTCCTCTTTCCTTTTTGTCCCGTTTTTGTTACTACGAGTAGTGTTTCAGCAATTCCTCCATTAGTCGCAAAAATCTTACTACCATTTAATACCCATTCATCTCCGTCTAAATATGCATTTGTTTCTACACCACCTGCGTCAGAGCCCGCGTTTGCCTCAGTTAGAGCAAAAACACCTAATTTTTCTCCCTTAGCAAGTGGAATTAAGAATTTCTGTTTTTGTTCTTCTGTACCAAACTTGTATATTGGATATGCGCACACGCTTGCGTGTACTCCCGTGGTGATTGACCAAGACGCGTCTATTCGCCCTATCTCTTCAGTAATGATGCAAAAACTTATCGTGTCTTCATGCAATCCAGCTCCTCCGTATTCTTTTGGAATGCAAGTGCCGAAATATCCCATTTTTTTCATTTCTTCCATGACTTGCGGATCTAGGCGCGATTGTTGGTCGCTTTCTTCCGCTATTGGAGCTATATGTTTCTCAGCGAACTCTCTCGTAACTCTTCTAATCATTTTTTGCTTTTCAGTTAAAGAAAAATCCATTCCTTACTCACAATTCTTCTATAATTATTAAATTACTTCTAAAAAGGGTGAGAAATAATTAAAAATTTTTGAATTTATCACTTGAAATGTTGAATATTCTAATAAGAAAAGAAATCATATAGAATATGATGTTAATTTGATATCTAAATTGTAAAGACTAAAAAAGTTTCAACATTAAAATTAATCAAAAAAAAACATATTTTAGTATATCTTAACTTAAAGATAATTAATAATAAAATAACTATAATGAATCTGATCTCGGAAATCTCGAGATTTATAAGTGAACACCATGTATGATAGAGAATATTTAGAACAGATAAAAAAAAGAAAAGAAGAGTGGGAGTCTAAGTTCCAGAACGCAAAGGAACGGGATGCTAAATTTGTTACTGATTCTGAAATTCCGATTAAGCGGATTTACACTCCTTTAGATGTAAAAAGCGACTTTCTCGAAAATGTAAACTTCCCTGGCGAGCCTCCATATACGAGAGGTGTCTATCCCACGATGTATCGAGGGCGCTTTTGGACCATGAGATTATTTTCTGGACACGGAACTCCTGAAGAAACAAATCTGAGATGGAAGTATTTATATGAAAACGGGGAAACGGGATTTAGCGCTGCTGTTGATGCTTTAACTTTTAATGGAATTGATCCAACAAATAAAGATGGTGCTCCAGAAGTTGGAACCTCAGGCGTACCACTTTATTGCATTGACAGTTTATACGCGCTTACAGAAGATATTCCTATAGATAAAATTAGTGTTGCTCTAGTAGTAGAGCCATTTACATGCGCGCCAGTATGTTCAATGTATTTTAACATGGCACGAGCTCGAGGTTATGATATAAAACAATTAATTGGAACCACGCAAAACGACATTCTTACAATGACAGTTGGTTACATCCCATATAAAAACTGTCCACCAAACCATTTACTACGCCTAGCATGCGATTTTATTGAATGGACTGTACCACAGAAAAACGTTCCAAGATGGCATCCTATTAATTTCACGGGATATAACTACAGAGAAGGAGGGATTGATGCAATCCAAGAATTAGGATTTGTTTTTGCGAGCGCTTGTTCTCACATTGATAATCTCGTTGAAAGAGGGTGGAAAGTTGACGATTTCGTGAACCGACTTGCATTTCACCTTGCCGCACATAAAGACTTCTTTGAAGAAATCGCGAAATACAGGGCAGCAAGAAGGATCTGGGCAAAATTAATGAAAGATCGATACGAGTGTAAAGATCCAAAATCTCAAGAGTTCAGGTTTCACGTGCAAACTGCTGGTAGTTCTTTGACCGCGCAGAACCCTAAGGTGAATATCATAAGAACTGCAATTCAAGGATTAGAAGCCAATTTAGGTGGGTGCCAATCACTTCATACAAATTCTTACGACGAAGCAATATGCCTGCCTTCGGAAGAGGCTGCTTTAATTGCTTTACGAACGCAGCAAGTAATCGCTGACGAAACGAGAATTGCAAATACGGTTGATCCGCTTGCGGGATCTTACTACGTTGAATGGCTCACTGATGAAGTGGAAGAAAGAGTGTGGAAATATATTGCGAAAGTTGAGAAGGTAGGTTCGATAGATAAAGCTTTATCGACGGGTTGGTTATATAAAGAAATGAGGGATGCTTTCCATAAAAGGCGCAGGCGTATTGAAAATCGAGAAGAAATAATGCTTGGAGTGAACAAGTACGAAGTCCCCTATGACGACGTTACAGACGTGTTCAGGACCAGTAAAGAGGCAATAGAAATCGAAGTAAATCGCATTAATAAGCTGAAAGAGCGGAGAGACAATGCAAAACTAGAGAAACTTCTTGATAAGCTCCGGGATGTATGTGAGAAAGAAGAGAATGTCATGCCTATTATGATGGAAGTGACCAAGGAAGGTGCGACTATTGGAGAAGTATGCGATGTGTATCGTGAAATATATGGCATCTGGGAACCACCATTAGCTATATGATGTATATGAGGTGTTAAATATGGGAAGTAATCAAATCAGGGTTTTAATGACAAAACCAGGGATAGATGGGCATTGGAGAGGAGGAATCGTAGTTTCAAGGGCTTTAAGAGATGCGGGGATGGAATTGATATTTGGCGGATTCCAAAATGTTGAACAAATCGTTGAATCTGCCATTCAAGAAGACGTTGATGTAATTGGTTTGAGCATTCATTCGGGTGCACATTTTGCATATACCCAACAAATCATTGATTTGTTAAAGAAAAAAGGCGTACTTGATAAATTCTTGATTCTTGTTGGGGGAGTAATCCCTGCAAAAGATTTTTCACAATTAAAAGAGATGGGCGTCGCTAACGTCTATGGACCGGGCACCATGGTAAATAGTATTGTGCAATTTATTCAACAAAATGTACAAAAGTAAAAAAACAATCCAATATTTTCCTAAGTGATTTTAAATTGAAAACTATTCTTGCTTGGTGTTACTGTTAATTGAGAAAAGATTACGACATTGACGAATTAGTTCAAAAATTCAAAGATCACGATAAAATCGCTTTAGCAAGGTTAATAACGATAATAGAAAACGAACCAGATAAAGCAGTTGAAATCTTTAAGCACTTTGAAGATAAAAATCACGAATCTTATATCGTAGGAATAACTGGATCGCCTGGTGTAGGAAAAAGTACCTTAACTGGAGCAATTACTCAAAAGTTATTAGATGATGGGAAAAGAGTAGGAATTATCTCCGTAGATCCGACTTCTCCGTTCAGTGGAGGTGCATTTTTGGGTGATAGGGTAAGGATGACAAACATAACATTACATCCTAACTTATTCATGCGAAGTCTTGCATCCAGAGGGTCTAAAGGAGGCCTTTCAAGAGCTGTCTTCGATATTAGCTTGTTATACGAGGCATTCGGAATGGATATTATTCTAATTGAAACCGTTGGTGCCGGACAAAGTGAGTTTGAAATTTATAATCTTGCTTATACAGTCGTGGTTGTCCTTGTTCCTGGCTACGGTGACGCTATCCAGATGCAAAAAGCGGGAATTATTGAAATTGGTGATCTCTACGATATTAATAAGAAAGATTTAGGTGGAGAGGACATTGCCGTTCAAGTAGAAATGATGCTGGATGATTCGATATTTCAAAGTGGATGGAGACCTCCCGTGTCAATGACAAACGCTATTTCTGGCGAAGGTATAGATGAGTTAATTCAAAACATCTTTGATCATAAGGAACACGTTGAATTATCAGGAGAATTAACGACAAAGAAAAAAAATCGCTTTACCTACAAGATAAAATCACTGATTCACCACAAGGTCGATAAGATCGTGTTAAAGAAGGTTATAACTTTAGAGGAAATAGAAAAGATCGCAGTCGATACTTATGAAAGTAGCAAGTTTAAAATCTATAAGTCTATAAACGACGTTTTTGAAGATGTAAACATAAACATCACTAAGAAAGAATAATTAAATCTCCTTTTTAATGATATATAAATCAACTCACATGCAAATATTTTAATATTTGTGATTAGATTCTATTGATAAAGAGGATATTATTACTTTTATCACTCCCTTACTAAAGAGATGAGATAATATGGAATTTAAAGCGAATGGATTAACCGAAGCTGAAGATTATTATAAAGAACTCCATCTAACATCAGACCAAAGGCGTAAGGTTCGTCTAGTTTCAAAATTAGCAACCAACTACATTCCAATCAGCGAACACGCAATGTGTGGTTTTGCGTTCCGAGCATTGAAAGAATATCAAGTCGATAATAAAATTGAACTTTCGGCATTCGAATCCCTGTCTGCTGAAGCCAAGGTAGAAATGTTAACTGATGTAATGAATAGAGTTAAAAATCAATTATTAAAAATACTAATAAAACAAGAACAAGCACCTACTATTGATAAAGCCATAGTAAATTTATTAGATTTCTATAAAAAAAATTTAGTTTAATTTATGCTCTAAATAGTTACAACTTTATTTTATTAATTTTGGAAATTTCATTTCCATTGCTAATTCTTTCTCAATGATATCGTTTAAAAAATCTTCTCTTTCACTTCCCGCAAGAATTTCTAGTTTTCTTATACCAATTGGATCTGCTTTTTCTCTTAGAGCTTTAATCTCCTTAATCGTTGGAGGCTCTGTTTCTTTTAAACCTTCAGGTATTAGTAATTCAAAACCAGTCGAGCTTTTAATTTCTTCAATGTCAATTCCAGGATGAATACTTCCTACTCTCATTCGCTTGGTAGAATCGTCGAAATCAAGGTAAGCTAAATTTGTTATCATGCATTGTGGTCCTGAACCCCCACAAATGCTAGGTTTTCCGTCGGGAAATCCAACGCCAGATATGAAGTTAACCTTATCCGAGGTAACGAAAGTTTTTGTATCGTGCCGTGTCGTATAGAGGAACGTTCCGCGCTTGTAAAACATTGAAAAATCTGCGATACCTGCACAGCCAGGAAATCTGATTTTAGGTTTTTCCCAATCACCAATACAAATGTTATTCGTATTTCCGAATTGGTCAACCTGGGCAGGCCTAAAAAATTCAATAGTTGTTAAGGTGTCTGAAGGAAGGCTTTCTAGCGTGCATTCACCCGAATTCTGAAACCGATACGCTCTTGCAGTATTCATTTCTAAATACAGCAAGGAGACTTGACGAGGTTCGTAAACAAAGGTGTTTCCCATTATATAATGGTATATTGCCTCCGGGGCGTGAGTAAGCTTTGCTAAAGTAAAGGCGGCCCATACCATTGGCGTTGCAACTCCAACGATCATTACATCGTCGTTTTTCACTTCTCTCGCCATTAAGACGGTCAAGATCTCGTCAGCTGTATAATCTTTTGAGTATTCAGTCATTCTTTCCATCATTCCTCCTATAAAAGAACATTTAAAATTGTTTGTACTCCTCCTGCTTCTTCTAAATATTGAGCTTGGGATTTTTTTGAAATAAATTTTTGTTTATAATCATTAAAATTCATCTTAAGGTAAGTTTGGATATGTTTAGGATCAAAGGTGTAATTAGGGTAGCATGAAGTTGGGTGGCTTCCAAAGGGAACCTTGACGACTGCTTGCGTCGTTTGCATTGGTAATTGCGCCTTTCCCGGTAAGTGTTTAATGTCTTCGAGCTCGACTAATTTTTCACAGGTTATGATGGTTTTTTTAGCTATTTTAGCCATATCGTCGTCAAGCCACACGGCTCCAGCAATGTTTCCGTTTCCTAATTCGTCTGCATAAGGCACGTGCAGGAGAGCTACGTCTAAGTCGATTTTAGGAAGCGCCATAAGTTGAGTACCAGAACCTAAAGGGTCCTCAAATTGCTTTATATCATCTCTCACTTTAGGAAAATCCGTTCCAATAATACCTTTTAACGGCATGAACGGTACTTTCAAGTAGGAGCATTTAAGACCCAATGCGATTGACGCTTCACTTTCCTCAGATACCTTAATTTGTCCCGCTTCGATCGCCTTTCTATAATTCGGTGCCATTCCAAAGACTTCCATTCCTACAAACGAGGCCTTAACTTCAGAAACACACCCTCCCCCAATTAACATGTCGACCTCAATACCTCCAACGAAAGTACAGATGGTAAGGTTTTTCTTTCCTTGACGGATGATTTCTCTACACGCGCTTACAGGTTTTCTCCAAAAAGAAAGTCCCCCAATACCCACCACATCGCCATCTTGAACGAAGGTTGATATCGCTTCTTCTAAAGACATTAATTTACTCGTTCCCATTTTATTCCCTTCACGAAATAATTTGAAACTCTACTTTTTTTATTAATTATATATTGAATTTGAATATTATCAATATTTTCATCAAGAGAAAAATAATGGTTAATTATTTTGCTATAAATAAGAGATTTTTTCTTTCATAATTCTATATAGAAATTATGTATTAGAAACACAACAAAGGAGTAGATTAATATTACTAAAAGATTAAAGCAAGGTCTCGTTCAAGTATACTTCGGAAGGGGCAAGGGAAAAACTACAGCTGCTTTGGGACAAGGTTTTCGAGCAACTGGGCACGGTTTCAAGGTTTACATGATCCAATTTATGAAAGGAAACACGAAATATGGAGAAGTAGAGGCAATTAAAAACACTCCCAATTTCGAACTCAAGCAATTTGGAACCCCAGATCTCATCGAAATTCCTAGAGAAATCGATTTTGAAGAAGGCAAAAAGGCACTCAAATTCGCTGAAAAGATCATCACGGATAATAACCACGATATAGTTATATTGGATGAGGTTGGAGTTGCTATTGCAATGAACATAGTTGATGTGGAAGATGTCCTAAAATTAATAGCAATGAAACCAGATAATGTTGAATTGATTCTTACTGGAGGGCAAAGAATGCATCCTAAAATTAAGGAAAGGGCGGATTTACTCACTGAGATGCGGATGATCAAGCATTATTACGCTTCTCAAGGAATTAGTGCTCGTTATGGAATTGAATATTAAGTCAATTAAAATAATTAGAAATAAAAGAAAAAAAGAAAAATAAATTACATGAAAACTATTGTACCCTCCCCTGAGGTTACAACTTCGTCATTTTGGTTTTTTACAATTGTATCGCATATGATGAATTTCAATTTCCCTTCTTTTTTCGTAAATTTATCCTTTACCGTCGCCACCGCTGTTAATGCGTCCCCGAAGAACACGGGTTTAATAAATTGTACCTTTTGTCCTCCGTATAATATGCCCGGTCCAAACAATTTTGTACCTAAAACCGCTGATATTAATCCAGAACTCAATGCACCATGTGCAACTTGTTTTCCAAACATCTGAGTTTTGGCGTACTCCGGATTCACGTGTATTGGATTGTAATCTCCTGTAACTTCTGCAAATTTCATCACGTCCTCTTCGGTTATCGTTTTAGTGAACGATGCAGATTGACCAATCTCGTAATCTTCCCATTTAACGGGTTCTAAATTTGAATCACTCATAATAATAATGTAAGATGGGAAGGATTATAAATTAATACTTTTTATCATCATTTGCAAATCATGCCAATATTCTAATTGAAGCTCTTATTATAAATCATGCACATGAAAAAACGCTACCCTATGTTAAATATAAAATCGGTGACATTTGTAGTAGTTTTCATAATATCTGTATCTTTTCTATTCATATTTATCGATGAGTTACAAAATATTAATGTAGGTTTGAACTTCAATGCTGACAATGCACATGATCATGTAGTAAATCAAACCAGCATTGGATATCGTATCCCTGGAACGAACGAAAGTAGGGATTGTACCAACTATTTTGTTGCAGAATTTCAGGATATTGATGTTAATTTTAATTATACATTACACAATTTTACGATTCATTCGACATCGTGTCAAAACGCATTATTTAAATTAAACATGGACGAGAAAAATATAATAGTCTTAGGAGCACATTATGATTCCCGTGCCAGAGCTACTAAAGATCCTAATCCTTTAAATAGGAATATACCCATACAAGGAGCTAATGATGGTGCGAGTGGATGTGCTGTTTTACTAGAACTTGCAAGAGTGTTTAATCAAATAAAAGATAATTTAAGTTGTCAGATCTGGTTCGTATTTTTTGACGCTGAAGACCAAGGAAGCGATTCAGGGGGATACGGAATGGATGGATGGAATTGGTGCGAAGGATCTCAAAAGTTTGTATCCGAGATCGATACATTTTACAACTCTTCAGTTGAATATTTTCAATGCATGCTATTGTTAGACATGGTAGGGGGCGTGAACTTGCAGTTCATTGCCGAGCAATATTCAACTTCCTCGTTATTAGACGAGTTATTCGATGTTGGAAGACAGTTAGGATATAATGCTGAATTTCCAGCATATCGATCTTCGAATTCAATTCTTGATGATCACGTGGCATTTATAAATTTAGGGATTCCATCAGCGGATTTGATAATTAATTTTTGGAACAATCCTTCCTGGCCTTATCATCATACTGTTAATGACGATATAACTTCAATTTCAAAGCATAGCCTTGAGGTTACAGGTAAAACCATCGAGCAATTTATTTATAATTATTATCTAAATGTAAGTTTAAATTATTACAAAGGTAACTTTCCATGGGTCTCTGATTTGAATTCATTGGGTACCGAGATCAACATTTTAATAGGAATTCTATGCGGTATTATAGGAGTATCTGTATTTATTTCATATTTGTCTCATAAAGAAAAGATCAGAACACATTTTCAAAAGTATAAAGATAAAAGAAAATCATAAAGCTATAATTTTTTAAACAGAACTAAAGAATGTTATATTAGTGATTAAAATGAGCGAAAAAATGAATGTCTTATTCATCATAACTGATGCTCTACGAGCTGATGATCTGGGTTGTTTTGGAAAC
>Ga0180438_10002635_pt1 | contig 28690 bp, 17 predicted proteins | sample SS_ome_12_FD_132455 | JGI IMG/M metagenome (GOLD analysis project Ga0180438, IMG submission 132455) | Hypersaline lake sediment archaeal communities from the Salton Sea, California, USA - SS_3_D_2 metaG | ecosystem: Environmental > Aquatic > Non-marine Saline and Alkaline > Hypersaline >...
GAAGCTGTCGTTCCAGATGCCCTGGAGATTGGCCGGCAGCGTGCCCGGGCGGCTGGAGGCGATCAGCAGGTATCGGCCGAACTGGAAGTACGTCGCCAGCAGCCCCGCGTCCTCGGCGCCTTCGGCGACGCGCGTCAGGCGCTCGCCGGTCGGCAGCTCGGACGCTCCGTCCTCGCTGCCGCCGAGGTCGATGCTCACGCGCGAGAACAGGCGGCGATAGTCGGCCACGTGGGCGGCGCGGAGGTCCTCGTAGCTCTTCTGCGAAGCCGCCGCCAGGTCGCGCGCGCACAGCTCGGCCGGGTCGTCGCCATAGTAGTCCGTGTGCCCGGCGATCAGGAGCGTCACCTCGTCGGCGCCGCTTGCATGGACGAAGTCCCCCCGCGTGCCCCACTGTCCGCCCTCGCAGCGGATGGCCGTCTGCCCGGCGTAGCGCACACCCGCCGGCCCGGCCGAGCCGGCGATCTGGATCGTTCGCCCGTCGACCCGGGAGCTGGGGCCCGAGTAGGGCCGGCGGACCATGTCCGCGTACAGCGACAGCCCGCCGGGCGTGTCCGTCGTGAACCGCGCGACGATCACGCCGTCGGGGAAGCTCGCGAACACCTCCCGCTCGTAGCGGACGCCGTTCAGCACGTAGCGGACGCGGACGACGGCCTCGTCGAGATCGAGCTCGCGCACGTACTCGCTCAGCTCGCCGCCGCGGTAGTGGTTCTCGAAGACGATGCCGAGCTGGCAGAGCGGCACGTAGGGCGGCTGCTCCTTCGGGCAGGAGGTCATCGTCATCTTCATGAGGTGCTCGGCCCGCTTGATCTCGCCGGCCAGCAGCAGCTTCCTCACCTCGCGGAAGCCGGCCAGCGCATCGGGATTGTGACGGTCGGACTCCGATCGCCACCACAGCGTGTCGACGTTGAGCGGGATGCGGTCGTTCTGCTTGGTGTTGTGGAAGACCCCGCCGAAGACCATCCCCCCCAGCCGCCCGTTGCCGATCGGGTACGCCTCCGTCCACTTCTTCGCCGGCTCCGCCGACCAGATCCGCAGCCCGCTGCCGCCACGCGACGCCTCGTCAGTCATCCGTCATGCTCCTCCATCGGCGCAGGGAAAAGGGGACCGGCTCCGAAGCGCAGCGCAGGTTCCTGTCCCCTTTTCCGGGCCACGCGAGTGAACCGATCTGCTCACGAACGCCGTTCCTCAATCGGCTCAAAAGCCTGCAACAGCCCTTCCTGCTTCATGAACGCCTCCACGTCGTCCAACTCCAGCGGCGCGGCGGCCGTGAGGTTCTCGATGCCGTCCTCCGTCACGAGCACGGTGTCCTCGGCCCGGATGTACAGCCGCTCTTCCGGGATGAGCATCTGCGGATCGACCGAGAAGACGATCCCCGGCTCCAGCGGCTTGGCGCGATGCCCGCCCCCGTCGTGAACGCACATGCCCACCGAGTGCGACAGGTGGCCCTTGAACTCGAACATCCGCTTGGCCGCCTCCTTGTGCCCCGGCGAATCGAAGGTCCAGTCGGCCAGCACGCCGGCCATGGTCTCGGCCGCCTCGGCCTGGATGTCCGCGCACATCCGCCCCGGCCGGATGCCCGCCAGAAGAACCTTGTGGTACTCGACGACGAAACCGTAGAGCTGCCGCTGTATATTCGAGTACGTGCCGTTGACGGGCCACATTCGGCCGATGTCGCTCGTGTAGTAGCGGTAGTCGGGCGCGCAGTCGCAGAGGACCCAGTCGCCGTCGTTCAGGGCGCAGTTGTTGGCCATGTAGTGCCCGTGCCAGGCGTTGGCCCCGCCGGCGCAGATGGCGTGGTAGCCCCGCCCGCGGGCGCCGCCGGCGAGGTAGTGGTACATCATGACCGCATCGAGCTGATACTCCATCACGCCCGGCCGAGTCGACCGCATCGCCTCGCAACACCCGACGGCCGTCAACTCACCCGCCCGGCGACACCGGGCGATCTCCGCAGCGGACTTGATCAGCCGAAGCGCCTCGAGGGTCCCCGTCAGGTCGCGGATCTGAACGCCCGGATACTGGGCGGTGAGCTTGGCGACGAACTGCCCCGGCCGGTCGAGCTGCCCGTCCCACGGGTCGGCCACCACCGCCGCGTGCCAGCTCGCCGACGTGCCGTAGGTCATGTTGAAGCCCTGCCCGTGACGCAGCAGCGTGTAGACCACCCCGGCGTTGCGGACTCGCGGGCCGAGGCCCTCGATCCCGCGAACGTCGTCGACGCCCGTCATCGCTTGGACGAAGTCCGGGTTGTCGGCGGAGGGCACCTCGCCGTCGTGCTCCGGGACGACCTGAGCGGCCCGTGGCAGGAACAGCGTGCTCCGCCCGACCTTTCCGTCCAGCAGCAGATAGGCGTGGGGCACCTCGATGCCGCAGAGGTAGTAGAACTCGTTGTCCTGCCGGAACGGCCCGGAGGCCTTCGAGCCGTCGGCGCCTTGAACGACCGCGACCGCCTCGTCGCCGATCGCCTCGAGCACCTTCGCTCGCCGTCGGGTGAACTCTTCCGCGGTGAAATCGCACGGGTCCATGTCGTCTCCTCGTTCTGTGTTGTCCGCACAAGCATACCGGCGGGCGAGCGGGATTGGCAGGTCGGAAGACCAGAAAAGCCCGACCGTCGACGACAGGGAGAGGGCGTTGCCGCGATTGCTTTTCCGGAGCCCCTGCGGGGCTCTTCTTGCTGGACGCCCGTCTCCGGGGGCTGCGCCCCCGGCTAACATCCGGAGCCCCTGCGGGGCTTCCTCGGGCGGCGAATATGCCGTGGGCGTCCGGCCCCAAAGGGGGCCATGGAGGCTGCGCCCCCGGCCAGCGTCCGGAGCCCCTGCGGGGCTTCCTCGGGCGGCGAATATGCCGTGGGCGTCCGGCCCCAAAGGGGGCCATGGAGGTTAGCCGGAGGCGCAGCCTCCGGATCGCGGCGCGGCTTCCGCCAGAGCCCCGACGGGGCTCCGGAAGCGCCGGCGATGCCGCGCTGCGCGAGGTCGGGGCAGGAAGGCAACGACGTCAGCGCCGGGGTCGGCGGGAACGGGCGAAGCGTGCAGCAGCCCCTCACCGCGCGGCGCAGGGCTTGAAGGAACCCTCGCCCGGCGGGTAGAAACCAGACGCGAGCAGACGACAGGCCGTCGCCGGGAGAATGCCGATCGCAGCCGCCACCGTCATCCGAGCCGTTCGGGCCGCCGCTCGCCGCGTGCGCTGGCTGGCCGGGGGGGCGATCGTCTTCGCCGTGCTGGCGACGTTCGCCTGGCTGGTCCGCCCGGACATCGATCGCCCCCCGCCGATCTACACCGCCAGGGAGCTGGCCGACGCCAACGAGCTGCGGCGGGTCGCCATCGACCCGAACCGGCCGGTGATCGTTCACGTCGACGTCCCGCAGGCCGACCGCGACAAGGTGGCGGCCTGCATCCCGGCGGGCGCCGGCTACGTCCCCGCCGATCTGGCCGAGCGGCTGGTCGCCGAGGGCAAGCTGCCATCCTGGTACCCGAGGCGGGAATCCCCCCTGGTGGCCGAGCTGGTCAAGGAGGGCGCCCTGCCGCCGGTCGCCGAGCGCGTCGGGGGCGAGCCGCTCGTCCTGAAGGGCGTCGATGGGATCGGCGAGTACGGCGGGACGTGGCTGCGCGCGGGGCTGACGATCAACGAGATGATCGCCTTCCAGTGGCAGATGTCCGGCTGCGGGGCGTTTCAATGGTCGCCGCAGGGCTATCCGATCCGCCCCCACTTCGCCAAGAGCCTCGAGGCCTGCCGCGGCGGGCGCGAGTACGTCCTGACGCTCCGCAAGGGCATGCGCTATTCCGACGGCCACGAGATCGACACCGACGACATCCTCTACTGGTGGCAACACGAGGAGCTGGACAAGTCGGTCCGCGGCACGATGCCGCCCTGGATGAGGCCCGGCGGGCGGGAGGGCACGCTCCAGAAGCTCGACCGCCACCGTGTGAAGTTCACCTTCGAGCAGCCGTACGGGCTGTTCCCCGAGATCCTCACCACCCAGGGCGACCTGCTCTACTCGCCCGAGCACTACCTGAGGCAGTACCACCCGACATTGGGCGACGACGCGACAATCGCCGAGGCGATGCGGACCCACCGGGTCGGCACGCGGCGGGCGCTGTACTTCCTCATGCACGAGTACGACAACCCGGAGCTGCCGAGCCTGAGGCCCTGGCTGTACCGCCGGCGACAGACCGTCCCGCCCGGCGTGCTCGTGCGCAACCCCTACTACTGCGCCGTCGACGCGCAGGGCAACCAACTGCCCTACGTCGACCAGGTCCTCATCGACGTCAAGCTCGACAAGATGCTGCCGCAGACCATCGCCAACGGCAAGGTCACGATGCAGTCGGCCAACGTCCGCTACAGGGACTATACCGAGTTGATGAGCCGCCGGCGGCAGAACGGCTACGAGGTGCTCCACTGGTACCCGGGCCAGCGGGCGAGCTTCGTCATCTTCCCCAACCTCATCCGCGTCGTCCACGAGTCCGACCCGTCGACGCGGTGGAAGGCGAAGCTGCTGGCCGAGAAGCGGTTCCGCCAAGCGATGTCGCTGGCGATCGACCGCGAGCTGATCATCCGGGCCGAGTACAAGGGCCAGGGCCGGCCCAGCCAGGTCTCGCCCGGCCCCGACTCGCCGTTCCGCCACGACCGGTCGGCGCGGGCCTACGCGTCGCACGACCCGGCCGGGGCGAACCGGCTGCTGGACGAGCTGTGGACTAAGCTGGGCGGCGACCCGGCCCGCCGCGACGGGGAGGGCTTCCGCACGTTTCCCGACGGGTCGCGGATGACCTTCTACCTGGACTACTGCGAGAACACCGGCATCGGGCCCTGCCAGTTCGTCGCCGACGACTGGGCGACCGTCGGCCTGCGTGTGCTGGTCCGCCACCGCTCGCGGTCGTTGTTCATCTTCGACAAGAACACGGCAAACTTCGACCTGAACGTCTACTACTCCGGCTGCGAGTTCCTGCCGCTGCTGTCGGCTCGGCTGTACGTGCCCACCGACGCGGGCGCCTACTACGCCACGCGCTGGGGGCGGTGGTATCATACGGGCGGCTTCTACGCCGACGAGGGCGAGCTGGTCGACAACCTGGCGATCCCCGTCCCGCCGGGCCATCCGATGTACCGGGCGATCGAGTGCTACGAGCAGGCGCGGCAGGCGACGGGGCTGGTCGAGCAGCGTCGGATCTTCAGCGAGGCGATGGACATCGCGGCCGAGAACGTCTGGTCCATCGCGATCGCCACCAGCCCGCCGCAACTGGCGGTCGTCAAGAAGGGCTTCCGCAACGTGCCCCGCAAGGCGCTGGCGGGCGAGGTCTTCACCACGCCGGCGCACCTGGCCCCCGAGACGTTCTACTTCAGGAGCGCGTCGCACCGCGAGCACACGAGCGGCGCGAGGGCGGATCTGCTGGAGCAGATCCGCGCGCCGGAGCCGTTCGGCGCCGAAGCCGCCGAGGCCTCGGCCGGCGGGTCGCTGATCCGATGGCTGATCCTCGCCGTCGCCGCCCTGCTGGCCGTCCTGGTCGCCGTCCGACACCCCTACATCGCGCGGCGACTGATCATCATGGTCCCCACGCTGCTGATCATCTCCGTCAGCGCGTTCGTCATCATCCAACTGCCCCCCGGCGACTTCCTCACCGCGCGGATCACCCAGCTCGAGGAGACCGGCATGGACTCCCAGCGGGCCGCCGAGGAGCTCGAGGACCTCAAGCGGATGTTCCACTACGACGAGCCGGCCTGGAAGCAGTACGCCCGGTGGATGGGCTTCCACTGGTTCGCCACCCTCGACGAGGCCGACCAGGGCCTGCTCCAGGGGCATCTCGGGCGATCGATGGAGACGCTCAAGGAGATCAACGCCGTCATCGGCGACCGGATCGTCCTGACGTTCTTCATCTCGCTGGGCACGATCCTGTTCACCTGGGCGGTCGCGATCCCGATCGGCATCTACTCGGCGGTCAGGCAGTACTCGGTGGGCGACTACGTCTTCACGTTCGTCGGTTTCGTGGGCATGTGCATTCCGGGGTTCCTGCTGGCGCTGGTGCTGGCGGCCGTCACGGACATCGAGGGGCTGTTCTCCGCCGAGTACGTCGCCCAACCCGAATGGGACGCCGCCAAGGCCGCCGACCTGCTGAAGCACATCTGGATCCCCGTGGTCGTGATGGGCGTGACGGGCACGGCGGGGATGATCCGCGTGATGCGAGCCAACCTGCTCGACGAACTGAAGAAGCCCTACGTCGTCACCGCGATGGCCAAGGGCGTCCGCCCGGTGAAGCTGCTGTTCAAGTACCCCGTCCGGATGGCGCTGAACCCGTTCATCTCGTCGATCGGCGGGCTGTTCCCGAGGCTCGTCAGCGGCGGGTCGATCGTCGCCATCGTCCTGTCCCTGCCGACCGTCGGCCCGCTGATGATCAACGCCCTGTTCAGTCAGGACATGTACATGGCCGGGTCGATGCTCATGGTGCTCAGCCTGCTCGGCGTGCTCGGGACATTGGTCAGCGACTTGCTGCTGCTGTGGCTGGACCCGCGGATCCGCTTCGGGGGGGGCAGCCGATGAAGCGCCCCGCCGCCGAGAAGGCCCTCAGCCAGCGGCAGTTGATCTGGCGGCGCTTCCACAAGCACCGGCTGGCCGTCGTGGGGCTGTGGGTCGTCGCCTCGCTTTACCTGCTGGCCGCGATGGCGGGCTTCTTCGCGCCGCAGAGCATCGAGCGAAAGAGCCTCGATCACGCCTACTGCCCCCCCCAGCCGATCCGCTTCAGCTTCCGTCACGGCCTCCACACGCCCGCGCTGCGGCAGCACGTCGACCCCGTCACGCTCCGGCAGACCTACGTCCGCTACGGCCAGAGCGTGCTCAAGCTCGGGTTCTTCGTCAAGGGCGACGAGTACCGCCTGCTCGGGCTGATCCCCTGCCGGACGCACCTGTTCGGCGCGGACCCCGCCGCCAACGGCTGGACGTCCGACGAGCATCGGCGCCCGTTCCTGCTGCTCGGCGGGGACAAGTACGGCCGCGACCTGCTCAGCCGGCTGCTGCACGGCGCGCGGGTGTCGCTGTCGGTCGGGCTGGTCGGCATCGTCGTCACCTTCGTGCTCGGGCTGACGATCGGCGGCGTCAGCGGCTACCTGTCCGGCCGGCCCGACACGGTGATCCAGCGGCTGATCGAGATCATCAACTCGTTCCCCCGCCTGCCGATGTGGCTGGCGCTGGGGGCGGCCGTGCCGAACGACTGGTCGCCGCTGAAGACGTACTTCGCGATCACCGTCGCGCTGGGCCTTCTGAGCTGGACGGGCCTGGCCCGCGTCGTGCGGGGCAAGATCCTCTCGCTGCGGGAGGAGGACTACAGCACGGCGGCGAGGCTGCTGGGGGCCAGCCATCCGCGGATCATCTTCCGCCACCTGCTGCCCGGATTCACCAGTCACATCATCGTCTCGCTGACGCTCGCCCTGCCCGGCGTGATCCTCGGCGAGACGAGCCTGAGCTTCCTGGGCCTCGGCCTTCGCGAGCCGGTCGTCAGTTGGGGCGTGATCCTCCAGGATTGCATGGACATCGAGGCCGTCCGATACTACCCGTGGCTGATGGCACCCGTCGTGACGATCGTCATGACCGTCCTGTGCTTCAACTTCCTCGGCGACGGCCTGCGCGACGCCGCCGACCCCTATGCGGCGCGGTGATGGAGGGAAGATGGGCGCCGAAGAGATCCATCGCAGAGAGCGCGAAGGACGCAGAGGGAGAGAGAAGGAAGAGAAGAGGGAGGGGGGAGGAAATGGATGAGATGGTACGGTTAGTTGATCGGATGGTCGTTGCCGCAGCGCCAAACGGCAAGCCGCACCCTAACCGGGGGAGCTGCGAACAGACCGAGCCCCCCGAGCGCTCGTTTCGCGGCGGTCGCTGCGACCGCCTCCGGAGCCGCGAAGCGGCGGCAGGCAATAGCCGGGGGCGCAAGCCCCCGGAGACCATGCAACAACACGACAGAGCCCCAAAGGGGCGACAGCGAACGGTCGGGGGCGCAAGCCCCCGACAACGGCCTCCCCACACATAAGATCCGTTCGAGGACAGCAAGATGACACCGACGACGAAACGCCCACGAGCCGGGCTTGGAGCTTGCGCGATCGCCGCCGCACTGACAGCCGCGATCGCCGCCTCCGCCGCCCCGTCCGCCGCCAAGGAGCCGACCATGCGCGCCGCATTGATCGACAGCCTCGAGAGCTTCTTCCCCGACTCGGACGCCGCGAAGATCGGCGCGGCGAAGGCGGCCCTGGACGTTGCCCGAGGCGGGACGGCCGCCGTGCACGTCCTTCTCCGCAACGTCCCCGCCGGGGCCGAGCTGAGCCTCTCCGTCAAGGCGGCCGGGCGCGCCGCCCCGACGGCCCGATGGTCCCGCCTGCTCGACGTGCCCGTGGAGATCAACACGGGGCTGGTCGGCTTCGTCGAGCGCAAGGGCCGGCCGAAAAACCCTCACGTCATCCGCCGCGCGCCGTTCCGCGTCTATGACGCGATCCAGCCGATCGCGTCTCCCGTCAAGGCCCCCGCCGCGACGGTCGCGCTGCGGCTGGAGATCCCCGTCGCGCGCAACGCCAAGCCGGGCACGAGGAAGTACGCGCTCACGATCGCCGCCGGCCCGCAGAAGCGACAGCTCGAGGTGACGGTAACCGTTCACAAAGCCCTGATCCCGCCGGTGGGCAGGCGGTCGCTGCCCTACACGAACTGGTTCAGCTTGGCGCTCATGGCCAAGCGGCACGGGCTGAAGCCGTTCAGCGAGGCCCACTGGGAGATGATCGCCCGATATGCCCGCCTGATGGTCCGCGGCCGGCAGAACGCGTTCTGGCTGCCCTGGGGCGACATCTTCCGCCGCACAAAGGCGGGGCTGGTCCTGGACCGCCCGAAGATGCGGCGGATCGTCAGGACGTTCACCGAGGCCGGCATGTACCACATCGAGGGCGGGCACGTCGGACACCGGACGGGCGGGAAGTGGACCTCGCCGACGTTCGACATCACGATGGGCGGCCCCCGGGCGACGAGCCCCGAGGGCGAGGCCGACCTCGCCAAGGCGTGCAAGCAGCTCGTCGACGAGATCGAGCGCAACGGCTGGCGGGACCGCTGGGTCCAGCACGTCACGGACGAGCCGATCGACGTCAACGCCGCCGACTACTGCAAGCTCGCCGCGATGGTCCGCAAGAACATGCCGGACCTGCCCATCCTCGACGCGACCGAGAGCGAGAAGCTGGTCGGCCTGGTGGACATCTGGTGCCCGAAAGCCCACGAGTACCAGCGGCGCCGCGCGTTCTTCGACGCCCGCAAGGCCGCCGGCGACCGCGTGTGGGTCTACACCTGCTGCTTCCCCGGCGGGCCGTGGCTCAACCGCCTGCTCGACATGGAGCTGCTCCGCCCCGCCCTGCTCGGCTGGGCGACGGCCCGATACGATCTCGACGGCTTCCTCCACTGGGGCCTGAACCACTATCGGACCGACCAGGACCCGTTCCAGCAGAGCGTCGTCGCCCACGGCGGGAGCAACTCCCTGCCCGCCGGCGACACGCACGTGATCTACCCGGGCAAGGGCGCCCCCTGGTCCAGCCTCCGCTTCGAAGCCCAACGAGAGGGCCTCGAGGACTACGAGCTGCTGAAGCAACTGAAGGCCAAGGACCCCAAGGCCGCCGCCCGCATCCTCGCAAGGGCCTTCCGCAGCTACGACGACTACACCAAGGAGACGCGCACCTTCCGCAGTGCGAGAAAGGCCCTCCTGGAAGCGCTCGGCAAATGAGGCGAAGCGCCATCCTGTAGGGTGTGCAGCTTGGCTGCACACGTCTTGCCCGACGTCAGCAAACGCGTGTGCAGCAGAGCTGCACACCCCACATTCTGCATTCCTCGCCGGCTCAGTGCTGCGGGGCTTCGTACGCGGTGGGGTTGCGGAGGATCTTCTGCGTGCGATTGCGGATCTCGGTGGCGATGCCCTTCAGCTCGGGATCGACCGCCATCGCCATGCCGGCGCGCTGGCGGACGACTTTGACGATCATCCGGAGTGAGGCGACCAGGCCGTCCTGCGCGCCGCCGATCCCCGTGAAGATCCGCATCTGTTCACTGCACTTCTTGTGGGCGTCGGCGCCCGTGTACTTCAGCAGGTCCCGGCGGAATGCCTTCGCGGTCTGCTCGGCGTATTCCACGGTGTGGATTCTCGCCTTGCGGCTGTCGTAGAACTGGTCCAGCCGCTTCGTGATCAACAGCAGCTCATCGCAGAACTTCGCATGCTTGGGATGGAGGCGCTTCTGTTGTTCGAGGTAGGCCTTCGTCTGCCGGCCGAACTCCATGTAGTCGTCGATCCGCTCCCGGACGTTCCGGATGAATGCAACGGCCGCGGACAGTTGCTTCTCGATCACCGGGCCGTTCTGTAGTTGTGTGCCCTCTTTGTAGATCGCGTTGATGACGTCTCGCGCGTAACAGGTGGCGACCCCCTCTGAGTTTCTCTTCTGCCCCTCGAGGTCGAGGATGTACTGGCAGGGCCCCACGCCCAATGTCTTGCGGACGACGTCGACCACGGTCAGCTTCTCGATCGGCGTGCGGAAGGGAGCGGCCGTGACTCGATCGATCGGATACACAATCGCGGGCCCTTCGAAGTCGCAGACCTCGCCGCGCTCCACGTAGCGGCGCTTCGTCAGTGGCTGGAGGTAGCCCCGGCGATCCCTGTCGATCCAGCACGGATACGCGAAGCTTCCGAGGACGGGGTTCCATCGCTTCCGGCCGGGCTTGTTCCAGTCCCTGTCTCCGAACTCCGGGCCGAAGCTCTGCCCCGCCGCCGGGTCCTGCCCGAACCACCCCTGCATCACGTACTTGCCTTCCGGGTTCTGGAGCAGCATCTCCCAACTGTCGATCAGCCCGTCCGCCGCCGTCCAGTCGATCCGCCAGAGCGCCGCAAACGGCATTTGCCAGTCCAGGTTCAGCACTTGGCCGGCGTCGGTCGCGCGGATCGCGCGCTCGTGCCAGATTCCCTCTTCCGCCAGAACCGCCACCCAGATATGTGGTTTCCTGCCGTAGGAGATATCGGCGCTCTCGATCCTGCGCGGCGTGGATTTCGACAGGGCAATCTCGACGTCATTGTCGCGCGACTCCGAGACCGTCATGACAATCGCCTCCCCGCCGTGGGTCATGTGCAGCAGGAAGTTCTCGCTCGGCAGCTCGGCCCGACCGACGGAGATCGCGGCCGCGTCGACGAGCATGTCGTCACCGAAGAAGTCGGGCATCACGGCGAATCTGCACGGCGCCTCCACGCGGAGCTTTGCCGCGCTCCCGGCGGCCGTCGTCTTGATGAACGGCTCGCCGATGTTCAGCTTGTAGACGATGCGGCACGGCCTTGTGCTCGCCGACCGCAACCCGACCTCGAGCGCCACGGAGCTTGTGGTGTTCCCCTTGACGGCGAGCGAGGTTCGCTCCAGATGCGTGCCGTCCTTCCGGACCGGCCGCAATCGTGCACAGAGCTTCACTCCCCGCGTCTGCCGCGAGTGAACGTCGACACCGGGGCTGCCCCTGCGCACAATGGCCACAATCTTGTCGTTCAGAAACACCGCGCAGCCCTTGAATCGATGCGCCGTTTCGTCTTCCCCTATCGCAAGCCAACCTTCTTTTCGTGCAAGGACCTTCTCGGAGAGAGACGCGATCGCGTGTTCCGGCACATCATACACGTGCGTCCGCGGGTCGGCCGCCGGGGCCGGGGCCGCCTGCCCGGGGGCCGGGCCGACATATGCAAGGGCCACCATGACACCACATAACCATTGTCTGGCCGGGCGTCGACAGAACATCTGTGGTTCCTTTCGGCAGCAGAAGGAGCTCATACGGTCATCACCCGCCTTGCCCTGCTCGATGCATAGGCCTTTTCCGTCAGCTCGAGGATGCGAAGGGCGTTCTTGGCGTCGTTGACGGCCGGCGGGCGATTGTGGAGGACGCAGTCGGCGAAGTACTCGCACTCCGCGCGGTACGGGTCGACGGACCGGAACGGGATCCTACGGAATCGCGGTTCGACGTCCTTGTTCTGGGAGGCGTCGTAGGAGGCCTCGCCGAGGCCGAAGATGCCTTCGAGCTTGCCCCGTCTGCTCTGGCCGATCGTCCCCTCCGTCAGGACCGCGCCGCGGGAGCCATAGATCTCCAGCCGCGTTCGGCTGGCCTCGTCGGGGATGCAGAAGAAGCAGTCAACCGTCCCGTGCGCTCCCGAGGCGAACTGGACGAGCGTCGTGGCGGCGTCCTCGGATCTGTAGTCCTGGACGAGCCGCCCGGTCATCGCGACGATCCGCCGGACGGGGCCGGCGAAGTGCTCCAGCAGGTCGTAGAGGTGGGTGGCCATGTCGATCAGCGACCCGCCGCCGCCCTTGCGCGGGTCCTGCCGCCAGGCGCCGTCGATCTTCGGGTACCAGCACGACAGTTGCGCCCGCGCGTAGACGATCCGCCCAAGCCGGCCTTCGTCGATCAGCTCCCTGATCTTCACGTGGGCGCCGTGGAACTTCATCATGTAGCCTTCCTGGAGGAAGACCCCGCCCCGGCGGCAGGCGGCCAGGGCGCCCTTGGCCTCGGCGACGGTGCGGGCGAGGGGCTTCTCGCAGAGGATGTGCTTGCCGGCCTCGGCGGCCAGCTTGATCTGTCGCGCGTGGCAGAAGACGGGCGAGGCGATGTAGACGGCCTGCACGTCCGGATCGGCCAACAGGTCCGCCTCCCGAGTGTAGGCCTTCGCCCCGGGGACGTCGAAGGCGTCGGCGATCCGCCGGACGTTGGCCGGGTCCATCACGGCCACGAGGCGGCAGTTGCTCGCCTCGAGCAGGCCGGGGATCGTCTTGCGGCTGGCGATGCCTCCGGCGCCGATGACGCCGACATTGACTTTCTTGCGGGCCATTCCGGTGCCCTTTCGGTTCTCGGGGCGGACAGGTCAGCTATACGCCCGGATCGCCTTGACCAGGGCGTCTGCGATCTGCCTCATGTCGTCTTCGGAATACGTCGGGTAGGCGAAGCAGGTGAACGTGTGGGACTCGTGCCATCGGGCGTTGGGCACGTCCACCTTGGTGTAGTCGACGCTGTCGCGATCGGCGTATTCGGTGGAGGCGAAGGGGAAGCCCGACTTGCCGAACGCGTTGTGCTCCAGGAAGGCCTGTTCGGTGTGGCACTGCGGCCAGAACACCTTCCAGCACGGGGCGCCCTCGGCGCCGGCGGCGGCGACGAACTGGCCGATATCGCAGCGCATGTTCTCGACGTCGAGCGAGAACGCGCAGACGTACCACCCGTTGCGGCGCTCGTCGGTGTCGACGGGCACGTACTTCACCTGCGGCAGCTCGCTCAGCGCGTCGATGAGGATGCGGGCGTTGCGGCGTCGGCGGGGCAGGTTCCACGTGTCGATCCGCTCCAGCTCGGCCAGCCCGATCGCCGACTGCATCTCGGTCATCCGGTAGTTGAACCCCACGCGGTTGTGGATGTAGGGCAGCTTCTGCTCGAGGGCCAGCAGGTCGAGGCGCTGCTTGACGTCGTAGCCGTGGTCGCGGAAGCTGCGGGCCTCCCACGCGACGGCCTCGTCGTCGGTGGTGACCATCCCCCCTTCCCCGCCGGTGGTGAACGTCTTGTTCTGGCAGAAGCTGCACGCCGCGGCATGCCCGATCGTGCCGGTCTTTCGGCCCTTGTACTCGCCGCCGAAGGCCTCGGCGTTGTCCTCGATCACGTACAGCCCGCACTCGGCCGCGAAGGCCATGATCTCGTCCATCTCGCAGACGTTGCCGTACAGGTGCACGGGGATGACGGCCTTGGTGCGCTCGTTGACGAGCTTCCGCGCCGAGGCGACGGACAGGCAGTGGTCGTCGAGGTTGACGTCGGCGAACCGCGGGACGGCGCCGGCCTGGACGACGGCGAAGCTCGTGGCGATGAACGTGTAGCTGGGCACGATGACCTCGTCGCCGGGCCCCACGCCCAGCGCCGAGATCGCCACGTGCAGCGCCGACGTGCCCGACGACGTGCTGACGGCGAATCGGCTGCCCTGCCAGGCGGCGAACCTCTCCTCGAAGGCCATGCCCCTCGGCCCGGTCCAGTAATTGACCTTGCCCGATCTCAGCACCTCCTGCACCCCACGAATCGCCGCCTCATCGAACTGAGGCCAGCCGGGCAATTCGTTCGTCACCGCCTTCGCCCCACCGTCGATCGCGAGCCTCTGCTTGCCGGATGCGCCCGTCATCGTGCCTCTCCTTTCGCGTCGGCCCGGGGAGCGACCGCCAGGTGAAGCCGCCCGGTGGCCCTCTGCCCGCGGTCGTTGGTGCGCGAGACGGTCACGAGATAGCGGCCGGGCCTGGTGTAGCGATGTGTCGTCACCGCGTAGCCGTCCCTGGCGTGCTGGTTGGCGTTGCCGTCGGATCGCGTGTGCGCGGGCTTGCTGCCGTCACCGAAGTCCCACGTCTCGCGCCCCTCCTCGGCGCGCAGGCCGAACGAGCGGACCTTGAACGTCACCTCGTCGCCGGCACGGATGCCGTCGGTCGGCCAGCAGGCGGCGTGGATCGCCGGCGGGACCGGCAGCGGGCGGGCCTTGTCGAACACCTGGACCACCGCGAAGTCGCAGCTCTCGCGCCCGGCCTCGTCGGTGACCTTCACCACCTCGGTGTAGTGGCCCGGCTTGTCGTAGGTGTGCTTCACCGTCGCGCCCGAAGCGGCCTTCCCGCCCGTCAGGAGCCATTCGTACCGGCGGATGCGCTCGGCTCCGCCGGCGTGCCACGATCGCGTCGCGTCGAGCGTGACGGCCTGGCCGGCCCACGCGACAAGGTGCGGCCGCGCCACGGCGATCAGCTTCCGACGGTGCTGCCGGCGATACACGTCGAAGATGAACGCATACCCGTCGGCGATGCCGTAGCGCCCCGACGGCTGGGGCATGGCGATGTCGAAGTGCAGGTGCGACCAGCCGCCGCTGCCGCCCTCCTTGCCCAGCGTGCCGATCTTCGTGCCCATCTTCACACGCCCCCCGAGCTTCACCGAATCGTCGATCCGCATCAGGTGGCTGTAGCGGTAGTACCAGCCCCGCCCGTCGCGGAGATAGACCACGTCGTGGCGGGCCTTCACCTCGGGCGGGTGCTCGCCCGCGAACGTCCGGCCGGCCCGCGAGACGACCAGCCCGTCGGTGGCCGCGAGAACGGAGACGAGCCCCTCGGCCCCGCCGAAGTCCAGCCCGTAGTGGTAGTAGACCTTCTTGCGCCCGGGGACGTCGCAGGCGTTGACGTAGCAGGGGTCGTTGCCCATCTGCGTGTCGGAGGCGAACCAACGCTGGTTGACCGGGTAGGCGAACGTGCCCGGCCGGACCCACGGCGACCCGGCCGGCCACAACCGCAGCCGCGCCGCCTTCTCCAACGCCCACACGTTCACCTTGCGGTCCAGGTTGGCCACGTACCCGCGCGTCACGGGGCAGTCGATCTGCACCCCGCCGACGGCCTTCGGGAGGTTGTAGGTGGCGCAGACCAGCTCGGCCCGCTCGCCGTCGACGTCGACCGTCACCGCCGCCCGGCGCACGGCCCCGCGCATCTCGCAGCGCCGCTCCTCCAGGCCGACCAGCTTCACCATGACGGCCTTGCCGTCGCTGAGCTGGACGCTCGCCGACTCGCCCACGTTCAGATCGACCGCCCGCAGCAGCGGATCGATCCGCGCCCGGACGGCCGGGGGAGCGGCGCCCCCAACCGAAACCGATGCCCCCGCGACGAACAACACGCCGACAACCCGAAGTGCGATCCGCATGCCCACGCGCCAGCCTTCCTCAGCCCGGGACGCCCCTGCCATCCTCAGGGCGGCCTGCCCCCGCTGTTCGGCCCGTGAGTATACGGCGCCCCGGAAGGTGGCGTCCACCGGCTCAATCGAGTCTCCCGGCAGGCAGAGGAAGGCGGGCTGACCGCGCGCGCCGGCGACGTCGGCCGAATGGACCGCTGCCGCGCCGTGCCCAGGGGGGGGCCGCCGGATCGTCGTCTCGCCCGTCAGGCCCCGCAGCACCTACCTGATCACGAACGTCGTGGGTTCGGTGTGGAAGGGGATCGGGTCGACGTCGTACTCCAACCGGGCCGTAAACGTGCCGCGGAGGCCGGATCGCACTTGCCACAAGTGCGAGCAGGTACCGCCTCAGCCATACCTCAATCGGCACTCGTAGACGACGTTGCCCTGCCCGTCGAGGATGGTGACCTTCGGCGGCGAGGGCCTGCGGACGCTGGAAGTCTTCAGCGCACGGACCGCATTGCCCTGCGCGTCGGCCATCGCGAGGCTGATGTAGACGCGCCTGCCCCGCTGCCGGACCCGCACCTGGCCGACGATCGGCGTGGCCACCCCGCCGGCAGGCACCCATCGGCGGGAGGCCAACAGGACCTGCGGATCGCCCGCCGAGCCGACGACCTTGAACGCCACGATCCCCATCGCGGCCGCCACGCCCAGGCCGACCAGCACCCACGGCAGGCTGCTCTTCCTCGGCGGCGCCGCGCCGGCCGCCGACAGAACCGGCAGCGCCGACGCGCCGCAGTAGCTGCACTGCGCGACGGAGCTGCCCGGCCTCGGATAGGCCGTCGACTCCCGCCCGCAGCTCGAACAGTGAAACTGTGGCATCTTTCCCTTCCCGACCGGCGCGCCGGCGACCGCGCCGACCCCGGCAGCGCCCCCGGCCAAACCGCTCTCTCTATCAGTATACGTCTCAGCCCTCGCCTCGGCCAAGGCCATGCGGATAAACTCCCGCCGCCCGCCGCCGGATTCCTGCGCTCTGTGGGGGGATTGGCGTGTTACTCAAACTGACCGATTCGCGTCGCCGAAGACAGACGGCGATGGCGTAAGTGATTGACATGGCGTTCCTTATAGCGATGGTCTGGGGCGCGGGTTGCAGCGAAAACACTTGGCCCCCAAGGTGCACGTAACAACTTGTTCTGAAATAGTTTACAGTGGATTCTCCGCATCGAATCGGTCAGTTTGAGCGTGTTGGAATAACCAACCAAGCAGATTCAGCGTTCGGCATCGGCGCGGCCGTGGTGGCCGGGCGGGTGCGGCGCGCAGCGGAGAGGGTCATCCCGATGGCAGGCAAGAGGACCAGGCGGCAGGTCGTGCGGGACGGGGTCACGCTGGCCGGTGTGGCGGCCGCGGGGCTCGCCGCGGGCGCCGAAGCGCGTGCCGCCAAGGCGGGCCAGCCGATCGAGCAGATCCGCAAGACGCGCAGCTACAACCCGAACATGGAGTATCGCCGACTCGGCAGCACGGGGCTGTGGGTCTCGGCCGTCTGCTTGGGCGGGCACTGGAAGCGCGTCGACAAGGTCATCGGCATGAAGGCGGGGGCGTACGCCCCGCCGCCGAAGGGCCCGGCCGCCGACGCGCTGCGGAAGAACCGCCACGACGTGCTCACCCGCTGCATGGAGGTGGGCATCAACTACGTCGACGCCTGCACGAAGGGCGAGGTGTCGGTCTACGGCCCGGCGCTGAAGGGGCGGCGCGACAAGATGTACTTCGGCTTCGCGATGTGGCCGGAATGCCCGCGAAAGAAGGAATACGGCAAGGCCGACCAGCTCCTGAAGACGCTCGACGAGGGGCTCGAGCTGGCGGAGGTGGACCACGTGGACATCTCCCTCGCCGTCAAGGAACACCGCGAACTCGACCTGAAGAGAAGGCCGAGCTCGAACAGGCCGGCCGAGACATGTGGGCCAACCGCCCCGAGAACTACGAGTGGCTCGGCGACTGGGAATACGTCCAAGCCCGACGGCGAGGCTGCAAACGCTACGGCGCCCCGGCCGCCCCGGGGCGTTCGCCTGGCGACCTGATCCGGGACCGGCTATCTGCTCTTGGACTCCGCAAACGTGCCGGGCACGGCGGCGAGATACTTGGCGAGCAGGGCCTTCATTTCGTTGAGCTTCTGCGCGTGGGCAGGGTCGGCGGCGAGGTTCTTCTGCTCGTCCGGGTCGGCGGACAGATCGTAGAGCTGGTCGGCGTCGTAGTACGTCTTGGCGTGCTTTTTCAGCGCGCTGCCGCGCTCGGTGGCCTGGCCGCCGGGGAAGCCCATGTGGGACAGCGGCGCGTCGGGGTCCACCTCGAACGGCTTGTCCTCCCGCCGGGCCTTGTTCGCCTTGTACCGCTGGGTGACGGCGATCCGCTGGGCCTTCGTGAGCTGCCTGCTCGGCGGGATGCGGAAGGCGATGTACTTCCACCGATCCGTGCAGACGGCTCGGGTGTGGCCGATCTCGCAGTAGACGCTCTGGCGCAGCGTCTTCCGCTTGCCCGTCAGCAGGGGCAGCAAATCGAGCCCGTCGAGGGGCATGGCCTTCGGCGCGGCGAGGCCGCAGGCGGAGAGGATCGTCGGGGCGAAATCCGTGTTCTGCACGAGCGCGGCCGTCCGCCCGGGGTCGGCCACGCCGGGCCAGCGGATGAAGCACGGCGTGCGCACGCCGCCTTCGTAGCAGCTGCCCTTGGCGGACTGCATGCCGTTATCGTTGAGGTAGATCACCAGCGTGTTGTCGGCCAGCTTCAGCTCGTCCAGCTTCTTCAGGACCGCCCCGATGCTGTCGTCCAGCCAGGTCGCCGGCACGAGGCGGTCGGGCACGCCCGCCGCCCGGGCCCGCCGGAGGACCGACTGCCGCGACGGCTGGACCTTTGGCGGCTCGGCCAGCAGCCCGCAGTGGGCGATCCGCGGGTCGCACCGGAGGCTCGCACGCGGGCTGGGCCCGTGCATCAGCGTGGTGGCCATGTACAGGTAGAACGGCCCCCCCTTGTGCCGCTCGATGAAGTCGATCGCCGCCTTCGTGATCCACTCCGGGTTGTGCTGCCGCAGCTTCCGGACCGGGTGGGCGCTGAAGTTGCCCAGGTTGATCGCCTCGGCGTAGTCGAACCCGCACGAGCGAACGTGGGCGTGAAGGGCGTCCTGGGCCTCGCGCAGGGCGGCGGCGACCTTCGGGTCGGCCGGGTCGGCGTCGGGGGGGACGGCCTTGCGGAGCAGGTTCCACTGCCTCGGCCCCCCGTTGTGCCACTTGCCCACCGCGCCGGTGGCGTAGCCGCTGCGCTGGAGCAGCTTCGGCAGCGTCAGGTCGCCCGGGCGGATGTCCGTGTTCCACTGAACGTTCGTCTGCCCCTCGGTCGAGATCGATTTGACGAAGTTGGTGCTGCGGCTTCGGCTGGCGTACTGGCCGGTCAGGCAGGTGAACCGGCTGGGCGTGCAGACGCTGCTGGAGACGTAGCACCGCGAGAAGTAGACCCCCTGCCCCGCCAGCCTGTCGATATGCGGCGTCAGCGCCTTGCGCTTGCCGCGCCCGAGAAAGCCGAACGTGTCCGTGTGCTGGTCGTCGGTGATGATGAACAGCACGTTGGGGCGTTTCTTCGCCGCCGCGCCGACCGCCCCCCTGCCCCCCACGACCGCCGCGGCCGCCCCGACACCAAGACGCCTCAGAAACTCTCTTCTTCGCATGGACGATTTCTCCCTACAGGAAGCAGATCACGCAGAACAGATGGCCGCCGGGCGGCCCTGATGCCCTCAACCCAGCAGCGCCGCGGGGCGGACGGCGAAGTGCTCGGCCAGTGTTCGGATGTGGGACTTGCTCAACTCGCGCTGACCGGCCAGCACGCGATGGCCGAGGCTCCGGTCGCCCAAGAGCCGCCCGAGGTCGGATTCGCTCATCCCATGCTCGTCCATCAGCGCCCGCAGAAATTCCATCGGTGAGAGCTGCCGGCCTTCGATGGCGTGATGCTCGGCCTCGTACTTCTCCACAAACGTCGAGATCGCCTCGAAGTAGTCCTCCTGGTCGGCGTTCATCTCGAACCCCGCCATCGCGTCCAGCACCCTCAACGCATTACGGTAGTCCACCTCGTCATGCAGCGGCCGAGGCATGCAGAGCGCCACCAACTCCGCGTACGTCGCGGGAATGTCGTCATGTGTCAGCGTCTTCGTGCTCATTGCTGGTCCTTCCAGGCCCCGCGGTCGTAGTCCTTGTGCGTCAGGACCATCAGCGTGTAGACGATCTGCGTGTTGTAGTGCACGGCCGCGACCAGCCGGTACCGGTTGTGCGCGATGTTGAACACCACGACTTGGCGCCCACTGCTTACTCTCACGGCATCGGCGCTGGCGAAGGTCCGCCGCAGCTCATCGAACGTCCGCCACTCAGCCACCTTCACAAGGTCCACCCACGTCCGCAACGACGATTCCCACAGCGACACGGAGAGCCGCCCCGAGAATCGCGAGCGTCAGCTTCTTCCATCTGCTAGGCCTGTTCCCGCAGACGGCCGGCCCGGTCATCCTACGGCACGACGGCTTTCTCGTGCTCCATCAGGATGTCCTTGACGTTCCACTTCTTCTGCTTCGCGAGTTCCTTGAAGGCGCGGCGGAAGATGAGTCTGGCCTGGACGGTGACCGGGCCGCCCTTCGCCGGCGGGCGGAACTCGTAGTGCGTCCGGTCGGTGGCCAGCGCCTCGATGCGCGTGTCGGCGCGCAGGGAGGTCTGGCGCCAGTAGGCGATCGACGGCCAGGTGCCGGTCCAGACCTCCTCGAGGATCTTCGCGTAGCCCTTTCCCGGGCGGCCAGCGTAATCGTCCGGGTCGCCGCCAGCGCCGGCCCATTGGGGGAGGACTTGTCTGCCGAGGTGCTCCAGCTCGTTGCCCGCCGCGTCGGTGACCGAGAGGACCAGCAGGATGTTGCGGGACGGGTGGTCGGTCGGGATATGGTGGCCGGCCTTCTCGTTGGTCACCTCGACGTCGACGACGATCCGCCCGTCGCGCCGCTCGGCGTGGACCACGAGCTTCGCGGTGTCCTGGAGAAACGCCACGTCGGCGGCGCCGGGCATGCGGTGGTTGAAGATGCGCCCGGGCTTGCGGTGGTGGCCGCCCTTCTCCGGCAGGACGAACCACGTGTCGTCGGTGACGGGCATGTGGCAGTCCTGGCAGGTCTTGCCCACGTTCGGGTCGCTGTAGGGGCTGTCGACCCACTCGCCGAAGGAGTTGTAGATGAGCACGCCGGAGAAGATGCCCCAATGGCACGGGGCGCAGAAGCGGCTCTCGGTCAGCAGGGGCGAGTAGGTGACGCGTCGGGTGACGTCGTCGAACGTGCCGAAGAAGAGCTGATTGCCGTCCTCGGGGCGGTAGAGGCGCATCGAGTTGACGCCGGGCGTGTTCCAGTAGGGCAGCCCGGTGGAGGCGTCGAGCGTGACGTCGCCGATCTTGTGGCAGAACTCGCAGAAGACGCCCTCCCGCTCCCGGGCGGTGAGGTTGTTGACGTCGCCGGGCAGGTCGAAGCCCAGCTTCGCGGCGGCGGCGGGGGCGTGGCAGGCGGCACAGTTGCCCGGTTCGTTGGGGAAGTCCAGCTTGTAGCCCGGCCCGTAGTACGGCTTGTTGGGGTCCGGCTTGAGCGGGGCGATCCAGTGGTTCTCGTCGGTGCGGTGACGGGTCCGCGGGCTGCGATTGCCCCGCGTGTCCGTGCCGTTGTAGACGCTGAGGAACCGGGCGTTGATCGCCGAGGTGGAATGGGCGTCGGCCTTCCACTCGGCGTAGTGGCGCGGCATGCAGTGGCCGCAGCTCTTCGAGCCCTGGGCGCCTTCCTCGGAGAACCAGTTGTAGTCGGCGTTGTCCTCGGTGTAGTGCGGCTTCAGCACGATCTCGACGGGCCCGCTGCCGGCGGTCGTGTGGCACCAGGCGATGTAGTGGCCCTCGCGCCAAGCCGTCACGGTCACCGCCTTGCCGGCCTCGGCAGACAGCTCGAACGCGCCGTCGGCGCCGGACAGGACGGAGTGCTCGGTCGCCTGGACCCGAACGACGGCCCCCTTCACCGGCCCGTCAGCGCCTCGGACGAAGCCGCGGATCGTCACCGGCCCCGCCGGCCGGGACGGACGGTGCGGGGGGGGCGACGAGCGACGACACCGCCACGCCTGCGCAGCAACGGCGGCGGTCAGCACGACCAGCAGCAACGAGGCGACCGAACGCTTCACACACCGGCTCCGACGGACTGGCTCGTGAGAGTCGACTGCACCAACCGCCCCATTCTACATCATCCGTCCCGATCCGCCGAGAAGCAGATGCCCTCGCCTCTGCCCTTCACTTCCTGCCTCCCCGCTAACCGGGACTCCCTGGATGGCCTGCATCCGACAACCGCTGCCGGCCTCTTCTTCGATTCAGCTGCCGACTGCGAGGTCGGTCTGAGCGACATCGGGGCCCGCAAACGGGCCCGATCGCCCAACCATCCGGCAGGGACGATGCTTGCGGATGCTGGGATCGCCGATAGGATTTCCGGAAGGGCCTGCGATGGCCCTCGACCAGAGACTGCCTGGGACATCTCGGGTCCAGGAAGCTCCGAATGGGAGGATGTGGCATGAGGACCACCTCGGTCGCGCCGGCCGCGTTGGCCTTGGCCGTGGCCTGCGGAACCGCCGGCGGAGGGCGGATCTACCTGCCCCCGGTGTTCCCCAATCCTGCCACGCCCCCCACGCGCGCCCTGACGGCCGAGGAGGCCGAGGACGTGCTGCGCGGCGATTGGCTGTTCCAGGCGATGGCCCTGCCCCTCTTGCCGAGAACGGCCGAGGAGATCGGCTGGGCGCGACAGCTCGCGAACCGACTGGCGCCAGGTCAGGGCAGGCCGGATCTGACCGGGGAGTTGGCGGAGCTGGACGGCCTTGCTCGGCAGTTGGCCGCGTTGAAGGCCCGGCCCCGCAAGGCGGGCTCGGGCTCGGCCAGTCCGAGTTGGATCTGGTTTCCGGAAGGCGCGCCCGCGAAGGACGCGCCCGCCGCCTCGCGGTACTTCCGGCGCACACTTGATCTGCCGGCCGGCCGGTCCGTTCGCGCCGCCACGCTGCGGATCGCCACCGACGACGCCTGCGAGGTCTACGTCAACGGCGCACCGGCGGGCATACACAAGACGTGGAACCGCGCGGCGGCGTTCTCGGTGGGCAAGCTGCTTCGGCCGGGCCGGAACGTGCTGGCCGTGCACGCCCAGAACATGCCCGCCCCCCATGCCAACCCCGCCGGGCTGATCTGCCGGCTGACGGTCGCGTTGGCCGACGGCTCGCGCGTGGGGCTTGTCTCCGATGGCGCGTGGCGCGTCTCGACGACAGCGGGAGTCGGTTGGACGGCGCCGGGATACAACGACGCCGCCTGGAAGCCCGCGCGGATCGCGGCGGCCTATGGCGGCGGACCGTGGAAGCGCATCGGAGGGCTGCGGGCGGGTTCGTCGGCAGCCGACGCATACGCCGACGCCGACCCCCGGGCGGTCGCGCTGTACCTTGCCGTGCGCCGCGTCAAGCGGCGAATCATGATGAACAACCCCGTGCTGGACTTCTCGCGACTGCTGCTGATCGACCAGCCGATCCCCCGGGGCGGCGAGGCGATCCACCAGGCGATCCACCGCATGGGCCATCGGGCCGTCCCCGGCGGGCGGCTGCTCGTGCTGGACGGGCTGCACCCGGGCGGGCAGGTCCGCCGCCTCGCGCCGGACAAGCCGGGCAGCTTCTGGCGGCCGGATCTGTCCTTCGACGCCAAGCGCGTGCTGTACTGCTACAAGGCGCACGACGAGAAGAGCTTCCACTTGTACGAGATGGACCTGGCGACGGGCCGAACGAAGCAACTGACCCGTGGCGACTACGACGACATCGACCCGATCTACCTGCCGGACGGACACATCCTGTTCACCACGACCCGCGGCAACAGCTACGTGCGATGCGGGCCGTTCATCTACTCCTACACCCTCGCCCGCTGCGATGCCGACGGGCGGAACGTCTACCTGATCAGCTACAACGGCGAGCCGGACTTCGTGCCCAGCCTCCTGGCCGACGGGTCTGTGATCTACTCGCGGTGGGAATACACCGACAAGGCGCTGTGGCGCGTGCAGAGCCTCTGGACGGTCCGCCCCGACGGGACAAACGTGGCGGCGTTCTGGGGCAACCAGAGCATCTGGCCGGACCACGTCGCCCAGCCGCGGCAGATCCCTGGAAGCCGGCGGGTGATGTTCTGCGGCGTCGGACACCACGACTGGTGGTCGGGCTGCGTGGGGATCCTCGACCCGGACAAGGGGACCAACTTCCCCCACGGGCTGACCAAGGTCACGCGCGACCTGCCCTGGCCGGAATGCGGCAACGGACCGGTGGACCCGGGCGAGTCGGCCGATCACCACGCGGCCGGGCGATTCACCGGGTACTGCGCACCCTATCCGCTTTCCGAGGAGGACTTCCTCGTCTCCGCGCGGGGCGAGGGGGGGCGATTCCGCCTGTACCTGATGGACACGCGGGGCAATCGCGAGTTGATCTACGCAGGCGTGCACAACGTGCTGCACGCGATGCCCCTCAGACCCCGCCGCAAGCCGCCGGCCCTGCCGGACCGCGTCGCCTGGCCAGGCACGGGCAGAGATCGCCGCCCGCCCGCGCCGGGCACGTTCTACAGCCCGAACATCTATGACGGCGCTGCCGGCCTGCCGCGCGGGGCCGTGCGACACCTTCGGGTCTTCCAGCAGGACCACAAGACGTACTCGACCTGGCAGAAGACCTACCGCCACTCGGGCCCGGCGGTGTCCATCATCCAGGAGGACTCGGTCAAGCGGATCCTCGGCACGGTGCCCGTCGCGGCCGATGGGTCGGTCTGCTTCCAGGCCCCGCCCGGGCAGTCGCTGTACTTCCAATTGCTCGACAAGGACTACCGCTGCCTGCAGACGATGCGCAGCTTCACCGGTTTGATGCCGGGCGAGCAGCGGGGCTGCGTCGGCTGCCATGAACTGCACAGCACGACCCCTCCGCGGTCGAAGGGGCTCGCCATGCGCGCCGGGCCCAGCAACCTGACGCCGCCGCCCTGGGGCAGCCGGAGCATCGCCTACGAACGCTTCGCCCAGCCCGTGCTGGACAAGCACTGCGGCCGATGCCACCAGGGCAAGGGCAAGGCGCGGCCCACGCTGGACCTGACCCTTCGGGGCGGCCAAGGGCCCTTCAAGGAGCCATACCTCACGCTGGTAGGCCCCGCCGCTTGGGGCGGGCCCAGACCGGAGAAGCCCGGCCCGGGCTACGGGATCGCGGGGGCGATCCCCGTGGAGCAGCTCGGCACGAACAGCCCCCGATCCGTCCGCACGCTGGGCCCGCTGGAGTTCCTGTCCGGTCGGAGCAAGCTGATCGACATCGCCTCGTCCGGCAAGCACCACAAGGTGAAGGTACCCCCCGCGGACCTGCGCCGCCTGATCGCCTGGGTCGACGCGTGCTGCCCCTACCGCGGCGACGAGGAGATTCGCGCCCTGCCCGACCCGGCCTTCGCCGGCATAGAGCAGTTGCCCATCCGCCCGCGCGTGCGGACCGCCCCAAGAGTCCAGCGGCCCTGAAGCGGCAGCCCAAGGCGACCGGCGACGCGGCGGGGCGTTCCGCGCCGCGCACCATCCGTTCTGCCGGCTCCCGACAGGGGGCCGATGGTTCGAGCCCGTCGGGTTCGGCGCGGTGACGCCTCGTCATACATGGACTGTAGTCTGCATCCGGGGAATTCGGGGCTGGCGCACTTCTGGTGCCGCCGACCAAGCCCTCAGAAGAAATGCCGCACGTGCTTCTGGCTGGCCGGGTCCAGGCGGGTCAGGTCGGGCAGCTCGTAGGTGTTCCCGTCGGCGTCGCGGAACAGGGCCCGCGTCGGCGAGAGGACGCGGACGTCGTCGCGGCTGCGAAACTGGAAGGTTACCTCGCCGCGGTCGGTCTCCACCGTGACCGACGAGATGCCGAACTCCCGCTTGTACTTGACGATCCGGAGGATCTTCGGGTTGAACACCTTGTCGCGCAGCTCGTCCTCGACGACCCGGCGGCTGGCTGGGTCGAGCTGGTCGAGTGTCTCGAGCATGACGGCTTCGCGGCCGTCGCTGTCCCGCACGGAGACATACGCCTCGGGCATCGACCACGGGAAGTACCGGGCCAGCCTGGCGTCGACCAGCGGATCATCGCGCCCCTCGATGTGCACGACGATCAGCCCGTCGGCATCGCGCTCGACTCGGCGGATGCGCGCGGCCGCCGGGCGCCCGTTGGCGCGGGGCCCGTCTTCGCCGTCGCCGTCCCCGCCGAATGTCGTCGAGTGGGTCATCGGCTCACTCTCCCGCCAGCCCCATCACCGATTGGCTTTCCCGCTGCATGTTCAGCAGCTTGGCGTAGACGCCGTCTTCCTTGACGGCGAGCTGTTCGTGCGTGCCTTCCTCGATGACCTCGCCCTTCTCGAGGATGATCAGCCGATCGGCCTTCCGCAGCGTCGAGAGGCGGTGGGCGATCGCGATGGTGGTCCGGTTCGTCGTCAGGCGGTCCAGCGCCTCCTGGATGAGCTTCTCCGTCTCGGTGTCGACGGAGCTGGTCGCCTCGTCGAGGATCAGGACGGTCGGGTCATTGAGAATGGCGCGGGCGATGGAGATCCGCTGGCGCTCGCCGCCGGAGAGGGTCTGCCCCCGCTCGCCGACCATCGTGTCGTACCCGTCGGGGAAGCCGAGGATGAAGTCGTTGGCGTTCGCGGCGCGGGCGGCGTCGATGACCTCCTCGGGCGTCGCGTCCGGCTTGCCGTAGGCAATGTTCTCCCCCACCGTGCCGTGGAACAGGAACGGCTCCTGGAGCACCACGCCGATCTTCGTGCGGAGTTGTGAGATGTCGTAGTCGCGCACGTCGACGCCGTCGATCAGGATCTGCCCGGTCAGCGTGTCGTAGAAGCGGCTGATCAGGTTCACCAGCGTCGTCTTCCCCCCGCCCGACGGTCCGGCCAGCCCGATCATCTGCCCGGCCTCGATCGTCGCGTTGATGTTCTTGAGCACCTTGCGGACGCCGTCGTAGCTGAAGCTGACGTTCCGCAGCTCGATCCGCCCGGCCAGTTCGTCGGCTTTGCGGGCGCCGCTGCGCGAGTAGATCGCCGGCTCGGTGTCGAGGATCTCGAAGATCCGGGCGGCGCTGGTGGCGGCCCGGTTGAGCATCTCGTCCATGTGGGCGATGCGGTGGATCGGGTGGAGGAACATCGCCAGAAAGCCCTGGAACGCCATCAGCGTGCCGAGGTCCGTCCGCCCCCGCGACAGCCACCAGCCCCCCAGCAGCCAGACCACCAGGCTGCCCAGCCCGCTGGCAAACAGCATCATCGGGCCGAAGATCGACCGCGCGCCGGCGATGTAGCCCATCTCCACGTCGAACAGGGCCGACGACCGCCGCTCGAACCGCCGAACCTCGCGATCCTCCTGGCTGAAGGCCTTGATCACCCGCACGCCCGGCAGCGCGTCGGCGACCACGGCTGTCATCTGCGCCCAGCGGTGCCACATTCGATGGAACGACCGGTGCAGCCGGCGGTGGAAGAAGACCATCAGGAAGAACATCAGCGGAACGGGCAGCAGGGCGAAGGCGGCCAGCTTCCAGTCCATCACGAACAGGCACGCTCCCACGCCCACCAGCGTCAGTAAAGCCAGGATCATGTCGATGCACATCGACGAGACGAAGTACCACAGCCGCTCCGTGTCGTTGGTCACCCGCGTCACTAACGCGCCCGTCTGGCGCTTGGCGAAGAAGCTCAGCGACAGCTTGTGCATGTGGGCGTAGACGGCGTTGCGGATCCGGCGGGACACCAGCGTGCCCAGCCCCAGCGACAGCCGAAGCTGCACGATCTGGCCGGCCATCCGAAGGACCATCAGTCCGGCCATGATGCTCACGAAGATGACGACGATGCGGAAACTCGGCTCCGCGCCCGCCGCCGCGCCGAACCCCCGGTTGACCAGCGGCTTGGCCAGCCACGGCTGGACCATCGACATGCCGGTCAGCAACAGCGACAGGGCGAACGCGCCGAGCGCCCGGCCGAGGTTGGGCCGAACGAAGTCCAGCAGCCGAAAGAGGATCTTCCGCCGGTTCATGCAGGCGTGGCAGACTTCGGACCAGGCGGGGATGACCTGGCCGCACTTCTCGCAGCGGAGCTTCTTCTCGTCGGAGCGTTCGGGCTCTTCGGGCGCCGCCTCGGCCTCGCCGTCGCCCTCGATGATCCCCTCGAGCCGCCTCTGAAGCCGCGCCGCCGCCTTGGCGTGGCGGAGCGTGAAGCGGAACTCCTCCGCCTGCCCGACGTCGCCGCGCACCCGCAGCAGCCCCATCCCCAGCCCCTCGACGATCTTCGCCGAGCCGAGCCGCCCCGTCGGAATCCAATCGCCTCGCCAGTGGCCGTCGACGCGAAGGAAGTGCCCCAGCCGCTGCTCCGTCAGCAGCAGGTACCCCTCGGCGTACATGCCCCGGCCGTCGAGGTCGAGCGGCGCAACGGCCAACACCTCCGCCGCCGACACCGCCCCGCCGAGCTGCTCGGCCAGTTCCTCCGGCAGATGGTCCAACGAGTTGTCCGTCTCATTCTCGGGCGCAGCCATCACAGTCACTATAGCAGGCCGGCCGACCACCCAGCCCTCCCAGCCGGCCCTCCACCGCCCGGCCTCCACACTGCATATGTCATTGCCAACCTATCAACCTACGCCCGAAGATCGCCTTTGGCAAGCCGATCCGCCCAAACCGGCCCACTCCCCGTCGCCACTCCGTACCCGATCATATCCCCGCTTCGCCGCCTGTCGCAGCCGATCCGGCGATCCGCCGGCACCGCTCCGCCACCCGCCACACGCACTTGCCCCAAGAAGAGACGAGGAAGAGACGGGAATATGAATGAATGAATGAATAACATGGGGACGCTACCCAGGTTTCTTGTCTCAAAACATGGGTAGCGTCCCCAATGGCCCTAAGTTAAGCACTTTGCCCTTGCAACGTCCCTTGGTTCTTGTAGATACGGATAGCGGTGCCGATCGCGCTTGATCTTCCGCGGCTC
>Ga0180438_10002636_pt1 | contig 28684 bp, 21 predicted proteins | sample SS_ome_12_FD_132455 | JGI IMG/M metagenome (GOLD analysis project Ga0180438, IMG submission 132455) | Hypersaline lake sediment archaeal communities from the Salton Sea, California, USA - SS_3_D_2 metaG | ecosystem: Environmental > Aquatic > Non-marine Saline and Alkaline > Hypersaline >...
GGCGTCGCGCTGGATGCGCCTGCGGGAGCTGGCGAGCCAGAGCACGAGCACCATCGTCCCCGCTCCCGCGGCGAAGGCGATAACCGCTTTCCCCGCGCCGCCGGCGAGGTGGCCGAGGTGGAACACGATGGCCGCGCTGGCCCCCAGCGCGGCGCCGGCCGAGACCCCGACGAGATAGGGGTCGGCCAGCGGGTTCATTAGGAGTCCCTGCAGCGACCCGCCCGCCACCGTCAGTGCGCACCCGACGATGGCGCCCAGCGCCACGCGCGGCAGCCGGAGCTGCCAGAAGATGTAGGCAAGCTGAGAGTCTCGGACGGCCGGAATGCCTGCGAGGTAGCAGCGGGCGGAGTCGAAGATCACGGCAAGCGGCACGGGCTCCGCGCCGATGTTCGCCGCCAGCAGCACCGTGGCGGCAAGGAAGGCTCCGAACCCGCCGGTGAGAAGCGCGATTCTCGCAGGAAGGGATCGCTTGTGTAGCCCCGCCTGAGATGTCATCCCGGTGAGCCCTCGTCGGCGGCAATGAGCCCCTCGACGTCCGGCCAGGCCTGAGCCGCCAGCCGCCGCTGCTCCCGTGCCTGCTCCGTCATGTTCATGCGCTCGTACACCTCAGCCGTCCGCCATAGGGTCCTGGCCTGCAACCTCCGCATGTCTTCCGCCCGGTACTCGTGCGGCCGCCGAAGCATCACGAACATGCTGTCGTATTCCTCCGCCTTCTCGAAGTACTCGGCGATGATGCGCAGCACGGCGCTGTATTCGTTCAGCGCAACCTCGAAGCCGTCCTGGGGTCCGCGAACGGCGGCTCTCTGCGCCGCCAGCCCGACCTCGTAGTGGGCGAAGGCGAAGTTCGTGTCGACATCTACATCCGAGAGCGCCCGATAGGTGTTGTATGGGGCGTTCTCTCCCGCCACGATCTGCTCGTAGACCTGAAGTGCTTTCTCATCCTGTCCCATTTGCCGGTATACTTCTGCGAGTCGCTTCATCGTTTTCGTGTGGTTGGGGAACAGAGAGAGCCCTCGTTGGTACAGCTCAGCAGCTTGTTCGAGCTGATTGTAGTGCTCATAGAGCTGAGCCATGCTCGAGAAAGGCCGGAAGCTCGTCGGGCTGAGCTCGCGTGCGTGCTGGATCGCCTCAATGCCCTGGTCGAGGCCCCTGATGGTGCCGAGAATCAGCCCATACCGTTCCCATGCATCGGCCCAGCCGGGATCGTACCGACGCGCTCTGTCGTACCGCTCGAAGGCCATGAGAGCGGCTTGACGGCGAGACTCCTCGGTCGTCCCGCTGGACATAGCGTAGGCGTCCCCCTCGTCCAGCGGATCCTGCGCGAGGACGTTCCTCGCGGGAGTCTGCACACAGGCGAAGATGATGAGACATAATGCTGCGACGGCGGCGGCACGCCCAGGGGTCCGCCACCAGGCCGCGCGCTGGGGTTCATCTTCCGGCGTCTGCACCGGCTGGGGCTTGGACCGCGCTTTCCGGCGCCTCCGCCGGGGCGTCACGCGCTCTTCCTCAGGCGATGGCGTGACGGCATCCGCGTTGGCTGCGTTGACCAGCATCGCCGCGACCAGCCAGAAAGCCAGATTGATGGCCCCAATGTACCAGTTGTAGTCCAGGAAGCTGTGGACCATGAGGGCGGCGATGCAGCAGATGGCACCGATGGCCGTCACCCGCCCGCGGAAGTCCTGCGCCGCCGCGATCGCCCGGCCGCCCGTGAAGAGGACGGCGACCAGCAGCCAGAGGAAGACCACCCCGCCGAAGAGGCCGAGTTCGGCGAACATCTGGAGGTAGTTCTGGTGAGCCGCCTCCACATATCCCGCGATGGCGTACTTCGGGAAGGCGTACTTGAAGGCCCCGGGGCCCACGCCCAACCAGGGGTAGGCCTGCGCCAGTCGCACGGTTCCCTGCCAGGTGAGTATCCGGAACATATTCGAGGCGCTCTGCGTGCCGATCTCGCCGGCGACGCGCGCGCGTACAGGTTCCACCTGGAAGAGCAGCACTCCGAGGACGACAAGAGCCAGCACTCCTCCCACGAGCAGGGCGCGCCCGAGGGAGCGCGCTCGTCGGCTCTGTGAGACGAGCAGCGCGATATAGAGCAGCGCGCTCACGGCGAAGGCGAGCATTGCCCCCTTCGAGTTGGTGGGCACGATCGTCACCGCCAGCGCCACGGCGCAGAACCCCCACAGGAGCCTTCTCGCCAGGAGGGCAGCGGCCAGCGCCGCGCTCAGCGCCAGGGGGAAGACCATGGCGAAGAAGCCACCCAGTGGGTTTGGATTGAAGAAGGTGCTGAAGATCTGCCAGGTTGGGTTGTCCAGATCGCGAGCCATGGCGAGCTTCTCGCGCCAGCCGTAGAGCGCCACCACGAGGGCCGCCGACAGGATGAGCGCGTTCAACCACCATCGGTGTGGGTTTGGGTCGTCGCGCTGCGTCACCATCACCGCCACAGTGATGCCAATGGCGATGACAGTGAACAGCTTGATGGCAAGGCCGGCTTCCCCCGGAATCGGGATGAATATGGCGAGCACGGCCGAACAGGCGAAGGCGGCCGCTACGACGCTGACTCGCGAGAGAGGGAGCATGGCGCGATGCGCCACCAGCAGAAAGAGGAGCACTCCAATGGCGAGCCGGGCGAGCTCGATCTTGCTGGCATGTGGGTTTACGGAGAAGACCGTGCTCACGCCCGCTGTCGCCAGCAGCAGTGCCGCCGGCAGGTGCACTGCGTTGGGCCTGCGCCCGAACCAGTTCCCCCGGAGCCAGCGGGCGCAGAGCGCAGCCAGCGCCGCCAGCCCGATGAGTCCCGCCTCCAGGGTCTGCCCCCCCGAGGATGAGATCTGGCCGAGGAAATGGGTCTCGGGTATCGCCACCTGGCCCCAGAAGATCGGGGCGTGGAAAACGGCTGTCAGCAGAGCTGCGTCGTGCAGTGCGGCCGCTGCCGCTGCTAATCTCTCTCTTAAGGAGCGACTCACCTCGAGCTGCCCCAGGCCCTGCCCAGCCAGTCGCGCGAGCGCTTCAGCAGTGTCTGGACCATGACCAGTGTCGCACGCGCCCATATGCCCAGCACCGGCAGCGCCCGCACGCCCCACGGCCAGTCGGCCGCGTAGTGCTTGGAATAGAACCGCGCCATGCTGCGGTGGAACTGGAGGACCATGTCGATCGGTCGCTGATCGCTGCTGCGCCCGATCCGGTGCACGACAGCGGCGTCGGGGCAGTAGTAGACTTTCCAGCCCGCCTCGCGAGCGCGCAGGCACCAGTCCATGTCCTCGGCGTACATGAAGAAGCCTTCGTCGAATCCGCCGACTTGATCCCATGCCCGCGGTCTGATGCAGACCGCCGCGCCGGAGACCCAGTCTACCTCGCGGACTGTCTCGTGATCCCAGTCGGCCATCAGGTATTCCCGGGTGAAGTGGTTGCGCGGGAGGATCCGGCCTATCACGGTGTTGCGTAGGACGGCCGCCATCGGCTTCGGAAAGCGCCGGCACGAGTACTGGATCGTCCCGTCGCTATTCAGCAGACGCGGGCCGACCGCGGCGGCGTCCTGGTGCGAGTCCAGAAATTCGATCAGCCGCTCGAGGGCACCCGACTGAACCACCGTGTCGGGATTCAGGATCAGAAGGTGCCGCCCGGAAGCCTGCCGAGCGGCGCAATTGTACCCCTTTGCGAAGCCCAGATTCCGCTTTTCCTCGATCAGCACCACATCCGGGAACCGCTCTCGCACCATGTCCGCGCTGCCGTCCTGAGAGGCATTGTCCAGGACGATCACCTCTGGATTCAGGCCGGGATCAGATTCGAGAACAGACACTATCGCTTGCTCCAGGTCCTCTCTCGTATTCCAGTTGACGATGCAGACGGATAGCTCGGGCTGGGACATGAGGTGGTCGGTGACGCTCCTCTTACTCTTCCTTCGGCTGCCACCCCGCCGCCGGCCCCTCGGCCTCGTCGACCAGCATAATGGGGATTCCATTCTCTATGTGGTACTGACGGCCGCAGCGGACACAGACGAGACGTTCGCCGTCCAGCTCAACGCGGGCCTTGCACTCGGGGCATGCCAGAATTTTCAGGAGCGCAGGATCTAAGCTCATCGTCGCTTCGCCTCCCAACGTCGAAGTCGTCCGAAAACGCCTCGCCGCCACTGAGGCCCGGGTGAGCATCTCTCATCCGGCGGGCGGCGAATATCCGAGACGCCCCCTCGATAGAGCGTTGAGGACGATCTCTAGGTTGCCGAGAAGCCGTCTCATACCCTGCATCTGAGGTTATGAAACAGCAGCACAAGCCGCCAGGCTCCGGCAGGCGCATTTCATGCCGGCGTCTTCAGCGGACAGCCAGGCGAGTGAGGGTTATGAAATGCGCTCCAGTCAGTCGCTAAGAGCGTCTGTCAAACCCGCTTGCGCTCCGCAATCAGAACCGCCCATGTGCGACCAGAGACCGAGGCCGGCGGTTCTGATAGCGGTTCTAAACGTTTACCACCCGACGCACACCTATGGTCGCGAATCGCCCCGCGATGAACCCGGTGATGGCGCCGGGGATCACGGCCCAGTACCAGGGATGGTTGCCAAGGCTCAATCCCACCATGATCCCTGCCAGAACACCGAGGGCGGATCCCTTCTTGAACTTCACCAGCAGCGCGCCCAGCCCGAAGCCGAACACCAGCCCGGAGGCGATTCCGTACTTCAGCGCCGTGAAGAAGCTTGCGCCTCTCCCCAGACGGAAGCTCGTGTAGATGACTTCGACCGTGTTGCCGGTAATGAAGAACTGCGCCAGAGCGAAGAGGGTGCCGATGGCGAGGCCGACGACCAGGCAGCGGCTCAACCTCGTGTTCTCGGAAATCTCGGGTCCTTTGTCCTGGTCGAGGGCTCCACCCTTCCTCTTCTTCCGAGCCATCAGGTCCGCGGCGCTGCTGCTCTGCTCCTCGTCCCGCTTCATCGGTCTGAAGATGGATTGGTCGGAGCCGATGTACTGGGAGATGTCCACGGACGTGCGAGTCGCGTCAGGCGAGAGCCCATCACTGGGCTTTCCATCTGATGCGGGAGCAGGAGAGGAAGGTGTTGCCTTCCCCTCGCCGCCAAGGGGCCGAAGATGCACGTCCGGTGCTGCCTGCTGTGACGCCTCCGCCGCGTCGCCCTCCTGGGCAGAGTCCGCCTCCTCCGATTCCTGTTGCCTCAGAGGAAGGCCGGGCTGCTCCTGCGGCACTGCGGAACCCGTCTCCGGCAGCTGGCGACCGCTTTCCCGAAGCTCTTGCGCCGCCTTCCCGGAAACGGCTGCCCCCGGCGGCAGCATCGCCCGGTTACACCATTCGCATATGTCGGTAGTACTGCTTTCCATGCCGCATCTTCGGCACAACATCAGACAGGTCACTCCTCTCGGTCGGCATCTTCGACATTCTACCCCGCTGCCCAAGTCCGACCGGTGCCATACCCGTGCGATCACCCTCAACCATTATGCTACCCAGCCGCGCTGTTGTCCAGCCCGGCCGGCCTCGATGCTGCAAGCGCCTGGCCGGGTGAGGCGGACGCGTCCGCAGACCCGGCTCCAGGCCCCACAAGCAGTCTCAGCCCGCCCCGAGCACCTCCTCCAGCGCGGCAACGAACCTCTGGTTCTGCGGCGGCGTGCCTGTAGTCACTCGAATGTGTGTTGGCGCGCCGAAAGCGTCGCCGGTGCGGACTATCACGCCTCTCCGCAGCAGCTCCGCGAACACCGGGCGACATTCCCGCCCGAGGTCGACCCAGACGAAATTGGCATAGCTCGGCGTGTACTCGAGCCCAAGTCTCTCGAACTCATCGTAGAAGTAGTCTTTGGCCTCCCGATTTACCTTGCGCGTTCGCGCCACCTGATCGCCGTCCTGCAGGCTCGCAAGTGCGGCCGCCTGTGCGACGCTGCTGACGTTGAACGGCTCCCGCACGCGTTCCAGCGCGTCGGCGAGCTCGGGCGTCGTCGCTCCATACCCGATGCGCAGACCCGCCAGCCCGTAGATTTTCGAGAACGTGCGCAGCACGATTGCGCGCCTTCCCTCCCGCACCAGCGCCAGGGCGTCCGGATAGTCCGGGTCGTCCACGTAGTCGTGGTAGGCCTCATCCATGACCAGGATCGTGCTCTCGGGGAGCGCCTTCAGAAGCTCGGCCAGCTCTTGCCGGGTCACGATCGTCCCAGTTGGGTTATTCGGATTGCCGATGAACACAACTTTAGTGCGAGAGGACACCCGCTGCGCCATCGCCGCGGTGTCGTACCGGAATTCCTTCATCGGTATGTAGACCGGGGTCCCGTCCATCAGCTTGGCCGTGAACTCGTACTGGCTGAAGGGGCCCGAGCACATCATGACTTCATCGCCGGGAGCGAGAAAGGCGAGCCCGATGTTGTGTATCAGCTCATCGCTGCCGTGGCCCAGCAGAATCTGGCCGCCGGGAAGCCCCAGTCTCTCGGAGAGGGCCGCCCTGAGATGATAGCAATCGTTGTCCGGATAGAGCCACACGTCTCCAGCCGCCCGGCGGATCGCCTCGACGGCCTTCGGGGAGGGTCCCAATGGATTCTCGTTTGAGGCGAGCTTCACGATATCGGTCAGCCCGAACTCGCGCTGCACCTCCTCGATCGGCTTTCCGGGCGTGTACGGTGTGAGATTCTCCACGCACCGGCGCGTCAGTCTCGTTTCGGTCATTCAAGCGTCTCCTCGATGTCCTCGTCTTCCAGAAGCGGCTTCACCCGCAGCACCTGCGTCTCGCTGTACTCGGCTGCTTCCTCGATATCCCGCTTGATCTCGCGCGATATCTCGCCCGAGCGCAGCAGGTTCCTGACGGACGAGGTGCTGATCTGCGTGACGTCTTCCCACTTCCCCAACGGCGTCAGCATCTCCCGCAGGCGAGCGACATCCCAGCTCGTTATCCGCTTGTAGTGCCGCCGCTCGGCGAGATAACCGGCCCGCTTCACCCGCTCCGCCTGGCATCGATCCAGATAGGCGTGGATAAGCTCTTGCGCCCGCTCCTTCCTCGCCCGTGCTTCACGCTCCGTCGAGTTCGCCTCTGCGTAGTCCCTCAACGCCGCCTCGATGTCGATCTCCAGGTCCTCGGGCTCCTCCGGCGAGCGGAAGAGGGCGCACTGCTGCTGGTAGGCGCACCACTCGCAGTGGGTGCCCGGATTCGGGTCGAACTCCTTGAGCTCGATGCTCACGAGCACGTCGAGTATATCCTGTTTCGTCTCGTCGAGGAACTCCGGGCTCTGAACCGTCTGCATTTGGTGGTCGTGCAGCAGGAAGAACAACGTCGTCGTGACCTCAAAGCCGGGATAAAGCTCGTCCGCCGCCATGCGGTAGATGGCGAGCTGCGCATTCTTCTCCACGGTTTCCTGCGGCGGCATTCGCCGGCTCGTCTTATAGTCGATGACCTCCAGCCTCTTGTCCGGCAGCACGTCGACGCGATCGATCCGCCCGGCAAGGGTATGCTCTCCCGGCAGACGGAGGTTGAACCGCATCTCGGTGGCTGCCGTGCGCCGGCCATCGTCAGCCCCAGCGTACCTCTCGTAGTGTCGCCGCAGCAGCTCGACTCCCTGCTCGAAGTAGGCCTGACGCTTGTCTTCCGCCACCTGTGCCTCGCGACCGCGCCAGGAGCGCAGGAATGCCTCGACCACCTCCTCCAGCTCCGGCATCTGGAGCCGGCCCGGATCGTACATGCGGTTGAGTGCGTCGTGGACGGCGGCGCCGAAGTGCAGCTCCGGGCCGACCGGCACGACGATCTTGTCGATGTACTGGAGCCGGTAGAGCTGCGGACATCGGCGATAGGCGGCGAACTGCGAGTAGCTAATCCGCATCCTCCACCTCCTCCGCCTCGGTGTCGCCCACGTAGAGCGAGCGCCCCAGCAGGAAATGGCGCTCCGTCCACCGCCGGCCCTTCTCCCGCGCGGCGTCGAGCTGCCCGAGGAACATGTTGACCTTCGCGTCCAAGTCCTCGGCGTGATGGAGGGCGATGGCCTCCGCCGTCATCGGCGGCTTCGGGGATCCGAACTCGGCCGTGCCGTGGTGGCTCAGGATGGTGTGACTCAACCGCAGCTTGAGATCCTCGGGGAACCCCTCCACTTGGTCTGCTCGCTCCCGGACCATTCGTTCCCCCAGGACGAGATGTCCGAGGAGCTGTCCCTCATCGGTATAGTCGAACGCGGTCTGCCAGCTCAGCTCCTCCATCTTCCCGACATCGTGCAGAATGGCCGCCGCCATCAGCATGTCGCGGTCGAGCTCCGGGAAGACCTCCGCCACCTTCTCGCACAGCTCCACCACCTCGGCCGTGTGCTCGAGCAGGCCGCCGACGTAGGCGTGATGAAGCGCCTTCGCGCCCGGCGCGGTGCGGAAGCGCTTCCTGAAGTCCTGGTCGCGGAAGAGCTGCAGCAGGAGCTCCCGCAGGTGGGGATCGACGATCGACTTCACCACCTCTGCAAGGCGGTTCTCCAGAGCGTCCAGGTCCTTCTTGCTGCGGGGAAGGAAATCGCTGGGATCGGCTTCCTCCGGCGGGAGCGCCTCGATGCGTTCGAGTCGAAGCTGAAGCTCGTTCCGGTAGGTTTCGGCCATGCCGGAGACTCGCACGACATCGCCGGCCTCGAACCGGTCGGCGAGGGCAGGGGCGTTCTCCCAGACCTTGGCCGGAACGCGGCCGGTTGCGTCGCACAGCGTCAAGTCGAGGAAGAACCCCGCGCGGCCCCCCTGCCGCAGCTCCTTCCGCGCCACGAGAAGCACGCAATCGAATCCCTTGCCCGGCTCGAGATCGGTTATCCGCATAGATGACACACCTCTCCCCTCAGTAGCGCCTCACGGTCCGACATCCCTGATAGTAGTTCGACAGGATGGCCTGATAGTCCCATCCCCTGTCGGCGAGTCCGGCCGCTCCCACCTGGCACATCCCCACCTGGTGCCCCCAGCCTGCTCCCCATATGGCGAAAGCAACGGGCAGCTCGTCATTCTCCCGAATCGCCTGGATGGCGAACGAGGCCGAGTTCAGGCCGCCGAGGGCGCGCCTCACCGCCGATCCGCCGCGGATCTTGTGGAGTGCATCCGTCCCTACGACGGCGATCTCCCGCACGACTCCCGAGTCGACCCGCTCGGTCACCCGCACGTCGAGCAGCTCTCCGAAGTCGCCCACCACGCCCTCCAGTGACGGCTCCAACTCCTCTCGCCGTACGACCGACCACCAGCGGAACTTGCTCGACTTCCCGAACTCGGGCTGGTTGCAGTTCACCGGCGGCCCGTACTTGAGGTACTCCTTCACGGCATCCTCAGACAGCGGGAACCGAAGCTCGATTGCCTCCTCATCGTAGTCCGCCCTCCCCCGCAGGTACGGCACCGGCCTCTGATCGGGCCAGTAGTCTTCGTTCGCCCCCGTATGTCCCCCACACGTCGACGAGTAGAGGGTGTCCGCAAGCCTGCCCTCGTACTCCAGCACCTCGCCCCATGTCAGCGCAACAGCTTGGTCGGTCCTGGCGTCCTCGCTCGTCGCGCCGCCGTACATCTGGCAGTGCTCGGTGGCGCACAGGTCGAACCCCTCCCTCCGGTGCCGCCCGGCCTTGATCAGCGACTGTCCCCGCGCAGCCACCGCCTGCGCCTTCAGCGCCTCCAGCGGGTACTTCGCCGGCATCTCCGACGGCACGACTCCTCGGAGGTAGGTCTCGATGTCCAATATGTTGACGGCGGCGAGGGCGCCGCCTGTTTCCCCTCGCACCTCCACGACCCCCCGGTAGTCCCGATCCGTGACACCATCCCAATGGCCCGCGACCCCGTGGAGAGTGACCACGCCCCCCTCGGGCGGAAGGAGGAGCGCACCCCCGGCGATGGGCCATTCCTTGGAGCGCTCTGCGTCGACGAGACGCATTCCGCTGCCGTTGGCGTTAAGGGACCAGCGCTCGCCGGGCGGCGCCCAGGTCACTACGTCGCCGCCGAGGCGCTGGATGGTCACTCCCGCGGGCCCAGAAAAGCAGACGCTCTCGCAGCCCCTGAGCAGCCCGATGCGGACGTTCGGGAGCTCCCCGAGACACCGCTCCGGCTGCCCCGCTACGAAGGCCAGCAGCGTCAGTGCAACCCACTTCAGACGGAAATCCATGCGCCCCCCGTGTCGCGCGTGCTCGAACGATAATCTAGCATGAAGGCGCGCTCCCGGTCAACGAAAGCGGGCGAGGCCTCTCACTGCCTCCCGCCGATCCCGATCGCAGACAGCAGAGACCGTGGCGGGGGTGTAGGGAGCAGGCGCCCCCAGCACAACCCCCGGGGCGACAACGGGGCCACTTTTGAACGACTCTGCGAGGGGGGAACGGAGGTGCGGGGAGCTATCGTGTCGAAGAGTATCCCGAGTTGGACGAACGAGGAGAGGTGGATGGTCGAGGAGGAATCTCGCAGCGGCAAATCTGAGGGCACGCAGCCCGGACTGGACTTCGCTGACCTCTCGATGAACGAGGTGCCTGCGTCTGCGACGGCGGACCAGGATCAGGAGCCCAGGCGCGGCGCCGGCGTGGGGCTTATCGCGCTTGGCGTACTCGTGGCCGCGGCTCTGATCGTTCTGGGGGCCCGCCTGATCGGCAATGCCGCCCCGGGTCAGGAAGCGGAGGATAGGCTCCGGCAGAAGCTCTCGTCGCTGCCGGTCTGGCAGCGGGGAGTCGTCCTCGGGGCCGGCTACGCGGCCGGCAACAAGGTTCGCCTCGAGTTTGCGCCGAGTCTCAGGGTGGGGGCGGATGAGGGGAGGAGCGTCGTTCGGAGCGCGGTACAGGACGTGGTGGACGTCCTGATAACGGAACGGCCTGGCCGCGACCTGTACGTCGACGGCTATCAGGGGGAGGAGAGGATCGTGACTGCGGAGTACCGGTCGAAGAGCACGCTCGTTGGGCCGGGCGGGGAGCGGATTGCGGACATCGTGGTGCGCGTGAAGGGGGACCCGGAGGGCGGGATGGGACAGGCTTACGGGCGCGCCCGGCCCGGCGGAGGGCGCTGAGCGGTCTGCATAACGGCACGGTTTCGGGAGGCGACGCGAAGGCGCCAACCGGCGCCTTCGTTTCGCGTCTGGGGCCGGATTCGACCGCCTCTGTCAGAGCGTATTGTGGAACAAAGTTCTTTGGTAGAAGAACCGTACAATCTCCACACGCGCTCAGAGGCATATGAGCTGTTCCACCAGAGCCAGGGCTCCGGATTCCACGTCCACTGACCAGACTGGGACCGCGACCTTAGAGAGTCTGGCGCGCACGGCGCGCCAGGTTGCGCTCTATGGCCCGAAGCACCCCATTGCGGCCGACTCGTTGGCGCAGGCCTGCCGCGATCTCGAAGGCGCGGCCGGGGGCGATAGGCTAGAGGTGCGCGCCCAGGCGGACGGGCTGATCTGGAACGGTGCGCCGCTGCCGAGTCGGGACCCGAACGTCGCTCGATTTCACGCCGCCATGAGGGATCGGCTCATCGCCTCGGTCGAGATCATCCCTCGGGTCCGTGCGGACGAACTGGCTCGTCTCCTGCTCGTCATGGCCTCCGATGCCGAGGAGGTTGCCGCCAGCGGGGGAGCGCTCGAGGTTTTCGGGCCGGACGGGGGAGCGAGCATTCGCATCAATGAGGTCGACTTCACGGGCGATGTGCTCGTGACGGAGGGCATCTGGAGGCAGCTGACGGCGGGAGTCGACCCGGAGGAAACGGGAAGCCTGAGGCAGCTGATTGCCTCCTGCGCGCACAGCCTTTCCCCCGAAGATGCCGGCGCCACAGCGAAGGGTGCGGGTGTGGCGGCGGCGGAAGAGACAGACCGGGAGCATGAATCGGCTCAGGAGGTGGTGGCGGCGGGGATCGCCCGGCTCATTCAGACGGCGGGCGAAGGGTGCTACTTCACCGACAAGAAGAAGTGGGAGGAGTGGCGCGACGCGACGGCGCGGCAGCTGGCAGGACTGAGTCCCAGGTGGCGGTCGGTTGTATTCCGCGCGCCGGCCGGGGTCTCCTCCGAATACCCGGACATGCTGTCGCTTCTCGCCGCCCAGATGGAGGAGTCGGACTGCGTCTCGCTCGTGCTCGACCACCCGGACTCGATACGCGCGGAGCGCTCCGATATGCTTGCACTGGCACTGGAGCGAATCCTCGCCGACCCGAGTCGTCGCAAGAGCATCGAGGCGGCGCTCCACGAGAGAGCGCTCGAGCAGGGGGTGCCCGAGGCCGTCTATCAGAACGTCGTCGGTCTGCTCGTCTCGAGGATCGAGGGAAAGCAGGGGCCGGAGCCGCAGGCGGCTTCCTTTCACTCGAAGACCGGGCCGGTGAGCAGTATGCCAAGGGGCAGCGAGGACGACATTGGGGACCTCCTGAGAACGACGGATGCCGAGGCCGTCCGGCGCTCCCGGCTGTGCATGCTCCAGGAGTCGCTGGACGCCCACCTCACCATCAGCCAATACGGAACCGTCATCAGCCTGCTGACGAAGGCGACAGAGGAGTGTGCTGCCAAGTCGGACCTGGACGGACTCGTGTCCGTCATCTCGGCGCTCGGGCGAGAGGTCGGCAGCGAAGCGGGACGGGATCCGTCTAGGCGTGCAGTGGCGTCCAGCGCCGTCGCACGGGCGAGCACGGAGCAGGTGGTGTCCGTCCTGGCGGAAGGCCTGGACGACGCGCCTGCGGGTTGCGTCGAGAGGATCATCGATGTGATGGGCTTGCTGGGTGAGCCGGGCATGCAGGCCTTGATGCAGATCGTACGAACGGGCGAGGAGTCGGAGGCGAAGCTCGCCATGGGAACGCTTCTGGCGAGGGACGGAAGCGATATGTCCCATCTTCGCGACTTGGTCTCCCAGGCCGGGGGGATAACGCTGGAGCGGACGCTGCGCGCGCTGGCAGAGAGTCGAGACGACCAGACCGTGGCACGAATCGCCATGGCGGCGTCTGAGGCGAGTGAGGAGGCCCGGCTGAAGATTGTGAGTTTGATGACGGAGGGTGGCCGGAAGGATCTCGGGCCGGTGCTGGTTCCCCTGCTCTCCGACTCGTCGGGCGCGGTGCGCCTGGCAGCGATCGATGCGATTGCGGAGCTCGGCGTGGAGAAAGCCGTTCCGGGCCTGTGCGAGATGGTGGAGCGAGAGGCGAACTTCGGCGAAGGGGCGCGACTCAAGGAGGCGGCCGTTCGGGCATTGGGCAGCCTTGGTGTGGGCAACGCCGTGCCCGCCTTGTGCTCGGTCCTGCGGGCACGAGCGTTTCTGTCGAAGCTGGGAAGCCACCGACCGCGTATGGCCGCGGCGGAAGCCCTGGCTGCGCTGGGCGGGCCGGACTCGCGCGAAGCGCTGGAACGGGGCTGCCGGAGCATGCATCCCGGCGTTCGAGATGCCTGCCGGCGGGCCCTGTCGCGACTCATGGCCAGCGAGCGATCGACTCTGGGGGTGAACGGTGGCCGCTGAGGTCCTGACAGCTCCTGCCGATGCCGCACGGGCGACGGGCGAGCACACGGTAGCTGCGCTGGCGCGCGCCATGAAGAACGTCAGCTTCTACGAGGTCACGCACCCGGTGGTGGGCGGCCTGCTGAAGGAGATCGCGGCTGAGCTTGAGCCGTACCTCGACGACCAGCGGGAGTTCGTGATCAGGTTCAGCAACGGGTACGTCGTGCTCCAGGACACACCGCTGGTCAGTCAGAATGCCTCCATTGGGAACCTCGTGGGCGCCTGTCACCGCCGGGCCGTCGACACCATCGTCATCAGGCGCGGGATAACGGAAGAGGAGCTGTCTCACCTTGTTGAGGTCCTGGCGATGGATCCGGCCGATGTGGAGGCGATAGGTGGTGCTCAGCAAGCATTAACCGCGCGGGGCGTGCGGCGCGTCGCCATACAGAGGCTGGTTTCGCGATCCGAACAGAGCGAGGGGGTCGGCGAGCTGTCGGAATGGAGCTGGGTGTACACGACCGCCATCGACGTGATCCGCAATGCCGCGGCAGAGGTCAGAACGGGCCGCGCCATCGACATCGGCAGCGTTCGGTCGAGCGTTCGCGAGATCGTGGATGACATCGTGGGAGAGCGCTCGATCGTTTATAGCCTCAACTGGATGAAGGGCATGGACGAGTACACGTTCGTCCACGCTCTGCATATCTGCATCCTCTCTATCGAGCTCGGGCGAGAGGTCGGACTCGCGCGCGCCCACTTGGAGGACCTCGGCACGGCCACGCTGCTGAACGACGTCGGCAAGATCTTCGTTCCACTGGAGATTCTGCGCAAGCCGGCGAAGCTCGACGCGGAGGAATTCGCCGTCATCAGCCGCCATCCCATCGACGGGGCGCTCGTGCTGGCGAGGGAGCCGGAGCTTCCGCCGGTCGCGGCCGTCGTCGCCTTCGAGCACCACATGCATCTCGATCACAGCGGCTATCCCCAGATGCGGCAGGCGCGGCCGCTCCATATGTTCAGCCTGATGACCAGCATAGTGGACGTCTACGATGCCCTCACGACGATGCGTCCCTACCGGCCTCCGCTCCCGCCGCAGACGGCCGTGCAGGTGATGAGGGAGCAGCTCGCCACCCGCCTCGAGCCCCGGCTGCTGGCACGATTCCTGGAGATGCTCGGCCCCTATCCTTGGGGGACGCTGCTGCTGTTGGGCGGCCACAGGCTGGCCGTCGTCACCCGACCGAACCCCATCGCCCCGGACAACCCCCTGACCCGCATCATAGACGCTTCGGGCGGCGGCAGAGTGCTCGACGAGGAAATCCCCCTGCGAGAGGTAGAGCCGCGCTCGGACCAGATCGAAGTGGTCGATCCCGTTGCGATGGGGTTCAACCTGACGGCCATGATGCACAAGGAGGCCGCGGCCGGAGCCGAGCACGGGACGCACTGACCCGGGCTAAGGGACTCCAACAAAACCCCGCATTCCGCCGTCTGCGGCGGGTCTCCCTGCTGCGCAGCCATCGCCCGAAGGGGTCTCGTTAGAGATTCTAAGGCGCGGCCGACGTCGTCTGGTTCTCTCCTGCAGATGCGCCGGCGTCCCCGCTCTCCGACTCAGGCGAGTCCGAGTCGGAGACGGATGCTTCGGCAGGGAGCTTCTCCACCGTAACCGAGCACACGTAGAGATCCTGCTTGCTTCCCTTGGCGTTGATGCGGAAGTCGTATTCGTCGCGGTTGGCGAAGCTGGCGTCGCTGATCTCGAAACGATATCGCCGCCAGCCATAGCCTGAATCGACCCACTGCCACGGCGTGAAGCGGTAGCCTGTGATCGAATCGTAGATGATGTTGAGGCCCAACTTCTTCGCCCCCCGGAACGAACCCTCACACTCCACCGTTATCGCCAGACAGGTCGCGCCGCGGTCGAAGTAGAGCCATCGGTCGTCCACGTCGAAGTACATCCACGGGTTGTCCTGCTCCTCCTCGCCCCTGCGATAGGTCATGCTGGTGCGCAGACAGGTTCGACCGGAGCGCGCTTCCTCGAGGTTTGCGCCCCCGCGCAGGCCTCGCAGCTTTCGGTTGCAGAGGCCGAACTCAGGAAGCTCCGGCAGAGCGAGGTCCATGTAGACGACGGGCACCGCAGCGAGATCGAGCCCTTCCCGGGAAGCCAGGACGTCGGCCCGAGTCGGGGAGCCCGGACGCAGCCGATCGGCGCAGTCCACACCCCGCATCCACACCGGGCGAGGACCGACTCGAATCGCCGGCGGGGGTTGGGGGACAGCCTCATTCGGAGCATTCTCGCCCTCAGGCAGGAGGGGGAGTGTCTCATCGGCGTCGTCATCGTCCGGAAGGACAGGGCAGATTGCCTCGGCCGGCAGCTCCCTATCGGCGGCGCTCCAGATCGCCACCTCGGAGCCTCCTGTCGCGTTATCGAAGACGAAGGCCCAGACGCCCGGGGCCGGTGTGAGGAAACCTGTGTAGCTGAGGTCGGCAAGCGGCCGGGTCCACTCTTGGTCGATGGCGTCCGGCGGGAGATAGCAGCGCTCCGCCCCGAAGGCCCAGGCCATGAGGTAGTGCGCCTGCCACGCCGCTGGAGTGATTGTCTCCTCGCCGCCGAGGAGCCAGATGGGACGGCGCCGCTCCGGGTCGCAACGGCCGAGCACCTCCTGAGTGAGGACGGCCCAGGGGAGGGGGAGGAGAGACAAGCTCGAGGGCGCGTACGCCCCCAGGACATCGGCGAACTGACAGTTTCCCGACTGGATGAAGCGGTCCGCAGCCGCGATGTCGAGATGCCCCCCTTCGGGAACGAGGATCTTGACCGTCGGATCGACGGCCCGCGCCGCCTCTGCGGCGGACTGGAGCAGGGCGGCGTATTCCCGGCGAGCGCCCCGGAAGTTTCGGACGCTGGGCTGCCTTCGGACCTGCCAGAAGCGCACTCGGTTTCGGAAGTGAGCGACGGCGGCCCTCACGTACGCGCGCCAGACATCCTGCGATTGCGGCACCGAGCGGTATCGCTCCGCGGGGGGCACCTCCCACGCCGGGTTCACCGCCCACTCGGCACACGGCCCGAGCACGAGCACGACCTCCATCCCCCGCGCGGCGGCAGCGTCGACGGCACCGTCGAAGTCGGTCCACTGGAACGTGCCGGGCTCAGGCTCCACGCGATTCCAGTCGAGCTGCATTCGGATGCTCGACACGCCGGCCGCCGCAAGCCGATCCAGGACGTTGGATCGCTCGTCAGCGGTCATGCGCGACAGGTCCACATTGGCGCCGAGGACGGGGGGCGGGGAGGCGAGGAGCGGCCCGCCCCCAAGGAGAACGGCGGCGCAGCATGCGGCCGCCAATGAGAAGCGAAGCCGAGCAGGGTATCTCGGCTTCGCCTTCCGACTCACGTACAGCAGATCGGTCACTTCTCCCGCGCCATTGTCTGCTGGGCGACTATTCGCTTTGCCTCTGGCATGGAGAGCCAGACGCCCTGCTCCTTGAAGGTCGTCCACCGCAGGTATCCGGCATGTGACATGAAGTTGCTCTCGGCCGCGAACGGCTGGAGGCCTGCGACATCCGTATACTGCGCGGCCGAGGCAGGCGACCCTGTGGCCAGCATAGCTGCGAGCACGCATAGAAGCACCAGAAAACACCCTTTGCTGAGCATAACAACCTACCTCCTCTTTAGCCCTTTTGTTGAAGCTCCTTCGCCTCGTTCGTTCGGCGACTCCCTCCGCCCTCCTGCCGTGGGTTCATCGACGCCTGGGGAACTTTGCACGCGCCGTCACCCCGTTGTTGCTCTCGACCTCCAAAGATCCACCCAGTTCCTCTTCTACGAGCCCTCGAACGACCTTCAGCCCCAGCCCCGCGTCGGCATCCAGGTTGAAGCCTTTGGGGAATCCCTGGCCGTTGTCCTTGATTTCGATCACGATGTCTCCGCCGCCCTCTGCGAGGCTGACTGAGACGCGGGGGTCTTTCGCCTTTGACAGACCATGTCGCACGGCGTTGTCCACCAGCTCACTGAGGATCATAGCGACATTCGTCGCTTGCTGAGACGGCAGCATGACCCGTGCGCCCACGATACGGGTCTCGATGTTGTGGCCTGGAGCGGCGGTCTGGGAGGTGAGCTGAACGATTCGCCGCGCCGCCTGCTTGATGTCCACGAAACGGAGGTCGCGGGCTTGAAGCATATCGTGGACGACGGCGACGCTCTGCAAGCGGGCAATGCCCCGTCTCAGCACCTCTTTGATGGGACGCGGCGGCTCTTGCTCCATCTCCATGTGCAGCAAACCGGCGACGGCCTGTAACGTATTGCGGACCCTGTGGTTGATCTCGCTCACCATGGCGGTCAGGAACTGGGCCCGCTCCTGCGTTTCTTCGTAGAGTCGGGCGTTCTCGATCGCCACCGCGGCGGCGTTTGCCAAGGCCGTTGCCAGCCGCCGGCCATCCTCGTCGAACTCGCGCTCTGATCTGCGATAGAGGTTGAGGACCCCGACGGTACGACCTCGCGTGACGAGCGGAACAGCGATCGCCGCCTGCAGACCTCCCTCGCGGGCGAATGTGCGGTCGCTGAAACGGCCGTCCCGACGTATGTCGGCGCTCAGCAGAGCCGTGCCGGCCTGGACAGCTCTGCCGGCGAGGCCTTCGCCAGTGGCCAAAGGGCGGTAGAATTCATGGTCCGGCTGAATGCCGCGGGCGGCCTTGATCCTCAGTTCGTTGGTGTCGGCATCCATGAGCATCAGGGTGCTGACGGGGGCCTCGAGCAGGTCAGCGGCGGCGCTCAAGACGCGATCGAGCGTCTGGGTCAGCTCCAGTGACGATGCCAGGGTCTGGGACACCCCGAAGAGATTCTCGAGTTCCTTCAGGTGCCTGAGAACATCTTGGTAGAGCATTGCGCTCTGCAGTGCGAGCGCCGTCTGGTTGGCGTAGGCGGAGACCAAGGCCACGGCGTGGGAGGGAAAATCGCGAGGGCATATGTCGCCCACTACGAGAATGCCTTGGATGCCTTGCTGGGCGACCATGGGCACACAGAGCAGCGAGCGTGCGCCAAGCCACTGGACCAGGGCGTCGTCTTCCCGGCCTTCCCGCTGGGAATCGACGACGGTCTGAGGGACACCAACGGCGAGCGCCTCGTGTCCCACGTGGCCCGTGCTGGGCAGGGATGGGGTCGTCGTTTCCGTCAGGCCGCGCTGTCCACCGGGAATCGGGACGTACTCCCCCTGCTCGTTCGTGAGGAAGAGTGCGAGAAGCGGCGCATCGACGGCCTTGGAGGCGGCGTCGGCGACGGTGGTTGCGATCCTCTCCACTTCCATCGTGGAGGTGATCCGCGTGCTGACCCAGGTGAGGTCGGCCATCTCCAGCAGCCGGCGCTGCATGTCTTCCACGAGCTGGATGTTCTCGATGGCGACGGCAGCCTGGGCGGCAAAGGAGACGAGGATCTCTCTCTGTGTGGTGCTGAACGCCTTGGCCTTGCGGCTCAGCAGAACGAGCGCGCCAAGGGGATCGCCTCGGATTGACAGCGCTGTTCCCAGCAGGCTCTCGTACCCCGTCTGCGCCAGCACTTTGCCGACCCCCCTGCCGCCGGTGCCGGTCCGCCACAGCGGCTTGCCAAGTGGCTGTGCCCGCACCTGTTCTGCGAACGAGCGGATGGTGTCGGCCCATTCCTCCGAGGCGACGAGGTCGGGATCGGTCGCGGCCCGCAGGACGAAGTCGCCCTCTTGCTCTCCCAGGTACACGAGACATGCATCGGCCCGGACCAGATCGGCGGCCGAGCGGCACGTAAGCTCCAGCAGCTCCTCCGCGCTCAGCGCCGAGCTCAGGGCGAATCCGAGCTCCGAGATGGAGCGCTGCTGTACCTCCGTAAGCTGCCTTTTGTCGGCGGCCAGCTCGAGCGCGCGGCAGGCGGCAGCGGCCTGCTGCGACAGGGAGACAAGGAGATCGATGCGCGCGGGATCGAACTGGCCATCGTGGACGCTGAGGGCGCCCAGCCAGCGTCCGCCGCCGCCGCCGCGGACGATCACCCCATTGGTGGCAGCGACAGCGGCGAACAGATCGCTCCGCCCGTCTTGCACGGCCGGCAGCGCCGCGACGCCTTCGCGGATGAGGCCGGTCTTCCAGAAGGAGGCGGGAAGGGAAACCGAGCGTGCGTCGCCCGCGAGCCTGACTCCGTGGCAGCACCCCGCGGCGAGGAGATGGGCATCCTGTTGGTCCCACCAGACGGCGCTCTTCGCGCCACAAAGCTGCACGGCGGCCTCGAGCGCCGTGCGCTTCACATTGCCGGGACTCGCAGCCCGCTGCATCTTGGCGGCGGCCGCTGCCAAGATGGCCGTGAGGCCCTCTGTACGGTTCGGATTGTCCTCCGTGCCGCGCGCCACCTCCAACATTCCGCGGCAAGCGTGCAGGAGCAGTGCCCTCGCCTCCGCACTGTTTTGGGGACGGCTGGGCGAGGCCCTCAGCCGGTCCCCCAGGGATTGGGCGGCGGCTTCGAGTGCCGCGGCGGAGAGCACGGAAGGGATGCCTGCGGACGCCTTTCCGCGCTGGGCACAGTCGATGAATTGCCTGACCGCTTCCGCCAGCTCGGTGCGGCCGCAAGAATCTAGGAGACGATCACCGGAGTCCTCTAAGGAGCTGAGCCATCCCGCTATCAGGCGATCGGCTTCATCCAGGAGCATTTCCGATTCATCGCCGCTTCCCGTCCCCGCTCTGTGGTCTCTCACCGCGCGAAGTGCACCTCCGACGCAATCCCCCAAACCGGATGCTGCCGCCTATCCTCATACATCCAATACCGTGCACAGCGTCCTCATCCTAGCGCATCCTTCGCCGGAACGTACTGAAATCGGACAAGGCACCTTCGAATGCCGATTTCCCCATCGTGCTCACGGTGCGACGAGGTCGCGCACGGCAGCGAAACGTTTCGGCCCGATTCCCGGCACGTTCAGAAGCTCGTCAGTGCTCTCGAATCCCCGTCCCTCCTCTCGCAGCTTCTTCTCCCGGTAGGCGACGACCCGTTTGGCGTAGACGGGGCCGATGCCGGGCAGTGATTGCAGTTCCTCCGGGGTCGCTCGGTTCAATGAGATGCGCCTGGCGGAGGCGCCCGCGGAGGGGTTTCTCTCCGCCGGTGGGGAGATGTCTGAGCGGGTGGGCACTACGAGCTTGTCGCCGTCCTGGAGCCGTGCAGCGAGATTCAGAACGGCGAGATCCGCTCCGGCTGCCGGCCCCCCCGCCCGCTCGATGGCATCGGCCACCCGGGCGGCGCCATGGAGCCGATACACTCCGGGCTGGGCCACCGCGCCCGATACGTCGACGACGATTTGGCCATCGACGCCCTCGTCAGCAGGGACGAAGATCGGCTGACTGCGTCTCGTGTCGGCCGAGTGCTGGCCCTTGGCGTGGCTCAACACGCCGGCGCCGGCCACCAGGAGTCCCAGAATCGCGAACAGCGCCACCTGCTCGGCTCGCGAGAGGTAGAACATGTCTCACCTCGACGCGGATTCTCACGTATGTCTGCGCGGGTGCTATCCTACGACGATGTTGACGAGCCGGTCGGGCACGACAATGACCTGGCGGACCGATTTCCCCTGGAGGTATGACTGAATCTTCTCCGACGCCAGCGCCCGCACCTCCAGGTCCTCTTTGGGCGTGCCGGGCGGCACGGACAGCCGGTCTCGGAGCTTCCCGTTCACCTGGAGCACGACCGTGACCGCGTCGTCCTGTGCCGCGGACTCCTCCCACGCGGGCCACTCGGCCACGTGCACGCTGCCCTCGCCTCCCAGGCACTCCCACAGCTCCTCCGCGAGATGCGGCGCGAACGGCGCCAGCATCAGCGCCAGGCTTTCGCAGGCCTCCGAGTAGGCTGGAACCATGTCCTCGGTGAGCTCGGCCTCGCCCGCCTCCGTCATCGCGTTCACCAGCTCCATCAGCGCGCTGACGGCTGTGTTGAAGTGCCAGCGCTCGAAGTCGCCGGTCACCTGGCGAATCGTCTGGTGCGTCTTCCGGCGCAGCGCCACCGCAGCCGCGCTGTTCGCCGACGCCGCCGTGTCGGACCAGGTGGCGTCGAATCTCTCCAGGTGACGGCTGACGGCCCGCCACGCGCGGTTCAGGAACCGCCAGATCCCCTCTATCCCCCCCTCCTGCCAGTCGGCTTCAGTGCCGGGGGGGCCGAGGAAGAGGATGTAGGTGCGCAAGGTGTCCGTGCCGTAGCGCTCGATGATGGCATCGGGCGCCACGCAATTGGGCCCCGACTTGCTCATGGCCGAGCCACCCATGAGCACCATGCCATGGGTGAAGAGGCGTGTGAAGGGCTCCTCGAACCCGATCAGCCCGAGATCGTAGAGGACTCTGGTGAAGAACCGCGAGTAGAGCAGATGGAGCACCGCGTGCTCGATCCCGCCGATGTACTGGTCGACCGGCAGCCACCGGTCGGCCGCCTCACGAGAGAAGGGCAGCTTGTCATTGTGTGGATCCGCATAGCGCAGGAAGTACCAGCAGGACTCGATCCACTGCGCCATCGTGTCCGTCTCCCGCCGCGCGGGCGCGCCGCACTTGGGGCAGGTCGTCTTCACGAAGGACTCCGCCTGCGGCAGGATCGACCCCGTGGCCGTGTACGGCAGGTCGGCCGGCAACACGACGGGGAGCTCAGACTCGGGGACCGGCACGATGCCGCAGGCGTCGCAGTAGACGATCGGGATGGGCGTGCCCCAGTAGCGCTGGCGCGACACGAGCCAGTCGCGCAGCCGATAGTTAGTGCGCCTGCGTCCGACTCCCCGCGCCTCCAGCCACTCCGCCATCTTCGTCTGCGCCGCCGTGTTGGGCATCCCATCGAACTCGCCGGAGTTCACTTGCACGCCCTCGCCCACGTGGGCGGACTCCATCGTCGCCGGATCGAGCGCCTCTCCCTCCGGTTGGATCACCAGGCGAATCGGCAGACCGTGCGCCTGGGCGAACTCGAAGTCGCGCTGGTCGTGGGCCGGCACCGCCATGATGGCGCCGGTGCCGTACTGGAGCAGCACGTAGTCCGCGATGAATATCGGCACCCGCTCCCCGTTGGCGGGATTGACCGCCTCGAGGTCCAGGCGCAGCCCGCCCTTGGCTTCCTCGGACATGCGCTCGACGTTCGTCTTCGCCGCCACCTCGGCGCGGTAGGCCTCCACCCGGTGTCGCAGCTCGCCCTCGGTGACGAGTCGGTCCACCAACTCATGCTCCGGAGCGAGCACGACATAGGTCACGCCGAAGAGCGTATCGATGCGGGTGGTGAAGACCCGGATCTTCTCCTCGCTGCCGACGACTTCGAGTTCGAACTCCACCCCCTCGCTGCGGCCGATCCAGTTCGCCTGCATCGTCCGCACGCGCTCCGGCCAGTGTTCGAGGTGCTCCAGACCGTCCAGCAGCCGGTCGGCGTAGTCGGTGATCTTGAACCACCACTGCTCGCGGTCTTCTTTCGTGACCGGGCCGTCGCACCGCCAGCACGTGCCTCCGGCCGCCTCCTCGTCGGAGAGCACGAACTCGCACTTGGGGCACCAGTTGACCGGGGCCTGCGCGCGGTAGGCCAACCCGCGTTCGAGGAACTTGAGGAAGAACCACTGATTCCAGCGGTAGTACTCGGGGTCGCAGGTGACGACCTCACGCTCCCAGTCGTAGCTGTTGCCGAGCCGGTGGAACTGCGCCCGCATGCGTTCGATGCATGCGTACGTCCACGTCGCCGGGTGGGTGTCGCGCTTGACCGCCGCGCCTTCGGCCGGTTGGCCGAAGGCGTCGAATCCCATTGGGTAGAGTACGTCATACCCCCGCATGCGGTGCCAGCGCGCGACCGCGTCGCCGATGGTGTAGTTGCGCACATGCCCGACATGTACGTCGCCGCTGGGGTAGGGGAACATCTCCAGGCAGTAGAACTTCGGGCGCCCCGGCTCCACGCGCGTCCGGTGCAGCTCGGTCTCCCGCCACCGCTGCTGCCACTTCGGCTCTATTTCTCTGGGGCTGTAATGCCGCTCCACTTGTGTCAGACCTCGCCACAGTATGCCACGTTCCGGCTATCTATGGAAAGCCACCCAGAGCCCCGCCGTCACCGCCGCGACCAGCACTCCGGCAAAGGATAAGGCCCTCTTCTCCCCTCGCGTGAATCGGAGGTACGGCCAGTTCGCCCACAGCGCCGCGGCCGAGATGAAGGGCAGCCCCGGCATTCCGGGCGCCGCCGGGAACAGGTAGAACGCCGCCGGCGCCACCAGCATGACGGCGAACGTCGCCCACATCGTCTTCGCAGGCTGCATCGAATAGCGGAGCGCCACCGCGAGGAAGAGCGCCAGGAAGAGGAAATCCCCGATGCCCACTGCGCTCAGGATGGGGACGGAAACCTCGGGGGGCGCCGCCACCGGGGCGCTTGCGCTAAACGTCTCCGCCACTTCGGGGGCTGTCTCGGTGACATGGGCCACCACTCCCCAGAAGACCGTGAAGATATCGGCCACGGAGGCCACGACTGCCACGGGGAGGAGAAGCTTCCCTTCCCGGATGACCCGGGACACGAGACGACCGAGGAAGGCGGCCCACACGATCAATACCGCGTTCCCGAGGAGCATTTGCCCGGGGATGAAGGAGAGCGCATCTGCGATCTGCTTCCCCGCGGCGGGATTGCCGAGCCATCTCCCCAGGAAGGCGAACACGGAGGGGCGGACGAGGCAGAAGAGCACGAGCATCGCCAGCACCATCGCCAGCTCGCCCCGGGCGCTCAGGGAGATGCGACAGATGCTCAGCACGAGCAGCAGCGACAGCGCCAGGACGATGGCGGCGATGACCGTCACGGCGGCGCCGATGGCGAGGAGGGAGGACATCTGCGCCACGGCCGCCCCACCGACGAGGGCAACCAGCAGGTAGGCCAGGATATAAGACACCGCCGCCCGCTTCGGCCGGCGGCGAGACCACGGAATCCGGCTATGCGCTTCCTGGGTTTGTGCCGACTCTTCGCCCACGCATTCCTCCGCTTCGAGCTCCTTGGACACTTACCATTCGCGCTCCGGCATCTCCTGCCTATGGAGCTTCGCCGGACGACGTGATTCGGCGAAGCTTCTGGGAACGCAGTTTCAGTTGCCGCGAAATGGCTCTCCCAAGGCGGGATGAGCAGCCCATCGGCTCACCAGCCTTCAGGCCCCTCGACCTCGAAACTGCTTCTTCGACGGCGCCGCTCCCTGAGGTAGCGCACGAGCCCGATGAGGAACAGCAGCACCATGACTCCGTACACGAGCACGGGCGATTGAAAGAGCAGGGGCCATCGCCATCGGCGGACGACGACCCGGCGCCATGTGGATTCCAGCTCGCTCGTGCGCCAGCCGGTGACCTCTTGGAGCGATGTCTCGAAATCCCGCGTTCGCGCCACAGACCGAATCAGGTCGGCGATGACCGCTTCCCCCCGCTCGGCGACGAGGAAGTTCACGATCGACGCCGACTCCGCGTAGGCCAGCCCGGCCTGGTCCCCGCGCTCGCCGATGGCCGCGTCGAGCTCGGCCAGGTCGAGGGATGATCCGCGGCCGACGGCCCGCACCCATACCGGGTCCACCTGGGCGGCGGTCTCCCCCGCCACATACTCCGCGATCCCCTCGTTAAGCCAGGTCGGGAGCGCCGGCAGCGCCGGGCCGAGGGCGCGAGCGACCATCACGTGCCCGACCTCGTGCGGGACGACTTTTTCGATCGAGGCGAGCAGCCCGGTTCCGTCTATGTGGATGACGCCGGCGGGGAAGGTGGCGAGGCCGACGACGAGGGAGCGCGGCGGCATCCCGGTTGCAGCGATGAACGCCTTTCGGTCGACGTAGATGGCGGCGGGGACTGCACGGAGATCCGCGGCGCCGACGATGGGCGCGATCCTGGGTGCGCACTCGTCGATGATCGCCGCCACCTCATAGGCCACGTCCTGCGCATCGGGCATTCCGCCCACGATGGCATAGGCGCTGTGGACGAGGATACGCGGGTGCTCTTCAGCCAGGGGCTCCCCCGCCAGCGCCGGCGCGCCCAGCAGACCGAGGAGAATATAGAGCGCGGCCTTCCTGACCATTCGGCCCCTTTGCCAAGGCGGGCTATTGCGGACGGGCGACCAAGCGCACGGGATAGTTCGACCCGCCCTGCGGCATCGTCTCGATTCTGACAGTCCGCACCTCCCCGGGGGCGAGGGTGTATCGGGCGACGCTCGACTCCGAATCACGCCTCAACAGAGAGGTTTCGACGAAGCGACCGTCCACGATGACAGTGCCTCGCGCCGTGCCGCCGCCGGGCTCCATCAGGATCTCGACCGGCGCCGGCTCCGCTGTTGGGTTGCTCAGCTGGAGCGCGATGTCGTAGATGACCCCATAGTTGCCCGCAAGCTTGTCGCCCTCCTGCAGACCGGCTATCGCTTGGTCTCCCAGGCTCACGAAGGCCCATTCCCGTCCGACGACATAGCTGGCGCCGATCTCCCGCCGCGGCTGGGGATAGTTCCATCTGCCCAGGAAGGGGGAAGGCAAGTAGGACTTCAGGCGATAGGGCAGCCATGACGAACGCGGCGGCGAGAGGTAGCAGCGCAGGCTGAAGTCGCCCGGGCTCAGCGCCCGGATTTCGAGGATGCCGCTGGCGGTCGCCCCGGGTGTGATGTGCTGCACGAAGAGGGGTACGGCCTGGCCGGGCGGAACGGGGGCCGTCCAGCCGATGCCGGCGGCCCGGTTCCCGAGGAACTCCCGCGCGCCCTTGTGTCCGGCCCAGGATTCATCTCGGCTCGGGCCGCCCTTTCCCGCGATCAGATGGAGGCGCCCCCTGCGATCCCCCAAGTTCACAGCCTCTATCACGAGGTCGCTCGGCACGCCGGTTGAGTTGACGTGATGATAGAGGAGCCGCGCGGACCGATAGTCCTTGAGGCTTCCCTCGAACCAGAGCCCGTGCGACATGAGTCGTTCCGGGGAATTGCTCACCATGAGCACGTCGATAGGCGCCATGGGAACGGTTTCGTTATGGCAGGTGACGACCGGGCTCTGCCGGTAGGGGAGGTAGTCCTGCCCCGATGCGCTGACGTGGACGGGCACCGTGGCGAAGCTGCCGGGGCGAAGCGGCGGGATTCTATCCACCCGGGCGCTGATGCTCGCCCAGGCGCCTGGTTCGAGCTGAATCTCCGCCGCCACCGTCGCCTCGACGGCGCGCCGAACCACCTCCGCGGGAGCGGGGCTTCCGGTGACGCCGGCGGCCGTCGTGCCGATGAGACGGGCGGCGTACTTGGCGGAGCGGATCGGCACCCCCAGGGAGCTTCGATCATCGCTGATCACGAGCTCGGTGTGGCCAACGTCGTATCCGACGACACGCACTGCCTTCTTCGCCGCGTCGTAGCTTACGCCGACACAGGCCGCCTCGGCTCGCGCTCTCACGGGGCCGACTATGTTGCCCTTGATGGGGGCCGTGCGCGCTTCACCCACGGGGACGACGATCGGGCCGACCGACAGATAGGGGCGGCCGAAGGCAGTCGAAAGGTTGTCGGCCCAGGTCCTCGCCAGGCGCCGCGGGTCGCTGTGATGGATCTTGGCCAGTGAGCCGTCTATCTGCACGATGCGCTGCCCGCCGGCTAGGATGATCCAATCCCGGCGCTCCCTGCGCACCGCGATTTCGTCGGAGCGCAGGCCCTCCTCTGCCAGTGCGCTGAGTCGTCGTGCGACTTCCTGTGCGTCGGCGATGGACTGCACTCCCCGCCCGCCGAGAGTCATGACGGCCTGCGGGCCGGCGTAGATACGGCCCATCGGCCCCGCGGCCCTGTCCCCGTCGACCGCCACCGCCGTGAAGACGAGGGTGCTGGCCGCGTGCGACGGCGCTGCCGAGGCCGTCGCTGCCGCCAGGGACAAAAGTGCCCACCAAACCCCTTTTCTCATCCGATTCATCTCTCCTTCGCGCGATTCCCCGAGGCCGGAAACGGAAATGGCGCCGCCCAGCGCGCCGCCCCGCCGACTCGACCCGGGTTGAGCCCAAGCGGTTTACGCTTCGACCGTCTCCTTCAGCAGAGGATAGCCGAGTGCCTCCCGCTGTGCCACGTAGGCGCGTGCGACTTGTCGCGCCAGGTTGCGAACGCGGCCGATGTAGGCCGCCCGCTCGCGGACGCTCAGGGCGCCTCGTGCGTCGAGCACGTTGAAGGCGTGGGAGCACTTCAGCACCGTCTCATAGGCCGGGATAATGCAGCTCTTGCTGAGGACGGGCGGGTCGGCGTCGGCCGGGTCTTCGTCGGAGGGGCGACTCAGGCCGACGAGCCGCTGCGCCTCCCGCTCGGACATGTCGAACGTCTGCTTCACCGTCTCCACGTCGGCCGACTGATAGTTGTAGCGCGACCACTCCGCCTCCGCCATCTGGTAGATCTCGCCGTAGGTCACGCCCGCGCCGCCCCAGACGATGTCTTTGAAGTGATCCACCCCCTGGATCGCCATCGTGATCCGCTCCAGCCCATAGGTCAGCTCGACCGAGACCGGCGACAGCTCGATCCCGCCCGCCTGCTGGAAGTAGGTGAACTGCGTGATCTCCAGCCCGTCGAGCCAGACCTGCCAACCGACCCCGGATGCCCCCAGCGTCGGCGCCTCCCAGTCGTCCTCCATGTACCGGATATCGTGCTCCTTGGGCTCGAAGCCCAGGGCCCGGAGGCTGTCCAGGTACGTCTCCTGGACGTCGGCCGGCGAGGGTTTCAGAATCACCTGGTACTGGAAATGGCGGTACAAGCGGTACGGGTTCTCACCATAGCGGCCGTCGTCGGCACGGCGAGAGGGCTGGACGTACCCCACCCGCCAGGGCTCAGGCCCCAAGACGCGAAGGAAGGTTGCCGGGCACATCGTCCCCGCGCCCACCTCGGTATCATAGGGCTGCTCGATAACGCAGCCTCGGTGCGCCCAGAACTGCTCGAGCGCGAATATGACCTCTTGAAACGTCATCCGACCTCCTCGGCTTCTGTCGCCAGCTCGTCAGTCGCCTGCTCTCCCGATTCCTTTCGGATGAGATCGACCGAAAGCTGAGAGAGGAGCGTGGACAAGACGGCCCCGACCACAGCCCCGCCGGTGCCCTTCGGCAGAGGGATCTTCCGGACGACCCGGTCGCCGAGCTTGACCTCGATTCCGGAGAGCTTGCCCTCTCTGGCGAGCCCCACGGCGCGGCCGATGATCTCGCCGCTCTCCAGCGCCTCGTGGCGCTCGCGCCGCCGTCGCTCGATCACCGCGAGCGCGTGGAGGAGGTCCCCGTCGGCCTCCTCGAGGCCTGTGAGAGCCTCCTCGTAAGTGGCGTCGAGACGCTGACGCACCTCGTCAACCAGTGCCATGTCGAAGCTCGCCATTAGGTCATCTCTCCTTTTGAGGCCTGTCTCACGTCCGGCAGCGAGAAGGGGGACCGAGGCTCGACGGGCTGTGAGCGCGCGCATCGTCACATA
>Ga0180438_10002638_pt1 | contig 28678 bp, 25 predicted proteins | sample SS_ome_12_FD_132455 | JGI IMG/M metagenome (GOLD analysis project Ga0180438, IMG submission 132455) | Hypersaline lake sediment archaeal communities from the Salton Sea, California, USA - SS_3_D_2 metaG | ecosystem: Environmental > Aquatic > Non-marine Saline and Alkaline > Hypersaline >...
GGACGTGCCTATACCTGCCGGGACTGAGGTGCTGGATTATTCCGAGAACTTCATCATGCCAGGGGTGGTGTCTCCCCATTCCTATTTGGGGATACCGCCCCCTTCTGTAGAGGAACAGCGTGCGGCTGCAAGGACGGGGCCTGTCGTCCAGAACCTGGCCGATTATCCTGTCCGGTTTTCGATATATCCTGAAGATCCGGATTTCCTTCTTGCCTTGAAGAATGGGATGACCACCATAGGGATATCGCCGCGTCCGGCCGGGATTGCGGGTTTGGGAGCGGTGATCGCCCCGGGGGGAGATAGGCTGAAGGATCTTCTGATCGAGGAAAGGGCTTTCCTGAAAATCAATGTCGATGCCAACACGCTGTTTTGGAACATGTTGAAAAAAGCTCTCGAGGAAGCAAAAGAAAAAGCAAAAGAAAAGAAAAAGAGCGTAGAGGATAAAAAACAGGAAAAAGACGAAACCGGGAAAAAAGACACAGGAAAGAGCGCAGAGGGAAATGAAGAGGAAGAAGAGATCGGCGAAACCACAAAAGTATTCATGGATGTCGTCGAAGGAAAGCTTCCTTTGGTGGCCGATTGTGTTACCCCCGGCACCTTATCCCATTTCCTTTCCCTTCTGTCGGGCTTTCCCAAGGTAAAAGCGATCGTGGTCGGAGGGCCGGAAATATACAGGACAGGATCTGCGCTAAAGGAGAAAGACATTCCCGTAATTCTGAGTCCGGAAATCCAAACGATCATGCGCTGGTCGCGAGCGGATAGGACCAATTACGTGTTGAAATGCCAGAACCTGGACCTGCAAATGGCATTCCAGCTCCCCGGGGATATTCAGGAACAGATACATCTTTTCGACTATCTGAATAGACTGGCCTATCTTGGTGTAAAAAAAGACATCCTTTTCAGGGGTGTGACTATAATCCCCGCTGAAATTTTGGGCCTGGAAAAGGTCGTGGGCAGCCTGGAAAAAGGCAAAAGGGCGGACCTGATCGTTTTCAGGAACGATCCCCTGGAAAATATTCCGGTAGTCGAAAGAGTCCTATCCGGAGGTAAACTCGTAAAATGAAATACGGCAGATGCATATGGATTTTTCTCATTTGTCTGATACTGGTCTTGCCGGCCCCATCGGTTCCTGCATCCGCCAAAACGGCTCAGGACGCCAAAAGCGAGGCGGACAAAACACCCGGTCCGGACAAAAAAAGCGGAGTCATCCTTATCAAGGGCGGTACGATATATACTTTGACAAAGGGAGTGCTCCACCAGGGGATGATTCTCATCGCCGATGGAAAAATCCAAAAAGTGGGACAAAACCTTATCTCCCCTGAAGGTGCGCTTGTTCTGGATGCGAGGGACAAGTGGATCATGCCCGGGTTCGTCGTTTCTCAGACCAGAGCGATCGGAATGGGATCTCCGATCCAAAGTGACCGGAACCCCAATCTTGTCAACTACCTGGATCCCTATAGCCTGGACCTGCGGCTCTGCCTGGCTTCCGGCATCACGGCTTACAGCCCATTTTTCATAACGGGAATGGGCCCAGCGAGGAAAAACTATTCCTTCGTGAATGCCGTCATCAAACCGGTCTACGGACGTCTCGAAAATATGTTGATCAAAGAGCCGGCCTATTTGTATATCGATATGACACGCTTAACACCTTCGGAGATGAGCGAGTTGAGAGAATTTTTTCGTCAGGCGAGAGCTCATATCGAGGAGGAAAATGAGTACGAAGCGAATAAAGAGTTCAAAAAGGCCGAATCACCGGTAGCGTCCCCGCAGATCGCAGGCTATGTGTCCGTTCTTAGAGGAGAACTTCCGGTCCGGTTCAGCGCCGACCGAAAAAAAGAAATCCTGAAAATCCTGTCTTTCGTGGATGAATTCGATTTTCGTGCCCAGATAGTCGGTGCAGGGGAAGGATGGCTGCTGCCCGGGGAGATCGGACGCCGGAATATTTCCACGATCGTTCAACCGGAGGTCTTCATTCCTCCCGATCCTTATGCTGTTCCTCCCAACGGATCGAACATCAAGAATGCGAAGATCCAGAAGGAAAACGGGATCAAATTTGCCGTTCTCAATTCCTATCCCTCCATCCGGCCTGGAGGAACGCTTGGAGACGACCTTATGACCTTTCCCCTCGCCGGAGCCTATGCTATTCGCGGCGGACTGGACGAGGCGGATGCTCTCAGGGCCATCACCCTTTGGCCAGCCGAACTGCTCGGGGTCAGCCATCGTGTCGGCAGCATCGAAGAGGGAAAAGACGCCGATATCATTATCCTGGATGGCAATCCATTCGATTACAGGACGTATGTGGATTACACTCTGATAAACGGCGAGATTTTGTACGATAAGAGCAAATCGCCTTTTTTTAAGTATATACCCAAACCCAAAAAACTCTTCTAGCCTTGATTATCTGCGAGCCGATCTCACCACATCGGCATCGTTGTAGCCCATTCGTAGTATACTAATACAACTCATGGGCTACTTTCTTGCCGCCACGGCAATCTCGACTCGCAGATAATCAAGGCTGCTATTTTTCATTTCAAAGAAGAAGACATCGGACCTCTTCCCTTTTGTGTGGGTTTTTTACCAATGGATAATGACGGGTCCTGTCACGGCTTCCTCCCCCGGCCGTCCTCGCTCCACCCATCCCCCAGTGGGCACCCTTCCGCTGCGGGCGAACGGGGGGCCCCTCCAGCCTCGCCACCCGTCTTTTTTTCTTTAATCTCCCACACAACATGGAAGAGAACCAAGCCATCTAACTCAAAATATTCCGGTTTTATGGGCAATCTCACTGCATCGGCTTCATCGCGGCCTGTTCGCAGTATTGTAAGAAAAATTTACGTTTTTATGGAATTTAGGTATATTCCCATTCCTAGAGCATGAAAACAAGCCCTTTAAAAACAAGGAGTTGGACACGTCATGGAATTTGGCATAAAAGGTGCAGACCTCTTAAGAAATAAAAAGGAATATGCTGCAGACAAAATAAAGGAGGACGTATCATGGGTCAAAATATGAAGAGAAGAAATTTCATCGGAAAGGCCGCTTTTGGTCTCGTTTCCGCAGGCCTTTCTGCGCCGTTGATCAAAAAAGCCTCAGCTGGTCAGGAACAATCACCGAAGCTCATATACAGAACATTGGGCCGGACCGGTCTTCGGATCCCGGTCGTCAGCTTCGGCGTGATGAACTCTGACAGCCCGGATTTGATTAGCAGGGCTCTGGATATGGGCATCAATCATCTGGACACCGCGTTTCTCTATCTCCGCGGAAACAGCGAGAGAGTCATTGGAGAAGTTCTGGAACGGAGAGGAGACAGGGACAAGGTTTATGTGGCTACGAAGATGCGGTTCGCCCGTGACACGGATAAGGGTATTTTCATCTTAAAGGGAAACGACAGGGAACCTGCGGCGACCGAAGAAAACCTGTTCAAACAACTCGAGACGAGTCTCGGAAGACTTCGCACCGATTATGTGGACATCCTGTATCTTCACAGTTGCTACAGCCCACTGATGGTGACATACGAGCCGTTGATGAATGCCCTGGTCAAGGTCAAAAAGCAGGGAAAGGCGAGGTTCATCGGAACCTCCACGCACACCGATATCGCCAATGTCGTTCGGGCCACGGCCGATGCCGGTATATACGATGTCGTTCTTGCGGCCTACAACTATGTCATGGAAGAAAAAGAAGAGGTTAAAGAGGCGATCGCTTACGCAGCCGATAAGGGGGTCGGTGTCGTCGCCATGAAAACCCAGGGGGGGAGACGCCTACAGCAGGATCCGGATACGGAAATCAACAATCAGGCAGCCCTCAAATGGGTATTGAACGATGAAAACGTGTGCACGGCCATTCCCGGGATGACCACCTTCGAACAACTGGATTTGAATTTGGGGGTGATGAACGATCCTTCTCTCACAGGACGGGAGCAGAGAGACCTGCAGGTGGCCGCAGCGATGAGGGGCATCCTTTTCTGCCAGAACTGCCGGTTCTGTGTGCCCACCTGTCCGCAGAGCATCGCCGTACCCAACTTAATGCGGGCTTACATGTATGCGGCGGGATACGGGAATCATATCCAGGCAAGAACGACCATCTCGCTGCTGCCGGAAAAGAAAGGACTGGATGTTTGCTTGAATTGCTCCGGTTGCACGGCTTCCTGCCGCCGGGGCATCGACATCGGCTCCCGCATCAATTCGCTGATCGCAGAAGGCCTGCATTCTGGCTGAAAAATCACGATTTTTTGCGCACGTAGGCGATGGCCTGAATGGCCGCCACACACCCTTCACCAACGGCCGAGGCTATCTGGAGTCCACCGCAGGTCACATCCCCTGCCGCGAAGACACCTTTCAGGTTCGTCTTTTGCTGACGGTCCACCTTGATGCACTGCCGGTGGTCCAATTCCACACCGGCTTTGGCGAAAAGCGAGGTTGAAGGGATATCTCTGAAGATGAATACCGCAGGAACGTCCAATTCTTCTTCTTTTCCTTCGCCAGCGACGATCGCGGTCTTCACTCGAGTGTCGCCTTGGATCGCCTTGATCTTGGTCTTTTCGAGGATGGGGATTCCTTTGGCGTTTGTTTCTGCCAAAAGCTTATCGGAAACTTTGATCTCGTCCTCCCCGGGGACCCAGCGCACATCGCAATCCATTCCTTTGAGGGCCAGGACATCTTCGGCTGCCTCATCGGTGTTGCCGAGGGCAACCACCGTCCGGCCGCGGAACAGGGGGCCGTCGCAGGTGGCGCAGTAACTGACACCCATTCCCAGGAATTTTTCTTCTCCGGGGATCATCTTGGCCTTGGAAAGGCCCCTGCCAGTTGCGATGATGATAGCCTTGGCCTCGATAAAAGCATCCTTGGTCGTTATGTATTTGGGGTCTGTGGATAAACTGAAATTGATGGCATCTCCGGTCATGATCTCCGCCCCGAAATGTTCGGCGTGTTCCCGCATTTTTTTCAGGAGATCCAGGCTGTCGATGGAGAGGATGCCGGGATAGTTTTCCAGTGTGTATCCGATAGATAAGCGAGATACCGCCCTGCCTTCTAATATTAGGGCTTTCCTTCCCGCACGGGCAGCATACAGACCTGCCGTCAAACCTGCCGGTCCGCTCCCGATGATCACGATTTCCGTTTGGATGTTTTTTATTGTTGGGGCTGTGTCGGTCATCCCTTTCTCCTATCGATCGAAAATAAAAAATATTATATCCGATGCCGGCCGCAAAGTCTTTATCCAGGAATAGGTTATTTTTCCGAAAAAATCCGTTGAAGAACGGAGATAGATTCGGGAAATAGCTCCTCGATCCCGATGTGTTTCCATTCGGCAAACCGGATCAGCCATCGGTCCTGTTTTTTTGTCAGCTCGATTTCGAACCGGTAGTTGTCGGTGGACACCGGCACCAATTTGCGCAGGGCCTTGGCTGCTCCGCTGGATAGGGCTGCATCTGTCCGGATGAAAGCCTCATCTGCCTTCAGCTCATCGACGCGTGTGGCGAGAATATGGACCACGATCCCTCTGAATTCGCTGAAGTAGGTCTGGACCATATCCTGCGTCTGCTTTTTGTCACGGTTCCGGTGATCGGAATAATCGTCGGATAGAAGGTCCAGGAGGCCGCCAATGTCGTTTTCTTCGATGTGCCTTCCTGCCTCCTTCATCAATTCCCGGATTTGATCCTCGTCCGTTTTCGGCCTGCAGGACACGCAAAAAACGGCACAGGCAAGGATCAACAGCAGAACAAATACGCGTGTCCGGGGTTCTTGTGGCATGGTTTTGCCCAATTTTAATGGATTTTCGCTCAGAAAAAAAGGAAACAAATGAAACTGGCGATATTCTGTTCAGCGGAAAAAGACTGGATGTGCCGGCTGTGGCAAAAAGGCTTAAAAAGATATTGACCGAATACACAAGGACGATGCTGTAAATTTACCAGCGGTCGGTGCGGAAGGGGGATGCGGGAAGCCCTTCTTTGTTTCCGAGGTTGGGTGTTGCGATCTGATGCCAGCCGAAGCGCACCGCTACCGGAACAGACACCTTTTCACTCCATACCAAAATCGTGTCCCCGTCGATATCCGCCCGGGCTTTATAAAAAGTTCGGTCTTTTCCGGCGATTTCGAACCAGGTCAGCGGCCGGTCGTCAAGAGAAGCAAGACCGCTCCCCACGTGGTCGAATCGGATGCGGATTTTGTTGTTCTCTAAGTCTACGGATTTATAAAGAGGGCCGGAGTACACGAGATCCGTCCTCCCATAGGTCTTTGCCATCGCCCAGAGGGACAGCCTGTACCCAACGTCTTTCTTATTTTTCGGGTGGATATCGTACAGGTTGGTTATATCGGTCGTGACCGCCATTCCCGTGTTCGGGATCTGAAGGGCCTGGCGCTGCGCCTCCCATATCAGCGGAAGCCGGTAAAAGTCCAGGGTGTCGCTTTCTTGGTCATCGGCGATATAGCCGTAGTTATAGGGAGCGAGCTGGACATAATAGAATGGAAAATCGCCCAATTCCCAGGCCGTTCTCCACCCGGTGATCAAAGCTTCCATCTTTTTGGCATAGTTAAGCCCGTCGTTCCTGTTGGCCTCGCCCTGATACCAGATAGCTCCCTTGATGGCAAAGCGTATGAGGGGGTGGACCATGGCATTGTACAAAGCGGTGGGGGCCTGGGGATTCTGGAGAGAATGGAGGGGGATGTCCGGCTGGGCCGGCAGGGCCTTTCCTCCGCTGAGGGCCGATTCCGACATTTCGATCCAATCCTTCAGTTCCGGGAGAAACCCTTTCAGGACATTTCTGTGTTCGACATCCGCGGCCTCCATTTCCGCCAAAATCTCATGGAGTTCCGGAACGGCGCTAAAACCGGCCACAGGGGTCCAGGGTTCGATCCGCGTGCCCCCCCAGCGGGTGCTGATCATCCCGACCGGAACGTCGAGTTCTCTGTGGAGTTCGCAGCCGAAGTAATAGGCGACGGCCGAAAAATCCCTGGCCGTTTCCGGAGCGCAGATTTTCCATTCCGCTTCGACGTCGTCCAGAGGATAGGGGGAAGCTTTCCGCGGCACATGAAACAGACGGATGGAGGGAAAATCGGCCCGGCGGATTTCAGGAAGGGGGCTGTGTGTCCGCCACATTTCCCATTCCATGTTGGACTGCCCCGAACACACCCAGACCTCTCCCACCAGGATATCCTCCAGTTCGACCGCCAGGCTCTGAGTTCCGCTGATGGACATCCTGTGCGATTTTTTTTCTGCATTCATGGCTTCCAAAACGATTTCCCAGTGGCCGGCTTTGTCCGTTGTGGTCCGGGCGCGTCGGCTCCCGAGCTCGACCACTATCCCTTCCCCGGGTTCGGCCCAACCCCATATTTTGATCGGTTGATCCTGCTGGATAACCATGTGGTCTCCGATCACGGCCGGCAGCCTGATCTCGGCTGATAAGGAGGGCGAAATTAAAACGAATAGCGTAACGAAAACAAGATAAAAGTTCATTGCCCGGACATTTTTTATCCAATGCATCGATTATTCTCCTTTAAATAGGTTTTACTTTTTTTTTGGCTTGATTTCAATCCAATAAAAGGGCCTTTTCTTAGAATCTTTTGCGATCACATCCTCTGTTTCTCTGGTGGAAATGCTTCCATCCGGTTGAATTTGAATGAAAAGGAAAAAGGAATTGGAATATAATAGGAAACTTATGGCGAAGATCCATCTCATCAATTTCTGCCGCAAACTCACGGTGAACACCCTCTTTTTTCTCGTTCCTCTCCATCTGCTCAAGATCGGGTTTTCCGGCTGGCAAATCGGGACGGTCGTCTCTTTTTATGGAGTCGCTCCGCTGATATTTTCTTTTCCTGTGGGATGGATCAATGACCGTTTTTCGATCAGAAGGATCGTCCAGGGAGCCCTTTTTCTCCTGTGCTTTCTATTCCTGTTATTGGCCTTCACCGACAACTTCTATCTTCTGTGCGGCGTTTTCCTTTTCCTGGGGATCGCGAACAACGCTCTGGACGTTTCGCTCAACAGCCTGTACTACAAAGACGATACCCAGCCGGACCTCAACAAAAAATACGGGATGCTGGCATTCTGGCTGGCTCTGGGAACGGCGACAGGCACGATCTCCGGAGGAACTCTGGTTCACTTTGCCAACTTCCGGATTCTCTTTTTTGTCTATTCGGCTTTTCTTCTCATGGTTCTGTCTTTCACCCGGAAAATCGGGAAAGAAAGATTCAGCGTTATCTCCATGAAACAGTACCGGCTGGACCTCGTCAACAGGAAAACGATCCTGTTTTCTATCCTGATCTTCATTCTCGCCCTTCATTGGGGCGTGGAGGGAACGGTCTACAGCCCGTTTCTGAAGACCAATTTTGGCCTGAACGATCTTCAACTTTCCCTGTATATCTCGATCTCGCTTTTTTTCCTTGCCTTTTCAGGCTTGGCGATAGCCTTTATGCGGTTCGATGTGCGTCTTAATCAAAAGGTCTTTCTTTCCGCCCTCTTTGTCTCCGGTTTGGGACATATTTTGATGGTCAATCCCAATGTTTATGTATCCCTTTCTTTTCGCATTATGCACGAGATAGGAGACGGCGTGATGGGCGCGCTGATCTTTTTGTTCATCTCCCGGTTATTCCAGAAGGAGAGTATCGGCGGCAGCTCCGGGATACTTCTGGCTTTGATGACGCTCGGGCATATGCTGGGTGCCCAGATTTTTGCACCCGTTGGCTATCAATTGGGCATGTCCTATCCCTTTATCATCTCAGGGCTTCTGCTCATCGCCAACTCCGTGTATGGCGTGTTCGTTTTCCGAAAAATTTCCTATTGAAAAAATTTTTCGAGAAAAAACTTGACAAAACACTTCGCCAACTGTATATAAGGTATATATACAGTAATGACACATGCGATTATGATTTCGGGAAAGAGACTTCGTTGAGAGGGATGGAAAAAGTGGAAGGTGAGAAAAAGGAGCCGAACATGCAGGAACAACGAGGACAGGCAACGACAAGACTTTTAATATGGATCATCCTATTGATCCTGATTATGCTTTTTTTCATAGGATAACCATGCTTTTGCACTTGACCGACCTTTCGGACGAGCCGCTCCAGGGGCAGATCGTGCGTCAGGTCCGCGCCAAAGTACTGGCCGGGGAGTTGGACCCCGGTGCGGACCTTCCCTCCATCCGGAAGCTTGCCAGGGATCACCACGTCAGTGTGATCACGGTGCAGCGGGCCTATGAATCCCTGGAAAACGAAGGCCTCATCCATTCCCGGAGGGGAAAGGGATTCTTCGTGACCGAGCTTTCCGATGAGACAAAAAAGAGGATGGCTCAGGAAAGGCTTCGGGAGGTCTTGGACCCCATCGTGAGAACCGCGCTGGCCGAAGGTTTGGGAAAGGAAGAGATCGAAAAAATGATCGGCGAAATTTTGCAGGATGTCTAAGACGGACCGTTGAACTAGGAGGAAAATCATGGAAAAAGCGTTTTCATACAGGGATGTCGTCAAAACATTCCCTGGCTTTAAACTGGGGCCTTTGAATCTGGAACTGGAACCCGGGACCGTTCTTGCCCTGATCGGTCCGAATGGAGCGGGTAAGACCACATCCATCCAATGCCTGGTGGGTCTCTTGCGGGCGGATTCCGGGGAAATGCAGGTATTCGAGCGCCGGAACGACCTGAACAACCCGGCATGGAAGCAGGATATCGGGTATGTTGGGGATGTCCATGTGTTTTATGAGCGGTGGACCGGAGAGCAAAATCTCCGGTTTCTTTCTCAGTTTTATTCTAACTGGTCGGATGAAAAAGCGGCAGAGCTGGCCAAAAGGTTTCAACTGCCGCTGGACAAACGGGCCAAGGATTTATCCACGGGGAACAGGGTGAAGCTTTCGCTGGTTTCGGCCCTCGCCCACACGCCCAAACTCCTTCTCCTGGACGAGCCAACCTCCGGGATCGATCCCGTCGTCCGGACCGAGGTGCTGGATGTGCTTTTCGAGATCCTGGAGACCGGGGACCGGGCCATCTTTTACACGACGCATATTCTTCCGGAGATCAGCCGGATCGCCGACGAGCTGGCCTTTATCGATAATGGCCGGATATGGCTGAGGACGCCCAAAGAAGATCTGAGCGAACGGTGGCGGAAGATCACATTCCGGATGGCCGCTGAAAACATCGTCGTCGAGTCCGCTGTGAGCCACCGGCGGGAGGGAAACGATCATCAGGTTATCTCATCCGATCATGAGGCCACGCTGCGTCAGCTCCGGGAATTGGGGGCGGATAACATCCGGGACATGCGCATGAGTATCGAGGAGATCGCTGTCCATATCCTCAAAGGAGGAGAGGGTGTGGCGTCTGCTTAAAGCCGAGATCGGATACAACACGCAGGTGTTTTTATTCATCCTGCTGACATCCTTCGTGGGATTTCTCGTGATCCACTTTTGGCCGGTTCTGAATCGCCAGCCCCTAATCAATACGAATACGGGTTATGTGTATCTGGCAGTGACCTATTCCTATTTCATCATGGCCGCTCTTGTGACACCGTGGGCCAAGGAAAAAAGGGCCCGTCAACTTGTGTGTCTGCCGCTGTCGGTCCGGCAGATAAAGGGAGCCCATGGGATGCTTCATTTGATTTTCTGGGCATTTATCGTGGCGCTCTTTTTTGTGTGGATCCGGATTTCCGAGTATTTCATTCTGGATCGTTCCGTATTTCTTGCCATGGGTGTCATGACCGGGATCAGCGGGTGTGCCTATTCGATCCTGGCCTTTGCCAGCCGTTTCCGGGATTCCGTTGCGAGGGGGATCATTCAAATCGCTCTCATCCTGTTTTTCGGAACGGTAGCAGTGGCCGGGATCGTGCATACCTATCAAGGGAAAGGGAATTCCCATGCGATAGACGAATTATTGTCCTGGATCTTCCGGTCTCCGGTCTCTGTATTGATATGGATGTTTGCAGGAATCGGGTCGGCAGTCTGGGTTCTGTCTTTACCGCGGCAAAATTCTTATGGAGAGTGACAGGAACATGTGGCGGATCATCAGAACCGAGGTATGGTACGACCGGTCGCGAATCGGCCTTTTCCTGCTGTTTTGTGTGTCCTCTTTCTTTTCGATCTGGCTCGGCGTCAAGTGGGAGCGCAACAGGGTTCCTATGATCATGTTGATGGTGCTGGTTTTGTCCCTGTCTGCCGTTTATGCCGGGGAGAAAAACCGGATCATGCAGAAAAGGGACCGCCTCCACGCTTCGCTGCCCGTTTCCCTCTGGCAAATCGGGATTTCCCACCTGTTTTTCCCCGTTTTTATCCTGCTGGGCATTTATTTTTTGCTGTTCATCAGCGCCTTTGCGTTGCGGCCCTTTGTCGAACGGTCTCCGACCTTGCCCTCCCCCGCTCATATGCTCACTTTGACCGGCCTCGTTCTGATCGTTAACGCCGTCATTCTTCTTCATAGGGACCTGCGGATGACGTTTGTTGGAAAGCCGCTGCGGTTTTTCATCTTCCTGTTCTGGTTCGTGGTGTATATAGGGGCCCTTCTGCCCTTCTATGTGATCACCAATTTTTTCGGTATGTTCGGAGAGGCCACGCCGGCACAACATTTTCTCACACGGCTGTTGGAGCTTCCTGCCGGGTTTCTGGCGGCCGGGGTGTTGTTTTCGGCCCTCAGTCTTTGGGCCTTCGTCAGGAGGAAATCCTATGCCGGATCATGAGGCGTGCTCAGGCAAATCCGCAAGAATGACGGGATAAATGAAAGGAGACCAAGATGTGGGATATAATTAAGTCAGACATCGCGTACAACAGAGTCCTGTTTGTCGTTCTTTACTCCGTGGTTTTGATCGCAGCGGTCACGAACGCCATCATCGGGAATCTGGAAGAACAGCTCGCGATCCTGATGTATTTTTCCGTTGTTGTCATCGGCGTGACGGCTGGCTTAGAGGAGATCAAATCCAAGCGGATCAGATTTTTCGCAGGACTTCCTGTTCCGATCCGCCAGCTCGGGATTTTGCGCTACCCTGTTTTTGCAGCCTACTGGGTGAGCCTGATGGTTTTGCTCTGGCTCAGCAGCATGATAAGCCGGCAGGGGCACATCGGACCGGATTATCTCTGGTGGATATTGACCCGGACGGGCTCGGTGTTCACCTGGATCGCCTGCATGGATCTGAGCCAGGATTTTCCTTTCTGTTATAAAACAAAAGGACCCGGTTATTTCTTCAAATGGGTGATCCTCCTTTTCGGGGTTTTCGGAGGTCCGTTCGTGTATTTCGTGACCAATGTCCGGTATCAATCGGATCCCATATTTTCTTTTGTATTAGACGTCTTTTTTACTCCGACAGGAGCCCTTGGTTTGTTCCTTCTCAGCATCACGTTGATGGCGCTGAGCGTTTTTGTCTACGAAATGCGCAAATCCTATACGGAATAATCCTGGGATTCGTAAAAAAAAACGATCCGGAGGTAACCGATGAAAATAAAAAAAACAGCCAATTGTTTTTTGATAGGGCTCATTTTTTTAGGATGGATTTTTTATTCCCGTGCTTTTAATTCCAGTCCGAAGCAGGATTTCGAAGATTCCGGAAGATTTAAACTCTTTTTGAAAGGAACGGTCATCGCCAATGTTTCCACTTCTCTGGATAAAAGAGGGAATTACGAGAGGAGGATGGATCTGTCCATGGCCGGACAGAAGGCCGAGTTTCGCATGATGGTCGTTCCCGGCGAGGATGGAGAATGGAAATGTATCACCATCGAAAATCCTGCCTTCGGAACCATCGAAGGACGGAAGGAGGGGGGCCGTGCTGTTTACACGATAAAAGGAGAAGAAAAAGGCGTCGATCTCCCTGAGGATTATGTCCTTTACGACGACTATGGGATGCTGTACGAGAGCGTGATGCTGCGGAAATACGACATGGCAAAAAAGGGAAAGCAGGTGTTCCGACGATTCCGGATCCCCGAGTCCTTTCCAGGAGAGATCATCGCTATCGAAGTGGAATATCTGGACGATGAGGAAAGGACGGTCGGCAATGAGCCGATGATCTTCAAAAAATTCCAGGTTAAGACCATGGGCATTCCATCGGTTTACTGGGTAGACCAGGAATATAAGATCTGCATGACAGATACGAAAGCGGTCCAGGCTTATGGTATCAGGGAGGGATTCGAAGAGTTGATGTTCCCGCCGGAGGAAGATTCTTCGCTCTCAAGGCCCCTGTTCGAGGTCGTGAAAAAGGAAGCCATGATGGCGATGCGGGATGGCGTGAAACTGGCTGTCAGTCTTTATTTTCCCGAAGGCCATAAAGAAAGACTCCCCTGCATCCTGATCCGGACACCATACAAGAAAGAGTCGAGCGAACTCGATGGATATTTCTATGCCAGCAGGAGTTATGCTGTCGCCATTCAGGATGTACGCGGACGGTATGCGTCCGAGGGCGAGTGGAAACCCTTCGTCAACGAAGGCCAGGACGGGTACGATGCCGTCGAGTGGCTGGCCGCTCAACCCTGGTCGAACGGCAAGGTCGGGATGGTCGGCGGGTCGTATCTGGGTTGGGTCCAGTTCTGGGCCGCCGTTCAGAAGCCTCCCCATCTGGTCACCATCATCCCGAACGTGGTGCCTCCCGACCCCTTTTATAATATTCCGTACGAATACGGCTCGTTTTTTGTCCTTGGGGCCTTGTGGTGGGCCGAGATGGTGGAGAGAGAGGCGGCTTCCGATATCACGATGAAGAAATTTTTTGATGTGTCGGGCCGCGACTACGAAAAAGACCTGGATCATCTTCCTGTCGTCGATCTCGATCTAAAGATATTCGGGAAAAAGAATCCGTACTGGAGAGAATGGGTCGAACACAACACGAACGATGCCTACTGGGAAAGGGCCAACTATCTGGACAAGCTGAAGGATCTGGATATCCCGGTTTTTCTCCAGTCCGGCTGGCTGGACGGGGACACCATCGGGTCCAAGCTGGCATATCAGCGGTTGAAAGAATCGAAGAACGAACACATCAAGCTGATCCTGGGACCCTGGGGGCATTCCGACCTGGCCATCAATTTATCAGGGAGAGATATGGGAGAAGAGGGCGCCGTAGATTTGCCTTCGCTCTACCTGCGGTGGTTCGATTACTGGCTCAAGGGGATCGACAACAAGATCCTGGAGGAGCCGTTGGTCCGGCTTTATGCGATAAATTCCAATAAATGGCTGGAGGCCGATACCTACCCGCTTCCTCAAACAAGATTTACGAAGTTGTACCTGAGCAGCAGAGAAGGGGCGAATTCTCTGGAAGGAGACGGGAGATTGACCTGGAGTTTACCGGTAGAGAGCAGAGAATACGACACCTACACTTATGACCCCGGTGATCCCACGCCGGCCTGGCAGTTTCGCGCCGCAAAAGGCGGCAAGAAGGGATACGAAAGGATCACGAACAGGCGCCAGGATATTCTCGTTTTCGAAACCGATCCTTTCGCAGAACCGGTGACCATCGCCGGCCCGATGTCGGCTAGGCTTTATGCCTCATCATCGGCCCGGGATACGGACTGGTTTATCACCATCTTTGCCTTCAGCGATGACGAAGGACCGATACCCCTGGGGAATCCCTGGGGAAGAGGGACGATCCGGGCCCGCTTTCGCAATTCCTTGAGCGACCCGGAGCTTCTGGAACCGGGAAAAGTCTATGCCTACACGATCGACCTCTGGCACACCGGGATCACTCTGGAGAAGGGCTGGCGGATCCGGGTGGAGGTCACATCGGCCTTTTTTCCGTTTTTCTCGAGAAACCTGAACACGGGCGGCCACAACGAGATGGAAACGGAATACGTCCTGGCCGAGCAAAAGATCTATCATTCCCCGAAATACTCCTCCTATATCCTCCTGCCGATCATTGAAAAGAAATAACGGCAAAAAATAGGCACTTGACACGCCTGCAAAAAATATCGTCATAATATCAAAAAAGGCATTCTGGGCACGAGGAGGTGTCTATGGTGCGGATTCAAGTCCATCTTACAGAAGAAAAGGCAGAAAGACTCAGTGAAATAGCCATGGAGAGCGATGATTCCATCGCTTCTTTGATCAGTCAAGCAATCGATCGGTTTATTCTTGATGCAAAACCGGATCGATCGGCTCTTTATTTGATTGCCGGGTCTGTTGCAGGTAAATACAAATCGGACAAAGACGATATTTCCGTCAAACATGATAGTTCCCAGGATAAAGATTTCGATTCATGAGTGTTGTCGATGACACATCCAAAATTTATGAGGAAATAAGATCATGAAAAAGTGGAACCGTCGGGATTTTCTCCGAACCATCGGATTGGGGGCTGCTTCCCTGAGTATCCCCGGTTGTGGAAAAAAAGAAGGAAAGGAGGGGCTGGCCTCCGATCTGGATCGTCCGAATGTGCTGTTCATATCGGTCGATGACCTGAACGATTGGATCGAGCCTATGGGCGGTCATCCCCAGGCGCACACACCGAATTTGAAGAGCCTGGCATCCCAATCGGTCCTTTTTACCCACAATTACTGCGCGTCAGCCTCCTGCAATCCTTCGAGAACGGCTCTTTTAACGGGCCAACACTGCTACACCTCGGGCCTGTACTCCAACTACCAGGTCTGGCGGGAGGTGCTTCCCGATGCCGTCACCCTCCCCAGGTATTTCAGCCAGAATGGATACTGGTCGGCCGGAGCAGGGAAAATCTTTCACAACAACATGCCCGATCCGCAGTCATGGGACGATTATTTCCCGTCCAAAGAAAAACATATGCCCGATTATTTCCTGCCTAATCCGGGGGGGACCGTGAACATGCCGGCGTTCGATAACATGTACATGTCCTTTGACTGGTCTCCGATCGAAATTCCGGACGAACAGACGGGAGATTACTCATCGGTCGCCTGGGTGATAAGCCAGCTGAAACGAGAGCACACCGAGCCGTTTTTCCTGGCCTGCGGGATCTACCGCCCGCATCTTCCCTGGTATGTGCCCAAGAAATATTTCGACATGTTCCCTATCGAAAGCATGCAGCTCCCGAAGTTTCTTGCCAATGACCTGGACGATGTGGGAGAGAGGGCACGGGAGATCGCCCACAGAGCGGGTGGGTATCACAAGCACGTTCTGGAGGCCAACCTGTGGAGGCAGGCGGTCCAGGGCTACCTGGCTTCCATCGCCTATGCCGATGCCCTGGTTGGTGTGCTGATCGATGCTCTGGCCTACAGCCCCTACGCTCATAACACGATCGTTGTCCTCTGGTCGGACCACGGGTGGCAGCTGGGAGAGAAGGAACATTGGCGGAAGTTTGCCCTGTGGGAGAATGTGCTGCGTACGGTTTTTATGGTGAGGGTGCCCAAAGGAACGCCAGGATTGCTGGAAGGATCCGCGAACGGGGACCGGTGCGACCGGATAACATCTCTGATGGACATCTTTCCCACCCTGGTGGAACTGTGCGGACTTCCTCGGAAGGAGGGATTGGACGGCCGCAGTCTAATCCCGTTATTGAAAAATCCGGAGGCGGGCTGGGATTATCCGGCGATTTCCACGTATGATTTTTCGGAATTTTCCGTGCGCACCCAGGATTGGCGGTACACCCGGTATATCGATGACAGCGAGGAGCTCTACGACCACCGGAAGGATCCGGAGGAGTGGAAAAATCTTGCCGATGAGCCCGAGTTCGAAGAGGTCAAAAAAAGGCTGTCCCGGCATATTCCGGAAAATCCGGCCCCCCTTGTGGACACATCTTACAAGCTGATGCCCCACCATTTCCCCCCGTATAAGTCAAAAGAAGAATATTGGAAAGACAAAGCTCAACGAAAGACAAAGGAATAGAAATCATTTCTGACTCCCGTATCGAGGAGAATCGACGTCCGGGTATTCCAATCTGAACATGAGGACCTTTACAATACGTTTTTTTTTCTCATAGAATAGCTTTTTACGATAATGGCATGACAGGGAAAGGAGAAGGATGAAAAAAAGATCTTTAGCGCACATTTCAATAATTTTGCTCATCGGCTTTTCAATTTGCTGTTCGGGAGAAACGCAAAAGCCGCAGGACTTGGTGTCCTACCTTGACGACCTGGGGAAACGGTATGAAGAGATCTGTGTGGAGATGGGAATAGCTAACTGGAACCTGTATTCCAAAGAAGGGGAAGCGGACCAGGATACGCCGAAGAGAAAATATGCCGGGCTGCTTTGCGATCCCGCCCACCTCGAGATGGTGGAAGGCGGATTGGAAAAGATCGACAGGACGGCAGACCCGAAGCTCTACAGGCGGCTTCAAGTCTGGAGGGATGTTCTGACGGCCGCTAGGGTGGATATGGACGCGGATATATTCAAGCTTGAGAACGTGCTGGAAAAGGAGATCACGGACTACAAGCACGATGTCGCAGGAGAGCTAGTGCCTCACCGGGAGCTGCGGCAGGCCCTGAATGCCGCATACGAAGATCCTGCGGAGAGGGAGGAAAAATACGAAGAATGTATGGCAAAGATGCAGGAGACCTTAGAACCCCGGGTTTTAGAGTTGATGAAGATGAGAAACACCAAAGCCCAAGAAGTCGGATTCAACGACTACGGCGAACTCTGTCTGTATATGATGGAGCTTCTGCCGGAAGGGACCCGATGGTTTTACGACGTCCTGGAATTGTTGGACCGCAAGACATTGGAGCCGTACAAAGGGCTCCTGGCCGAGGCGAAGGAACAGGCCGGTGTGGATGAAATCGATGGGGACAACCTAAGAAGTCTTGTCAACACCTTAAGGGAACCTCGTCCCCGGAGGCAGATCGCTCCCGATGTGAATCCGCTGGACCTTGCCAAGGAAACTCTGATGAATATCGGATTCGACGTGGATAAGCTTCCCATCCGGATCGCAGAGGAAAATATTCCTTACGGGGGGCTTGGGCTGGCCATCAAGGTTCCGACTGACCACCGGATCGTGGTCCAGCGGGGAAGGGGAAGAGTGGGGCTATTTCTGCACGAACTGGGCCATGGCCTACAGGCCGTTCATACCACATGGCCGGAACCGATATTCCACAACTACGAGTGGTGTCTCGGCGCCTACAGCCCGGCCTTCGATGAGGGCATGGCTGGGGTCGCCGAAGGGTTATCCAGTAACGATAAATGGCAGATGAAATACAACGGAAAAAGCGCAGAAACGCTGGCCGCCGAAGAGGCGGGCAGCAGGCTGATCGCCCCCTATTCCATCCGGTCAGACATTGCCGGCTTCCTTTTCGAGATCGAATTGTACAAGGACCTCGACAAAGATCCCGAAGAGGTTGCAAAAAACCTCTACAAGAAATGGCTGCTGGTCGAATCCTTGTCCGATCCCCAGCAAAATTGGGCCACCAGCGTTTTTCCAGTCGCTTATCCCGTCTACGGGCAGAACTACTTCCTCGCGTCTATCATCGAGTGGCAGGTCCATGATTATCTGGAAAAGGCATTCGGGGAGGATTATGTGTTCGATTCAGAAGTCGGCTCCTGGCTGATAAAGAACCTCTATTCCATGCGACACGGATTGCACTGGATGGACCGCCTCGGAAACGCCACAGGAAAAAAGCTGGACATAGAAGGCTGGTTGGCAAGTCAGGGCATAAACTGATCAGCCCGAAAACAAAACCTCGAAAGCCGTCCCGTTCTTCGTCAATTCCGTGACGAGCCTCTCCCGGTATTCCCGGAAAAAGGGATCTTTCAGAGCCCCTTCTATCCCGTGGCGCCGGTAGAAACTCCGGATCGCACCGGTGTAATTCATCCTGTCGATGTACACATAATCGACCTTTCCTGCCAGGCTGCCGGCCAGCTTCTCCGGATTTCCGGGCAGGAGGGGGCCGATAAAGGCGAACGTCCGGATTCCCGCATCATGGATGACAGCCAGGGCATCGATCCGTTCTTCAACAGATGAAGCCTGCGGTTCGAAAAGCCTGGCCACCCTCTCATCGTCTGTCGCGATCGTGAAGCCCACATCGATCGTTTCGAACCGACGGAATAGGTCCAGATCTCTGAGGACCAGTTTGGACTTTGTCTGGACGTTGACGGGAAACTGCTTTTTCAAGAGCTCTTCCAGACACTCCCGGGTCAACCGGTACTTTTTCTCGAGGGGCTGGTAGGGATCGCAGACCGAGGACAGCCAGACCGTTCCCTCTTTCGCCCGTTGCAGTTGCTTAGTCAAAAGCTCCACCGCGTTCACCTTCACGTCCACAAATTCCCCCCATGGTTCCTTATGTCCGGAATAACGGGGCATAAAAAGACGAGCATAGCAGTACCGGCAGCCCGTTTGACATCCCGTGTAGGGATTGAGGCAGTAATCGAATATTTTCGATTTGTTCAGGATGCTTTTAGCGAGAATCTCACGGACGATCATCGGAAACCGCTGGGCGAATTCATTGGGCGGACTTATCCGGTCCTTTTTTGCTTATTCTGTAGACAAAAATGGTGTGCACATCCCCATCGCCGGTAGTGACTTCTGCGTATCCGGTTTCCTGGGCTTGCCAATCCGGCATGTGATAATTATGGGAAACAACCCTGGCGCCTGGCTTTAGCTGCTGTTCCAGGATAGGACGCAGGAGAGCGTTGGATTCCGGCAGCAGGTAAAGGGTGACGATTGTGGCCTCGGAAATATCGGATTTCATGGCATCCTGAAGGCGAAAGCTGACGAGACCCCCCACACCGGCTTCTTTGGCATAGGCCTCGGACTCTTTGATCCGCTCGGGATCGAGATCGATCCCCACACCGCGGATGCCGTACTTTTTTGCAGCCGTGATCACGATCCTGCCATCCCCGCATCCCAGGTCATACAGGATGTCGTTTTTTTTCACCTTTGCCATTTCGAGCATCTTCTCGACAACGACCATAGGAGTCGGCACGTAGGGGGCCAGGTCCGGGGCGTCGGTTCTTCCGTGAGAGCCTTCATAGAGCTCCAGGTAGCCGTCCTCGTCGTTCCGGAAGGAATAGGCCATGCCTGGGTCGAGACGGTAGACGATGGTCTGCCCCTGGCTTTTGAAGGATATTATGAGGGACGATCCGTCGCTGAAGCACTCGAGCTGGTTTGGCTCGATACGAATTCTTTGTTCCTTTGTGCTGGCGTGGGAGGCCTTTACGGAAAAAAAAACGACCTTTTTTGTCAGATTCCGGATAGCGATTTCCTTGGATTGTTTCGTGAAACCAAAGGAGATCGCCAGGATGATGGAAAGGGAAAGGAGGATGGCATGTTTTTTTTTCATCGGTTTCCTCGAGATCATACAATAACAGAGTCTAAACCCACAGTCAAAGACAGGCCCAAGTAAACGTTTTTGTTTTTTCTGAGTATATTCTAATATAGACGAGTCTCATTGGAGGTTTGAGATGAAAAGAATCGCTGGGGGTGTTGCCCTTTTATTCGCTCTTGTATGTTTCCTTCCGGATGTTTCGATTTCCCAGAGTCTCATCCAGGGAAAGTGGGACGTCGAAAAGGACGAGAACGGACTTTTTCTCCGCATGAGAATAATCCAGAAGAGAAAGTTCGGGGATTGGCATTTTTCGCGCGATTTTCTTATATCGGATTTTACGGACTTCGCATGGGGAAAAGAAGCGAATTTCCGGCTGGTCCGGGAGGCCGGCACCCTCGTTTTCGAAGGAGAACTGTCAGCGGAGGCCGGATCCGGGAGTTTTGCCTTTCATCCCGGCGAGGATTTCCGCGATTTCCTGGCAGAAAAAGGCTTTAGCGATGTCGAAGACAGAGACCTACTGGCGTTATGCCTGAACGATGTCACAAGGCAGTATATCGACGATCTGTTTGCACTGGGTTATTCGGACATCTCGTTTTCTGAACTCATTTCCTTTGCTATCCATGATGTTTCCATAGACTTTATCGAAGACATTCACGCACTCGGGTACGAGGACATTTCACCCTCCCAATTGATAAGCTTCCGCATTCACGATGTCGACCCTGAGTACATCAAAAGCCTCCGGGAATTTGGCTACACAGGTCTCGATCCGGCCAGCCTGGTTTCCTTTGCTATCCATGATGTTTCCGTTGATTATGTCCATAAAATGGATGGATTGGGATACAAAAATATCGATCCCTCCAGACTGGTCAGTTTTCGAATTCATGACGTAGAGCCCGAGTTCGTGCAGGAGCTTCATGACCTTGGATACGTGTCCCTGGATCCCGAGCAGTTGATCTCCTTTGCCATCCATGATGTTACACCGGATTTTGTCAAAAGCATTCATTCTGCCGGATACAAGGATATTTCACCCTCCCAATTGATAAGCTTCCGCATTCACGATGTCGATAAAAAATTCATTGAACGCGTCAATGAAAATCAGGGAAAAAAGATGACGCCCAGGAACATAATCAGCCTGAAGATCCGGAATTTTTCCTATTGATATAGAGCCCGCGTAAAGATATCTTTTTCCTAGAAGGGGCCGGAGTCCCTTGTTGTGACGGACGTTCGTCCTTGCCAATAAGACCGACAAAATTTTTATTAAAAAAATTGCAACGAAACGGGTTTTGAAGTAGTATATAGTATGTCGATAGGATTAATAAGTGAATGGGCATGACAATGTATCGTGACACGAGCGAAGAAAATTTGCTGCCGGCTGCGGATTCGGTAAAGCAGTATCTTAGAGATATGGGGAGTATTATGCTCCTTTCCCGAGAAGGTGAATTGGCCCTGGCTAGAAAGATCGAGAGAGGCCGGAATATGATAATCCATGCCCTATCAAAGACGCAATTGATTATCGATGAAGTTTTGTATCTCGATGAGAAGATCCAAGAAGATCCCGGGATTATCCGTACGTTTTTTGAGTATACCGATGACCAGCTCTCCGGTACCGGGCTTAACAGGATAAAGGCTCGTGTGCAGAAAAAGCTCGATGAAATCAAAAGGTTGAACGCCGCTCTGGGCCTCATCCCACAAAAAAAAATCAATACTTTTTCCCGAGGACGGCTGGTCTTCCGGATAAGAGAGCTCATCGAGGGCCTTTCCATTCGGGAATCGCAGAGAGAAAAGATCGTCGATAAAATCCATGATAAACTGCGGACAGCACAAAGGCTGTCCGAAACCGAAAAGGAGCTCCAGTTTCTGATAAAAAGAACCAATCGGAAAGAAGAGAGAAAGGAGCAGGAGAAAAAGCGAAAAGATATCGATGTAAAGCTGAAAGCGATTTATAAAGAAATTCGCCTCGAACCGGCTCAGGTAGAAGAAATACTTTTTCTCTTGGAAAAAGGGAAGAAAAAACGGGATATGGCTCAGCAGGAAATGGTGGCTGCCAATTTGAGGCTTGTCGTTTCCATCGCCAAGAAGTTCCAGAACAGGGGTGTTCCCCTATTGGATCTGATCCAGGAAGGCAATATGGGCCTGATGAGGGCCGTGGAGAAATACGAGTACCGCAGGGGAAACAAGTTTTCCACTTATGCCACGTGGTGGATCCGTCAGGCCATAACCCGGGCGATTGCCGATCAGGCACGCACGATCAGAATTCCCGTGCACGTCACAGAGACGCTTCACAAGCTTAAAAAGATGGCCCGTGTTGTCGGAGAGATGAAAGGAAGAGAGGCGACCTGCGATGAGCTGGCCGAGACCATTCAGATGCCGGTCGGAAAGGTGAGGAATCTGCTGAAGTTTACCCAGGAAACCGTTTCGATCGAAATGCCTGTCGGCCAGAACGGAAATGGACAGATCTCGGATTTTATCGAAGACAGGAGAATCCCTTCTCCCCCGGAAACCGTGGTTCATGCCGATCTCAAGGAGAAGATCAGGGAAATATTGAAAAGCTTGACGGAAAGAGAGTCTCGAATTTTAGAGATGAGGTATGGCCTGGTCGACGGAAGAGAACACACGCTTGAGGAAGTGGGGAATAGATTCAAGGTCACCCGCGAGCGGATTCGGCAGATCGAGCTGAAGGCAATCCGGAAGCTGCAGAATCCTTCTCTCAGCCAGAAACTCAAATCCTTTGTCTGAATTATTTAAGAGCCGGTCTTGCTGCGTCAGCATCATCGCGGCCTGTTCGCCGTATACCAAATACTGCCTCACAGGCCACTTCTTCGTTGCCACAGCAATCACGACTCTTAAATAATTCAGATACAATTACCGGAAGCATTCAAGACGATAAAAAACCTGCCATCAAAAAAATTCAGCGGTAAGTTTTCTAATAAGGCCGGTCTTACTGCGTCAACTTCATCGCGGCCTGTTCGCCGTATACCAAATACTGCCTCACAGGCCACTTCTTCGCTGCCGCCTTTTATGCCAGGGTGGGGAACCAAGTTTATGCTTTACTCGACGATTTTATAGACGTAATACTGCATACCCCGCATCTGGTCCAGGAGAAAGATCTTGTCCTGATGGATGTAGATATCGTCGACGAATTTGTCGAGTTGGATGCTGCCGAGCAGAACCCCCTCCGGGTCGTAAACCTCCAGCCGATACATGTCCGTTTCTTCGATATCGGTGTTTCCCGATACGGAATAGTTCCGCGAGGTCTGGCCTCCGGTTTGGGAGACCATCACTGATGCCTGGACCTGTTCTTCTTCCTTGATCTGTCTGTTGTTGGTGACGACCCACACCCGGCCTTTAGGATCCACGGCGATGCCGTTGGAAACCCTGTTCATTTGCGGCATGCGGATGGATACATTTCCTCCGCTCCTGGTCATGTTCCCCTTAGCCTTAGGGGAAGAAATGTCGTAATCGAGTTTCCGGTCGGCCCTCCACAGGAGGTTGCCATCCGGATCGTACTTCTCGATCCGGTTTTGAAAATCGAAGGACACATAGATATAGCCTTCTTTATCGACTGCAAAGTGATAGCGGTTCCCGACCCTGTTTATCAGCATGTCCTTGTAATCCTTTTGATCCCCGAATTCCTTTTGAACTGCTGCATCCTTATCCAATATTTTTAGGAGTTTAGGCAATTCGGCATCTTCTTCCAGCCTCATGGCACCGAAGCTGTAGACAGAAGAGCCTTGTCCCATGATCATCTGATCAGGGAGGACGCGGACGATGCCCGGTGCTTCATCCGTTCTTTTGATTTCTTGCTCCAGCGCCCCATCAGGTTTTAGGATCTGGATTTTTTGATTTCCCGAGTCTGAAACATACATGTACCCCTGGGCATCGATATCGAGGGATTGGGGATGTTGGAATTCCCCGGGACCCTGTCCCGGTCTCCCGAAGGAAGCGAGAAAATTGCCTTGAGGGTCGAATTTCTGGATCCGGTGATTGCCGGAATCCAGCACATACACATTTCCTGCCTCGTCTACGGCAATATCGGCGGGCATGTAAAACAGCACATTGTCATCGTCGGATTCCAGGTCCCCGATGTTTTTTTCGTATTCCAGCGAAACTTCCGGATTCTTGCCCCATTTTCCTTCCTTTTCGTTATGAACGAGCCGAATCCCATCTTTTGTTTCGGTCGCTTGCGGGTAGGAATTGCCAGCGATCAGGAAAATTGCGATTCCAACAAAAAATGTCCATTTAATAATCCTGTTCATACGTCGACCTCCTTAAATCCATAAAACCTAAAAATCAGCCAAAATGTTGCATTCGAACAAATTATGTCGTCATTTTTTTTTCGGTTTGATACATACGAACATCGGGAAAAATTCGTCCTCGAGAAACGTCGAATGCTCGAATTTGAGCTCCTGTATTTCAAAACCGGTATCTTTCAACAGACTGCGCCACGTATCCACAGGAAACAAACCCCAAATATGGGAGTCTGTGTAGATTTCGAGGCCGCCTTCCTCACGCACAAGGTAGATGAGTGTCATTTCGAAATGAGTATCTTCGGGATCCGGGTCATAGCTGTTTTCGATAAATGTGATCTGTGTGTTGCCGGAAGAATGAGTGGTGGAGATGGTCCTGTTCTGCTTGAAACGCTCGCGGTTTTCTTCGACGAGTGTGAGAAAAACACCGCCGGGATTGAGATGGTCCTGTGCGGTCCGGAACAATTGGATCAAGTCATTCTCGTCTTTCATGTAATTGACGGAATCCAGGGCCGTAACACAATCGAATGTCTTTTCCAACCGGAGAGAGCGCATATCCCCATTGAGGTAATCCACGTCAGGGTTGAGTTCCTTGGCCATCCTGAGCATTTCCTCGCTGATATCGATGCCGGTTACTGCGAAATGTTTTTTGAAGGTGTAATCGTTCCGCCCTCCTCCACAGCCAAGGTGGAGCAACGTTTTGACGTCTATTGCGGAATTTTCTTTGATGGTGCGGCTGAAAAATTCTGTTTCTTCGACATAGTCTTCCGGAGGGCTGACGATCGGCCAGATCCAGCTGAGGTCATGATAAAGCCGGCAGGTATTCTTCATGTTTTCAAGCCATATCGTCGAATTCGGGTGGATACTTAACCTTTCCTTCGATCCCTGCCAGTGCTTCCGGGACTAGTTCGCAAACCATGAATGCCTCATCCAGTACAGGAAAAGGGGCTACCAGGCCCCTTTGACGGGCCGGGATGAATCCGAATCATAACTCCTCATTCTATCACAATTTCGTGACGGACGCGGGAGTAAACGGTTGATGAGAGCATGAGAATTTGATAATCTAGCCACCGATTCCAATTAGAAAAAAGCCCTGGAGTGAAAAATGGGGACGGTTCTATTTTTTAGCCATATGAAATGTCATACTTAGGGAGGTCAGAGTGAAAAAACTGAAAATTGCTGCCATTGTCCTGGCCCTGTTCATCGTTGCTATCCTTGTAGGAGGGGGCCTGTTTGTCCGGTCCCTGGCTCGCAGAGGACTTCCGGATTACGAGGCGACCGTATCCCTCGACGGCATCACCGATGAGGTGGTCGTGTATCGGGATGCCTTTGGAATCCCCCATATCTATGCCAGGAACGAGAGCGACCTTTATAGGGCTGTCGGGTACTCCATGGCCCAGGACAGGCTCTGGCAGATGGACCTTCTCCGCAGGGTCTGCACCGGGCGCCTCTCGGAGATTTTCGGGGAAGACCTGGTGGAAACGGATCTGTTGCTGAGGTCTTTACGAATGCCAGAAAAATCGCGGTTGATCCTGAAAAACACAGAGGACCCGATGGTTCGGGCTTGCCTGTCTTTTACGGACGGAGTGAACCAGTACATCGATGCGAATTTAAACAGACTGCCTCCCGAATTCATCATTCTCCGGTATAAACCGGAAAAGTGGCAGCCCGAGCACTCCGTCAACCTTGTCGGGTACATGGGCTGGGATTTGCGATTGTCGTGGAGTGAAGAGGTCGTCCTGGATAAAATCCGTAGGCGGTTCGGCGAAGCCAAATCGCGAGAGATGCTTCCTGACCCGGCGCTTCGAAAGAACGTCGTGTATCCCGGCTACGAAGCAGCCGCAGAGAGCCTCGACGTCGAATCGACACTCCTGGCTGCCAACAACCAGCTCCGTAAGCTGGGACTCGCCGTTTTCGGCGGAAGCAATAATTGGGCTGTATCAGGCAAAAAAAGCGTCGACGGAATGCCGATCCTGGCGAACGACATGCATCTCGGGCTGAATTCCCCGGGGATCTGGTACCAGATGCATCAGGTCATAGAAGGAAAACTGAATGTGACGGGCGTGGTTCTTCCCGGCCAGCCTTTTGTCGTAGCCGGGCATAACGACCGGATCGCCTGGGGTTTCACCAATGTCATGGTGGACAACACCGATTTTTACCTGGAAAAGGTCAATCCCGAAAATCCCCGCCAGTACGAGCTGAACGGTTCATGGCGGGACATGGAGGTTAGAACCGAGGAAATCAAAATATCGGGTGGGGAAACCGTTCGGGAAGAACTCCGTTTTACTCACCGCGGCCCCATCGTTTCCCGGTTCTATGATGCAGAAGACCGGGCCATTTCCATGCGGTGGATCGGGAACGATTATTCCAACGAGCTCCGGTCCGTTTATCTCGTCAACCGGGCCGGAAATTGGGACGACTTCAAATATGCCATGAGCACGTTTATCTCAGTCAGCCAGAATACGGTTTATGCGGATGTCGACGGCAATATCGGCCTGTACTGCTGCGCCGGCATTCCGATCCGGAATGAGGGGGACACCAATATCCTTTTGCCTGGAGAGACGGACGAGTTCAATTGGAAAGGGATCGTGCCCTTCGAAGACCTTCCCCACAGTTTCAATCCTGAAAACGGCACGGTTTCCAGCGCGAATAATAGAACCGTCGGGGATGAATATCCCCACTACATCAGCCACTGGTTCTTTCCCAGCACAAGGATCGATCGTATCCGGCAGATGCTCGATGAAAAAGAGCGATTCTCCTCCGAGGATTTCAAGCGGATGCAGGCCGACCAGAAATCCGTGCTTGTTGCGGATGTAAAAAACATCATCCTGTCCGAAATGGAAAAATCATCCCCGTTGACCGACTTGGAAAACGAGATACTCCAGTTGCTCTCCTCCTGGGACGGAGTTCTTGCGAAGACAAGTCCCGAGGCATCGATATTCGAGACGTTTTTATGGGTGTTCGCGGAAAATTTACTGGCAGATGAAATGGGTGATGCGCTTTACGGAGAGTTCCTGGAATCCAGCCTGCTGCGGGAATATGCCATCCAGAACGTGATGGGGGCAAAAAGCTCGCTCTGGTGCGATGACACCAGGACTCCTGAAACGGTAGAAACGTTCACAGAAATCGTGCAAAAAAGCTTCCGGGATACCGTCGCGAACCTTCGCGATAATTATGGGAGGAATCCGGATGACTGGCAATGGGGGAAAATTCACAGGCTCACCCTGGGTCATCCCCTGGGAAACGTAAAGATATTAAACTGGCTCTTCCGCTTCAATTCCGGGCCCTATGAGGTAGGAGGGAGCAGTCACACGGTCTGTCCCTATTCCTATCCCCTGGACGAGCCATTTGAGGTCACATGGGGGGCATCTCACCGTCATATCTATACACTGGCAAATTGGGATGAATCCCTGACCGTCATTCCGACAGGTATCTCCGGCATACCTTCAAGCCCCCACTACTGCGACCAGACACAGCTTTATCTCGCCAACCGATATCACCCCGATTATTTTTCCAGGAACCTGGTCGAAAAAATCGCCAAATACACGATGATCATCCGGGGCAAATAATCCTCAGCCGAGCTCGGAAGCGAAAATAGCCGCGCCCAGCGCTCCTGTGTACTGGGGGTCTCTGGCTACGATGACCGGATGACCCAGCGCCTTTTCCAGAACGGAGGCTATCCTAGGGACAAAGGCCATGCCTCCAGTAAAGATAACAGGATCGGCTATTCGACGTCCTCCCATCGCAGCGATCCGGGCCGCGATGGATGATTGAACCCCTGCGATGATGTTTTCCCGTGATTCCCCCGATGTCAAAAGTCCCATTATTTCCAATAAAAACCTTGCGATACAATGGTAATGGGCTAGCCGTGGAACATCAGGAAGCATAAGGAAACAAAAGGCCCGGATTCACTTCTGTTTTTTGGCCATGATTTCCCGATTTCCGGGTATAACCAGCCCTATGACGGTTCCCCCGTTATCCATCTCGAATCCGATTCTGGCTCCTGTTGCCGTGTCGATGCTATATCCTGCGAGTTCCTTTCCCGACAGGGGCAAAAACGGCAGGCTCATTTCTCCGGGTGGCGGCGTCGGGGCCACTCCGACATTTTTTTTATCCTGCCAGTACAGCATGAAAAACATGCTTCCCTTTTCGCCTGTCAACTTCACATAGGTTACAGCGACCTTTTCGCCATCCATGGTTGCCGGCAGTGTTCCGATAGCCTCGGCGCTTTTTATCTCCCCAGTTCTCGGCTTGTACATCCGGAACCTCATTGCGATCAATTCCTGGACCGGTTTCAGGCGTCGCTCCTTGTTTGCCAGGATGTTCCCGAAAGGTCCAAAATCGCC
>Ga0180438_10002639_pt1 | contig 28657 bp, 22 predicted proteins | sample SS_ome_12_FD_132455 | JGI IMG/M metagenome (GOLD analysis project Ga0180438, IMG submission 132455) | Hypersaline lake sediment archaeal communities from the Salton Sea, California, USA - SS_3_D_2 metaG | ecosystem: Environmental > Aquatic > Non-marine Saline and Alkaline > Hypersaline >...
CTCTCCCAGGTCCTGGGTGTCCAAGATGTTTTAGCAAGTGGGTAATACGCCCCTCTTCCCGTAAATACAATTATATCAAAAGCTTATAGAATCAACATTGAATATGTCGTAAAGTCGGGCTAGGATTGACAATGAATACATATCCCTCGGAGTCGACGTCCATATGACTGATATCCGTCAATCCCAATTCAGCCGTCGTGTCCTTTTCGGTATCTATGATCAAGGTTTCTTCAAGGACGAGTTGTTTTACCCCTCCCGATGAATAGGGATCTAGATGATTAACAACGACTTCAATCCCCTCCTCCGTATACCGTTCCACTCCATCCTGCTGCGGACCGCAACCAATCAACAGACTAAATGTACAGATTAAACAGGCTGATCTCTTAATAACCCATTGCTTGTTCATCCGGCCAACCCTACTTCCATTAAGAATCTCAAATCGCTGCTGTAAATTCATCTGATCCAAAGCACAGCTCGCTTTCATGTTTCATCTCTGGGTCAGAAAGGTCAGCCCTCCCTGATAATGAATATGGTTGATTTATATGCTCGCTATAGTCTATTTGATAATCACCGATGCGGTCATTCTTTCTTTTTGGCGAGATCATGCAATAATCTCCGGCAACTCTGAGGGGAATCAAGATAGAATCGGGCCTTAGTTGTGCCGTAGCCAATCTTAACGGAATAGGCTTCCTCAGGCAGGACCTTGAAAAGATCTTCATCCGTCCAGTCGTCTCCAAGAGCCAACACAAAATCATAGGTGTCCGTCATCAAAAGAGTTTGTGCTGCCTCTCCCTTATTGATTCCACCGGGCCGGACTTCGATGACCTTTTTGCCGTGCATGAGCTGTAGATCTGTATTGGCCAGAAACTCGTTGAGATTGTCGAATAATTCGCAGGAGCGAATCTCCCCTAATTCAGGATTGGCCTTACGATAATGCCAGGCCAGCCCGAATTCCTTTTCCTCGACGAACGATCCCGGTACCCGAGCCTCGTATGTCTTCAGGATGGGCATCACCTGAGATTTCCACTCCGTGGAAAGTGTCTTTTGGGTTTTCCAGCCCGAACGCGCGGCCCCCCGGATCCAAGCGCCATGCTCGGCCACCAAAGTACAGGGTATATCTCCCAACCATTGTTCCATGGTCAAACGGTCGCGTCCGCTGACGATGGCCAGGTGATTTTTGCGCCTCTTAGCTAACAGCAGCAGCAGTCTTTTTAGCTCCACGTCGGGTTTCGCATCTTCGGGCTTCCCGGCAAAGGAGATCAAGGTTCCATCATAATCAAACAGCAACAGATTCCTTTTGCTCGAGTGGTAATCGGAAAGGAGTCTCTTCTTCCACATATCGGTTAATTTCCTGTGTTCCCTCTTTGACTTCAGGTTTCTCATCCCTTCAATTCTGGAGATAAAACTCCGGGTCCAGTAATGGATATCATAATCTATGATGCGATGCCGCATGGTCCGCATCCTGCGTTTTTGTTCCTCCCTCGACATCTCCATCGCCTGAACAAGCGCCTCAACCATGTCTTCTTTGCTGTAGACATTCACGACCAAGGCTTCCCCCAGTTCAGCCTCGGCTCCAGCCGTTCCGCTTAAAATCAGAACTCCCGAATCATCCGTCCTGGCCGCCACATATTCCTTTGCCACCAGATTCATACCGTCCCGTACCGGTGTGACCAGAGCGATGTCCGCGATGGCATAGAGCGGGAGAAGTCGTTCAAAAGGAAAAGAGCGATAAAGGTAATATACCGGCATCCAGTCGGGATTTCCGAAGCGGCCGTTTATTTTGCCCACCAGGCTTTCTACTTCCTGCTTAAGGATCGCATAGTCCCTGACCTTAGTCCTGGAGGGGACACAGAGCATGATGTATATCAGCTTTTCACGCCACTTTGGATAACGAGAAAGGAAAGTCTCAAAGGCTTGAAGACGATTGGGTATCCCTTTGGAATAGTCCAGACGGTCTACCGAAAGGATGACCTTGCGATCTTTCTTTCCTACGGTCTTTTGAAATTTCTTGATATCATCTCTTGTTGATTCCTGTTGGAGCAGTGTCATGATGTTCTGCGCATCGACCCCCATAGGAAAATTATCCACCTCGACGATGCGGTCTTCGATAGAGACGGCCCCGAATTCATTTTCATGCCCCAAAAGACGCAGCACGCTGCTCAAGAAGTGCCGGGCATACTCGTAGGTATGAAAACCGACCAGATCAGATCCCAACATGCCTTCCAGAACCGCGTTGCGCCACGGGAGTATGCGAAATATCTCTGATGAGGGAAAGGGAATGTGAAGAAAGAAACCGATATTGGTTTTGGGGAAATAGGTTCGTAGCAGATGCGGCAGCAGCATCAGGTGATAATCATGGACCCAGAATGTATCTGATTCATTCGAATCCTGAATTATCGCCTTGAAGAACTTCTGATTGACTTTTTGATAAGCCTCCCATTCCGACTTTTCAAAGGTGCAGTAGGAAGTAAAATAGTGAAAAAGGGGCCAGAGGGTTCGATTCGCAAATCCATAGTAGAATTTATCGATCTCCCCGCGGGTTAAAAATACCGGACAGCAGTTATGCTGCTCTCTTAAGATCGATTCGATAGAATCCTGCTCCTTACGGCTTTCAGGAGTGTATCCCGGCCATCCAATGAAGACGACTTCCTTCTCCGTCTGTAAGGCCCGCAGGGCGGTTGCCAGTCCCCCCGGGCTGGGTTGAATCGTCACCTTTCCCTTTTTCTTACTGATGGCCACGGGCAGCCGGTTGGATGCAATGATAAGCCGGCCGATATTCCGCTTTGCTGAAGGCATAGATGGTCTTCCTTATAGTCTAGCGTCTGACCGGAAAAAATTCAAACGCCATTGAACCGACTGTCAACTCCATGGAACCGATGCGGTCGAAATGATTGGAAACGAGATGGAGCCTGATGACCTAAAAAGCATCATTCCTCAGTTGACCAAGACATCGATCAAAAGGTCAAGATAATCGTCGAGATGGCGTGTGATAAGGAATTTTTGCTTGATGAATTCTTTTGCTTCCTTGCCCATCTTGGCGGCAAGCTTTTTGTCCTTGATCAACGTGATCACTTTTTCCGCACATCCCTTTATATCCTGAGGATCAACCAAAAAGCCGGTTTGGCCGTCGATCACCTGCTCCGGTATGCCACCTACTCGTGAGGCCACCACGGGTGTTTCCTTCCATTCGGCCTCGGCAACGGTCAGCCCGAATCCTTCCCGGATCGATTTCTGCAGAATAACCGATGACACCCTCTGAAGGGCATTCACAAGGATCTGATTATCTCCCAACCTGAAGAGAACATCATCATTTTTCAGGTATTTCGCTGCGATCTTTTTCATCTTGTTGTATATGATGATGCCTTCCGGGTCATCCGGAGCCATGTTATAACAGTAGAGCAGCCGGCAATCCACTTTTTCTTTCACCTCATCGAAAACCTTCAGGACGCCCTCCGGATCCTTCCAGGGATCGAAGCGAGATACCTGAGTGATTAGGGGCTTATCCAGGGGGACATCGAACTTCTTTAAGGTCTTGGCGATGATATCATCGGATAGATCCATGTTTTTGGGCGACAATGGATCGATGGAAGGATGTATTATCTTCTGTTCCAGAGGAAGATCGTCCTTTTTGAACTTCTCGCTGGAGATGATCATCAGATCGTAACGCAGGATGAATGTTTTGACAAAATTCCAGAGCTCTGGATTTGGATGGGTGATATCGATATGGCAGCGCCAGATCCAGGGCTGAATCTTTTTATTGAATTTGATGAGCGGGAGTGGCTGCGGATCGTGCACGATCACACAGTCGTGGTCCAAGTGGGTGAAGCGAGAAAAACGGTCATTGGTATCTAAATAAAGTAATTTCTTATTGTTACTGAGGTTAATGGAATTGCCCTGCAGACCGTTGTGAAACTTCTTGGTGACCGAGAAAAAGTCGGAGGGGCCGATGAGCACCCGCCATCCCGAATCCACCCCGATATCGTTCAACAGCACGATGAGATTGTTGAGGATTTCTGCAACGCCGCCGCCATAAGCCGTGGAGTTGATGTGGACAATGTGCTTATTAAGCAGACGGTGGGCTTTCTGATAGATCTGTCCCAGTACGTTTTCGCCGACAATCGGAAGGTAATCATCCAGGCTCTTCATTTAAATCGTCTCCTTTCCCCGCTGGATCCGGGTAATTAGGGGTTCTTATAACATCTCAAGGAATATGAGTCAAACATCGTTCGAAAGACATCACCCGGGTAATCTACAAGATCACCAAATTTCTCTTTCCCGCCTTCTCCTTAGATATCGCCTTATACGCTTGCGCGCACGATGTTCTTTCATTCTTCTCTTATCGCCCGGTTTAAGGTAGAAAGTGCTTCTTTTATAATCCCTCATTATGCCTTCGCGCTGGACTTTTTTCCTGAATCTTCTCAGCGCGTGCTCCAGAGATTCATCTTCTTGAACCGACACAAATGCCACGTAAAATCACCTCCTTTCGATCTTTTATGAACTAGGATCGTTCTTTACAGATACAAGATCTATTTGTTCCTTCAAGATATCTCGCATTTTTAAACCGGTTCTCATTAGACTCCCCAAATATTGGTAATATCCGAACGACCAGAATAAGAAACGAATCACAGCAGAAAAATCGAACTAGTGGGGCTGGTTTAAAAAAGGCGGATTTCTTTCAGAAGTTTTTGAAACATTTTGTATATTAAAACCATACCATAGGCAGCTGAATGGTTCAACGTTCTGTAGGCTCGGTAACGCTAAGTGGGGCGGCTTTGCTCCAGCATAATTCATTTGGCTACGGGCTGAATCCCACGGGTTATCCGAAGTACGTCTCCTCACCTCTGGGACGGACTTGAGTCTTTTTCGCTCGGAAATTGTTTTCTGGCAGAGGGAGGAGTACCATTGGTCTTCATTTATGAGCAAGTCCCTGTTTAGGCAAACAATGTGTACCGAGCGATGATTGCAACGGCAAAAAAGATGATGAGTGTCCAGAAAAACGCATATAAAGCGTTCTCTATCTCGATGAATTTGACCTCAGGTCTCCTTTTACTTGGGCGAGTGAGATAAAATGATGATAGAGATACAGACAGCACCAGGGCCGCAAACAGAGAAGCCGCCAAAAAAGGCATAAAAGGCACTCCTTTAATATCAGGGCCAAAAGGCACCAACCATATACCCCCAGCCCATGTGAAGAGGAAAATCATTAAGAAAAACACTTTGAAGTTTATCCAGAGTCTCAGCCTCTTGAATCCCTTCACCAAGATAATGCTGCTGACATATGCAAATAAAGAGGCGAATAGGCAGTGATAGACCAGCATTTTTTAATGTCTCATGGAATTTTCAGCGAAAAACCTTTTGGCACTCGCGAAATAAGACCTGTTTATAGAGTATATCCTCCGGCTTAATATCCTTCACAGGTCCTCCTCCCCTTCGATGCAAAACCATGGATCTCAGAACCAAGACTATTCCCGAATTCCCCTTTTATATGGAATTATTTTGGTTTCTCAGAACCGGTCTGATTAGCGATTACCTTTCCAAATTCCATACACTCTTTCAATGATTTTTCATCTGGATTCCAGGCCGATCTTATCCCACTTTCGATCAACTCAAATCCGGCATCTTTAAGTCCATTATTGATCATGTCGACTGACTCCCCACTCCATCCATAAGTTCCGAAGGCCGATGCCTTTTTCTGCTTGAATTTCAATCCCCTGATTTGCTCCATGAATCCGGCTACGGCGGACAGAATACCCCTGTTTATCGTCGGGGATCCGACCAACAGAGCTTTGGATTGGAAAACTTCAGTCACAACGTCATTCTTGTCGGTGTGAGAGATGTTAAATAATTTTACCGCCACCTTATCATCGACCGATTTTATTCCCTGTGCGATTGCTTCCGCCATGTTGCGGGTTCCGTTCCACATCGTGTCATACACGATCGTGATCTGGTCTTTTCTGTAGCTTTTCGACCACTCAAGATATTTATCGACAATCTGCAGCGGATTGTCTCTCCAGATTACTCCGTGGCTGGGGCAAATCATGTCCAGAGGCAAGTTCAGGCTCTTGAATTCATCTATCTTCTTTTCAACCTGGCCGCTGAATGGAGTAAGGATATTGGCGTAGTACTTAATACATTCCTGGAACAGCTCAGCTTGATCGACCAGATCGTTATACAACAATTCGGTGGACAGGTGCTGGCCGAAAGCATCGTTGCTGAACAAAATATTCTGCTCAGTCAGATAGCAGAACATGCTGTCCGGCCAATGAAGCATGGGAGCCTCTATGAATACTATTTCTTTCTTACCCAGGCTGAGTTTATCCCCGGTTTCAACAGGAACAAAATTCCAATCCCTGTGGAAATGCCCCATTAAAGATTCCACACCGTTTTTCGTGCAGTATATCGGAGTATCGGGAATCTGGTCCATCAATTCCCCAAGGGCTCCACTGTGATCGATTTCGGCGTGGTTGGCAACAACATAGTCAATTTTCCGTAGGGATATTTGTTTGCCTAGATTCCTAACGAATTCGGAACCGTAAGGACTCCAGACCGTGTCGATTAACGCTGTTTTTTCGTCTTCGATAATATAAGAATTGTATGTCGTCCCCCGGTGGGTCGAATATTCCGAACCATGAAATTCCCTTATCTCCCAGTCCACCTTACCGACCCAATATACGCTCTTTTTGATTTCTTTCATGAACGTCCTCCAAAAATATTCATTAAACGGCTTTAAGATCTAATTCGAGTTTATTAATAACTCATCGCAATGTTCTATTGATGTTTTCCAACCTTACTCCAGCGATCTCAGGGGATCTGCAGAGTATGGATACATCATGGCCATCGAGGGCATGGGTGAGAATCTGGATTCGGGAAGTATCACTTCGGGCTTCAACGATCATTTAAACCTTCTCGATGCGATGTCCTCAAATTCGATTTGTTTACTTCGAGGAACAGTTTTTATGGTCAGGGCCAAAACCAATAATACTATAGCGCCCAAAGACAATCCCATGTCCATATATACTCCCATGCGGAGGGTCCCGAAAAGACCATAAAAAAGGCCGATTAGAGCCAGGAGAAGCGACCAAACCCGGGACGATATTCCGTTTGCTAGCAAGGCGAAGCCTACCGTAATAGAAAGCGTGGGACAGGGTATCAAGCCGGTCGGAGCCGCATATAAATACTTGAACCAGTCTCCAGTGTCCAAAAAATGCGGATAAACCCAACCAAATATGACCAGAAGAAATCCAATCGCTAATCCCCAGGGAGGCGCACTAGAGACCTTTTCATTTGACAAGCGGAAGCCAACGACTGCAAGCAACATTGCGAATAACAAAAATACAGTTCCGTTGAAAGGATTATTGTACATCCACGCAAAAATGCTTACAGACAAAAGAGGAACCGCCAAGGCGGTTCCGGCGAATTTCCGCGAGGGGCGCCAGCCCAAGAAGAGGCCGACAATGACGAGGCCGAACACTATGTGCCATATTATGGCAATAAAGTCAAAATCCCTGCTAATCGTTGTCAGTCCTTCAAGAATTTCAGAAGGCGTAGGCATGATCGTTCTCCTTTCCGGTTCTAAGACTAGACATCAATTATAAGTTCAAGATACGTGCCAAACCATGCTGATTTCCCAAAAAGCCAAGAATGTTTGGCATGTTCCCCAGATGAAGTCTTTGAATAACGAAAACAGAATCCGCACATCTGACATGTATCCTGAAAAACAAGACATTATCTTGTTGGACAGTAAAGCTTTTGGGTCTAGAAAATCATTAGGGGGAGACCGGAAATTTATAAATCCCTGCGGAATCTCAAGAAAATCAATCGGTGGAGGGATTCTTATTGGAATTGTAGTAGTCTCTGCAGGCTTTTTCTCTTCCTCTAACGACTCTTTTCCCCTTCAATGGCCCCGTTTTTTCCGTGACGACCGTACACTGATCTTCAACGCCTTCATTCTCGAAATAGATGACCACCCAATCCTTAACCGTCCCCAACTCGTGGGCCCGGGCTGTGTTCGAATAGAGGGCCGAAAAAGACCAGCCTTCTCGTTCGGTGTGCATGATCGGAAGCCATGCTTCACCCTCAGGATTGAATCGACGAGGAGCTATATGCTTAAGTGTTCCGGCCTTGGCCCGGCGTCTGTATTTTGCATCCACTTCCAGAAGAAGCCCCACTCCGGGTTCATGCCGTGGCTGATCTCCAGATCTCCTTTTTCGGGCCTTTCTAAGCACCGACTGGCTCAACATTGCCGCCAAACTCATCTTGACCGTCTGGACACGTTTTATCCCAAATCCAGCGATTTGTTCTAGTCTGCCGTCATGGGCGGCCTGTTCCAGTTCCTCCAGAGAATGAATATCGAGTTCAGTGGCGATCCGATGGGCTAAATCGTCGCCGATTCCGGGAACCTGTTTGAACACATCCTCAGGCGAGATTTCGCCCTGAAGCCTGTCCAAGAGGCATATTCTACCTGTATGTACAAATTCAGCGATGGTAGAGGCGATTCCCTCACCGATATTCGGAAGATCTTTAAGCGCGTCTATTTGATTTTGTTGCACGAGTTCGGCCAGAGACTCTCCTGCCGTTTGCACACTTCGGGCGCCGTTCCTGTATGCTCGGATACGAAAAGGATTAGCCCCTTGGACCTCCAGAAGATCCGCTATCAGATTGAGCATCTGGGCAATATTATCGTTGCTGATTCTTGTTTTCCCCATCTGCTTTTTACTGACCATTGATCATAGAATCATGCTCGGTGACGTCGAATCTATGGCCCCGATTGATTGTATATGAGCGCCTAACGCACGGTCAAATTATTAATCACCTTTCGAAGCACATGAAAATGCCCAGATTAAAGCCGTTATGATCCCTATGTCAAGAATAACACCAAATAGGACGGGTGGCTGCCGAAAAAGCTGAAAAATTAGGACCGCCATGGACAATGTCGCAACAGCCAAAGGGCGCCACCATAACTTGCGAATTAGAATGCTAATAAAAGCAATAAACAAAGCAAGAGACGTCATCATCCAGAGCAATACTTGGATAAAATCATAAGCTTGGGATTTCTGGGTTCCTTCTGCGCGCTGCTTAATTCCGATCATCATCTTCCGCTCCATCACGAAATGGGCAATCTCGGTGAGAACACGCCACATCAATATATTTGCAGCTTTCAATACATAAGAATAACGTGTCCGAACGATTAACCGGGATGAGTCCTGACCGAGGGAATCGATGACGAATACCCAAGTATTGATGCCGGTTTCCACATCCTTACCCCCCAAGAGTACCAGCGATTTGCCAGGTAAGATTTCGGCAACGGTATAGAAAGGATATCCATCGGGGCCAAGCCTTATCTCATCTCCAACCTTTAGATTCTGGAACTCCGGGACGACCCGACTTTCGCTATGAATATCACACCCGATAAGATTCTCCAGCCAATCATAGCTATAAAAACCGGCGCGTCCTTGACCCATCTGCACGAGCCACGGCCAGACCTTGGTAGCAGACGCATTGATCGTAATGGCACGCGTAGACTCGATGTTTGGATTTGGTATTATCTCATCTCCTGGGAACACGCGATAAGCTTCGATATCAGCAGTTCCCCAACGAAGATGCCACCCCCTTAGCGCCAGTTCATAAAAGAGAATCACAATCATAAACAGGGCTAAAACACCCAGGATCCTCCATAAAAATGCATCTTTTGTCATTTCAATAATAATCCAGATTGTTGGTATGTGCGCTATATTTAAGTCCTTGTCCCCACCATTTTATTTCTGATTTCAATTCATATTATCAACTCGTTCCCGAATGAACTTCCCATGGCTTCAGGCCTAAATGGATGCCCCGAAAGCGATCCGAAGGGCAAAGTGCGAGTCACTCTCTTCAAGCAAACGGTTGTTATAGGCAAAAATAATCCTTACCGGAATTCGGAACTTGGGAATCCTCCATCTCACTTCAAAGCCTGATGACCAATAAAGATCCGCCAAATCAATCTTCTCAGAGTACCTGAACGCGTTGCCAGCGTCCGCAAAGAGAATTGAATACACAGGACCGAAAACCGGTAGGATATACTCGAAGCTGAAGACGATCGACTGCTCCCCACCTACGGCTCGACCGTCAATATCTCGAGGGCTAATCGAATAAACATCATACCCTCTTAAGGACTTCTCTCCCCCCAAGTAAAATCTCTCCCAACGCGGTATGGCCGACTGTCTAATAGGCTTGATCAATCGATATTTCAGATGCAAACCAAAAACATGGTTCCTGAATGCGGGAAAAAAGAGCGTGCCTTCAGACTCCGGCTTAATATATTGGATATCGCCCCCCAACTCACTGCCAGCGAATCCAAACGACCATAACCACCTCATTCCCGCTGACGGGAAAAAAAGATTGTCTATCGTATCTTTAAACAATGAAGCCGTGATAATGCCAATAGTCCGATCACTTGGACTCTCACCCCCTTCTATATCGTAAGCTGCGGCATCGACATGTTCGAGGTCATAGCCTATCCCAGTCCGCCAATAATCCCCGGCTTTTGCATCCAATCCCAATCGAATGCCTTTTCCATTTTTTTGGAATAGCCCGGGATAGACGACATCCCGACCTAACACCATGAACCTGAGGGACAGGGGCCCATCAAACACATAGGGTTCCAAAAATCCTATCATATAGTTCTTTGATCTTTCTCCATACTCGAGCACGAGATCCAGTTTCTTGCCTGCCCCAAGAACATCTACCGCAGAAAGGCTGCCGCCAACAAAGGCTCCCTGGTATCCACTGTAGCCTCCTGTCAATTGCCATTCATTTCTGTAAAGTTCGATGATTTTTAGATGCACATCGATCTCGTCGGGATTCTCTGGATCGGTCCGAATATCTGGATACTCTTCAATCCTCGCCATGCCAAGACGTGCCAATTTTTCTAAATCCTGAAAGAAGAGATCCGGTCGGAAGTTATCCTGTTCCACCAACTCCATCTCTCTTCTGAGAACCTTGTCGTCGGTAAATGTATTCCCGGTAATCTTGAGTCTTTTTAAAGTGATTTTATCTCCTTCAAGAATATCAAATGCCAAATCGGCTGTAAGATTCTTTGAGTCGAGATATTCGTCAGAAAATACTTGGACAAAAAAGAACCCGGCTTTCTGATAGAGCTCTTTGATAAGCTCCTTAGCTTGCTGTTTTCGCTTCGCATTGTAGAGTTCTCCTTTCCGCAGATGAATCAAACCTTTGATTTCCTGGGAAGTGAATATTTCATTGTTTTTTATCTCAATGTTCCCCAGAAAATAACGATCCCCGGCTTCAACTGGAACGATTATCCTCTTCATTCGCTGTGCGCCCCCAAAAAGTGTTAGGCCGGTACATTCCGAGATCACAGGATCTCCTATTTGAATACGGGCATAGCCGTATTCACGATACTTTTTTTTGAGGCTTTCCAAATCCTCATCCAATTTAGCTTTTCTAAAAATGTCATTCCCCTTAAGCCAAGAGAAAAGGTTATGTTCTTGATTAATTCGAAAGGCACCTAGGAGAACGCCTCTTTTCAGCTTTGGATTCCCCTTAAAAATGATCTCCCTGATTTTAAATCTTGTCCCTTCCACGATTCGGAAGAGGACTGCCACTTCAAACCGTCCTTTCTCAATGATATCAGACGTGACTTTTCCCTGGTTATATCCTTTCTCCGCCAGCATCTCCTGAATCATAAATCTGATGTAGTGGATATTCTCAGGATCAAAGACAGAATAAGGTGTCATATTGATATCGCTTTTTCGGAGTCTCTCAATAATGTCTCTTTGTTTGAGTTTGTTCTCCGTCTTAAATACAAATTCAGAAATAAGCGGATATTCATCCAATTCGAGGACGACAACCCGTCCTCTCTCTCCTCTATTTAGGCTGACCTTGATGTCTGCAAAAAAACCCGTTTCCCATAAAGCCTCCAAACCTTGTTCTGCCGCGCCAGAATCGTAGGTATATCCCGACCGCAATCCAAAATAATAGAGAACTGTCTCGTTGGGTATCCGCTGATTCCCTTGGATCTCGATCTTTTCAATGATGTCCTGGCCGATGAGAGCCAACGGGAGATAGATCAAAAAAACAATGAGAACTCTTTGGATCTTAATCCCAGACATGCCTTTATTTCAACTACAGCACGCACTCCGCATCCCAATAATCTATTCTTTGTATTCTCGATTCTTTAATGATGTTTCACTTCCAGTATTTCGGCCTTCCGTAAAAGTCATAAAGTCTTTCTTCGTACTTCCGGTTAACCGGAGCGGTCGGATCATATTCCGGGCTGTTTTTTATGATTTCCCGGGAGAGGTCCACATGAACCTTCGAGTCTCCCCAGCCCACCTGTTCAATCCAGCCGGGATGGATCAAAACTTTTCTACCGGGCAGCCAATTTCTCGTATCCACGACCATATAACGAATGAACCACGTCATATCGTCTGCGATGAACTCCTCCACATGGCCTATCTCGCCGTCTCCAGCTTGAATATGATAACCCATCACCTCTTTTACGCTCCTGAGGTGAGGATCGTCGCTATCCACTTGCAATTTTCCCTCTTCTTGCTCCACTTCTGACTCCAGTGGGATGGGAGGAACAGCTCCCGGAGGAGAAGGTATCCAGTAAGGCCTCCATTTGAAATGCTCGTGCAATGCAATTTCAATCTGGCGGTAGACCGGTTTGTCCACATCCATTTCGGGGCTGTTTTTTACCTGTTCCTTGGTGAGCCTTACCGGCAAGGCCCGCGCTTCCCATTCCGGTTTATCGAGTGCAGAAGGAACAAGCAGAACTTTCCTGCCCGGGAGCCAGGCCCCAGTATCTACGACAATGTACCTGATAGCCCAAAACCCATCATCGAAAAAGAAATCATGGACTTTTCCTATGTCTCCGTTTAGTGCCAGTATTTGATATCCCAAAATTTCCTTAAGGCTCCTCAGCATAGTGTTGCCTCCAATAATTTTATTTATTCTTCTTTTTAACCAATTGATGATGATAAGAATTTTCCCTTATCATTTTCGCCTCACATTCGGGGCACTTTTCCCTTTGGCAGGGAGTGCCCCGTTCGTGTTTTTTTTTGGCTCCGCATTTAGGACATAGACAAAAACCCACCGGACCATGTCTGTTTCTCCTTTGCTGCATTATGCCTTCTCCTAAGCTGAATTGTCTGATCCACTCCTGTGTATAAATTCTCTCAGCTGCCGCGCTCTAATTCACAAATATTATGAGGCGCGCCAGGAGGGCCGTTTCTTTATTCAACAGAATTACTCTTGCTGATCGGCGGTCGCCTGCAATTTCTATGCGATAATCTTCACCATCCTCAAGATGCTTGGGGAGAAGCCCGACTTCCTTTATCTGCGAAACGCCTAGATCAGATGCATTTAATGTGATGCTGTCTGTTTCGCGGAGGTCGATCCTATCTTGGAAATCGGCAAAAGAGATATCCTTGATTCTTGTCCCGCATATGCCGAGAAAGGTCCCTTTGATCTTGTCCCTATCTTTGAGCGCCTCTTTGGATCCGACAAGGTAATAGACAGAATTCAGTTTTTCCTCAAATCCTTCTGCTTTGACTTCTGCTTCCTTGACATCTCCCTCAAGCGCAGTGATTTGATCATTAAGCTGGTTTTTTTCAGCTTCATAATCCTTCTGCATCCGGTCTATTTTCTCGGCAGTTTCCTGCTTTTGACTCTGTAGATCTTCGATTTGAACTTCCAACTCGTTTTTTTCCTCTTTTGCCTCTTTCTTTTTAAGCCTCATAACCGATCCGGGCGAGACGGTCGCCGTACCCTGCGTGATAAAGCTTCCGAAGGTGCCATCAGAATAATAATTCCAGATTTTGAATCCCACCATTATGGGATGATAAAGGAGTGTCTCAGACAGCATGCCTGCTGCCTCTTCTTGCGGCAGCCCCTTCTGTTGAGCCAGGTAGCTATACGCGATTTCCCAGTGGCTGTCTCCTATCTGCACCTCATGAGGCACTGGCATCCGGTTTTCAAGATCGGCATTCTTATCACGCAGTTCTGAGATCAAGGCTTCCTTTTCGGTCAGTTCTTTCTCGAGTTGATTGACTTTCTCTTGCGGCTCCGGAACTTCCTGGGCAGACTCTTCCACAACTTCCTGTCCCCCACACGAGACAAAAATCAATAGAGAAAAAATCAATAATCCAAAAGAAAATGGAATCCTCCACCCATGTCTTATTTCAAATAAATTCATCAAAACCTCCTTATTAAAGAACAAAAGACTGCTTCTCACTTATAATATGTACAAAAATCATGCCAAATCATTGAGTGTAGATACTCGGACTTCTATATGGGGAAAACGAAATCACATCGAATCCTCAACCCGAATAGAAAGAAATCCTGTCCTGTTAAACAAGACAAAGTTTTGTGGGATGAGAATGAAACGTACTCTATATCAATATCGGAATATGGCGGCGATGTCTGCATGATCGGGCATTTCTTCAGGAGCCAAGGCGAATACTTTTCCGCCATTCAATATTGTCTGAAGCGCTGCCAAGTCAAGCAGATCCTGATTGGTTGCTTTGGCTTTTTCATGCAAAAACACCTCTTTCTTCCTCGGCTTATAAACACCCCACTTCTGAATCCCCAAGGCTACAAATAATAGGGCCACCTTGCCTTGATGGGCAGCAGGAACAACGATCTTCAGGTCGGTTGAGGTCCACGCTTTGGCTTTGGATTCTATGAATGCCGCTGAGGCTTCCTCCTGTTCTCTTAAATACATAGGCTGGATGATTCTCCATGCGCGTTCATGCAGTTCGTCTTCATCCATCTCCTCGGGATTCCCCTTTATTCCTTCGTCAACCACGTGGGAATACGAGCTTGCTTCCCTGAAGATCGGCCAATAATAATCAACCGAAGCCAAAATCATGGGTGCATCTTCTTCGGCAATAATAGGCTGCAATCCCTTATCGATCTTCCGGAAAAACTGCAGAAGATCGTCTTTTTTATCATCGATTCCGGCGCCGTGGCCGTGGAACATAGCCGCCCGCATTCCTCTTCTTTGCCGTGTCCCGGTATGGTATTGAAGCTGCTTGTCGGGCTCATCGTATTTCAACGCGTCCGACAGGCAATCTGGAAGCCTATCCAAATTGACAACGCTCATGCTGTCGCGCGAACCCCGATAGAGGGTAACCGCATTTTGACTCAAAGCAAGCACAAAAAAAATTCTTCCCCCGCTTAACAAGGGTAAGAGGGGCTTGAGGTGGAAACGATTGGCAGCGACCGCCAGCTTTTCAAATCTTTGCGGCAGACGATAGGTTAGAAAAAAATTTGAAGAAAGGAATGCAGCCAATCCATTGCTTTGATACTGCCAAAAGGTCGGAATGTTGAGAAGTTCTCGGGCGGGATTCAGAAATTTTTGTGTTTCTTTGTCCGGGATCCCGGCTCTTCTGAGCTGCATTTCTGCTTTTTTTACTAAATTTTTGAATAGGATTGGGTTCTGTCTCTTTTCCCTTCCGGCGCTCTGGGACGGCATATAGATCGATACGCACCAACTTTTTCTGAATGCCATCAAATTTCTCAGATCTCGTTTTCTAATTACATCCATGGGTATCCTAGACCTTTAGGGATGAGAGTTCTGTCCTCCTTGTCATGGCTTCAAACATTCCATTCCTTTTCATTTTCCCCGGTCTTTTCATCCTCAAGACTACGTTGCAGACCTTCTTCGGCGGCGGCTTCCATTTCTTCGGACGTGTCCTTTTCTATTCTTAACTCCACATCGCCTTTGCGGGATTCCACCATTTTTTTTGTTGCCCGTTCCAGCCACTTTTTATCCATCCATTTCACAAAAACGGCGTAATAACGGACAAAAAATCCTACAACCAAGGAAACAGCCATGATCAGAACCAGGGAGACGTCGTGGAATCTCCAAAATAGGAACTGAATGGTGATTCTTTGGTTAAGATTTTGAGCCGCAAAAATTCCTAACGCCACGGCAATGATAATTGGCAGAAAATATCTCAAGATCCACATAAAAGAACCTCCTTTTGTCTAAGGACCTCCTACCTGTCTGTCCATGATCGAATTCTCAATGGGCAGACCAATCATTTATAAGATACCAGTTTTGCGTTAATGGCCACGATGATGGTGCTCAGCGACATCACCAGCGCCCCCAAAGCCGGAGGCATCACGAAACCGAACTTGGTGAGGACTCCTGCGGCCAGGGGAATCGCAATAATATTGTATCCCGTCGCCCAGGCCAAATTCTGTTTCATCTTTTGGCGCATGATCCTGGAAAGGGCAATCACATCCGCGGCGTCACGGGGATCGTTATTCACTAAAACCACATCAGCCGTTTCGACAGCGACATCCGTCCCCGCACCGATGGCGACGCCTAAATCCGCCTGAGCCAAGGCCGGCGCGTCATTCACGCCATCTCCCACCATGGCCACCCTTTTCTTCTGTCCTTGAAGCTGTTTGAGCTTCGCTGACTTTTGATCGGGGAGAACTTCGGAAAAATAGGTGTCGATACCCAACTCTTGCGCCACGTGTTTTGCGGTGGCCTCGTTATCCCCGGTGATCATGGCAATCTCGAGATTCATTTTTTTGAGGCTTTCGATCGCCGCTTTGGATTCGTCCCTTATGATATCCCCAAGAGCGATGATGCCCAGCAGCCGGTTCTCCGATGCGACGAAGACCGTGGTCTTCCCCTCCGCCGCGATTTCCCTGGCTTTGGCCTCTCCTTCCTCGGGCGCGGCATCTGCTTCTGTTAATATGCCCTTATTTCCCACATAGATGACTTTTCCCTCTATTAGAGCCCTGGCTCCTCTTCCGGGCAACGCTTCAAAACCGTCAACTTTGGACAATTTCAAGTTTTTTTGCAATGCCTCCCGAACAATCCCCCGGGCGATGCTGTGCTCGGAATCGTTCTCGACCGAAGCCGCCTTCAGCAGGAGATCATCAGCTTTCGTCTCACCTAAGGGAATGACATCCGTGATCCCGAATTCACCCTTGGTCAAGGTCCCCGTTTTGTCAAAGACCACCACCTGCACATTCCATGCCCCCTCGAACGCAGTTCTGTTGCGGATCAAGAGTCCGTTCTTGGCCGAGAGGGCCGTTATTACGGCGATGACCAGAGGGATTGCCAGGCCCAAAGCATGCGGGCAGGTGATCACCATGACCGTGACCATACGCTCCAGAGCAAAGACGAATTCCTTGCCGAAGGCCAGCCAACTCACCAACGTTACGGTCCCCACAGTGATGGCAACCAGTGTCAGCCAGAAGGCGGCCCGGCCGGCAAAATCCTGGGCCCGGGACTTGCTCTCTCCGGCCTCTTCCACCAGTGATATAACCTGGGCCAGATAGGAATCCTTTCCCGTTTTTGTCACTTCAACCTTGAGCGATCCGGTTCCGTTGACAGAACCGCCGATCACCTCCTCTTTCGCCGTCTTTGCAACCGGATCGGACTCCCCTGTGATCATCGACTCATCGACCTCGGATTCTCCCTCCACGATATGCCCGTCCACCGGAATTTTCTCTCCCGGCTTGACAAGCACGCGGTCTCCTTTTTTGAGCTGATCGATCTCGACATCCGACATAGTGCCGTCCGGCTTGACCAAATGGGCCTCGGAGGGCATCAGCCTGGCTAATTCCTCCAAGGCCATGGATGCGCCCATCACCGATCGCATCTCGAACCAATGCCCCAGGAGCATCACATCGATCAGGGTCACGAGCTCCCAGAAAAAGACTTTGCCCGGAAGACCGAACGCCACCACGCTGCTGTACCCGTAAGCCACTGTAATGGCCAGAGCGATGAGTGTCATCATCCCGGGCTGTTTCTTTTTCGTCTCATCGGACAGGCCCTTGAGAAAAGGCCAGCCCCCATAGACATAGACAAAGGATGAAATTCCAAAAAGGACAACCATATCTCCGGGAAATCGAAGTCTTATCCCCAGTAAAGACTGGATGAAGGGCGAGAGAACAAGCACGGGAAAAGTGGCCCCCAGCGAGAGCCAAAACCGCCTTTTGAAGTCCACTATCATATGCTCATGGTGGCTGGGGCGATGGCGGTCATGACGGTCCTTCTGGGCTTGGTCATGAGGCCGGTCGTGATTCTCGTTGTTCATTCCCTTCTCATCGGAGAGCCACACTTGGGACACTGGATCAAATCACAGGGAATTTCCGCCTGGTTGGGCATTTTTGCGCCGCAGTTCGGGCACACGCAGTGGACAACCTCCGCAAGCTTTCTTTTTTTTATCCGGTCCCGAACCTGGTCTCCTTCTCCCAATCTCTCGGGCTCTATTGTTGGATCTATCGGCGTTTTCCCTCTTTTTTTTGGCATAAAATCACCTCCCCTCTACGGATTCACAAACTCTATCGGATCCAAATTTTTCCGTTCTAAGATATTTTTCCAACTCTCTAAGATTCAACTTGGTCGGATTCCTACCTTAGAACGCCAACAAACGACCGGCTCCGGTGTAATTATTGCAATAAATATGCCAGAAATGACTTATCTCCGTGTTATCCATTTCATTTCGATATTTTGGAGGGATTATAGCCGTATGCCTGCACAAAAATCTTGGCCGATGAAATAAAGTCCTATCAAATAGGAAAATCTTATTGAGATTTCCGTCACTTCGGCAAAGGAATCTTCCCGTATTTCCTTTTTCAGGGGAATAGGTGGAACCAGAATAACTCCAGTTCCAGGGACCTATGGCACGAATCTTGAATGTTACAAGACGGATAAATAGAAGAATTTGGATCAAGACGTGTTTTAATGGACTGAGCGATCCGGATGCAGGAGGATGAGATGAGAAGACTGGAGGCGAAAGTCGCTATCGTAACCGGGGGTGCGATGGGCATCGGCTGGGCCGCTTGTTATCTGATGGCCAAAGAGGGCGCAAAGGTTGCGCTCACAGATATTATGGAGGATGAAGGACGAAAAAAAACCGATCAGCTTAAAAAAAAGGTAGGAGAAGCCGCCTTTTGGCACCTGGATGTATCGGACGAAACGCAAGTGGAACAAGCCTTTTCCGAGATCAAGAATAAATGGGGAAAGATTAATATCTTAGTAAACAATGCAGGCATTGCAGGAGAGGACTCTCCCACCCACGAAATGACGGTAGAGGAATGGAAGCGGGTGATTGATGTCAACGTACATGGCGTCTTTTTCTGCACCAAACATGTGATTCCCTACATGAAAGAGCAGGGAGGGGGAAGTATCATAAATCTATCCTCCATTTACGGCATAATCAGCGCAGCCAACATCCCCCCATATCACGCATCCAAAGGAGCTGTTCGCCTGATGACAAAGACAGATGCTCTGCTCTATGCTCAAGATGATATCCGCGTCAACTCGATTCACCCCGGATACATCTGGACTCCTTTGGTGGCGGATCTAGCAAGAAGGTCTAAGGAAGGAGAACACGCTTTTCGCAAAAAGCTGGATGGCCTACACCCCATCGGTCATGTGGGAGAGCCGATGGATATAGCCTATGGAATTGTTTACCTGGCCTCTGATGAATCCAAGTTTGTAACCGGCAGTGAACTCGTGATCGACGGCGGCTACACTGCCCAATAATCGAGTTTTCGATTTCTGCTTTTAAAAGATCAATTTGAGCGGAAGGCCGTACCCGAAGCATTTCCGACCGTCACCTTAAAAAGCAGCCTCTGCGGCGCGCCTCTTATCCAGCTCCTTGATGGCCGTGGAACGCCCATAAATTATGAGCGTGTCCCCTTTATATATTTCCGTATCCGCCTCTGGGACACCGACATAACTCCCCTCACTCCGAGCTATTCCCAACACCGTGATGCCCTCATCGGAAAATCATTCTATCAACATTCCTTGGTGACACGATCCTTTGGCCAATCATTAAAGCCTCCCTTGACATTCCGGACAGAAATAAGCGGTTCGGGAATTGACTTTCAGTTTGCTCAGCTCTCCGTGGGATCGGGGGCAATGGCTCAATACTTTTTCATTCCGGCAAGAAATCGCTGAGCCGGCCTCGGAGATGCTTGATTCTATCCCCCAACTCACCGAGTTTATCTTCCGTCTCCCGGAACCGAATCTGCCAGGAGGCGTCACTGGAAACGGCCGTCTCCTCTGCGGCTTTTTTGGCCTCCTCCAAGCTCAAGCGCAATGCATCGATCGGTTTACGGTAATCGATATCCGATTCCCAATCCGCATCATCGACCTTCAATTCCAGCCCATTCATCTGCTCTTCTAACTCCCGGATCATGGCCCGGATTCTTTTCTCCATATAAGCCCTTGATCCTCCCTCCATTATTCCTCCTATTTCATGCCAGATTCAGCCCCTCAATTTTTGAGCATCTTTTGAAATTCGGCCTCGTTAAGCACGCGAATCCCTCTCCTATTCGCCTGGTCCAATTTACTGCCGGGCCTCTCCCCTGCCACCACAAAATCCGTCTCGCCGCTCACACTTGATGTCGCCCGCCCGCCTCTGGCGCCCACCACCTCTTTTGCCTCCTCACGAGTGCAGTTTTCAAGCTCTCCGGTGAAGACGAAGGTCTTTCCCTGCAAAGGCATTGCGCCTCGATCTACGGGTTTATCCTCCACTTCCACGCCCGCATCCTGCAGCCGCCGGATCACCTCTCTATTTTCTGCTTGGCTGAAGAAGCATATCGCACTCAAGGCGATTTCTGCCCCCACTTCCCGGGTGTCCCTCAATTCCGCCTCGGTCGCCTTCATCAAACCGTCCAGACTTCTGAACCTCGCGGCCAATACACGGGCCACGTGCCGGCCTACGTGACGGATTCCCAGGGCATAGAGAAACCGTGACAGTGTTGCTTTTTTTGCGTCCTGGATGGCCTGGTGAAGCTTTTGGGCTGATCTCCGGGCAAATCCTTCAATCCGGAGCAGGTGCCCTTCAGAAATGGAGTAGAGGTCCGCAATGTCTTTCACGAATTCTTTCTCAATCAAACGCTCGACCGTCTTTTGCCCCATGCCTTCGATATTCATCGCCTCCCTTGAGGCATAATGAAGGATATGCCCTTTGAGCTGGGCGGGACAGGAGAGGCCGGCGGGACAGATCGTGTAAGCTCCCTCTTTAAAAACATCCGTGTCGCAAACCGGACATCTCTTGGGCATGGAAAATTTCGCCTTTCTCTTCCTTCCCCTTTTTTTAATCCTCGCCATCACTTCAGGAATCACATCACCGGCACGCACAACCCTCACCATGTCTCCCGGACGAAGATCTTTTTTGTGCACTTCTTCTTCATTATGAAGAGTCGCCCGGCTCACGGTTACTCCCCCTACATCCACCGGCTGAAGAAGGGCCACAGGAGTCAATATGCCCGTCCTGCCCACCTGAACCACGATTTCCTCCAACTTTGTGATTTCCTTTTTAGGGCTGAACTTCCAGGCCATCGCCCAGCGAGGGCTCCTTTGCCGGGCTCCCAACTCCTGCCGTAATTTCAAGTCGTCAATCTTTATCACAATGCCATCGATCTCATAATCCAGTTCATCCCTCTTTAAATCGAGTTTATGATGATATTTCTTCATCTCTTCGAACGAGGAACATTTTTCATTATGCGTGTCCGTTTTCAGTCCCCATTCCGGGAGAATTCGTAGCTCCTCCCAATGCGAGGAAAACTCATATCCCCCAATTCTGAGGATTTCATAGAAAATGATGTCCAGAGGTTTGTCCGCCACTTTTCTGGAGTCAAGCTGCCGCATGATTCCTGCAGCTGCATTACGGGGATTGGTAAAGGGCTCCTCCCCTTTCTCAATCCGATCCTTATTAAGCCTTTGGAAATCGTCTTTGCGCATAAACACTTCCGCACGCACGGCGAGAAATGACGGGATTTCATTTTTTCCCTGTTTCAGAAGCTGTAGCATAACGGGTCCGATGGTTTTGATGTTCTCAGAGACATCTTCTCCTTCCTCCCCATCTCCGCGGGTTGCGCCGTATTGAAAAACACCTTTTTTATATACGATCTCTACCGACAAGCCATCAAATTTTGGCTCCAAAATAAATTCCATTTCTTTTTGTTTGACGGTCCGGCGGATAAAGGAAACAAATTCTCTGATCCTATCCGTATCCAAGGATGCGTTCAGACTGAGCATCGTTTTCGTATGGCGCACTTTCTTCAAAGCATCCAATGGCTCGGCACCCACTTTTCGGGTAGGAGAGCTATCGGACTGAAATTCCGGGAAGGCATCTTCCAATGTCCGGAGGCGGTGGAAGAGCTGGTCATAGACGGCATCGGAAATCCGGGGCTGGTTTTTTATATAATACAGATAGTTGTGGTATGCGATGCCCTCGCGGAGCGCTTCGATCTCCTTGCGGGCCTCCCCTTTTCTCATGTCATGGATATTTTTGAATTTCGTTTTGGGATTTTTCTTAAAATCCATAGCCCTTTGCCTCCTCATTTTCTGTGTATCAACTTTTTAAGCTCCTTCCAGCTGCGCGTGTTCAGAACATCCGACGGCTCCAGCCAGCCACGCCTGGCCTGGCCAATTCCGTACGCCATCCAGTTCAGGTCATCGATGCGGTGGGCATCGGTGGAGACGGCCACCTTAACTCCGATATCCTTGGCCATCTTGCAGTGAATATCATTGAGATCCAGGCGATCGGGGTGGGCATTGAGCTCCACAAAGCACTCCCTCTCTTTTGCGGCCTGGATGATTTTCTCCATGTTGACCTCATAAGGAGGGCGTTCGTTGATCAGCCTCCCGGAAGGATGACAGAGGATATGGAAATGGGAATTGTCCATGGCCCGGATAATCCGCTCAGTCTGTTTTTCCTGAGAGAGGTTGAATTTGGAGTGAACAGAGCAAATAACCAAGTCCAGCCTGTCAAGGATGTCATCGGGAAGATCGAGCGATCCGTCTTCCAGGATATCAAGTTCGATCGATTTCAGCAGCAGGATATCATCTTGGTTGTCATTGAACCGCTCGATGTCATCGATCTGCCGGCTCAATCTTTTTTCGTCCAGACCTTTAGCCACGGTGACGTGCCGGGAATGATCGGTTATGGCCAAATACTCGTACCCCCTCTCCCCAGCCGCTTCCGCCATCTCCTCCAATGAGTGATGCCCATCCGTCTCCTTGGTGTGGGTGTGCAAATCACCCTTGATGTGATCGAGAGTGACCAAATCGGGGAGGTTCCCCTCCTGTGCAGCCTCGATCTCGCCCCGGCTCTCCCGGAGTTCTGGTTCGATGAGGGGAAGGTTGATCTGCCGGTAAACGTCACCTTCGCTTTTACCGGCAATTTTTTTCTTCCCCTTGAAAACGCCGTATTCGTTGATCTTAAGATTCTTTTTTTGGGCCAACTTCCGGATGGCGATGTTATGTCCCTTAGAGCCGGTGAAATAGAGTAACGCTGCGCCGTAACTGACCTGCGGGACGACCCGCAGGTCAACCTGAAGGCCCGCGCGGAGAATCACAGAAGACTTGGTCTTTCCCTTGGCCAGCACATTGTCCACATCCTCGTACCGGACAAACCGGTCCATAATGTTCGCCTTTTTTCTACAGGTGGCCAAGATATCCAGGTCGCCCACCGTTTCCTTATGTCTTCTGTAGCTTCCCGCCACGGTCAAGTCCTTGGCGCCTGGCACATTTTTCAGATACTGGATGAGGGGGCCGGCGACCTGGGCGGCGACCGCCAGTTTGACTCTCTCTTTTCCCTCTTTCCTCTGCTTTTCCATCCGTTCCAACTCTTCCCTGATGCTATGTTCGGTTTTTTTCCCGAATCCCGACAGGTCACTGATTTTCCCTCGTTCGGCGGCATCTTTTAAGCCTTCCATGGATTGGATACCCAATTCTTGCGAGAGCTTCTTAATCCTTTTCGGACCCAGTCCCTGGATTTTCATCATGTCGCTCAATTCCATGGGGACATCCTGCTCCAGCTCATCCAGGAGAGCCAATTTCCCTGTATTGACGATTTCGATGATCTTTTGAGCCAGGTCTTTTCCGATCCCCTGAAGCTGGGAAAGATCTTTCTCCCGGCTCACCATATCCGAAATGTTCTGGGACAGAGCATTGACGGCACGGGCGGCATTTCGATAGGCCCTGATGCGAAATGGATTATCTCCCTTGATGTCCAGAAGATCGGCAACCTGGTTGAAAATCTCGGCCACATCAGAATTATGAATAGGCATGGTCTACTCCCCTAACATCTTTTTCAGCCGCAAGGCATCCCGGGGGGCAAAACCCTCCTGATCATTGTCAAAATAACAGAAAATCTCATCCACTTCTCCCTTCCAAGCAGACAGGGCGCCTGCCCATCCGGACAAGCTCTGGGTGCTGTATTGTCCTCTATAGGGGCCATGGGGTCCGTGAAGGCGGATGTAGATAAAATCTGCAGTGATTTCCTTGGGAGACTGGCGCCGGTCAAAGTCGTAGATGCAAAAAGCCGCGCTGTTTTGAGACAGCAGGCGGTATGCCCGCTCATCGAACCAAGACGGATCACGAAACTCGAACGCGTATCGATGACCTTCCGGTAGAGAATCCAGAAAAGACTCCAGCCGATCGGGATTGAATCCCCAATTGGGGGGGAGCTGAAAAAGGATAGGGCCGAGGCTGGCCCCTAAAACCCGGATTTTTTCTAGAAAATTGGAAACCGGATCCACGGGATCTTTGAGCTTCTTCATGTGGGTGATGTACCGGCTCGCTTTAACGGAAAAGATGAAATCATCCGTCACCGTTTCTTTCCATTCCCGCAATGTCTCCACTCCGGGCATCTTATAGAAGGTGTGGTTGATCTCTACCGTACGGAAACGGTCAAGATAATACCGAAGATATCGACCGGCCTCAAGATCTTCCGGATAAAACGGACCTTTCCAATGCGCATAATGCCAGCCGGATGTTCCGATATGGAATTTTTTTCGGTTTGAGTGATCGTTTTTACTCATTCGGGCTCCGTCTTCATCCCCACTCCACCCTTGATCCTCATTCATCTGTAGACTGGGAACTTTCGGTTCCCTTCGAATCTTCCCGCCAGTCGTCAAGCAGCACACCTCTTCCCCCCAGTACAGACAAAACGGATTCTGTAATATCCGCCTGTTCTCTCTCGCCGTTCAATTCATACGTGATATTCGGATGATGATTCCGAAAATATTTAATGACCGGGACGGTTTGATCCTCGTATTCCAACACACGCTTATTGATCGTCCCCAGACGATCGTCTCTGCGTCGTCTGAGCCGCGCTCCACATCTGTCACAGATTTCTCCTTTTTGCGGGGGATTAAAGTAGGTGTTATAAATCGCGCCGCATTGGGGACAAGACAGACGACCCGTGAGCCTTTTCAGTGTAATGGTATGGGAGACACTGAGAATGAAAATGGCCGACAGATCAACTTTATATTGCTCTACCATCGCGAAGAAGGGATTTAGCTGGCCCGTAGTTCTTGGGAATCCATCGAAGAGCAGCGTTCCCGCTGGACTCTTCTTCAGCACGGCCGCCATCACTTTAACAACAAGCTCCGTCGGCACAAAATCACCTGCACTCAGGTACGCTTTGATTTTGCGTCCCTGCGCATTTCCTTTCTTCACCTCCCGCCGCAACAGGCGTCCGGTGATTAGGGCTTCCACGCCCTTATATTGCATAAGACTGTCAGAGAGCGTTGTCTTCCCGCTCCCTGGCGGTCCGAACAGAACAATCCCCGCCTTTCTCAAAGCCATTCCTTATCCTTTCATCATTGACGCTTATCGAACCAAGCCCATCAACTCTCAGAGGAGATCACTTCAAATCCCGATACAATATCCATGAGTTCAGAGGTGATGGCCTCCTGCCTTTGATGCTGATACTTAGCTTGGAGCGCTTCCATCCGATCTTCGATATTATTCTCCGCCGCCTGCATCGAGGCCAAACGGCTGGCATTTTCACTTGCCAGAGATTCCACGGCCGATTTGTACAGGGATAGGAAAAAAAAATGACGTGTGAACGATGCAAAGAGGCGGCTCCAATTCATGGTATAGGCCGGGAGCATCCGGGTAGGCCACTTCGTGTCTTTCATACTCTGGAGCCAGGATAAATCCAGCGGATAAAGATGGAGCATATGAGGAGTGTACGAGGTTCCGGATATCGGCCGGTTGTGGAAGATAATGATTTGATCGACCTTACCCTCTTCCCGCCAGGCCTCGATCCTGATAAGAACTTCTTGAACAACGGTGTTGATATTCACCATGGAGCCGAAAAAAGGCAGTTGATCTTTGACCGGCTGCCCCCTATCCCGGAGCTTGTTGATCATCTTCTGTCCCAGAGCCATAATAATCCTCTCCTCCGCGGCTATTTCCAGGGCATCCATCTTCTCCACGGCGAATGAGGCGATGTGATCGTTGAACTGGCCAACCAGGCCCTGTTCCGAGCCTATCACGACGGCGCCTGTGCTCCTTAACGGCGCCGGCCTGATCGTATTCTCCCCGGGCCTGTTTTTCATCAAAACTTGAAAACCCATCTCTATGCTCCGGCTGTAGTCGGCGAGCGATGCCACCGCCTTCTCGTAATCACGGATGTTGACGGCGGCCAGTGCCTTCATGGTCTTAACCACGGAAAGCAGGTCCTGAGCGCTCTCGATCTTCCTTCTAAGAATCTCCAATTGCTCCATGGTTGCCTTTCTTCAGATCCAGTAGGGCTTCCTCGGCGGATCGCAGGATCGTTTCCCGGTCGTCCCGGCTCAATTCTGAACCGTCTTCAAGCCTTCCGGAAATCTCCGGATGCCTGTCCTTCATGATACTCCTGATCCTAACCTTGCCCTCGGCGACGCGGCCGATGTCCAGGTCATCGAAAATACCGCCTGTTACCGACACGAGAACCGCAACCTGCTCCCCGACCGGGATCGGATCATATTGAGGCTGCTTGAGAACCTCTCTGACCCGCCGGCCCCTCGTTAGGGTCTCGCGGGTCTCCTCGTCCAGCCGGGTTCCGAATCGGGCAAAGGACTCCAATTCTTCGAACTGCGAATAGGACAGCCGAAGATCCCCGGCGACCGCCCGGTAAGCAGGCAGCTGGGTTTTTCCTCCCACTCTCGAAACAGATTTCCCGATATCCACCGGAGGCAGAACTCCCTCTCCGAACAACTCGGGGGAAAGGTAAATTTGGCCGTCGGTAATGGAAACCAGATTGGTCGGTATGTAAGCGGAAATGTTCTGCGCCTGGGTCTCCACGATCGGAAGGGCGGTCAATGATCCCCCTCCCAGCTCTGATACCAAATGGGTGGAACGCTCCAAGAGCCGGGAATGGATGTAGAAGATATCCCCCGGATAGGCTTCTCTTGCCGGTGGGCGACGCAGCAGCAGGGACAGCTCACGGTAAGAACGGGCGTGACGGGTCAGGTCATCCAGCACCACCAGGGTATCTCTGCCCTGCTCCATGAAATACTCCGCTACGGCGAAGGCTGCGTAGGGGGCGACGAAATTGATTCCCGGTGGGTCCTCGCCCGTGGCCACAACGATGATACAATAGTCCCCGGCTCCGTGCTTCCGCAGGGCCGCAATAATTTTGGCCGCCGTCGAATTTTCCTGACCGATCAGGCAGTACACACAGACCACGTCTTCATCCTTCTGGTTGATGATCGTATCCACTGCAATGGCCGTTTTCCCTATTTGGCGGTCCCCCAGTATGAGCTCACGCTGGCCTCGCCCGATGGGAATCAAGGCATCGATGGCCTGAATCCCGGTCTGGAGCGGGACACTCACCGGTGCACGGTCCATTATGGCCGGCGCTTTTTTTTCCACCGGGCGCCTTACGGAGGATGGAATGGCCCGTTTTCCATCCAAGGGCCGTCCCAGAGGATCGACCACCCGGCCCAAGAGTTCTTCGCCGACAGGGATGTCCACCACCCGCCCCATACGACGAACCATTTGTCCGGCCTGGATGTCTTTATGCTCATCCAGAAGAACCGCGGATACCTCTTTCCGGTCCAGGTTGAATGCGATCCCCATCTTGTCTCCGGGAAATCGGATCAGCTCTTCATAGCCGACATGGGGGAGACCTTCGATACGGGCGATGCCTTGGCCCACATGCCGGACCGTCCCCACCTCCCTTGATTCCAGCCTCAATTCATGCCGGTCGAGGACATCCTGGATCGGTGTCCCAATGCTGTAGGTCAGGCCAAAGACTATGGCTAGAATCAGGACCAGCAGGCCGAGCCCCCATACCGGGTGCGTGGCGATGCGGTCCAGGCGCTCGGTCAAGGTCACCCGGCCGGTGCGGGGACGAACCAGCGCTGCGCGCGTCATGCGGCCGATCCAATCATACCGGCCGCTGGCGATGGCCACGATTGCGTCCTCGTGGGCCAGTAAAATGGCGTGGACCTGTTGCCAATCCTCCTCGGAGAGCCGCTCGCGAACCAGGCGGGTCATCTCGCGATCCCCTTCGAGCAGCTTCAGGGCGGTCCAACGGACGGGGTAGGGCTCCGGCACGGCCGGTTCGATCAGCCCCTGAAGCTCGTCCAGCACCGCGCGATGGTCCTCCCGTATCTGCGGCGTGCGGGGTGCGTAGTCGAAGTGGCCGTTCACCACCTCTTCTACCGCATCCATCAGCTCGCGCACCCCCCAGTTCCGGGTGGCGACCATGGGTACCACCGGTACGCCAATGGCCGCCTGCAGCACGTCGGTTTCGATGTGGATGCCCTCGCGCTCGGCCACGTCCATCATGTTGACCCCGACCACGACCCGGGAGGGAAGGGGCAGCAATTCGGATAGCAGATAGAGGTTCCGCTCGGGCGCGTCCGCCCCGATCACGGCCACCAC
>Ga0180438_10002641_pt1 | contig 28625 bp, 23 predicted proteins | sample SS_ome_12_FD_132455 | JGI IMG/M metagenome (GOLD analysis project Ga0180438, IMG submission 132455) | Hypersaline lake sediment archaeal communities from the Salton Sea, California, USA - SS_3_D_2 metaG | ecosystem: Environmental > Aquatic > Non-marine Saline and Alkaline > Hypersaline >...
GGCTTTCGTGCCGCAAGCAATGCCGAGAGCGAACGGCCCCAAAATGGCGGCCCGGTAGTCTATTATGTAGGAAGAGGGTTTTAGGGATGCTTCGTTTCGAGTCGGGTTCGGACGAGAAAGTGGTTCGGCGGGTTCTCGAGGGCCAGCGGGATGCGTTCGGGATTCTCGTCCGGCGGTATTTACCTGTGGTTCATGCGGCGGCGTATGCGCGCCTGGGCAATGCGGCGGATGCGGACGACGTTGTACAGGAAACCTTTCTGCGGGCGTTTCAACGGCTCGGATCGTTGCACGAACGGCGAAAATTCGGCGCGTGGTTGCTTACTATCGCGCGAAACACCGCTTACACGATGCTCAAGTCCCGCCAACGCGAGGCCGAGGCCACGGCGCGCGTCGATGTCCGTGAACCCGCAGCCGCTCCGGATATGGCGCGGCGGGAACTCCGCGAGACCGTCCGCCGTCAGATAATGCAACTCGACGAAGCCCCCCGCGAACTCCTCCTCCTACGCTACTTTTCCGGGAAAAGCATCCGCGAAATCGCCGCGCTGCTCGAGATATCGCCCAACGCCGCCAAGAAACGGCTCGCCCGTGCCCGCGATACCCTCGGGAAACGCATCTTCCATGAGTTGGAGGGCGCCCCGCCACCAGAGGAGTCGTCGGACAAGCAGGCGGCGCACATCATGGGCGTCATCGCAGGCGCGCCTGCGGCCTGGGAAGGCGCGGCGGCCGGAACCGGGCTCGGCGGCGTCGGAAGTCTTGTGGGAGGGATACTGGCCATGAAGAAGATTGTCGTGGGTTTGGTTGTTGTCCTCTGCGCTATTGCGGCGCTGCTTGCATTGAACAAGGCCAAATGGCGCAAGGCCGCCCACATCCCGGATAGTGCGGCTGTTAGCCAAGATCGGCCGCGTGCCGTCACGGAAACGCCGCTTGTGGCGACGTCCCCTGAACCGGAAGCTGCTGCTGCGCCGGCGCCACAGCCAGCTATACCCGGCCCGGCGAACGCATCCGAGCCTGCTGAGGGCTTACCAGCCGCTCTCGGGAGCATTTCAGGCGTTGTTGTCGATGCGTCCGGAGACGTGTTGCCGGATGCGCACGTTTCTGCGGTGTTCGAAATTGAAGGCGGGAAGATACGGTTTGGCGCAGATAGAAAAACGAAGACGGATTCAAACGGGGCGTTCAGGTTGACCAACCTTGAGGCGGGGACATACGTACTCGGCGCCCTGCCCGCCCAGTACTCCGGTTTTCTGGATTCTGTGGATACCCGCAGGCGTCCTGTGGTCCCCAGAGGCCCCAGCCCGTATCAACGATACCGAGTTACTCTCCGGCAAGGCGAAGATAAACAAGGCATCAGGCTGGTGTTAGGAGAGGGCCCGCGCATCTGGGGCCGGGTAAGCGATGAGGAAGGACAGCCCATTCCCAATGCCCTTCTTCGCATTCCCACAATGCAGGTGTCTACGCGCTCCGACGCGGAAGGTCTCTATTCGTTCGAGGGGCTTTCCGAAGCCGACGCCGAATTGTCAGTATCGGCGTCGGCGGAAGGCTACGCCGGTGAGGCGCGGAGATGGGTCATGCCGGGAACGGAACAATGTTTCGTACTGAGCCGCCTTGCCCTGATCGAAGGTCGAGTTGTCCGGGGGGACACCGATGAGCCAGTGACCTCCTTCACCGTCAAGACGTGGGGGACGCCCGAGGACCCTGAGAGGGAACGCGGCATCATTGATTTCTACCAAAGGGTTATGAAGAGGCCCGTGCGCGATCCGGAAGGCCGGTTTGCGGAGCCTACAAGTGTCGTCGGCAATGTCACCGTGCACGTTACTGCGCTAGGTGGCTACGGATTCGGCAGGAAACACCTGACCGATGTGTGGCCGGGAAAGACGGTAAAGGACGTGCTAATCCGCTTGGAACCGGGCGGCGTGCTCAGAGGGACAGTAACGAACAGCGTAGGGGAACCGGTTGCGAGAGCCCGCGTCATTGTCAGCCATTCTGTAGGGAACGCCTTCCGCTCGAGCACACTGTGGCCCGTGGCCTCCTCAAACGAGGACGGCGCCTTTGAAATCACCGGGGTATTGCCTGAGATTAGACGGGTCTACGTACATCATCCCGACTACGCACCAGGTTGGAACGACGTGACGCTCAACCCGAATGGCCCGACTTCGCTGCGAATTGTGTTGAGTGAAGGCGGCGCCGTAGAAGGCACTGTCACCCTCGACGGAGTCCCGTTACAGGCGGAGAAGATGCCCATTTCCGTGTATTTCCAGAGCAGGGACACAATCGCCATCCCATTTGGGAATCGGGAGATCGAGGAGAACGGGAGGCGGCGGCTTGTCCCAGTCGAAGGGCGGACTTGGCGCGACGGTAGGTACCGAATCCCTCACGTAACACCTGGCGTCGTGGCGGTCAGGTGTGAGATACGTGATGACGCCTTGGTATCCAGACAGTACCGACATTACTATGAGACGCATGCCTCTGTTGCTGGCAAACAGACTACTACTGTCGATTTTGATCTTGTGAGCGGCTATGACGCGGCCGTTGAGGGGGTCGTTCTGTTGGACGGTGAGCCTTTCAACGCTACTCTTGTCATGCGGCTGACCCGCCCTGACGGCACCAGAGCCTATTTCCGCGACTGGTCTGACAAAACGGGGTACTACCGCTTCGAGAACATCCTGCCCGGCGTGATAGAAGGACTGGTGTTCCGGGAGGCGCCGAACGGCGTATGGATTGAGCGCGAGTTTACGTTGGAAACGCGTAGCGGCGAGGTCACGCGTCACGATATCGAGATTGAGCAATGACGGCAATCCGGCATGACACGTTCTGCGGCCGCAAGGCCGCAAATGTGAAATCTGAAACGGACAATTCAAAACTGACTGACAAGAGGAGGTCTTAGCAGAAAAGTCCCCAGCCCGCCGGAGGCGGGCGACGGCGTGTAGCCCGGGGTGGAGCGAAGCGAGACCCCAGGTATGCGCCGCCCCCAAAAGAGAGCCCCCGGCGGGGCCGACGGATCGGCGCCATGGAACAGCGGTTGCCCTTGGGGCTTGCGGCTGGATTCCCCAAACCCATTGGGTCTATTTCTTCACAGAACACCGCCATGAACCGGATGGATATATCGCCCCACCAAACTCCGCGTATTCGTGTGCATTGGTGTTCATTCGTGCTTTGATACATGTCGATTTGGGGAAATCAACCACGAATGAACACCAATGCACACGAATCGGATTTGGCATGTTTTAGATTCTAGTCGCCTGCCGACCTGGGGCGAAGGCACGAAAGGCGACGTCAAAACCACGTGTGAAATAAGCTGAGTTTCTGGATACATATGATTGGCGCGTCGTTGTCCCACGCCACAGTTCCTTTGTCGCGTTGGTGCTTACCCGGCGATGCTGGCCGACTGGCAACCGGGGAGAAAAATGTCGGAAAATGGGACGTAGATCACTCTCCTATATTGAGTGGAGTTGGCGGCGATGAGACTGTGGACTGAGAATCGTCCGGACGCACAGATCGTCAAACGCGTCCTGTCTGGGCGACGGGATGATTTCGGGGTCCTGGTTCGCCGCTACCACAGGGTGGTCCACGCTGTCGCGTATGCACAACTAGGGAATCGGAGCGATGCCGAGGATGTCGCCCAAGACGCCTTTCTGCACGCGTTCAAGTCGTTGGATACGCTCCGGGAATCGTCGAAGTTCCGGCAGTGGCTGCTTGCCATCGCTCGGAACGCGGCCAGTCAGTTGCGGCGCAAGCATCTGAATGAGCGTGCTCGCCGCGACGACACGATTCTCGACGTGCCGGGGCCGGCGCCTGACCTTGAAGAGCGTGAGCTTCACGCGTTGCTGCGCACACAGATTCAGAAACTCGACGAAGGGCCCCGAGAGATCCTGTTGCTCCACTATTTTGCGGGGCTGAAGATACGCGAGATCGGCGAGCTTCTGGGCATTTCTTCCGATGCGGCCGAAAAACGCCTCGAACGCGCCCGCAATGCGCTCGGCACAAGAATGGTCAGGCGACTCGGCGCCGCGCTCGAACCAGAGCACCCGAAACGAGAACGCACGACCCGCATCATGGGCGTCATCGCAGGCGTGCCGGCGGCTTGGGAAGGCGCGACGGCGGGAACTGGGCTCAGCGGGCTTGCAAGCCTTATGGGAGGAATAGTGGTCATGAAGAAGGCCGTCGTTGGTGTGGTTGCTGCTCTGTGCGTCATTGCGGCGCTGTTTGCATTGAACAAGGCCCAATGGCGGAAGCCTGTTCCCGCCTCAGGCGATGCCGCTGACAGCCGGGACCGACTCGTTTATCTCGAAGAAGCTCCGTTTGAAGTGGTGTTTCCCAGGCCGACACTTGCCGCAGCCCCAACGCCGAAACCCGCCGCGCCCGACCTGCGGGATGCGCCTGCGCCGGGTGCGGTAGCGGAACAAGCCCTCGGGAGCATTTCAGGCGTTGTGATGGACACGAAAGGGAAACCGTTGGCGGATATGCGCGTGACCGCGGCGCCGGACAATGCGATGATTAACGAAAGCGCCATGTCCGAGCGCCGGATGCTGGACTCTATGCCAAACGCGTTCGCCGTGGCGATAACGGGTCCGGAAGGTCGTTTCCTACTCGGAGGTCTCGCGCCGCAGAAGTACAGACTCAGGGCAATCCAAGGCCCGGCCTCGCAGAACTACCGGTCGTATAGGAACGAATATCGAGACAAACATAATCCGCTGGTCGCCCTTCGAGCGAACGAGGATAAGGAAGGCGTTAGGCTGGTTTTCGACCCTGGCCTGGCTATCTGGGGCGCCGTGACGGATACAAAGGGCAACCCTTTATCCAAAGGCACCGTCTACGCACGGAGCATGCCAGGGATCGAGTTTGAGGCAACGACTGAACTCCAAGGGGACGGCTCGTATCTGATTGACGGGTTTCCTGAGGTCGAGTGCTTCGTGTCACTCACAGCGTCCGCTGAGGCCCATATCCTAGAAATGCGCGATGGCGTTTTCCCGGACTCGCAGGAGGATTTCGCCTTGGAGCCCTGCCCGATCATACAAGGTCGCGTGATTCATGCGGATACGGGTGCTCCCATTCCAAAGTTTGCGCTACGTACGTGGGCCACACCGGAAAACAGAACAAGAGAAGATGAGTGGGTCGGCCTCTTGGACTTCGACAACGTGGTTGAGGATGACGCCGGGCGATTCTCGATCTATGCGGAGCGCTACGGCGACCTCACGATCGGTGTCAGAGCGAAAGGCTTCGAGTTGGCGAGGGAGTACCTGCGCGGCATCGAACCTGGAGATACGGTGAATGATCTGGTCGTTCACATACGCGGGGGCGCGGTCGTGAAGGGCGTCGTGCGCGACACCTCGGGCAAGGTAGTTGCAGGTGCGAGGGTCTTTGTGGGCTACCCTCCGCCTCTAATCGCGGCAGGGAGACCAACCGTGGCAAAAGCCGGTGAGGCTATCTCTGAGAACGACGGATCTTTTGAGCTGGCAGGAGTCTCTACGGAAACGCAGGCCATCTCGGCCTATCATCCCAGCTATGCGCCCGGAGCGACGAGCGTGACAATCAATCCGTCTGTGTCGACACAGGTCGAGATCGTTCTGGGTGAAGGCGGGACGCTCGAGGGAATGGTATCGTTGAATGGGAAGCCGCTTGACGCCGGCTACAGCGTCGTTGCGCGCTTCCCCGACGGCAAGTCCGGCCAGAAGGGCACAAGAGCGCCAAAGGGCGGTACGTACAGCATAAGCGGCCTCATGCCGGGTGTCACCGTCGTTCACTGCGAAGCGGGGCGGGAAGGCACGCAGACAAGCGGCTTCGCTGCCAGGCTCGAAGCGGAAGTCGAGATTGCGCACGGAGAAATCACCATTGCGGATTTCGATTTCGTAAGCGGGTACAGGGCCGCCGTCGAGGGGACAGTAACCGTCGACGGCACTCCATTTTGCGGGCACATCCTGTTTTGGACGTACCGAGATAACGGAATGCGAGAGTACTTCTGGATCGAAATTGAGGACGGCTATTACTGTCTGGAAAACATTCCGGCGGGGGCTCTGGGGGCGCGGGTGTCCGGGGTCGTTGCCGGCGGCGCTTTGGTCGAGCGCGAGTTCACTGTGGAAACACGAAGTGGCGAGGTGGTCCGACACGACATCGAGATTGAGCGGTGAGTTTTTCTGTCGCCTCTTCAGTTGGTGACAAAGACGCCCCAAGAAGCCAACGGCGAATTCGGCGTTGCCGACCTACATGAGGTCTTCGGCCGCCTCGATGGCGCGGGCGCCCTTCTCAAGTAATCTCTGTGTATGATCCTTCATGCGGGCAACGCCTCTTCGCGCACGTACGGCGAGTCCGTTTCTCGCCAATCCCGTTCTCGAAGAAATGCTCTGCTCATGCTCAGTTCATATTCAAGAGAAAGATCCCAATTCAACACACCCGTCCGCTCGACCTCTGCGGCGTACCGCTCGAAATCGTCAAGGACGATCAATACGTCCAGGTCGGACTCTGGGTCGGCTTCGCCGCGGGCGTATGAGCCGTACAGGTAGACGCCTTTCAGGCGTTCGCCGCATATCGCGGTCAGTCCAGCCTTGAGTTCGGCCAAGAGTTCTTGAATGTCTCCGCTCATAAGACGTCTCCGGAAATGGGCGCCAACGCGTTTCTTTGCTGCTATGGTGCACACCACCCGCGCGGAAGTCAAAACGCCATGCTGCGCCGTGCCACCGAGTCCAAAGCAGGAAACAGCCAGTGTAGGAAAAGGGGATATGGAGATATTGGTGATGAGGAGATGGATTGTGGGGGTCATCATGGCATCCCCTTATCCGCTTCATCTCCTTATCTCTTTTTCTTACACCGCCTTGTGTGTTGTGAAGAGAACGGGGATCCTAATGTGAGTGGTACGGGTCTCACGTAGTGACAGCGATTCGACGGCGTTGGACGTGCGTAATGATGTTCTCGACGTCGGCTATTGAGAAGTGGCCGATGTCCCAGGACATGGCGTTGGCCGTGCCGGCGGCACAGGCGAGAACAGCCATCTCTTCGAGCGCCATGCCTTCCATGAGGCCGATGGCGAAGCCGGCCACGAGCGCGTCGCCGCTGCCGACGGGATTGACTTCCTTGATTGCGGGCGGAACCACCTGGAACCGTTCCTCGCCGCGCGACACGAGGGCGCCTTCTTTGCCGAGCGACATCACGACGAGTTCGACGCCTTTGTTGTGGAAAAAGTCGATGGCTTTCCATTTCGCCAGGTCAGTCTCGAGCGGATGACCGACGAGTTCCGCGGCTTCGACGACGTTGGGTTTGATCATGTAGGGCATGGCTTCGACGCCCAGTTTGAATTCCGGGCCGTGTGAATCGAGTATTGTTGTTACGCCTTGCTGTCTGGCGATGGGTATAAATTCCATGTAGAGCGTTTCGATATTGGGGTCGGGCACCGTACCGTTGAACGTAACCACCTTGGCTTGGCCGACGATTTCCGCGAATGTCTTGATGGCGTTAGCGGCCTCCTCGTCGGTAACGCGCGGGCCCGGCTCGAACAGAGCCGTCTGCCGGTGAATGGGTTCCTCGAGCACGGTGGTGATGGTCCGTGTCGGCGACGCCACCCAGACCGGCACGACTTCGACGCCGTCCTGATGCCGGATCATGTCGACGACATGGGCGCCCGTGTGGCCGCCGACGATGGTCATGGCTTTGGTATTTCGGCCGAGGGCTTTGACGGCGCGCGAGACGTTCGAACCCTTGCCGCCGGGCACACAGCCACATTTCCGAGATAGAATCTTCGTGCCGGGCTTCAAGTCGTCAACGAAGACCGTTTTATCCACACATGGATTCGGCGTAACGGTCAAAATCACAATCTGGCTCCTTTGCCAAGAACAGCACGCGGATGACGCGGATTATCGCCGATTATCGCGGATCTGTGCCGTGAAATATGCCATCGCCAAATGTGCATTATCTTGTGTCATTCTGACCACACCCAAGATTCTCGTAGACCTTTTCCAAGAAGCCGTAGCCAAGGGTATTGCACACGTCGTAAAAGGCGTGAATGATCTTCTCCGTCTTTTCCTGGTGCAATAGCGCCATCGAAATGCCCTCCCATCGTTACGCCTTTCCTCGTGCATCACATGGGCCTGAATACGCTACACAGACTTCAAGCTCTCTTACCCGCGCTGATCCGCGGCAATCCGTGTCATCCGCGTTCTATTCTAGATATTCTCACGCGTCGTAACGTTCGAGGCCACAGCCGGCGGCGCCGATGACGCCCGAGTCGGCGCCGAGGCCCGCCGGGACTATCTCGGCGCGGTTTGCGGGCACGTCGAAGCTGAGTTCGCGGGCCGTGCGGCGAATCGGCTCGAACAACAAGTCGCCCGCAGCGATCATGCCGCCGCAAAGCACGATCTTTTCCGGGTTGAGCGCGTTGATGATGCTCGATATGCCCACGCCGAGCCAAATGCCGGTTTCCTCGATGACCCACCTCGCGAATGCGTCGCCTTGTTCTGCGGCGTCGGAGATCATCTTGCCTGTGAGCGCGCCGAGGTCGTTCCCACACAGATCCTTGAGCACCGTCGAGCGGTCGGCTTTGATGCCTTTCACGGCGGTGCGCACCATGCCGGTGACGGAGGCGTAGGCCTCGAGACAACCGCGCGCGCCGCACCCGCAGAGGCGGCCGTCGCGGCGCACTTTGATATGGCCGAGTTCCGCGGCCGTGCCGTCGATGCCGCGCACGAGGCGGCCGAACACCACCAGCCCCCCTCCGACGCCGGTGCCGAGCGTCAACAGCGCCATGTTCTCGCAGCCTTGGCCGGCGCCGAGCCAGAATTCGCCGTAGCAGGCGACGTTGGCGTCGTTATCGAGAAAACACGGCGCGTGAAGCCGCTCTTGCATGCGTTGTGCCAATGGCACGTTCTCCCAGCCGGGCAGATTGGGCGCTTCATATACAACGCCCGTTTGCCAATTGAGCGGCCCTGGCGAACCGATCCCCACCGCAAGCACATCCTTTGGAGCGACCTTGGCGGCGGTGAGCACCGCTTCGGCCGCGGCCTGCATAACGGCCATGACGGCCTCGGGACCCCGCGCCGCGTTCGTGGGCATGGACGCCTTGGTGAGAATCTCCTTCTCGCGCGTTACGACCGCTGCTCGGACGTTGGTTCCTCCCAAATCTATACCAACGACGACTTCGCTCATCCTTCGACCTCCGGTAGGTTTTGAATGTACTTGATGGCCTTGTCGATACGGACAAGACACGTCTCGCGGCCGAGCAAAATGGTCAGCTCGAACAGGCCCGGGCCGACACTTTTGCCCGTCAACGCCAATCGCGCCGGATGAATTAGCTTGCCGAGCCCGATCCGGAGCGCGGCGCATTCCCGCTCGAATTCGGCCTTGAGTGCCTCCGCAGACCAAGCTTCGACCGTCTCGAGTATGCGGCGGATCGCGGCCATTCTGTCGAGGGCGTCCTCGGATTGCCACTGTTTGCGCACGGCCTTATCCTCGTACTTGGTTGGCTCGGCGAAAAAGAAGTCTGTGCGATCCACGATATCGTTCAAAGTGGCCAGCTTTTCCTGGCAGATGGCCGTCATTTGTGTCAGCCATGCCTCAGGTCTTGACGCCGTGTCGTACCCGGCCCGCTCGAGAATGGGCACGAGGCGGTCGCGCAGCGCCTCGACCCGTAGCCGCCGAATGTGTTGCCCGTTGAGCCACTGCAGCTTTTTGAGGTCGAACTTCGCCGCCGACTTGCCGAGGCGGTCGATGCGGAACGCATCGATCAGTTCGGCGCGCGCATACACTTCGCGGTCTTCGGCGGGCGTCCAGCCGAGCAACGCCACATAGTTTACTAGCGCTTCCGGAAGGTAGCCGTCGTCCCGCCAATCGAGCACGTTCGCGCCGCGATCGCGTTTGCTGTACTTTTTGCCGCGTTCGTCGAGCACCATGGGCAAATGGGCGAATTGCGGCAGATCGTAGCCGAGGGCGTTAAACAGCATAACGTGTCGCGCGGCGTTCGTCAGATGGTCGTCGCCGCGGATCACGTGCGTGATTCCCATCGAGCCGTCGTCAACCACCACGGCGAGATGAAACACCGCGTCGCCGTTGGGTTTCTGAATGATGAAGTCGTCGAACTCGGCGTTGTCCGTCCGAACAACGCCCTGGACGAGGTCGTGCACCTCGGTGCGCCCCTCAGGGACCTTGAACCGGACGGCATACGGCGCGTCGCCTTTCGCGGCGACGTCGGCGGCCGCGAGATTTCGGCACTTGCCGCTGTATTTCAGTGGGCCTTTCGCCGCGCGGGCCTTCTCGCGTTCGGCGTCGAGTTCTTCTCTCGTGCAGAAACACTTGTACGCCTTGCCTTCGTCAAGGAGCCGGGTCACGGCGCTTCTGTACAGGTCGCGTCGCTGCGATTGCCGGTACGGGCCGTAGTCCCCTTTCTCGGGTTCGCCGCCGAACGGGGGCCCTTCATCCCAGTCGATACCGAGCCATTTGAATCCTGCGCACATGGCCGCGACATAGGCTTCGTCGGTTCGTTCAGCGTCCGTATCTTCGAGCCGCAGAATGAACGTGCCGCCGGTGTGCCGCGCAAACAGCCAGTTGAACAGCGCCGTCTTCGCGGTCCCGATATGCAGAAACCCCGACGGCGCCGGGGCAATCCGAACACGCACCATACTCATCCGTGAATCCGTTTCCTCCGATTTAGTGGCCAGAGAAGCCATTCTTGTGAAACATGCAAAGGATACACTGTTCCGAGGCTTGGTTGCGAACTTGGACCTCCGGGAGGCAAGTGGAATATGTTAAGATAGCGGGCAACGGGGTGAGCGCGTCTGCTTAGAAGGATCTCCTTCTGGCAAGGAGGAGTCATGGCATTGCTGCAAAACGCAGTGAACTCAAAGGCGGAGAAGCCAAGAGTCTACCTCGAGACATCAGTGGTGAGTTACCTGACGGCTCGGGCCTCGCGTGACCTGGTCGTCGCCGCGCATCAGCAGATCACGCAAGAATGGTGGGAACGTGAAAGAACACACTATGTTCTTTTTGTTTCCGACTTGGTGCACGTTGAGGCAGGGCAAGGAAATCCGGATGCGGCCCAACGCCGTCTCGCACTCCTCGAGCCCCTGGCCGTTCTGGAAGAATCGGAGGAGATCCGCGAACTCGCGGAGTTGTATGCCAAAGAGATCCCGCTGCCGCGAAGGGCCGCTGCCGATGCGCTGCACATGGCCCTGGCGGCTTGGCATGAAATGGATTACCTGTTAACATGGACCTGTCAGCACATCGCCAACGGATTCGTGCGACGCCGGCTCGAGGAAATCGACCGCACTGCCGCAATTACATCTCCGACGATTTGCACTCCGGAGGAACTACTGTATGGAAACCAAAACATGGACTGATCCTATCGTCGAAGAAATTCGCGCAATTCGTGAGGAATTGTTCCGGGAAGCGAACTACGACTTAAGACAACTGCATGAACGGCTCATGCAGAGCCAAAAGCGGCATGGTCCCCGGCTTTTCCGAAAGGACCAAACAGGAAACGTTGAAGGCGAAAAATGAAGGAGCGGCCCAGTCTCTGAAACGACGGCGGGGCGTCTTGTCGCTCTTCGTTTCGTTCATTTGCTTCGGTGCTGCTTCTGGATTCTCGCCCAGGTGTCGCGCAAGGTCACCGTTCGGTTGAAGACGAGTCTATCGGGGGTCGAAACGGGGTCGACGCAGAAGTAGCCGAGCCGTTCAAACTGGTATTGGGTCCCGGGCACGGCGCCGGCCAGGCTGGGCTCGACCCAACACGATCCCAACACCTCGAGCGAGTTCGGGTTGAGGTAGTTCCGCCAATCGTCGCCTTCCTCGAGGACCATCGGGTTCTCTTTGGTGAATAGGTGGTCGTACAGGCGCACCTCGGCTTCGAGCGCGTGCGCCGCCGAAACCCAATGCAGCGTCGCCTTGACTTTCCGGCCGTCGGGGGGATTGTCTCCGCCCCGCGTCTCGGGGTCGTACGTGCAGCGTAGTTCGACGACGTTGCCGTCATCGTCCTTGACAACGTCCTTGCACGTGATGAAATAGCCATACCGCAGCCGGACCTCGCGGCCGGGCGCCAGCCGGTAGAACTTCTTCGGCGGGTCTTCCATAAAATCCTCTTGTTCGATGTATAGGACGCGCGAGAACGGCACCTTGCGCGTTCCGGCGCCCGGATCTTCGGGGTTGTTGACGGCGTCCATCTCCTCGACAAGATCCTCGGGGTAGTTCTCGATAACGACCCGCAAGGGACGGAGCACGGCCATGACGCGCGGCGCTCGCTTGTTGAGATCCTCGCGGAGACAGTGCTCGAGTTGGCCCACCTCGTTGACGCCGTCAGCCTTGGCCAAGCCGATGCGCCGGCAGAAGTCCCGGATCGATTCCGGCGTGAAACCCCGGCGTCTCAGCCCTGAAATGGTCGGCATACGCGGGTCGTCCCAGCCGTGCACGTGCCCTTCCTCGACCAACGCGATCAGTTTCCGCTTACTCAACACCGTATACGTAAGGTTGAGCCGTGCAAACTCGATTTGCTGTGGATGGTAGACGCCGAGTTGGTCGAGGAACCAGTCGTAGAGCGGCCGATGGACCTCGAACTCGAGCGAACAAAGCGAATGGGTCACCTTCTCGATTGAGTCCTCGAGGCCGTGCGCCCAATCGTAAGTCGGATAGATGCACCATTTATCGCCGCTGCGGTGATGCGACGCCTTGAGAATGCGGTACATGACGGGGTCGCGCAGCAACATGTTCGGCGACGCCATATCGATCTTGGCGCGCAGCGTCCGCGCCCCGTCGTCGAATTCGCCGGCCCGCATCCGCTCGAACAACTCGAGGTTCTCCTCGACGGATCGGTTCCGGTAGGGGCTCTCCTTGCCGGGCTGGGTCACCGTGCCGCGATAGTCACGGAACTCGTCGGCCGACAGGTCGCACACGTACGCCTTCTCGGCCTTGATGAGTTGGACGGCCCAGGCGTACATCTGCTCGAAATAGTCCGAAGCGTAATAGAGGTGCTCGCCCCAATCATAGCCCAGCCACCGCACGTCCTCGGTGATGGACTCGACGTATTCCTCTTCCTCGGTGCTCGGGTTCGTATCGTCCATGCGGAGATGGCATACGCCGCCGTATTCCTGCGCGATGCCGAAATCGACCGAGATGGCCTTCGCGTGGCCAATGTGCAGATACCCATTCGGTTCCGGCGGGAACCGCGTAACCACGCGGCCATCCCACTTATTCGTACGAATATCTTCCTCGACAATGGCCCGAATAAAGTCAAGTCCCGGACCCCGGCGTTCCTCGTTCATGGTTCAGTTTTCCTCATGTCCAGCCCCTCAAAAAACAGGCTTATCCGTTATGTGAGCGCAGAGAATACACCTTTCCGCACCCACCGTGCACGTTTTTCCCGACCGCCCTTTTCGCCTGGAACGCAACACCTTAGTGCGAAGCCCCACAGCCAGGGTTGGCCAGGCAAGAGAGAAGCGCTTGCGTCCGTCGTAGCATTTGTGTCCCGCCCGCACGTATCGTCATTGCACGTCGCGTTCCTGGGCAGTATGATCAGATTCAGGCTAGCGAATGCGTGTGCCTGGTGCTGAGACGAGCCAACTGAAACGACAGTGTCAAGAGCCAGCTGGGGAGCTACACATGTCTGGACGCAAGCTCTTACTTCTGATCGCCGCTGTCATCGCGACGCTGCAGTGCCGCGGCGAGTCGCCTCAGGAAGTGCTTTTGCGGTTCTCTCCTGAAGTCGGGCGTACTTATTCCTATGCCTTTTCAATCAATCTGGACAAGCTCACATACAACCGACTGTCAAATGAGAACGTTCAGGCTGTTTTTTGCGTGAAAGTTCTTGAGAAGGAGAAAGACACGTATCGTACCCAGTGGAACGTTACTATCGGCGACCACAATCTAAGCAAGCCTATTTTGGACCAAATGGAGGACAAGGTTTCCGAGTCCAAGGTTCTCCTCATATCTGACAGGTACGTTCTCGACAAAGAGGACGAGCAAAACCTCAGTTTCCCGGATCTGCCCCAAAGAGAGGGCGCAGAATGGCGCGGGAAATGCCGCTTCAGGTTCGGGGACTTGTTGACGCGCGATTATCCTTTGATTGACGTAGACTACAAGCTTGCCCAGATCTCGCAAGGCAAGGATCGGCCGACGTGCACCATTGTATGTGTCCCTGTGGCCAAGACAGTCGAGGTGCCTTTTCAAATGGGCCAGCTCGGCATACGGCTCGATCAAGACGCCCGCGTGTCCGCAGTCGCGGACGGTTCCGGGGCCGCAGGCATAATCCAAGCTGGCGACGTCTTAATAGGCATAAACGGGGTGCGAGCCAAGACACGCCGGGATCGCAGCCACCTTGCACAGCGCTTTGTCGAATCACCAGGCGATGTCGAGGCTGAGATTATTCTGACAATCCTGAGAAACGGCGAAGAGCGCGACTTCGTCGTCTCCAAATCGCTCGTCACGCTGGGCACTATCCGCGTCAAAATCGAGAAGCTCGTGCGAACCGTGGTCTTTGACACGGAGGAAGGTATTGTTCGCTCCGACCAAGGCGCCGCGACATACGCCATGACGTACCACTTCCTTGAGAACATGCCGTTTCTGGACGACTTCACTGGACGGATGTCCCAAGCGATTAACACCCAACGGGAAGTGCCGCCCCGCATCTACAACTACGAGTGGGAAATGACGCTGCTTCAGAGGCCGGAATCCTAAACCGCGTGGACTGCGCCAGTTCGGTGTGTGCTGCGTGCCGAGGCCGTGCCAGAGGGTTTCCCCGAAGCGGGCGTCTCTAACGCGTCGGGACTATGCGGGAGAGACCATCGCGCCTTTCTGCTTGTTGATATTCCCGCGCTTCGTGATTACCATTATCTGCGGAGGGTGACGGCAATGAGTATAAAGGTTCAAGTCAATCGCCAACGGATAGCCGAGTTCTGCTTGAAGCACCACATCCGCAAACTGGCCTTCTTCGGTTCAGTGTTGCGCGATGATTTCGGCCCAGAAAGCGATGTGGACGTACTCGTCGAGTTCGAGCCCGGGCACGTCCCACGATTAGCTTTCTTTTCCATGGAGAACGAGCTGTCGGCGCTCCTCAAGCTGAAGGTGGATTTCAAAACTCCCGCGTTCATCAGCAAGTACTTCAGGGACACGGTGTTGAAAGAAGCGGAAGTGCTGTATACTGCAGCGTGACGCTTGGCGGTTGTTCGTGTTACCGTCCAAGTTAGGTGAATGGCAGGGTCAAGGAGAAGGCTGATGCCTTATCACGGACATGTCGAGAACGGCGTTATCGTGCTTGATGACGCGCAACTGTTGCCCGAGGGGACGGAAGTCGTTGTGGAACCGCTTGAATCCGCTGCCGCAGCCGAGGGCTCGACGCCGTTCCGAGGAACAACGTATCGGTTTGATGCGCCGTTCGCCCCAGCGGTCCCGCCAGAGGATTGGGACGCTTGTCGATGATATTGCTGGATACGCACATCTGGGTGTGGTGGGTACAGGGCGATCCGCTGTTGGGCGAAGGAGGGCTCGCCGCTTTGGACAGGCAGGCGAGCGAAGGCATTGGAGTGAGCGTCTTCTCATGCTGGGAAGTTGCCATGCTCCATGCGCGCGGCAGGTTAACGTTGCCTTGTTCATTGGACGAATGGATTAAGGCGGCGCTTGTCTATCCAGGTGTGGAATTGGTCAATCTTACCGCGCAAATCGCCATTGAATCGTGCCGTCTTCCCGGTGAATTTCACCGTGATCCCGCCGACAGAATCCTTGTCGCTACGGCCCGGGGCCTCAGTTGCCGCTTCGTCACTGCTGACGAGAAGATCCTCGCCTATCCCCATGTCAGGGCGCTGCATCCCGAGGGGCTGGCCCTCGCCTGAGGCCGAATGCCATAAGTCTACGCTGCCCTTCTACGCGTCGTTTGACGCGGCACATTTTTCCTGCGCATTTGGGTGTCGGCGACGTGTTATAAGTAGAATGGATTTGCAGGACCTGGTTTCTGCAACGGAGCTGTGAAATGCCTGCGACGGACGGGGTTCTATTGGCCAAGTGGGTCGAAGAACGCGACGCGAAAGCGTTCAAGGAGATCGCGTCGCGGCACGCGGGCATGGTCTATGCCACGTGCCGGCGCATCCTGGGCGACGCTGCCGAGGCCGAAGACGCGGCGCAGGAGTGCTTCGAGGCGCTCGCCCGCACAGTAAAACCGCCCAAAGGGCATCTGGGCGCGTGGTTGCACCGGGTAGCCACAAACCGCGCGCTTGATCACATTCGAGCCACCAAACGGCGCCAGCATCGCGAAACGGCATTCGCCGCGCAGAACGGCCACTCTGCGGAGGTTAGACAGGACGACGTATACGAATACGTGGACGCAACCATTGCGGAACTGCCCGAGAGACTCCGCTCCGCCGTCGTAGCGCATTTCCTCGAGGACGAATCTTACGCCGCCATTGCCCGCAGACTCGATATCTCGCCGAGAACCGTCTCACGCCGGGTAGACGACGCCATCGAGCGGATCCGCAAGAAGCTTCGGAGGCGCGGTATAGCCATCGGCGTCGCCTCGCTGGCCGCGCTGTTGGCGCCACGCGGCGCCGAAGCCGTTCCCCCGACGCTTGTCGCCACCCTCGGTAAACTCGCTTTGTCCGGCGGGGCCAGTGCCGGCGCAGGAGGTGGCGTTGCTTCTGGCATGTCGTTGGCAACGATTCTGGGAGGATTCTTGATTATGAAAAAGGCAACCATTGGGATCGCAGCGGTGCTGCTCGCCGTGTTGGCTGTCTGGGGCGTTCAGAAGGCCATGGCGCCCGAGGAACCGGTCCGACCTCTGGTGAAGACTACCACGGCTGAGCTTCAAGGGACGTTGGTACAATCCGAGGCCGCCGAGGAAATTGAGCCAGCGCAGGCGGCGCCGGTTGTGCCCGCAACCGATTCCCGGCCAACCGACGAGAGCGAATTGCCGGCCGCGCTGGAAGGTGGCTCAATCAGTGGGCGGGTTTACGACGAAGAAACCGGCGAGGGCATTCAAAACGTCTCTGTGGAGGCAAGGCCGGTGGACGGCGGGCCCAGCCCGGAGACGCGAACGGACGCTTCCGGCCGTTATCGTATATTGGGGCTTGCAGACGGTTCATACACACTGTACCTGAACACCCATCGGGCCAAGAAATACCCGTATGACTGGAGTGAGAATCGCCGTCTGGTGAGAATCTCAGGCAAAGAGGCGGTCGACAACGTTGACTTTGCATTGACTCGCGGCATCCGGGCGGCGGGCATTGTCCTCGACAGGGCAGGTCGGCCGGTTGCGGGCGCTATGATCGTGAGGCGCGGGCGCGCCCACACGAGAGAATGCGGCAAGTCAGAGGCCGACGGGACGTTCGAGACCTACTTCCACACGGCTATGCCGGAGGCCTTCTTTCTGGCGCGCACCCACGCTTATGAGAGCGAGATCCTCGGACCTGTGAGCGTTCCCGGTGAAGGCGTGGATGGGCTGGTCTTGAGGTTGACGGTTCCTCGCAACGCCGGCATCTCGGGTGTTGTCGTCAACCCCTCGGGGACGCCTATCCAGGCGGCAAAGGTAGGCCTTCATCCAGGCGAACCCTGGATGTTGCCTCCGAATACGCAGTCGGCCAGTGACGGATCGTTCAGCATCACGGGAATTCCCCCTGGCGAGTACGGAATCCTCGTGACGGAACCCGGCGTCGGCGGATGGACCATCCCCAACGACGAGGTAATGCGAATCGAGTTGCTAGCCGGTCAAATCAAGACAGGGCTCCGTCTTGTCCTCGGCGCTTCGGGCGGCCTGACAATCGCCGGCCGTGCGTTAGACACGTCGGGCAACGCAATTATCGGCGCCCGCGTCCAGTGTGACGGACGGGATTCCTTATACCACCACCAAACCATTTCCAAGGACGGGGGGAGTTTTGAATTCGTGGGCCTCGAGGAAGGCGAATACGAGCTTTCTGCTTGGCACATGAATTACTCGAGTATGAATTGGCGAGGCAAACCGACAGCAAATGCAGGAGACAAAGACGTAACGATCACGCTCTGTGGTCACGCCGCGATGGCGGGCCGTGTGGTCCACGCCGATACCGGCGAGCCGATCACGGACGCAGAGCTGTTCCTGGCGCACTCGCACATCGACAACGTTGTGCCGGAAATGCTGGCTGAAAGCCGTTCTGTGGGACGCTTAAGCGATCTCGAAGGCCGCTTCGAGCTTTCGAGATTGGACGTCGGCGACGTCACCGTGATAGCCAAGGCGTCGGGATTCGAACCGGGACTCACCAATGGCTTGGTTCTTGTCGAGCATGAGACGTTGACCGATGTGGAAATACGCCTTTCTCCGAGCGATGAAGAGCCTATCACAGGCCGCGTCTGCGACGCAGAGGGAAACCCGATTCCCAGAGCGTCGGTCTATGTTGAGGAAAGCCTGGACATGCGTGTAATGGATCGCAACGTCGCGACAACAACGGACGCGGACGGGGCTTTCACGATCGAGGATCCTTGGGGTAATGCCCAATTCGTTTCCGTCTGGCATCCCGGGTACGCGCCGGCCTCTACCTATGCGGCGCAAGGCGGAACGGTTGTTCTTGAGCCAGAAGCTAGAGTGGAAGGCATTGTGTTGGACGGGAACATGCCAGTGGCCGGAATGGGAATCCAGGTTCATCTCAGGCGACAGCTGCCGGTCAGCTTAATGTACTTCGCAACCACCGACACCCGGGGCGTCTTCAGCATTGGTGACCTACCATCCGGAACGTTGGATATTAACACAACGCTGAGTCCGGACTATCCCGGGTTCGTCTGCCGAACTGTAGACGCTATTGCAGGCCAGACCACGCATATCGTGCTGCGATTCGAGCGGGGCACATCCAGACTTGAAGGTCGGATCACCTATCATGGGAAGGTTGCCCCAGGAGAGGTGGAACTATGTTTCTCGACGCCCTCCGGCGAGCAGAAACACCGCACTGATCTCGAACCCGACGGCAGCTATGAATTGACCGATTTGCCGTCCGGCGAGGCCAGGCTTAGGTACCGGCCGTGGAAGGCTCATTCGAAATACCGATCGTTGACTATCGAAGAAGGTGTCTCGATGCGTCTGGACATTGATTTCAGCGGCCAAGGATGTATTCGGGGCCGCGTCAGCGGCATTCGTTCCGACGATGGATGCTTGGCATCGGTGTGGGTGTTTCCACTACATGTTGACCTGTTTCAACCGTCAGGCGAGGTGAGGTCTTGTGCCGCCGTGTTTTCCGAGTTGAAGGTTGGGTACGCGGATTGCCAGACCGACGGTAGTTTCATGGTGTCCGATCTGGAGCCCGGCACGTACAATCTATTGGTTGTCCACGACACAATGGGTTGGATGGGCTTCTATCCGGAGAACCAATACATCTCGTCCGTCGTCACCATCGAAGGCAACGAAACCGTCACCGCCAACTTCGATTTCCGGTAACCGTTCCAGGGATGCCCAGCACGAACAACCGGGCCTTTTGTCAACCGCCCGCCGCGTCATTGCGGGCCTCAAGCCATCTCCCGCGGCGATTCGCACAAGAAAGACATGAGGCCTTGCTAGGAGGTATTCGGGACGGCTGAGCCGGCGCCGAAGTCCTTCAGTTCGATCCCCAGGGCGAGGACGTTTGCCGGGGGATCTTCGAAACGGACGGCGTCTTTTTCGGTGACGACGATGGTGCCGGGCGTAACTTCCAGGCGCTCCTGCGGAATCACGCCGTGGTCCGGGAACGCCAACCGGTGCGCGACCACGGCACCCGCCGCCTCAAGCGTGGCAAAAAAAGACTCGGGGTTACCAATGGCGCAGAAGGCCGCGACCTCTTTGCCGCGGATAGCGTCGAGGCCGAGTTCAGCGCCGTCGGCAACGCGCCACAACGAACTCGGGCAATGGTAGGTCTTCCGGATTGGGATGTCCGGACACAGTTTCGCGACCTCGGATACAACGGAATCGAGGTCCTCGGCTTGATCGCAGCGTGTGAGGATCACGTGCGTGGCGCGGGCAAGCGCCGTGGGTGGCTCGCGGAGGATGCCGCGCGGAATCAGGCGTCCGTTTCCGAATGGGTTGGTAGCGTCGACTACGGCAACGTTTTCATCGCGCTCGAGGCGGACGTACTGGAACCCGTCATCGAGGATGAGCGTATCGCAGCCGTATTCGCCGACGGCCTTGTTCGCTGCCGCGACGCGGTCGGCGCCTTTGATTATCAACACCCGGGGCAGCTTGCGGGCGATGAGGGCGGGCTCGTCGCCGACCGTGTCCGGCGACAGTATTTCCGCCTGGGCAACGGTTAGCCTGGCGGGGTCGGGGGCACCGTAGCCCCGCGTTAAGACGGCCACCCTGTGGCCGGCGTCGAGTTCGCGTCGCGCACGCTCGATCACCGCAGGCGTCTTACCGGTTCCCCCGGCCGTAATGTTCCCAAAACTGATGACTCGTGCGCCCACGCGCACGCGCGGCCTGCGCAAACGCCGCCACATCCCCAAACGGACGAACGGCGTTCCTGCAGACAGAAGTACGGACGCGGGAAGCGAAACCGGTTCGCCGCGCCGGACCTTTTCGGCGAGATTGTCGAGAATCTTCATCGGGGTGCGAACCGCTTGCCGCTGAACTGGCGCACGAGCCCTTTCAGTTCTAGAAGCGTCAACGCGCTCAAGGCCTCGGATACGGAGATACGGCACGCCATGGCGATCTCATCGACGAACGACCCGTCCGGCGACAACACGGATAGCACGTCTTTCTCGCGTTTGTCCGCCGGTTGCGCGCCGCGCCGCGCTAGCGTCTTCGGAGCGGCGGGTACGGCGGCCGTCTCGGCGCGTTCCGGTTCCGGCGGGGCCTCGACGGCTCGCGGCGCCTGCCGGCACTCGGCCGGCAATTCGAGTTCGACGATGATGTCCTCGACGGTCTCGACGAGTTTCGCGCCGTCCCGGATCAGCGAATGCGGCCCTTGGCTGTTCGCCACGCCGACCTGGCCGGGCACCGCGAATACTTCCCGGCCTTGTTCGGCGGCCTGGCGCGCCGTGATCAACGCGCCACTCTGCGGCGGCGCCTCGACAATCAACGTCCCGAGGGCCAACCCGCTGATGATCCGGTTTCGGTACGGGAAATGTCCTTTGGACGGCTTCACGCCCATGGGGAACTGCGAGATGACGCAGCCGTGTTGAATTATCTGATGCATCAGTTCGGCGTTCTGCGCGGGATAGACAATGTCCACGCCATTGCCCAAGACGGCGATCGTGCGGCCTCCGTTCTCGAGTGCGCCCCGATGCGCCGCCGCGTCAATGCCGGCCGCCATCCCGCTGACTACCGTAATGCCGCGCGCCGCGAGTTCACGGCCGAACTTCTCGGCCATCCGGACGCCGTACGGCGTCGGCCGGCGTGTGCCCACGATGGATACACAGTGCGCATCTTCCTCGCGCAGTTCGCCCCGCACAAACAGCGCCAGGGGCGGATCGTAGATTTCCGCCAGCCGAACAGGATACTCGGGGTCCTCGAGCGTCACCAACGCAACGTCGTAGTCGGCCATGCGTCGTTGCTGCGCGTCCACGTCGACCACGTCGGCGTACTGCGCGATGCGTTCGGCCAGCTTCTCGCCCACTACCTCGCTGAGCGTGCCGCGCGACGCGTTCAAGACGTTCTCGGCCGTGCGAAACCGCGCCAACAGCCGAATGAAGTGGGCCGTGCCCACCCCCGGCACCAGCGCCAACGTCAGCCAATCTCGATGTTCCTTTCTAAGGGCCATGGGCGTAACTATAGCATCCCCCGCACGCATTTGCATAGCAGAGCCCTTTGACCCAATCGCTGTGCCGCGGTATGATTCGGCCATGGAAAAGCGGAAGTGCTCGTCGCCCTTGGCACCCCACTGGCTGCACTTGGCCGCGGCCGCCGTGCCGTTTGTGGCATTGATCATTGTCATAGCCCGGCACGGATACGATTTTCCGTACTGGGACGCCTGGGCCGTGGCGCCCCTGCTACAGAAAAGCTACGAAGGTACACTCTCGTTTCGGGACCTCTGGGCGCCGTTGAACGAGCACCGTATGCCGTTTCCTTACGCCGTCATGCTCGGACTGGCGCGGCTCACGCACTGGAACCATTACTGGGAAATGTCCGTTAGCGTCGCACTGGCAGCCGCCACCTACTGCGTGCTGCTGCATCACGTCGGCCGGACATGGAAGCTTCTCGGGCTTCCCGACCTTGTTTCCCTTCCACTGTTTCTTTCGGTTCTCCTTTTCTCCCTTGTTCAATGGGAATGCTGGCTGATCGGATGGAATCTGTTTGTCTTCATGAACGTCTTTGCGGTCGTTACGGGCATCATGCTGCTGGCCGAACCGAAGTGCAGGTGGTCGCATTGGGCCGCCGCAGCTTCGCTAGGCCTAGTCGCAACGTTTTCACAAGGTAACGCACTGGCGTTCTGGTTCATAGGGGTTCTGATTCTGCTGCTGGTGCCGGCCGAGAACCGGAAGAAGCAGGCGGCGCGCATGGCAGGCTGGATCGTTATCAGCGCCATTGTTATTTCCCTCTATTTCTACGACTCACCGAGGCCGGCCAACGACATCCCCGTGAGAGAAGCCTTGGCGCGCCCTGCACAATATGTACAGTACGTCCTCATCTACCTCGGCGCGTCCCCGGTGAACTTCAGCAAAACGGGCCACACCGTTGCGGGCGCGCTCGGGCTAGCCTGCTGGGCGGGCCTGATTTGGCGCCTGAACCGCAAACACGGGATCCGGATAGCGGCCTTGACGCCATTCATTGCCATAGGGCTTTACGCGGTCGCGGCCGCGGGCCTTACGGGCCTGGCGCGGGTCCCGCGATTCGGCCCTCTCCAGGCAACATCGTCCCGATATACTTCATTTTCGGTGTGGCTTTGGATCTCCGTCGTCATCCTGTTCGCGCTTGCTCTCGCGCACGAGAAGGAGGCATCCTCAGGAACTGAGAAGACCGGGTCGCAATCGATCTTGCATCTGGCGCCCATTGTCGTCATAGCCGCATTTTTCCTGATCAGTTCCGCGTGCTCGTATTGGTACTTCATCCAGAAGGAACCCATCCTGGCGCGCGCCCGCGCAGAACTGTTTACGCTGGAAGATGAAGGGCTTATACGACGCCTTCATCCAAGTCCGGAACTGGTGCGCGAATACGTTCCCATGCTTCGAGAGCACAGCTTGTCCGTATTTAGAGAGTAATCTGGACGGCTGCATTCTTGCGGTGTTTTCTATCGCGGTGTTAGACTTCCCGCCTGATCGAATCCTCGAGTCAACGTGGAAAACGACGGAACTGGAACTATGAGAAAAGTTGGACCGCGCCTCTGGCTATGGATAGCCGTAGTCCTATTCGGCGTCGTGATGGTGATGCACATAGGTCAACCGAACATCGAGGAACCCGTTCAGAAACTGCGCATCATCGACGTCCACGAACACATCCAGTCCCTGGGCGAAGCACCCAAGCTTTTGGCCGCCATGGATCGCGTCGGCATCGAAAAAACCCTGTTGATGGGCAGTTCGTGGTTCACCATCACTTTAAACCATAGCGTCGGGTTCACGCGGTACGACGAGAATAACGAGGGACTACTCAGGATTGTCCAGGCATATCCCGGCCGGTTTGAGGCATGGCCCACCGTCAATCCCATCGATCCCCGTAAACTCGAGAAGTTCAAGTCCCTAATCGAGCGCGGCGCCACCGGACTCAAGCTGTATTCCGGCCACGGACTGATAAATAGCACTACGGGCGATTATATGTTCCATCCGATCGCGATCGACGACCCGCAGATGTTTCCTTTGTATGCATATTGCCAGGAGCATTTCATTCCTGTGTGCATACACGTCAACCCGGGGCCTAAAACGCCCGGGTTTGCAGACGAGTTCGTCTCGATGCTCCGCCGATTCCCCGACCTGAAAATCGATTGTCCGCACTTCATGCTGTCGTCGATCAAGGATTCGCGTCTGAGGGAATTCCTCGACACGTTCCCCAACCTGTACAGCGACGTGAGCTTCGGCGACCACTTCGCCAAGGCCGGCCAAACGCGCATATCGAAAAGCCCTAAGAAGTTTCGCCGGTTGTTTGAAGAGTACCCCGACCGATTCATGTTCGCCGCAGACCTCGTGGTGACCAACGCGCGGTTCAAATCGGAAGACTGGATTGGCGAACGTCTCCAGTCCTACGTCGACATGCTCACGAAGAAGACGTACACGTCGCCGACGTCTCCGGGCAAGAAACTTCGCGGCTTGGCCTTGCCCAAAGAACTCGCCGACCGCATCCTATACAAGAACTACGAGGAATTCATCGAGAAAAGGCCGCGCGGCACAACGATCACTCGAGAGATCGATTGGTCAAAGATGGGCGTTCCAAAGATCGACCGGAAACCTGGCGAGGCCAGTCTGCCGCCTTAGACAAAAAATGGGACAAATAGGTCCTATTCGACCTATAGGACCTAGCAACGACAAAGGAAGGAGCGTGGCATGAGTGATGGCCGGCACGAGCCGCGAATCATAAGCCCTCACGGCGGCTACCGCGAACTGAAGTCTTATCAAACAGCGGAAATTGTGTACGACGCCACCGTGGCATTTTGCGAACGCTTCATTGACCGCCGCTCCAGAACGCACGACCAAATGGTGCAAGCGGCGCGCAGCGGCAAACAGAATATTGCTGAAGGCAGCATGGCGTCCGGCACGTCAAAGAAGACGGAACTGAAACTCATCGGCGTCGCGAGGGCCAGCCTCGAGGAACTCCTGCTCGATTATGAGGATTTTTTGCGGCAACGCGGCCTGACGGTATGGGGTAAAGCCCACCCCAAAGCCCAAGCGATTCGCAAGCTGGCGTGGACAGAGAATAGGTCTTATGCGACTTATAAGACCTATATCGAGGCTTCGCCTCCGGAAGTCGCGGCAAACACGATGGTCTGTCTTATCCACCAAGCGAACTACTTGTTAGACCGGCAGCTTCGCCAGCTCGAAGCGCAGTTTGCCCAGGAAGGCGGGTTCACCGAAAGGCTGTATCGGGTGCGTCAAGAGATGAGAAAAGGCCAATGAGCCCCCGGCGAAAGGAGAAGCCTGGACATGGAAATCGATGAAGCACTGCGCCAACAGTTGCTCGCATATCAGAAGAACGAGATCACGGAGCATCATATCTACAAGCGCTTGGCCGCAGCCGTGAAATCCGTCGAGAACCGCGACGTGCTCCAGCGAATCGCCGAAGATGAACTCCGCCACTATCACGACTGGAAACAGTACACCGGCCAGGACACAAGCCCGGATCGACTGAAGGCTGGGTGGTACTACTGGGTCAGCCGAATCTTCGGAATCACCTTCGGGATGAAGCTGATGGAGCGCGGCGAAGAAGGCGCCCGGACAAACTACGGGCAACTTAAGGAGAGCATCCCGAAGGCGGAGGCAATTGCGCGAGACGAAAACGAACACGAGGAGGCCTTGCTCAGGTTACTGGATGAGGAGCGTTTGCAGTACGTCGGCTCGATTGTATTGGGATTGAACGACGCGCTCGTCGAGTTAACGGGAGCATTGGCCGGGTTGACGCTTGCACTGCAAGATACGAAACTCATCGCGCTGACCGGCCTGATCACCGGCATAGCCGCCGCGCTGTCGATGGGCGCCTCCGAATACCTCTCGACGAAGGCGGAGGAAACGTCCAAAGGGCCGTTGAAAGCTTCCATCTATACGGCGGCGACCTACGTGGTCACCGTGTTTCTATTGATTCTGCCGTACCTGATACTCGAGAATTACTATATGTGTCTGGCGTGGACATTGATAGTAGCGGTTCTGATCATCGCGGTGTTCAATTACTACATATCGGTTGCCAAGGACGAGTGGTTCAAGAAACGGTTTTTCGAGATGGCCGGCGTCAGTCTGGGTGTCGCGGTACTGAGCTTCGGCCTGGGCTACGTCATTCGTGCGTTGCTAGGCGTCGAGGTCTGACCCACACACCGCAACGGCGCGGGTGCAATTCCCTGTAGGTAGGAGGGAAACGATTCATGTCAAAACGAACAGCGTTTTTGCTTGGACTCGCGATAGCGGCAGCATGGGCATCTGCCACTTCTGCGGAGACAATCGATACGCCGCGAAACATCATCTTGTTTATTGGGGACGGAATGGGTGTATCGCACGTGACCGCCGCGAAGATTGTCGAGGGCGAGTTGAACCTCGAACGCTTCAACACCATGGGATTGCTGACGACGCATTCGCAGAATGCGTTTGTCACCGACTCGGCGGCGGCCGGCACCGCTCTGGCGACGGGTCTCAAGACGAATAACGGCGCCATTTCGGTTTCGCCCGGTGGCGAACCGTTAAAAACCGCCCTGGAATATGCGGAGGAGAACGGCAAGACGACCGGCCTGGTCGTCTCGTGTTCCGTCACGCACGCTACGCCGGCCGCATTTGCCGCGCACGTGGACAACCGAGGCAACCAGGACATCATAGCGGAACACATCGCAGCGAGCGGCGTTGACGTCCTTTTCGGGGGCGGCCGGGCATACTTTGCACCGAAATCCGCTAGGCGCAGCAACCGATCGGATGAGAAGAACCTACTCCTTGACTTAGAGAAGCGTATGGACGTAATACGCTCGCGCAGGAAATTCAAGAGGCTCGGCGACGTGGCGTCCGTGGCGGGGCTTTTCGCAGCGGAACACCCACCCCAAGCCGAGAAACGCAAACCCAAGCTGCCCGAGTTGACGCGTAAAGCGGTCGAGATTCTCTCAAAAAACAAGGACGGCTTCTTTCTTATGGTCGAGGGCTCGCAAATCGACTGGGGAGGCCACAACAACGATCAGGACTATATCGTCAGCGAAACGATTGATTTCGACGAAGCCGTCGGGGTGGGGCTTGACTTCGCCGAGGCCGACGGACGCACGCTCGTCATCGTAACGTCCGACCACGAGACGGGCGGCTTTGCGCTTCATGACGGGTCTGTCAAGGAGAAGAAGGTCACCGCCTCAGGATTCACGAGCAAGGGACACACCGCGGCTATGGTCCCAATATTTGCTTACGGCCCGGGCAGCGCGGCGTTCGGCGGAATTGGGGACAACACGCGCGTCGGCCAATTGACGATACAATATCTTTCGCAATCGAATTAGGCAAAAACGAAAGGGGATAGTATGCTCATGGACACGCTCGGCGCACCGGCGCCCGAGGACGCCGTGGTGTTATTCGACGGCGCCTCGCTTGAAAACTGGACAAAGATGGACGGCGCCTCGGCCGAATGGTCGATCGCGGACGGCGCGATGCAGGTTGTCCCCGGCACGGGGGACATTTGCACCAAGCAGTTGTTCCGGGATCACTACCTCCATCTCGAGTTCAAACTCTCCGATATGCCCGAGGCGTCGGGTCAGGCCAAGTCGAACAGCGGCGTGTTCTTGCAAGGCCGGTACGAGATACAGGTGCTCGACAGCTCGGGGTGGAATGTCCCAGGTCTCGGCGATTGCGGCGCCATCTACGATCAATACGCCCCGCTGACCAACGCCTGCAAACCGCCGCTCGTATGGCAAACGTACGACGTGGTTTTCCGCGCGCCTCGGTGCGAGGGCAAGGTTCTAAAGGAGCACGCGCGCATGACGGTTCTTCACAACGGCGTTGTGGTACAGAACAACGTGCAGTTGCCGGGCGTGACGGGCGCGCCGTCGGATACGAACGTGCAACGGCCCGGCGCTCTTCGGCTGCAAGACCACGGGAACATCGTCTGGTACCGCAACATCTGGGCCGTTCATCTTCCGCCCGAAGGGTCATCCGAGTACGACCCCGCGTGAACGCACGGGGCGGCCGAGGCGTGCCGTCAACGCCCGCGCCGGGGGAAGGCAGGCAAGTGGGACCCGCCCCAAGCGTTTCGCTCAATCGTAGGCACCGAGTTCTTTTGCCAGGTCGGCGATCCGGCGGAAGTCTTCGAGACCGACGTTCTCGGGAACGGAGTGGTCGGAGGCAAAGATATAGCCGCCATTCTCCTTCATTACCGGTACGACGACGCGCATTTCCGCCTCGAGCGCCTCGAGATCGCTCCACAGCACGGCGTTAATGCCGCCATGGAACACGAGTCTGTCGCCGTATTGCCGCTTCAACGCGACGGGGTCCATGCCCGCTTTGACTTCAAGTGGATTCAGCGCGTCGAGGCCGATCTCGATGAGTTCCGGCACAAACGGATTGATATTGCCGCACGAGTGTAGATGCGTGTAGACGCCCTTCGCGTGGGCCCAGTCCATCGCGCGCTTGTGTATCGGCTTGAGCAGCGCGCGGTATGTGTCAAGCGAAAAGAACTGGTTGTTCTTGAAACCCATGTCGTCGGCCCAGAATACGGCGTCGAATTCGTACCCCGCGTCCCAAACCATGTCAAGCAATCGAGTATTCAGGTCCAGCGAAGTCTCGAACATGTCCACGCACCAGTCCGGATCGGTCATCAGCGCCATCAGAACCCGCTCCGTGCCGACCTCCCACGAATGGGTCGCATCAAATCCGAACCACATGTGCGCCAGGATCCAGTCCCCGCGTTCGCGGCATTTCGCATAGTCCCGCTCCAAGACCTCCCAATTGATGCGGTCCCGGCTCGGCGTCATGCGCGCTTTCGCCTCAGCCCAGCGGTCGCGATTTACGATGGTGAAATCGAGAAACTCGGGCACCGACCCGGCGTGTTTCCAATTCTTGAGGGTCGCGCCCCACGACGTGGTTTGAATCACGTAGCGTTCCGTTTCCTCGACCACTTTCGCCTCGTAGCGCGGACTGTTATCCACAAAGACCGGCATCAC
>Ga0180438_10002643_pt1 | contig 28607 bp, 27 predicted proteins | sample SS_ome_12_FD_132455 | JGI IMG/M metagenome (GOLD analysis project Ga0180438, IMG submission 132455) | Hypersaline lake sediment archaeal communities from the Salton Sea, California, USA - SS_3_D_2 metaG | ecosystem: Environmental > Aquatic > Non-marine Saline and Alkaline > Hypersaline >...
CCTTGGCCGACACGTCAGCGGCATCATGCGCGGCCACACGCGCGGCCTGCAGTGCGCCTACGCCGAATGCAACCAGGTCACGGGCGACACCGCCCCCTACGCGCCTTTTGTCACCTTGCACGCGCGTCTTTTCGAGCAAGCCGAACCTCAAGACGAACCTTGGCTGGTGCCATACCTCAAACACGTGGGGCTAGACTTCTTTGACCTGGTGCCCGTCGTCGGGGACTATTTCAAGATAGCCTTCAAATCCGTCTACTTTGCCTGGGAACAGGTGCGCAGCCGCCGGATCGCGCCAACAAAGGCTGTCTGGTCGAACCAAACAGAGGTTTTCCAAAAGTTCACCACCTCCCTGCGCCTCATCGCCGCCCAAAAACCTCTGCTCCTCTTCATGGACGATTGGCAGTGGGCCGACGCCAGCTCGACCCACCTTCTTCTTCACCTGGCTCGCCATCTGAACGACGTTCCCATCCTTGTCCTCGTTGCCTACGCCCCCCACGACGCCGAGGCCAGAGGGCACCCCATCCTCAACGTCCGCCGCCAAATGGAACAGCGCCACCTCTGCGCGGGCATAGACCTCACTTTTCTGACCGAGCGACACGTGGCGGACTATTTCCGGCGACGCTTCAAGGCCCACCCCGACGTCGCCCTCGTCGAACAACTCATGGCCTTGACCGAGGGAAACGCCTTCTTCCTCGTCGAATACCTCAACCTCCTGGCTGATCAGGGGGCCCTCACCGCCGATGGCGCCCTGACCGTTCCTGTGGCCCAACTCCCTGTCCCCCTCAGCTTGCAGGCCATGGTCCGAGACCGCCTCAGTTACCTCCAGGATCCCGATCGGACGGCGTTGGACTATGCCAGCGTCGAAGCCAACGCCAACAGCACTGGACAAGAGTTCACCAGCCTCTTCCTCAAACATGTCCTCAAGACAGACACCCTGTCCCTTGTCCCTCGCCTGGACAAACTCTACAAACTTTACCGTCTCGTCGTCGAGCTCGGCTATCAACCCTTTTATCCGGGCAAAGACGACACAACCGTCTACCGTTTCGCCCACGCCCTCTTCCACCGCACCTTGTACCACGACCTGCCAAAAGAAATAAGGGTAGAAGTCAACCGCCTTCTCCTGGACTTTAAGCGGGACATCTATCAAACCGCCGGCGAAGCCGCGCAAAGACAGTTGGCTCCCCAATTGATGATCCATGCTGCCGAGGCTCGGGATTACCAGGCCCAGGCGGCCTATGCCCTCGAAGCGTCCGGCAAGGCCACGGCAGGCCACGCCCACGACGAAGCGCTGAAACAGCACGGCTTGGGGTTGCGCGCCCTCGACGCCCTGACAGCCCTCACTCTTGAAAGCCAGGCCCTGCGCATCGATCTGCTCCTCAGCCACGGAGAAACGTACGAGATCATCGGCCAATGGGATCGCGCCCTGGAAACCCATACCCGGGCCAAAGCGCTGGCCGAGGCCCTGAAAGACCCGGCCCGCCTGGGCAAGGCTCACCGTCACATCGGCAACGTCTATTTCAGACAAGGCGATTATGACCAGGCCCTCCCGTGGTTCAAAGGGGCGACAGAACTCTTTGAAAAAGTCAACGACCAGGCCAGCCTGGCCACGACCTACAACAACATCGGCGCCATCCTCGATATCCGTGGACAGTACGACCAGGCCCTGGACTGGTATCAAAAATCGGTCGCCATCGCCCGTGACCTTGGGGACCAGACCACGCTGGCCTACACCTACAACAACATGGCCGGCATCTGTCACATTCGCGGGGAATACGACCAGGCCCTGGACTGGCATCGCCAGTCCCTGGTCTTTAGCGAAGAACTGAGAGATCGAGAGGGCATCGCCCGCTCCTATCACAACCTCGGCCTCGTTCACCAGGCCCGAGAGGAGTATGGCCAAGCCCTCGACTGGCACCACAAAGCTTTGGCCGTTGAACAAGAGCTGGGAGATCAGGCCGGCCTGGCCGACGTCTACCATGACATCGCCGTCATCCACTACGCCCGCGGGGAGTACGACCAGGCGCGCGACTGGAGTCACAAGGCCCTGGTCATCAAGGAGAAACTGGGAGTCCAACCTGATTCAGCCGCGGCCCTATACGACATCGTCAAGGCGGCGATCGCTCAGGATAAGCCACGCTCGGCTCGGGAGCTGTTCCGACCTGGGTCGACCCGACGTAGCCGTGATATCTCCACCAAGCTTGGCCCGCCCCGAGGGGGTCCCGGCGGATCCGCCCCGTCCCGCTAGTACGACATCGCCGACGAATGCGCACCCGGCTTTGCCGTGGCCCAGTACCGAGACTGGCCGCCCCACAGTGACACGCCCTGGCACCTCGTGCAGGACGTGACACTCGACCACGAGCCGGTGGTCGACGCCATCAACCGCCTCTTTCCCGACGGTGGCGGCGATCGCCCCGACTCGGTCGGCTGGGCCTTGCACAGTTCCCTGGGCATCAGTTGGCACGAGGACGCGACCAAAGTCATTGTCCTCGTCGGCGGTGCGCCACCGCACGACCCCGACCCCGGCGCCGACGGCGCCTATGGCACGGCCGACGACCTGCTCTTTGCCGACGTCCTGTCAGAGCTGGTCGCCGCCGACGTGCAGGTGGTTGGCCTGTACACCGACGCCTCGCCGGACACGGTCGACTACTGGAATGCGATCACGGACGCCACGACCGGGGAGGACGCGGTCCACCTTCCCTTTCCAGACCGGCTGTCCTCTGTGCTGCGCGACACCGTCTGCCGGGCCATCGCCGAAGCGGAGATCGAGCCGCCGCCGGTCGGCCCCAGCGGCAGCCTGCGCGGGGCGGTCTTCCATGACGCGAACGCGAACAGCCTGTGGGACGCGGACGAGGAAGCCTTGCCCGGCGTTGACGTGACCGTCTATTCCCCCACCTGGGAGAGCAGCGGCCCCACCGGCGACGACGGCACCTACGGTGTGGTGGCCCTCGCCGCCAGTTGGTGGGGCGTGCGGGTCACCGTGCCCGACGGGTGGACGGCCACCACGCCCGCTGACCGATGGGGCTACCTCATCACCGACCAGGGGACAGTGTACTTTGGCATCAACTTTGGCCTGACGACTGGTCAAGCGGTAGAGCCAAGGGATGAAGAGATAACCGCCGGGGAAGCTGCCGCCGAGAAGAAGGAAGAAGTCCCCTTTGTCCTGCCGGTGACCGGCCGCGCGGCGCCGGCCGTCACGCTGTGGTCGCTCGCCCTGGGCGTGGCGCTGGGGGGCGCCGCCCTCTTCCTGCTGCGGGCGTCACGCCATCTGAGGCGCAGGTGATGAGGTCTCGAGTTAGGCTTGGGGGCCCCTGTCCCCTGCCCGACTTGGCTACCGGGCGTTCAGACTTTGATCACGAATGACCTGATCGACTGACAAATCTATTAGAACGCGGATTCTCGCAGATTCTCGCAGATAAAACCAAAATCAGCGTTCATCAGCGTCAATCTGCGTCCCATATCTTGTTCTCAGGGCCAACTCAGAGTTTTGTCAGCCAACCCGGGATTAGGGGATAACGCCCCACAGAAAAATCCCCTAATCCCCCAATCCCGGCAAAGAATGCCTTGATGTGGTGCACTCCTGAACGCTTACCTCACTCCGGCTCGACGTGCACCAGCACCTGCGCCACGCCGGGCAGCCGGGCCACGATGCGCCGCTCCACCTGATCGGACAGGCGATGCGCTTCGGCGATGGGCAGATCCGCGTCGGCCAGGCAGTGCATCGACACGTGCAGCCCATCGGGGCCAGCCCGCACCCGGACGTCGTGGCAGTCGCGCATGCCACTCACCTCCGACACCGCCTGGCGCACCAGCGCCTCCACCTCGGCCACGGTGACACCCGCCGGCGGCGCGCTGTGCACCCCCATGCCGCGCGGCTCCAGGTGGGTGCTGACCTCGGTCAGAGCGGGGATCTCGCGGCGCAGCGCGACCTCAAAACGGTCGGCCAGCGCGTGGGCCCCGCCCAGGGTGAGCGAACCGTCCACCTCCAGGTGGAGGGACACGTGGAGGCTGCCCCGCACGTCGAGGGCGTGGACGTTGTGCACCTGAGCGCCTAGCTGCGCGGCGACGGCCCCCACCGTCTGCACCAGCGTCTCCGCCTCGTCGGCGACGGGGTCGACGTGCACGACGACGTCGCCCTCCGGCACAATGGCCAGCACCCCCTCCTCCACGCGACTGGCGATGCGATGTGCCTCCTCCAGCGACATGCTGCGATCGACGCCCACCGCCACGTCTACAAAAGCGGCCGCCCCCGACTGGCGGGCGCGCAGCGCCGGCACGCTCAACACGCCTGGCACCGATCGCGCCTCATCGGCGATGCGCTCAGCCAGCCCCGGCGGCGACTCGTCCAGCAGCTCGCCCACGGCGCGCCGGCCCAGTTGCAGGCTCGCCCGCAGCACCAACAGCGCCACCAGCAGCGCAGCGGCGGGGTCCGCCTTGCCCAGCCAGGCCCACTCTGGCCCCAGGCGCTGGCTCAACCACACCAGCCCCAGGCCGAACAACACGACGGAGGAACTCAGCACGTCAGTCCGAAAGTTGAGCGCGTTACCCTCCAGCGACTGGCTCCTGTGCCGTCGGGCCACGCCCATCAAATAGACCGACAGTCCGATGCTGGTCACGATCGACAGCAGCATCACGCCCACGCCCCACACGTCGGCTTCGATCGTCACCGGGCGAAAGAACAGCCGCTGGACCGCCTCGTAAACGATCCAGCCGCAGGTGACCAGCAGCAAAAGCGTCTCGGCCAGGGCGGCCAGGTTCTCCACCTTGCCGTGGCCGTAAGGATGCTCCGCGTCAGGCGGGCGCTCAGCCGCGCGCACAGCAAAGAAGGCCAGGACCGAGGCCGCCAGGTCCAGCACCGAATCGGCGGCCTGCGCCAGCACGCCCAGGCTGCCAGTCACCAGGCCGACGGTCACTTTCAGGCCGATCAAGGACAGCACCGCCAGCACCGAGATCAGCGCCGCGCGGCGCTTCGATGAGTTAGCCGCGTCCATCACCTCTCCCCGGCCTCCTCCATCTCCTGCGCCACGTCGATCAGGCGGGCAAAGCGGACGTTTCCGCCCGCCAGGACATGCTCGATGAGCCGCTCCAACATGGCCATGCGGTGGCCGCGTCCGATCACCTGCGGGTGCATGGTCAGGGTCAGCACCCCGCCCGGCGCGTGCGCGCGCAGGTAGTCGAACTCCCCCGCCCAGATCTCAAAGACCTTGGACGGCGCAGACAGGCCGACGCGATAGGGGTCAAAGTTGGAGGTAAAATGGGGCCAATCGTCCAGGGAAAAGTGCACCGGGAACTCCCACAGGGGGGCCGGTTCGCCGCGCTGCAAGGGCCGATCCTTGCTCACCGCGTCGCCCAGACGAGGGCGGTAGGGATAAAAATCGTCGGCAAACAGACTGGAGTCGTAAACAAAGCCATATTCGACCAGCAGCGACAGCGTGACATCGCTGTAATCCCAGGACGGGGAGCGATAGCCCCACGGACGCTGGCCGGCCGCTTTTTCCAATGCCGCCAACCCCCGCTCCAGGCTGGCCCGCTCCTCGGCCGGCGTCTGGGTGCTGGGGTCCTCGTGGCCGTAACCGTGATGCCCCACCTCGTGCCCGGCCTCCAGGACGGCGGCCACGGCGTCGGGAAACGACTCGGCAGTGTGGCCCGGCGTGAAAAAAGTGGCGCCGATGTCGTACCGCGCCAGCAATTCCAGGACCCGCGGCACGCCCACCCGCGCGCCGAACTCGCCCCGCGAAAGCATGGCCGGCGTCACGCGCGAATAGCCCCCCAGCCACACGCTCAGCGCGTCAAAGTCGAAGGTCAGGCATACTGTGTCAGGTCTCGTTTGATTCATCCTCCGGCTCCCCCTCATCGCCCACCAGCACGCCACCCGCTGGCAGGTCCTTGCCCGGCACCAAGATCACGCCACCGCCGCCAGCGCCGCCCGTTTCCTCCACAGGGGGCGCTTCAACTTCTCCACGGCGGAGCCCCTCCAGGAAACCACGCAACGTGTCCCGTTCGACGGGGGGCAATCCCTGGGCCAGGACCATCTCAACGAGGGCGATCTGCGCCAGGCGCGCCACCTGTCCAGGCACATCGTACGCCATCCACTCGACCGCCGCCTCCCTGGCAAAGGCCTCCGCCGCCTGAGTGCGACGCACGTCTTTGCGGTAGGCCAGCACCCGCTTGCCTGCCCGCCGCGCCGCCAGCAGCTCGGCGCCGACGGGAGCCCTGATGTCACGGCCCAGGATGAGCAGGAACAGGTCGGCGGCAGCGATCTCCTCCCAGGCGACGAACTGCGGCTCCCCGCGGCGCGGCGTCCGCCCGATGGCCCAGCCCAGCGAAGGGACGGGTATGCGGGCCACCCCCCGACCGATGGCCTCCTGCTCCGCTCCCAGGTCCGGGCCCGCGCTGACAAAGAGCCGCAGGCGATGTGCCGCGTCTGTCAAAGCAACTCACCTCACCGGTCAATCCAGCAGCAGAGCCTGCGCCGCCGCCAGGCCAGCGCCAGGCGCAAAGTCGTAACCGACCGCCATCAGCCCTTGCTCGAGGGCGCCGATCGTGGCCAGTACATCGCCAAAGCCCGTCACACCCATGTGCCCGATGCGAAAGTACTCGGTCTTGATGTCCGGGTGCAACCCGCCCGCCAGCATGGCCCCGGCCGCCTTGACGTGCCCCAACAAAGCGCTGTCCACACCGGCTGGGTAGCGAGGTGCGGTCAACGTGTGGGCGGCCACCTCGTCCCGGAGGGGCACCTGGCCCAGGCCCAGCGCCGACACGGCCGCCTTGACCGCCCGGCTCATGCGGTGGTGACGCTCAAAGCGGGCATCCATGCCCTCGGCCAGGATCTGACCCAGGCTCACGTTCAAGGCGGCGATCAGATTCACCGGAGGGGTGCCAAAATAGGCGGGGCGGCGGGCCTCGTAGGCCTCCATGATAGGCAGCCAATTGGTCCAATCGGCGTAATAGTTGGCCACTGGACCGCGGCGCCGGCGAAAGGCGTCCATCGCTTTCGGCCCGGCCACCAGCAGCGCCAGCCCTGGCGGCACGCCGACTGCCTTCTGCGACGCAGTCAGCGCCACGTCCACACCCCACGCCTCCTGGCGCAGTTCCTCCCCGGCCACCGAGCACACGCCGTCCACGATGGTCAGAGCGCCCCGCTGGCGGCTCAGCCGGGTCCACTTCTCCACGTCAGCGATGACGCCGGTGCTGGTGTCGACATGGGTGATGGTCACCACCTTGTAGTCTGCCTGGCTCAACGCCGCCTCCACCGCTTCGGCCGACGGCCGGTCACCGACCGGCGCGCGGACGTGGTCGACGCCTGCCCCGTACCGTTCCAGCATGGCCGCCATGCGGTCGCTGAAATAGCCGGTGTTGATGACCAGCGCCCGGTCCCCCGGCTCGACCAGGTTGGCGACGGCCAGGTCCATGGCCAGCGTGCCGGACCCGGCGACGACGAATGGCTGGCCGTCGGGCGAGAGCCACACCTGGCGCATCCGCTCCAGCGCCTGGCCAAAGGCCTCGATAAAGTCAGGTGCGACATGGCTGGTGGTGGCCTCGCCCATGGCCTCCATCACAGCCGGGTCAAACTCGACGGGGCCAGGGATCATCAGCAATTTTCTGCCTTTCATGGGAGTTTTTTCCTTTCTGTTTTACGCGATAAAGAGGGTGGATCGAGGTGTGCTCGCCGGCGCTCGTGGGCTTCCGACTTTCAGGTCAAGGCTCAGGATGGACTGAACAAGCCATCGCAGTGAGCAACATAGTAATACAGATCGGCCAAATCGTCAAGTCAACCGTCGGCCCAGTCCCGATCAGGGACCAAGCTGTCTGATTCCGGAAACACGGGGTGGTCAGAAAATGCCAGCTATTGGGCCGGGATGAGGGGATTAGGAGAAAGACCAATTTCATTGCCCGACAAGAGAGGTTTGGGTAAAGCTAGAATCCCAGTACCGCAAAACTTGCTATGTGACCAGAAAGCGAGCGTCGGTCGAGTAGATCTGGAGCCCTTCAGCAAGCTCAGGCTAAACTCCGCGGAAGACCGTATCGAGACCACGCAAGCGGCTTCCAGAGCCAGTTTTGTGCCAGAAAACCGCGCCTTGGTCTCGATATGCGCCTACGGCGCTACTCGACCGGCGGCGCTCAGGTGCGCCAGATAGCAAGTTTCGCGCCATTGGCTAAAATCACCGACAGGATTTACAAGATTTATATTAAGAATCCTGATAATCCTGTCAATCCTGTCGAAAATCGACATGAGAGATTCTTCGTGTCGAGTATTGAAAAGACCCATTGAAAAATCCTCTAATCCCCCAATCCCGGCAAAAAATGCCTCGATTTGGCCCATCTGCTGAACTCCTTTGATGGTGCAGATTCCTTTTAAACGAGTCAAGGTCTTGGACGCAGATTAGCGCTGATGAACACTTATTTTTCTTATTTTATCTATAAATTATCTGCGAAATCCGCGTGAATCTGCGTCCCATCCAACCTGTCGGTTTGAGGCGTAGCTTCGCTGGACGCTTACCGATTCTTTTCTCCTCTGTGCTGCTTGACGCGCCGCGCAAAACCCAGTATAATCTCAACAAACCAACAGATCAACATGTTGACGAGGTGACAAGTTGAGCGAACGACCCGGACGACAAACGCCCCGCAAGATCGTCATCAGCAACTCCAAGGGCGGTGTGGGCAAGACAACGACGGCCGTCAACCTGGGGGCCGGCCTGGCCATGCGCGGGGAGCGCGCCCTGCTGGTGGACCTGGATACGCAGGGACACGTCGCTCGCGCGCTGGGCGTCACGCCGGCTTTCTCACTGTACCAAGTGCTCGATCAGGACCTCCCTCCCCGCCAGGCGATCACCCCGGCGCGCCCGAACCTGGACCTGCTGGCCGGCGGGCGGCTGCTGGCTCGCGCCAAAAAGACCATCGCCAGCCTGCCCTACGGCGGCGAACACGTCCTGGCAGAGAGACTGAGCGACCTGCCTGGATATGATTATGTCATCTTGGACACAGCCCCCAGTTGGGACGTGCTCAACGTCAACGCCCTGTTCTACGCCCAAGAGGTATTGCTGCCCATCAGCATGGAAGCCCTGGCCGTCTACGGCATGGCCGACTTTTTGGAGTCGGTCCAGGGGGTCCGGCGCTACAACCCAGCCCTCAACCTCAAGTACGTCCTGCCCACCTTCTTTGACATGCGCGTGCGCAAGAGCAGCGAGATCCTGCAGCAACTGGTGGACCACTTTCAACGCCTGGTGCTGCCGCCTATCCGCTACAACGTAGACCTGTCCGAGTGTCCAGCCCATGGCAAGACAATCTTTGAATATGCGTCCAGGTCACGAGGCAGCAAAGACTATGCCCGGCTGGTAGAAAGGATAGCCCATGACTGGTAAAGGCAAACAACGCACCCCCCCCGACCTGATGAGCGAGTTGCTGGGCAGCCTGCAAGAGGACACCCCCCTCCCTGGCCAGCGCCCGGCAGAAGGGGAAGAGCCAGCCGAACCTGCCGAGCCAAAGGAGCAACTTGTTGACAAAACTACAAGCCGACTTGTTGACTTGTCAGCCCGCCCCCAGGGCATCAAGGCGGAGACGCGAAAGCGCGATGGCGTGAAACTGACCCGCAAAACCCACTACCTGACCCCTGCTCAGGCGCGATTGCTCAAGGATTACGCCTTTCTGACCGACCGGGGCGAGTCGGAGGTGGTGCGTCAGGCGCTGGACGAGTTCTTTGAACGGCATGGACGCCAGGCTTGGGCTACAGGCTGACAAGTGGATATGTTGACAAAGCAACAAGTTGATAAGCAGAAGTAGCTGTTGCCCAGCTAATTTTCACCCTGAAGAACACAATATATTGTGCTCCGAATCAGCAATACCACAACATATTGTAGTGCTGAACGCGCCCTGAAATCGCCCCTGAGAGAAATTCGTCCGTCAGGCGAGGGAAAATCGAGGAAATGGGGGAGGATGACGGAGGTCCGATTCTACCCACCCTGGCCCAAAAGAATGGATGCCTGTTGAAGGACCTGATCCAGCAGGCGGCTGCGGTAGTAAAGCACGCGCAGCCGATCGGAGCGCAACGTGCCCACCGCGTCAGCCGCGTGACGGTAAAGGGTCGCCATCGCGCGGTCAAAGGCCTCCGGCGTGCCGCACGGACGCCTCACCTGGCCGATGGTGATGTGCGGCGGAATGTCGCGGGGGGCCGCCACGCCGGGCAACTGGCTCACCTGCGCCTGGAGCCACCGCAGGCCATCGGTGGCCGCCCCACACACCAACACCGCCCCGTTCGCTGTGATCGACAGCCCCTTAAGCGGCACGGTCAAGGGCGACAACTGGCCAGCCACAGCTTCTAGCCGAGGCAGCCAACCCGACCAGGCCGTCGCCAATACGTCCTCTGGCAAGAGCTCGGTTCGACTCCGCAGCAGACTGTAGACGGTGAGGTGCAAGTGATCGTCGGGATAGAGAACCACCCCGTCGCCCAGAGTCCCCCTGCAGACCTGGCGCAGTCGCTCGATGCGACCCAGAACGTCGTCCGGCAATGGATAATCGGCCACCAGTGTCAGGCCATAGGCAGGGCGGGCGTTGCGGGCCAGCTTGCCTGCCAACACCGCCGGGTCAAAGTCGGCCATGGCCAGCGTTTCTTGCCACACGGTCTCGCACCCGGGCAGAGGGAGGGAAGGAGCAGCCTTTTCCACGGGTTGCGTCCTCATTAGATCCCGGCGTAGACCAGCGACACGCTGGAACAGATGTCCCCCGCGCCGCCCGGGTGGACGCTGTACGGCAGTGAAGGCCACATAACCGGCACAACAGCCACGGCATAGCCCCCCGCTTGGGGGGCCAGCGCGTAACCCGCATCCAGCGTGACCTCCAGTTGCCGCTGATAGGCCCCTCCGAGGTCCGGGTGGCGCCCTGCGGCCAGGTCGCTGGCCAGCGAGATCAGCGCCTCGAAACCGTGCCACAGCAACACCGGCGACAATCGGCGCGCGCGCTCCTGCCAGGCCGGGCCGCTGCGCTGAAGCACGGACAACACCACCACTCCTTTGGCAAACAGGTCGGCGGCAACCTCGTCTCGCATGGCGCCCGGTGAACCATCCCGGCGCAAGATCAGATCGGCGTCGTTGCCGTGGACATAGAGCCGCTCCAGCGACAACCGCTCCGCCAGGGCCAGCGCCCGTCCGTACCGCCGGTACATCTCACTGCCCTCTGTCCCTGGAGGGACCTCGAAATCCGCCATGTCCGTCATCTGGATCAGTTCTGCGTCGTTCAAGCCCAGGCTGCGCACGACGCCACCCAATGCCTCAGCCAGCGGAGCGATCCGTTGCTGCCGGCCGATGCTGCCGCTGACCTCCAGGTGCAGGGTGGCTCCTGCGCCGGCCAGGACGCGCAGTTGGGCCGCCACTTCCGCCGCGATCAACCGCTGCAAGGGATCGGCTGTGTCAGAAACGTCGAACGTGCCCGGTCCGATCCCACTCAGGATGACGTAGCGGTACCGGTCTGCGACCCGGCGCAGCCAACCCTCGCCGGCAAAGGCCAGGTGCAGCCTTTCCCCCTCCACCCACCAGCGGACAAAGCCGGGCAGCCAGGGCCACTCATCACAGGCGCGGGGCAACGTCCACCCCAGGGGCACGCCCTCGGCTGGATGCACCTCTATCTCACGCCAGGGCGGCGGCTCTGGCCCTCGAGGCGCGTGACGAAAGATCACGCGGTCGGTGAGAAAGGCGCGAAAGGGATCCAGCGCAAAGCCAGCGTCGTAGGAAAAGACGGTGCTAAGGCTGGTGGGATGCTCGCAGGTCTCACCCGCAACCCGATAGACGCCGGGCGTCTGGGCGGCCTCAAAGGTCAAGCCAGCCTCAGCATCCCCCAACACCATGCGACGCACGTTCTGCCGATGATCCATCGCTTGCGTCGCCGAATGGTACAGGGTGAACAAGGCCACATCCCTGACCTCCAGCTCGGCCAGCACGTCAGCAGCGACAGCCGCCGCGCCGCCCAGCACGCGCCGCACCCGCCCTGGCGGACGCGATGCCAGAAAGACGTCCAATTGATCGCGCAGCGTCCGGTCGCGGACAATCGGCTTGAGCCCCGGCGGCGACTCAAAGAAATAGATCACGGCCGCGATCAGATCGATCAGGTCAAAGACCTCGGCTGTCAGATCGCCGTTCCGGCTGTTCGTCCCGCTCTCGGCACGTTGGCCGGCCCCTTCCAGGAGCGCCCCTGGCGTGAGGTCCAACTCGCTGGCGGCCCACCGAACCAACGCTTTGAGCTCATCCTGATCCACCAACCGGTCGACCACGGAGGTGAAAGCACAAAGCACGGTCTCCTGCGGCGCTTCTGGCGACAGGCTCTTGCGAAACCGCTCGTGCCAACGATGCACCGCCAGGGTGATTCGGTTGAAGCCAAAGCGTTGGATGAAACGCTGCACCACCTCGCCCCCTTGGCGGTGCAACTGCTGCAGGATCTCGCGCTCCTGCCGGTCGAAGGGTTGCTCACTGAGGCGGCGCAGTGCCCAAAGTTTCTGCAGAGGGGTATCCACGGAAACGTCGAGGGGATTCAAAGGCCGGGCTCCGGTATCGTTGGGGAGGGTGATATCAGGCAGAGACAGAGAGCACCGACGCGGGGACGCGTTCCGTCGGGGCTTGAGGTTGGCGGGCGCTCGCTTCCCGGATCGCAGCTAACGCCTCATTGGCGACCTGTCTTACGTATTCCGAAGGGTCGCCAGCGCTCACATCGAGGAATAGATCCTCCATGGCTCTCATTCCCGGCGCGTCGGAGTCCCTGGAAAATTCCGATGCAGCCAGTTGTCCCAAGGCGCGAACCGCCTCAGCGCGCACGGTTTCATTGACGTCTCCGACGGCGGCCTCGATCGCCGCCACTGCTCGCAGGCCGCCGATCTTGCCCAGGGCATCCACGGCGATGAGTCGCGCTCCGGCGTCGGGCGAGGCCATCAGGCGGACCAGGTCGGTCACGGCCACACCCCCCGCCAGATCGCCCAGGAACATGGCCACCTCGCAGCGTGCCGGCATGGGTAGGGCAGGGAGGGCCTTGAGAGTCGCCATAAAGTGCGCTGCGTCGACCCGCCCTCGGGCCGCGCTGCTGAGGCGACCCCGCACCGCTGAATCCGGCCTCCGTGCCTGGATGCCGATCCAGGCCAGCGCAGAAGCTGTGCGCATCTGTCCGGCGGCGTCCTGGCGAGGCAGCCGCTTCAGCAAACGGACGATTCGCTCGCGATCAAGGGTTACATCAGCTCCCGTTCGACCCATGTTATCGACCCCTTCTTGTCATACGGCACATCTTCACGCAGTTGGAAAACCTAGAAACCGATCAAAGAACCAGACGCGACCCTCATCATCTGCCAAAGTAGGCGGCCTTACCTCACCGACCGCGACGAATCGCCCAGGATGCGGTAGCGGTACTCAAAGCGATCGCCCCGGTCCACCGAATGGAGAACCTCGAAAGGATACTCGTCCTGGTCGGCCGATATTCGGTCGCGGATGACCACCGGGTCGCCAGGCGCGATGTCCAGCAAAGCCGCCTCCTCATCGCTGGCGGCCGCCACGCGGATGATCTCGTGAGCAAAAGAGATGCGCGCGTTGTACCGCTCAGCGTACAGCTTGAACAGTTGGGTCAGGTCTGTGCCCTCATCCAGAACGCCAGGACAGCGTTCGGGCTGCAGATAAACGGTCTGGATGGCAAAGGGCACGTCGTCGCCACGCCGCAGACGACGGATATACACAACCTCATCCGTCTCGGCCAGGCCAAAGCCTTCGACGACCCGGCCCTCGACCTGGCCAGCCGACGTCAGACCCGCCTCCAAGACCTCGGTAGACGGCTTGATGCCGCCGTCCCGAAGCTGGCTGGTGAAAGAAGCCAGCCATTCGAGGTCCTTGCGAAGCCGCGGCACGACGCTGATGACAAAGGTCCCCCGGCCCTGCTCCTTGCGCAGCAGACCGTCGTTCACCAGCTGCTCGATGGCGTTGCGCACGGTCCCTCGGCTGACGCCATAAGTGTCTGCTAGCTCTGGCTCTGACGGAATTCGCTCGCCGACTTTCCAACGGTCAGACTGGATGTCGCGCCGCAACTCGCGCCAGATGCGACGATATTTTATGCCTCCGCGCCCCTCTTCGGTCATGGCAACTCGCGCGCTCCCAACTTGTCTATACAACCTGTGCTATTATACCATGGGACAGGGGATCTGTCAAGGAACAACTGCTGAAAAAAGATTGACACGGAGAGCAAACTGTGGTATAATCGTCTAAACATCTATACAAGACAGCTAGACGTGAGCTGAGAACGGTTATGAGAAAAGACTCTTTTTTCGTCCTGCTTCTGATCATGCTGCTGGCTTGCGCCCTGGGCGCGATCCTGGCCAGGCAGGGTAGGAGGTCGGCCGAACACCAACTGGAGATGGAAGCCCTCCACCTCAAGACGGCGACCACAATGCAGGCCATCAAGGTCGGTTTGTGGGGAGGGCTGGCCGTTGTCGCCCTCTTGAGCGCGGCAGGTCTCGCAGCAGGGTTGGTGTGGGCCGTCTGGCAGCGATCGCGGCTCATTCACCCTCATGCCACCGGGCTCTTTCCCGTGGTGCAAGGCCGCGCCGGCGGACAGACCTACTACCACGATCCCAACCGCCAACTGGCTGGGACAGTGGTCTATGGTTCCGGCCCGGAGGGGACGACGGTGCACCTTCCAACACCCCCCGACGACCGGGGCGAACAACTCCAGGTAACCACCCAGGCCCAGGCAACGCAACTGGTCGCCGCTGCCGGACAGGGCCGCGGCCTCACGGCCCACAGCCGGCAGCTCGCCGAGCGGGTCGTGTTGACTTCCCCCTCCCGCTCAGCACCGCGTTTGCCGGAGGTCGTCGTCCTCGACGACGCCATCCCCGAAGAACGTCACCTGTTGACGGCGCTCCGGCGCGATTGGGACGATGGTTAAGGAGGACGCCATGCGCCACGAACTCAACCCGGCAGAGCAAAGGCACCTGGAGGGCATCTTTCGCGGCGTGCGCCACACGCTGCTCAACCGGGGGCTGTATCGCCAGCGGAAAGACGGCGGCATCCAGGAGGTGGCCTGGAAGCGCACCATCCTGCTGAACGACCTGGGCATCGTCGCCTTTGAGGTGGACGTGCAGCGACTGCCGGTCAAGATCGAGCAACTGCTAAACCCCGAAGTAGCGCACCAGATGCAAGCCAGCCTGAGCGGGCGACGGGTCAAAGTGACCAACTCGCGGGGGCTGCTCTTTGCCGTCAAACTGGAGCCGGACCTGCCGAAACCCAAGGTGCGCCTACCTCGTCGCGTGCCGCTCGACCTGGATGCGCCGCCTCTTCAAAAGGGCCCAGGGCAGGCTCAGGGAGCGTACCTTATCCCGATAGGGCAGGGCACCGACGGCCCGGTGTGGCACAGCCTGATCGAGACCGGCCACATCCTGGTGGGCGGTGAGAGCGGCAGCGGCAAAAGCACCTGGCTCAACGCAGCGTTGGCCGCCCTGCTGGCGACTCACCCGCCACAGGAGCTGCAGGTGGCGCTCCTGGACCCCAAAGAGGTCGAGTTCCAGGCCTACCGCGGCGTGCCACACCTGTTTGCGCCGCTGGCCACGGAGGTGGACGACGCCTCGTGTCTCACTGCCCGACTGACGGCAGAGTTGGATCGCCGCCGGGGGCTGTTCAGCCGCGCCGGGGCCAAGAGCCTCCTTCGCTACAACCAACGCACCGGCGAACGCCTGCCGCTCATCCTCCTCATCGTGGACGAGGTGACCGACATTGCCCTAGCGACCGGGCTAAAAAGCCCTTTCTACACCGATCTGATCCGCCTGACCAGCAAAGGCCGCGCCTTTGGGCTGGGGATCCTTCTGGCCACCCAGAACCCCAAGGCCGAAGTGCTCAACACGCTCATCCGGGGCAACATGAGCACGCGCATCTCCTTTCGTGTGGCCACCGCTGAGCACTCACGGGTCATCCTGGGCGAAAGCGGGGCGCAGACCCTGCCGCGCACGATCCGGGGCCGCCTCATGGCCCGGCTGGATAGCAAGTTGGACGTCCTGCAGGGATTTTACATAACCGATAAAGAGATAGCGCAATTGACGGCAGGGTTGCGCGGCAGCCAGCCGTCACCTCTCACGGAATTGGAAGAAGAGATGGTGCGCTACGCGATGTCGCACCTGGCTGGCAAGTTCCACATTCACAAACTGGCAGCAGCTTTCAAGGGACAGATCGGCATGAAGCGCATCTGGAAGCTGGCCAAGAGCTGGGAGCTGCGCGGCTGGCTCATCCCCGGCCCAAGCCGGGCCGACGGCCGGCGAGTGAGCGACGAACTGTTGAGCCTGCTGCCGGGCCCATCGTCGCGCCAGCCGGAAGAAGGGTAGGGTATAGCTATCGGCAGTCGAAAGATGGCAAGAGGGGAAAGAAGGGGAAGAAGGGACAACTCGAGCCAGACGACGGCGACGACCGCTGTGATCTCTCCAGCGACCGTGGACCTGGCCGCCATCCGCGTCCAGGGGGACGCCATGGCGCCGGCCTATCGCGACGGGGACGTGGTCATCTATTGCCGGCCCAAGGACAGCCTGACCGTGCGACCAGGCGACGACGTGCTGGTGCTGCTGCCCGATCCAGCCGGCAGCCTGCAGCTGGTCCTCCGGCGGCTGGCCCGCTGGGACAGCAAGGCCCTGGAACTGCGCGCCCTCAACGCTGACCATCCACCTATCCGCGAACACTCTCGCAACGCCGTCCTGTGCGGCAAAGTCATCGGCCGGCTGGACCGAACGGCCTTGGAATAGAAAGGGCGATCGTGGGACTGGAGGTATATTATCCGACCGACATCCGCAACGCGCTGCTGGCCGCAGAACAGGCCGTCGGCGCCACTGCCGACGCGTCGGGGGACAAAGACGATCCTTTCACCGCCGGATTTCTGACCGGCTATCGGGCGGCCCTCACCACGCTGGCCCTGGCCTTTGGCCTGATCGCCTGCCCTGAACCTCCCTCACCGGAATGGAAAACAACCTTCTTGGCTGCCTCATCGTTCAATTCGCAGCGCTGACTTGTGAAAAACGATGATTCCCATCACGACAGTGACTGAAACGCGAGCCAGATAACGCCCACCAACACTGCTATCAAGACCACTGCCCAAAAAACGCGGCTACATCCTCCAGCTACGCTGTCCTGGAGGACCTGTCCAGGCGTTTTATCTGTCTTCGTGGTCACGACCTGTGGACGTCCAAGAGCTTCCATCCTCTTTCGATGGAATCGAAGCTGCTGCGACACAAAACCCAAGATTCCTGCCATAACAATGCCCGCCACAAACCCCGCCCAGTAACCAAAAACGGCAGAAGTTCCCTTCGCGGTTTCACTCTCTTCAATGGCACTCATGATTTCAATCTCTTTCAGCCCAGCGATCCTCGCCTCGACATTGAAGGGCCGTGCACCGCCGTCTGTGGGCATACCGCTCACTATGAAGCTGAGAAAGACTCGATCCTTTTCATTCAACAAAACTGGGGACAAGATAACGCTACTCTGCTCCATCTGTACAGTCATGCCGATATTGGGAGGACTGGATTCCAAGACCACTGCTTCAACTATCTCGGCCTGTGACGGAAAAATAAACCTTACAGGATGTGCATAGTCTTCCTCTCGAATTGCCTGATTGCCACTGTTCTCTACCTTGACCTGAAATAGAGAGAGCCGCAACAGGTTGATCTCTGTAGAGCACCTTTATTTCATCAGTCATGCTCTGCTCCACTTCCACCAACGACGTACTGGCCAGGATCACTACTTGTAGAGCCTTAATCTCTCGCTGGAGGGAAAGAGCATGGTACGAGCTCAGAACCGTCAGAACACCAATGATTACACCCATGATAGCACCCACAAACTGCCAAACCTGGTCACGGAGAACCTGGAGAATGCGATTCAGAGTGGGATTTTTCTGTAAGGGATGATTTGCCATCCTTTCCTCCTCTCTAGTAATACAAGAAGCAATTCCGTCCCATTCAAGACTGATGCTTTTCTATCATAGGGCTGGAAACAGTTTTAGTATCAGCCAAACAAGGAAGGATAAACCCAATACCAAAACTACTAACCAGAAGAAGTATCGACATCCTGCAGCTATGCTGTTCTTGAGCACCTGTAGGGGGGTCAACTTTGTCTCCATGACCACTCTCTGCGGGCGCCTATAAGCCCCTTTCTGATCCCTGGCCAGTATGATTTGCTGGGCCACAAAACCCAAGAACGCTGCCACAACAAAGCCCAGCCCAAACACTAACAAGAACTTCCCGACGCTCATTGGATCCCCCTTATTTCATTCCGAAGCGTCAGAAAACGCCTCACGCACTCACGCACATGCGTCGACGGAACTTGCCAGAAAGGGAAAGGAATGGTATAATAGAACATATGTTCTATTCGCTATTCCTGGGAGGCAGATATGATCGATGATCTCTTACATTTGATAGCCAGCTTTGACCTGATTAGCCCCGTACTGGCCGTGATACAGAACATTGCAAACGGGCCATCGCATACATTCTTGATACCCGAAGACTGTGGCTGGAGTGGGCGCAGGATCGAACATTTGCTCAGAAGCCACGGTGTCAAAACCTGGGGTCTCATGATCATTAACCGCATGCTAAGGATCACTGTTCGTCAGCCGCAAGCCCGATGGGCTCAGTATCTCCTCGAGCGGGAAGGTATTCCGATCGAATACGGCATGATTGATGAGCGCACTGACCGAGCGCCCCATTCGGCACGAGAAAAGGAGCGAACAAGCCCACTTGAAATCCTGGGCCGCTGGCTCAACGAGCTAGCAGGCTTTCTCGGCCTATGAGACATGGCCGCTCTTTACCGGGCGCGCCTCACAACCCGCAAGTTCGCCGTCTGTGCCCGGATGCGGGCCAGCGCCTCGCGTTTGGCCCGCTCCCGATAGTCCGCCCCCCGAAAGTTGACCACCAGCGACGCCCCCCACAACCGCGACAGCGTCCGCTCTCCCAGGCGGTCGGCCAGCGCCTCCAGGCTGAGATTGGTCGTCACGACCGTCAAACGCTGACCCAGGTAGCGCCGATTGACCAGCGTGTAGAGGCGATCGCGCGCCCAGGGGGTGGGGTTCTCCGCGCCCAGATCGTCCAACGCCAGCAGGGGCAAGCCCGCCAACTCGCCCAGCAGGTCGGCCTCACTGGCCCGGCCCGTCCCACCGCGGCGATGGGCCGCAGCGCGTTCGCGGTCGTAGGTTGCCTTGATGGCCCCCAGGAGCTCGGCCATCGTCAGGAAGCGCGCCTCGATGCCCAGCCCGCAGGCCAGCTTGACCAGTCCGACCGCCACGTGGGTCTTGCCGGCTCCCACGTTGCCGGTCAGCATCAGGCCCATCCCCTCGGCCAGCCAGGCTTCCAGGTGCGTGGCGAAATCGCGCACCGCCGTGGCGACCTCCGGCGGCTCCAGACGCGTCCAATCCAGGTCGGCCAGCGTCAAGCCGTCGAAACGGCCAGCGGGCAGGTTGGCTCGCTGCCAAAGCTCTGCCGGTCGCTGACGACAGTCACAAGTCAGCAGTTGCTCGCTCTCTTGCAGGTCGTCGTCATCGTAGGACAGCACCTCCTGGCGATAGGTCCCCTGGCCGCCACACCGAGAGCACCTAGCCAACGTCAGGCTGCCAGCGAGCAGTTCGTCCTCTGTCAGACTCCAAAGAGGTTTCACCATCGAGTGCTACCTTCCTTTCATGTCCATAGAAACGAAGCCAAGCCCTGTACTGCGCCTCACGACGCTCGTCGTCAAAGGTGACGTTGGCCGCCATGCGCTGTTCCAGCGCCCGACGCTGGGCAAAACTGGACAGGTCATCGTCGCTCAGGCCGGCGACGAGCAGCAGATCAGGGTTCACCGGCACGTCAGGTGGTGTCTGGATCAAGCGCTGAACGACATAGCCGGTTTTGCGGTCCAGGCCGGGCTCGTTGTCCGCGTACAACATCCAGGCGCGCGCCAGTTGTGGCGTTACCTGGGGATTGGCCAGGATCCTGGACAGTGCAGGCTCTTCGATGTTGTACTCAATTAGAATTTGATAAAGGCTGGGTGTGGGTTCAGCAGCAGGAGGTTGGTATTGCTGTTGCTGAGCCCCATTCTCTTCTGTAGTACTTACATAGGTATTTAAGTACTGCTTTTCAGTTTTGTCACTTGATTCGGGGGGTATCGTACCAGTTTTGTCACTTGATTCATCCCCTCTAAATCCAGTTTTGGCATCTGATTTCTCTCTAATTCCAATTTTGTCACTTGATTCACCCTCAAAAGGCCCGCCTGCACTGCCCTGCGGGGGTGAAATCGCTTCGCTTTTGTCCCATGCACCGGTTTCCGGCGATCCAACTGGCGCTGTGACGTGCGATCTAATTCCAATTTTGTCACTTGAACTTGAACCCGGGTCACTTGACCGTGAGTCTCTAATTTCAATTTTGTCACTTGATTCAGCTTCGCCCAATCTTCTAATTCCAGTTTTGTCACGCCATCCGCGGCGTCGGCGGGTGATCTCGTCGGCCGTCATGTGGCTCATCATGTCCAAGATGTCTAACATGTTCATTTGACCGGTGGCTGGGTCCAGGCCATAGCGGGCGGCGTCGGACAGAAGGACCTGGGCAAAGACTTTTTCGTCGGGTGGGGTGAGGGGGTCCATTGTCAGCTGCACTTGGAAGCGGGTCCTGCTGGGGATCTTGCGGCCATCGGTGGCACGTCGCTCGTAGACGCGCCCCTGTATGGTCACAAACTTGCCCACCAACGGGTCTTGCAGACCCCGTATGACCGTGCGGGTCGAGGTGCCAAGCAAGTCAGCCAGCTCTTGTGTTGACATAACACATGTGTCGCGCACCTGCCCTTTTTCTTTGTTCCAGTAGCACCGGCTTCGGAGGGCCATGATCAACCACGCGTTGGTCGCGCCCAATTGGGGGACCCATTCGGTGCGAAAGTAGTGGGTGGTCAGGGCGATGCGAGTTGGCTGAGTGATGTGGGCCTGGGCATCGGCAAAGGCTTGCCGCAGCGCGGCCTCGTCGGCCAGGCTTGATGGAACGTCAGTGATGCCTGCCTCAGACAAGGTGCGGAGGACAATGTGGCGCAGGTTGAGCGGTTCGCGGGTGGCCCAGGCTGGCAGGCTGTCGGACGGCAGGGTGGATGGCGAGGGAAGGTCGCTCACCAGGCGCATCAGATCGTCGGCGCTGTGGATGGCTTCCACATGACCATTGCGCAGGCGCTTGGCCAACAGCCAGGCGATCTGACCCTGATGCTCCGGTGTGAGCGGATCGCTCATGTGTAAGTTGTAGCGGTTCTTGCCCCGCACCACTTTGCCAGCGCGGCGTTGGCGAGTGGCTCGTTTGGCAAAGAACCAGCGCATCAGCGGCTTGTCTACGATAGCCTGCATGGTGGTGGTCGAGCGGACGCCAGCGATGGCGCACAGGTCTTTGAGAGAGGCCAGACAGTGGTCGGATTTTTTGAGATAGCACCTTTGCTGCAAGTCTACCACGGCCCATGCCGCCTTGGGGCCCAGCAGCTGGAGCCAGTGATCGATAAAATATCGCGAAACGCGAAAGATAAAGCCGTCTTTGACGCGCGCTTCGCGGAGATCGGTCCAGGTTTGGTGGATCTGGAGCAGGTCCAGCTTATCCACGGATGATGGCTCCTCGGCTGGTAGTTGGGTCCGAATTGACAGGATGTTGATTTTGTGCTATCATATTGGTGTCGAGGGCAGGAGCACGAGACACAACTCCCCCCTCCCCAATCAAGGGGCGTCCCTCGATGCACCGGTTGGGAAGTAGCGTTCTCACCGGCAGCAAATCTAGTTTTCACCCAGAAAGAGACTCGGTAGCGCGAGTCTTTTTTCTTTTGGCGCCTTGTCGGTCACATGGGGCGCATCACAGGGTTGGGCCGTCGTTGAACCCGGCCCTTTCTTTCAAGGTCGGCAGCAACTCCTGGCGCAGGGTTTCCATCAGCCGTGCTTTGGTTTGCGCAAAGTTGATCATGGCCAGGGGGTTGATCTCGATGTCAAAATAGCTGCGAGCCAGCCAGAAGGTGAGAATGGGATCGGTGATGGAGTAGCGCCGCTTGCGGACGTGCAGCAGGTCGCCTTCTACCAGGCGCACCAGGATCTGCCGCGAGTAGTCGGTCGAGCGTCCAATGGCCCGGCCGACGACAGAGGCTTTGGCTGGCTGGTTGTGCGCCAGGTAGTGCATGATCTGGCGGCTGACGGTGCTCTGTGTGGCCTGGCGCAGCGTTGTCTCGAACACCTCGCGACAGTGCATGGCGATGGTGCCACCGGGCGTGGCCACCTCCTCGGCGATGGCCAGAATGAACGCTTCTTCGTCTACGGGGCGTCCCTCTCGCTGGGCGATGGAAGCCGTGGCCCAGGCCAGCACCGCCAGGTAGAACGGGTAGCCGTGGGTAAAGTCATACAGCAGGCGCAGGACCGGCTCTGGCAGCGGCCGACCAGCCTGCAGGATGGCCAGTCTGCGGGCGGCGTCCGGGTCGAATTTGCCTATGGTAAAGGTCTTGTACTGGCCGAAAAGGGGTGAGTCCTGGCTGTTGACCAGGTCGTTCAGCCGGGAGATGCTGGAGCCAGCCAGACAGTACCACACCCCCGTTTGCATCTGCGTGATGGAGCGAAAGATCTTGAGCGAATCTATGCCGTAGGCGTCCATCTGGATGATGTCCTGGAACTCGTCAATAAAGATGGCCAGAGGGCGATCCAGTGCGTCGCTCAGGATCTGGGGAAACGAGAATGCGTGGGAGAGCACCTGGGTGTAATTGACCTCGCGGCGATCCAGCGCGTCGGCCATTTCCAGCAGGTAGCGGGTGACCTGCCGGTCTTCCAGCAGGAGGGCCTGGCGCTGAACGTAGTTCAAGTCGAAAAAGTGTGGCTGGGTCGGCTCGGACACCAGCCCCTGGCGGTGAAGCACCCAGAAGAGGATAGAGCCCACAAAGGTGACGGCGAATTGCTCGGGCACAGCGATGCTGGTCTGGACGTTGAAATAACCGCTGACCCATTCGAGCGGGAGGCGCTCCATTGTCTTGATCATCAACGAAGTCTTGCCCGTGCGCCGCAAGCCAATGAGGCAGCAATATTGGCGGTCCCCGGCGTGCTGGCGAAGCGCGTTGAGTATTTCCTCGCGGTTGACAAAGTTTTTGCCTGTGACCGGGCCGCTGATGTACATGTGGGGCACCTCCTGTTGCCATAAAACAGACCGGCTAAGCTATAGACCTTTCTCGGTCTGTTTTTGCGGCGGGCATTATACCATAGCTGTCCAGCTGTGTCAAGACGAGATAATGGGCCGTCCGCGCCTGTAGAGGCGGGTTTCCGGTCTTGAGGAACCGCAAGATATAGGTGCAGGTATGTCCTAGATCAACTATCTGTAGGAGCGGTGGGCGACCTGTCGTTGGAGGGCTGGCAGAAGGTCGGCGCGGCTGGCGCTGGACTTTTCCCGTGGGACTCTCCAAGGTGCAACCCAGGGAGATGGGTCGCAGCGGCAAACGTTGCCTGCTCCTTTTTGGTCTATCGCGAGACCGTCCTGGCCATCCACGCCAGCGAGCGGAATACGACGACGCTTATAAGGCAGTCATTGTCGGCAGTCTGATGCCGGTGTAGGGGCTTTATGACGCCACTGACAGGACCATGAAAGGGGGGGGCTGTCCAGGCTTTTTCTGTTGTGCTCAGCAAATCTGTGATTGATTGACAGTCTGGCCCTTGTGTTCTAGTACTTGTTCAAAAACAATTTCGTACTTTTGTTACGGTTTCGCACTGTGCTGTACGCCCAGTACAGTGCGCCTCGTTTCCGTTCCAAAGTGCAAAGCACTTGTCCTGTGCGGCCTAGTACAGGGTTATTGGTGAACAAGTGCTAGAATTATCAAGGGTCAACAGATGGACCTCAAAGGGAGGAGATGGATGTCAACTCTTGGCGTGTGGCGAAACTCGCCTGTGCTCCGTTTGGGGCTGACCTTGACCTGCAGCTTGGCTTTTATGCTCGCGCTGCTGCTGGCGATGGGCGCCGCCCGCTCGCCTGACGTGGCCTTGGCGCAAGGTCTCACCATCCGCTACGTGGACTGTGCCACCGGCAGCGACGGCGGCAACGACTGCGCCGACAGCAGCGCCCCCTGCGCCACCATCCAGCACGCTGTGGATGTGGCCGACTCTGGCGATGAGATCCGCGTCGCAACTGGCACCTGCACTGATGTGCAGTCCCGCGCTGGGATCAGCCAGGTGGTCTACGTCAGCAAGACGGTGACCCTGCGAGGCGGTTACACGACGACCAACTGGATGGCGTCCTATCCCCTCACCCAACCCACCACGCTGGACGCCGGGGATCAGGGGCGTGTGCTTTACATCAGCGGCGACATCAGCGCGACCGTCGAGGGCTTGTGCATCACTGGCGGCAACGCAACCGGCCTGGGCGGGGACCGGGCCGGGAGAGATGCCGGCGGTGGGGTGTATGTCATCACTGCCACAGTCAATATTGGCAGCAATTCGGTGTTCAGCAACAGTGCCCCTGGCAACAGCTACGGTGGTGGACTGTTCCTGTTCAATAGCGACGCTGCGCTCAGCGGAAATAATGTGACCTCGAACACGGCTAAATTCGGCGGCGGGCTGTACTTTGACAACTACCTTGACAGCAGTGCAGTTGTGACGCTCACAGGCAACACGGTGAGCCGCAATACGGCAAACACTCATGCCGGTGGGTTGTCTTTCCTTGATAGCCTCAGCGTGACGCTCATGGCTAATACGATCCGTGACAACGAGGCCAAAGGTGGAGGCCTAAACTACGCTGGTGGGGCGCGCTTTCAAGATTGTGACCATGCGACGTTGATTGGCAATATCGTCAGTGGGAATCGCGCTCTGAATCGTTGTGGTGGGTTGTGTTTCGAGGGCAGTGATAGTGTCATGCTTGAGGGCAACATCTTGATGGGCAACCTAGCCGGTGCTCAAGATGCTGGTGGCGGGCTTTACCTGGACCGGAGTAACGCTACATTGAGCAACAACGTCATCGCCGACAACCAAGCTGGGGTAGGGGGTGGTTTTTTTGTTGGGCGTTCATCCGCTCGACTGTTGCATACGACGATTGCCCGCAACAGCAGTGGTGACGGTAGCGGGGTTTATGTCACAAACGATGGTTCGGGATACAGCACCGTGGCCATGACCAACACCATCCTGGTGAGCCACACGGTGGGTATCACCGTCACGGTCGGCAACACGGCCACCCTCGAGGGCGTGCTGTGGTATAGCAACACCATCAACGATGGCGGGGAGGGCACCATCACCGTCACCAATGCGTACACCGGCGATCCGGCCTTCGGGGTCGATGGCTATCACCTGAGGTTCTTGTCAGAGGCCGTAGATAAGGGGGGGGATGTGGAAGTGGAGGATGACATAGATGGCCACCCACGCCCGCAGGGTCGGAGCTATGACCTCGGTGCGGATGAGGTCAACTGTCTCTATCTGCCAGTGCTCTTGAAGAACAGTGGCTGATAACCGGCGTTCTGCCCAGGAGGTGGCACGGCGGTGGGCATGGTGCTATGCCAATTGGTTCTCATCTTCGTCTTCGCCACCCTTGCGCCGCCAGTGTTGGTCGAGAAATCTCTCGATCTGATCAAAAAATTCGTCGTCGGCGATGAGGTCCGGTCTTGCCTCGGCGGCGGAAGGGGCCGGGGAGGGAGGCGCCCCCTCGGAGCGCTCGATGGCCTTTTTGACGTGGTCGGGCAGGAGATCGTAGAGTTTGTCCATCTGCGGGGTCAGGTCCTCGGCCCAGAGGTTCAGTTTGGCCAGGTTGATCTCGACGTCCAACATTCTGGTCAGGACGGTCAGAACAGCGCGAGAAGCCTTGGGGTTGATCGTCTGTGTGGCATAGAGCGGGATCTCGCCCAGGAGGCAGAGCCCTCGGAGGCCACGTTCCTTGGCGACGGCCAGCAGCAACCCGTTCAGCCCGCCAATGGTGCCGTGGTCCATGATCTGCACGCCACAGGTCTCCATCTCGGTCACCAGCTTGCGATGCGTGGCGGTGCCCCACACACCGGGTTCCTGGCTGTGATGGATGAGGGTGGGAAAGGCGGCAGTGGTGTAGATCTGCTCCACGCCGAGCCCTTTGACAGTTTCGAGGATCAGGAGGGCCAAGTCGTATCCGCGGGAGGGCTGATCGGAGCCGACGAAAAAGACCAGGTCGTGGGCGGCTCCTGTTTGGCAGAAGTAGAATTTGCCCTCTGGAAATTCCGGCGACTGGAGGAGGCGATCCTTGATGACCACCTGGGAGGGGGAGAAGAAGTGGTGAGGATCGATCTCGCCGAGGTCTTGTGCGCCCAGTTCTTGCCGCAGGTAATTGACAGTCAGTATGGCCACGGCTCCCATGCCAGACCAGGCGGCGACCAAACGGGGGCGCTGGAGCTTTGGCGTGGCGCATAATTTGACGACATCTTTGCCTTTGTCCATCATCTTTCACCTGTCGGGTGCCCTTCCAGCTAGATTTCTTGGCGTTTGGTACGACGATGTGCCAAATCGCCCTACCGTAGAGGGTGTTTGACAAATCATCCTGTACCAGGTATCCCTCGCGTATTCGCAAAGGGTGAACTCTGTTCTGTCCTACATTATATCACAGAAGGTCAGAGCCGTACACTGTGCAGATTGCAGATTGCGGGTTGCAGATTGATTGTGCATTGTGAATTGCGATACGCGATACGCTTCGTTACCGCCGGGGCAAGAGCTGCGCAGCCAGGGCCATGCTGTGTTGCTTGTAACGGAGGGCGCCAGCTGGGTCGTTCCGGCGCCAGACGCGGATGGGCATGTACTTCTGCACTTCGTAGAGCAGGTAAAACTGGCGGCGAATCACTGCCGAGGGCGATTCGTCACGGAGCGTGCCATAGCCCTCCCAGAAAGCGGGCTGGCTGATGCCGCAGTAGTCGAGCACGGCGAACTCGATCTCGACGTCGCCCCACAGCGCCCGGTCCAGGTCCACCAGTCCGGTGACGTTCCCAGTTTCGTCGATCAGGATGTTCTGACCCCACACGTCCATGTGCAGTAGGCGAGGGGCAACGGGCCGGTCAAAGTGCTCGATGTGCGCCGCGAGCAGGTCGTGCATGGCCTGGGCTTCGTCAAGGGTGTAACTGCCACAAGCGACGACGTCGTCCAGCAGCTTGTGCCACATCAGGCGAAAGGCAGCGGCCCAGGTGGCCTGTGGCTCCATGGGGCGGTGCGCCCCCAGGTAACCGTGGGCCTCGTTCCCCAGGCACGCCGTCGCGGTCAGGGCGTGGAGTTGGCGCAGATGCTGGCCCACCTGCCGCAGCACCCGGCGGAGTTGAGAGCGGGTGAGGTGAGGGACATCGCTGAGTGGTGTGCCGGGCAGGGCCGTCATGAGCAGATAATCCCGCTTGACCCGCGTCCGGCCAAAGTCGTGTCCCACAATCTCGGCCACCGGGATCGCCGTCTTGGCACGGACGAGGGCGTGCAGCGCAGGCTCCTGGCGCATCATCCGCCGCTCGTAGAACAGAAAGCCGGCGTCGTCGGGCGGGGCGATGCGCAGCACAAAGCGCTCCCTGCCACCGTCTACCCAGTACGAGGTATTGTGTTTGCCGGTGCGAATTGGCGTGAAACGAAGGGCGGTGGGATCGGCATCCACGTGGGCAAGCACCAGACCAACGAGCGTTTCCGTGTCAAAAGATTCGGTCAAAGTCAGGCTCCTTGGTTTTAGTGACACTTTTTCAAGCTGGCAAGGATGGACGCGGAAAAGACGGGTCAAGGGTGGGACAACGTGCCATCGGTACTAGACCACCCTGTTTTCGAGCACGCCGATGCCCTCGATCTCTACCTCGACGCGGTCGCCGCGCTGGAGCGGGCCGACGCCAGCCGGCGTGCCGGTCAGGATGACGTCACCCGGCTGCAAGGTCATCACCTGCGCCACAAAGTGGATCAACTGAGGGACGGGAAAGATCATGTGGCGGGTGCGCGATCGCTGCCGCGCCTCACCGTTGGCCCGCCCCTCGATGGACAGATCGTTGGGGTCCAGGTGGGTGACGATCCAGGGGCCGAGGGGGCAAAACGTGTCAAAGCTCTTGCTCCGCGTCCACTGCTCGTCCTGGCGTTGCAGGTCGCGAGCGGTGATGTCGTTGCCACAGGTGTAACCGAGCACACAGTTCAGCGCCTCGTCGGCTGAGATGTTCCTGACCTGGCGGCCGATGACAACTGCCAGCTCGGCCTCATAGTCCACCCGCTGTGAAATGGGCGGGTAGGCGACTTTTTCACCTGGCCCGATGACGGCCGACGGCGGCTTGAGAAAGATGAGCGGTTCGGTGGGTATCTCTCTGTGTGCTTCGGCGGCGTGGTCGGCATAGTTGAGACCGACAGCGACGATCTTGGTCGGCGCGCACGGTGCCAGCAGCCGTACTTCTGGGAGGGTGCCGATCCGCTCTCTCTGCTCAAGCGTGCCGAATGGGTCTCCCTCGACGGTGTATACGACGTCTCCCTCGACCAGGCCATATCTGGTCTCGCCTTGCCAGGCAAATCTAACGATTTTCACGGTGCCTCCTTTTGCTTTGTACTTGTCCATTAATAACCCTGTACTAGGCCGCACCTGTCCTGTACCCTTGTCCTGCCCTGGTCGTGTCCGACCAGGACACGGTCCGGACAAGGACAGGGCCAGACAGGTACAGGGCTCAGGACAAGTGCTTCGC
>Ga0180438_10002644_pt1 | contig 28604 bp, 24 predicted proteins | sample SS_ome_12_FD_132455 | JGI IMG/M metagenome (GOLD analysis project Ga0180438, IMG submission 132455) | Hypersaline lake sediment archaeal communities from the Salton Sea, California, USA - SS_3_D_2 metaG | ecosystem: Environmental > Aquatic > Non-marine Saline and Alkaline > Hypersaline >...
AACGGGGTTTCCTGGGAGAAGGCACAGCAAGCATCTCCGGACGCAGCCGTGCCTGCTCAAAACGCTCTGACAGCAGAACGGCCAGGTCGTTGGCGGTCAACTCGCTAAACTCATCCAGGCCGGAGACCTCCATCCCCGGGGCCATCCAGCCGTAGCGCTGCCAGTAGATGCCGACGAAAACGTGGCTCTGAGACAGATAGGCGCGATAGAGCTTGCGCGGGGGATGCGGCCGGACGCTCAGCTTGAAGAGCACCGGTATGAGATGCAAGCTGGCGATAGCCCGGCGCGCAGCCTCGCGCTCTTCAGCTAGCTCCCGAAGGGTCGAGCTAACAAACACTCTTAGACGTTGATCGGGCGTGCGAATGACTGGCTGAGATAGCCTCTCGCTTTCTGCGGCTTCCGGTACTGACATAGGATCCTCTTGGCAACTCGCAGTGACACTTTCTTCATTCTGGTTACTTCTCACTCTGTCTACGATCCGCCCGGAATGCGCAAAACCTGGCCAACCCGGACGTAGTTCAAGTTGGTTATGCCGTTGCACTCTGCGACCCGCCACATACTCACCCCGTAGTACAATGAGATACGATAGAGATTCTCGCCGGCAACGACCGTGTGAGAAGTCGCGCATCCACATCCGGGAGGCGACGGGACAGGAGAGGGCGAGAACTGCGCCACACACGTTGGGCCGGCGGGCGTGGACGCGTAGGCGTTGGGAACCGCCAACACCTGGCCGGGGTAGATCAGGTTGGGACTGACGATGCCATTGTGGGCGGCGAGACTCCATGGACTGACGCCATAGGCCCGTGCAATGCAGTAGAGCGTCTCACCCGTTTTCACGACGTGCCAACCCATTGTCGTCCACTCGGCCGGCTTGGCGTAGGCCAGCGGACTGACAGACAAGAACAAGACACCCACGACAATCAGGATAGAAAGCTTCTTGAACATGCTACACCTCCGTATCATTGAGGCAATCTCTTCCAGACTGCCCATCTCACTCTAACTGAATAGACCCCATCTAACGCTCGATGAAGGCCAGCCATAACTATCACCATTAAAACACAAAAAGCAGCCCCAAACCGATGGACTCGGTTGGGACTGCTGCTGGGATCCGGCAAAAAGGTTGGAATTGGGTTGGGAAGAGCCAACCTTTCGGACGTAGCGCCTCTCCAGCCGGTATCTTCCACCGCCATCTTCTTGTGCCGTCGTATCCACGTAGGAGACGATATCGGTTGTCACATCGTCTGGATGCGCAAAACTCTTGAGGCGTCTGCCGCGCAACTCCTCGGCGCTGTATCCCAGCAACTCCTGCAACGCACGGTTGCTTTCCTCTATCCGGCTCTTCCCGTCCACAAGCGCGATGCCGATACCCGCACCTTCAAAGATCGCCCGAAAGCGCGCCTCGCTGGCCCGCAGTGCCCGCGTGCGCCTGCGCACCTGCCTCTCCAACGCATCGGCGTGCTGCTCCAGGTGCTCGTACAGGCGGGCCTGCTGGATGCCGATCGAGAGCTGGGTGGCCAACTCGCGGGTGATCTCCATCTGATCGGCGGTCAGCGGCTTCGGCCTGCGCATCCCCAGGTTGAGCGACCCCATCAATCCCCGCCGTCTGCGGCAGGACATCTATGACGGCATCGAACACATCTTCTCCCTACCTGGCGCTGTCCCGGGGAGCGTTGAGAATGTCTACCTCTCGTTGGCCAAGAACCGCCAGAAAGGAACTGATGATGAGCTGAGCTTTGAGTTCAATCGGACACCGATCCGCGAGTAACCTGCCCAGGCCAGGCTGTGGGCAGTGTGGGCAGATGAAACATCCCACCTGCCCACACTGCCCACAGCCCCTATGACGACGGCGACGGCTGCACCCTCAAACCTGAAGAAAGGAGGCGGACACCCTGGTGACATTATCATTTGACTTGACAGGCGCGCAGGCGGGGAGCGCATCCCCACCATCTCCTGCCCCCATTAGCTGAAAAAGGCACCCTTACGGGTGCCTTTTGCTTTAGAAGGACGGATATCTCTTTCTCTTCGATGAGCAGATACCTCACGCCGGTTGTCGAGACGCCAATCCTACTTACGCCCTACCCCACGCTACCCCAGCAGATCGTCCAGGCCCAGCTCTCGCAGGCACTCATCGGTCGGTTCCCCGGTCTCCGGGTCCCACCCCATGAGCTCGTAGTAGCGATGCTTGCACCAGTTGAGCTCTTCTTCGGTGATCTCGCTGCCTGCTATCGGCCCCTCGGTGAAGGGTTGCATCACTCGCTTGGGCAGCGTGTCGTCCTCAGCGGTGAACCCCTCACGCAGGTTGAACAATCGTGCCAAGGTATGAGCACGCGCTCCGACATCCAGAATGTCCTGAACGCTATATGCCTCGCCCGTCACGCCCGAGAGCGCATCCGCCAGATGATGATAGTCGTAGCAGTAGAAGAAGCAGTTCAGGGCACAGTCCTGGAAGTGCATGAAGTTGACCTCGTGGTACAAGATCTGCATCTTCTTCTCGCTCAGCTCGTCCGGCGGCAGCGGCTCGATCTTCTCGTCCATCACCGCGTTGACCCGATTGAGCATCCACCCCTCGCCGGCGAAATCCGTATCGTGGATATTGATCATGTGATCGGCGCCAAGAGGTGAGATGGCGTAGCCGATGCCCATGCCGTGCTTCAGCCGCGGCTCGTGCATGGGCAGTTCCTGGCCCTTGATGGTCATGGTGAAGGGCTCGGTCTCTGGTCCAAAGCGCTTGCTCATGCGCGCTGTGCCTTCGGCCATGATGTCGCCAAACCCCTCCCGATTCGCGATCATCTCGATGCTAGGTGCCAGCACTTCGGCCTTGCCCCAGCCGTATTCCAGGCCGCCGGTGTCCTCGCTGGTCAGAATGCCCTTCTCGAAGCATTCCATCACGAAAGCGACGGTCATCCCGGTGGAGATCGAATCCAGCCCGTAGGCGTTGGCCATCTCGTTCGCCTTCAACACCGCCAGGTTGTCCTCCACCCCACAGGAGGGTCCAAAGGCTCCCATAGCCTCGTATTCGGCGCCTCCGTAGACGGGATCGAGCCGGCGATAGGGATCGTCGGACTCATTCTCAAAGACCTGCTTGCACCGCACCGGGCACGCCTGGCAGGTGTCGCGCTCCTTGAGATACATCTCGTAGTTGCGCTCCCCGCTCAGGAGCTGCCGATTCTCGAACATCGCTTTCCCGAAGTTGTGGGTCGGGAGCCCGCCCAGCGCTCCCCACCCCATCAGGCTGTCCTGCGTGCCGCGCCCAATGCCTTCCGCTGCCCACGCCATCCGCTGCTTGTAGTTCTGTCCCAGCCACTTGGCCACCTGGGTCACGCGGTCCCGGTCGACGATGGGCAGGTCCATCGTCCCCCGTACCGCCACAGCCTTGAGGTTCTTGGATCCCATTACGGCACCCATGCCGTTGCGCCCGGCAGCCCGGTTGACGTCGTGGATCACGTTGGCGTACAGCACCAGGTTCTCGCCGGCGGGACCGATCTGCGCGACGCGCACGCGGTCATCTCCCAGCTCATCGCGGATCGCCGCCTGTACCGGGGCCGTCTTCCTTCCCCACAGGTGTTCGGCAGAGCGGATCTCCACCTCCCCGTCCTTGATCCACAGGTAGACGGGCAACTCGGCACGCCCGTGGACCACCAGCGCGTCGAATCCGGCGCGCTTGAACTCGTGGCCCCAGAAACCGCCTACGTCCGAGTTCCCCAGCGCACCGGTGAGCGGCGCTTTGCCCCCGATCCCGTGCCGCCCTGAGCCGGGCAGGTTACTGCCCTGCATGATGCCAGGGGCGACGATGAACAGGTTATCCGGGCTGAGTGGATCCGTTCCCGGCGGCAAGTCTCGGAGCAGTAAATAGGAGACCACCGCGCGACCACCGACCAACAAGCGGTAGAAGTCATCGCTGGGCTGCTCGACGCGCATGTCGCCGGACGTCAAATCGACGTGCAGGATTTTGCCGTACGTGCCACCGATCATATCTTCCCCCCTATGTGTAGTGTATGTAATGTGCCCGTCCACTCCGGCATGACTATATTATATATCATTTCATATTTTCTGTCAAGGGTTTCGAAGAAAAAATGGGAAATTCAGCAGAAGTACTTGACAAGAAATATAATTTGATATATAATATGGCTGTACGCGCCCTCGTCACACGGAGCGAGCAATATGGAGTGCGAGGCACACCGAGGCACACAATGACCACAACGTTCGCATCACACATCGGCAGGTCTTTCCCCCACGGAGGTGCCAACGTGGCGAACTCAGTACTTGACGACGAATCTGAGGCCCCAGCATACACCGATGTCGAGCGTGCCATTCGTTTCCTTCGCGAGGCAATCCTGAGAGGGGACTACGTACCGGGTCAGAGGTTGCACCAGAAGGAATTGACCGAGCGGCTCGATATGAGCCCCACCCCAATCAGAGAAGCCCTTCGTCTCCTGGAAGCTCAAGGTTTCTTGGAGCGCGTTCCCTACAAGGGTGTCTATGTCAAGGCCACATCTCCGGATGAGAGTGAGGAGATCAGCCTGATCCGTGCGTCGCTGGAAGGGCTAGCGACGAGGATGGCGGTACCGAAACTCACAGATGAGGATATCGCTGCACTGGAGGCCCTGTTGGAGCAGATGAAGCGAGCCTGGCACCAAATGAACCTCCGACGACTGCGTCGATCCAACTATCAATTTCACGCGTTGATATACAAGAAATCCGGGTCCCAGCGCCTTTGTGACATGATTGTAGGTCTGTGGCCGCTGTTCGCCACCGATTTGCTCTGGATGATACCCGGCCGCGCCGAGCGGTCGATCCAGCAACACCGTGCAGTTATGGACGCAATCCGGGAGGGCAACGCCGAAGCTGCTGCGGATCTGATGTCAGACCACATCCTGACAGCCGGTGAGTCAATCACCAGATTCTTGAGGAGCCAGCAGAGTGAGTGACGAGTATCCAAAACGAAAGGAGCAATCCCGAGTGACCCCACAGGGAACCATCAGCGAACAGATAGCGAAGCTGAGCGTGGACTTGCGGTATGAGGACCTGCCGCAGGAAGCGCGGACAAAAGCGGCGAACTTGATCCTCGACCTTCTGGGGTCGATGATTGGCTCGAAACAGATCGAGTCAAGCCGTATCGCGGCTGAGCTGGCCCTGGAGCTGGACGGCCCGGAGGAGAGCACGGTCATTGGGTACAATCGAAAAGTAGCAGCGCCGCATGCGGCTTTCGCCAATGCGATCCAGGGCTACGCTTTCGATTTCACCGATGACCACAACCAGTCGAACTCACACTCCAGTGCGGCGACAGTCCCCGTCAGCCTGGCCCTGGGCGAAAAGCTGGGCGCCAGCGGGAAAGAGGTCGTCGAGGCTGTTGCCCTGGGAAACGAGATGGTTTGTCGGCTGGGCTCAGCTTTCCTGGGCAAGACCTACTACCAAGGCTTTCACCCCACCAGCACCTGTGGTACGTTCGGTGCCACGATCGCAGCGGCCAAGTTGCTGAAACTGGATTTTCAACAGACGGTCCACAGTCTGGGTATCGCCGGAAGCCAGGTTGGAGGACTGATGGCCTGGAACACGTCCGGGTCGTACACCAAGCGTCTGCAGGCCGGGCACCCTGCCATGGTAGGCATCATCTCTGCCCTGATGGCCCAGAAAGGATTCAACGGTCCCCCGGCGATCTTCGAAGGGGAAGACGGTTTCCTGCAAGCCTACTCCTACAATCGGGAGTACGACACGAGTTGGATTACCGAGGGGTTGGGAGAGACGTGGGCCTTCGTCCAGACGAGTATCAAGGTCTATCCCTGCTGTCGCTACTCGGCTGGGCATCTGGACGCGTGCCTGGATATCGCAAATCAGTATCGGCCCGACCCAGACAAGATCGACCGCATCCTCATCCGCTCGTCCGACTACACCATCAGGTTACTGGCGCGACCGCGCAAGATGGACCCGCGGAACGTAGTCGACACCCAATTCAGCATGCCGTGGCAAGCCGCAATTGCGCTGATCGACCGCAAGATTGATGTGGACACATTTGTGGAGGAGAACATCCACCGGCCGGACGTGCGCCGGCTTATGGAAAAGGTGACGTGGGAGGTAGACGACGAGTTCGAGCGACGATACCCCGAGCACTACTCGTGCTCAGTGACGGTGACGATGGAAGATGGCACGGAGTACACCTCCGTGGTCGACGATCCGAAGGGGGATTGGCGCAATCCGGTCACGCAGCAGGAACTTGAAGACAAGTTCACCAAACTAGCGGTCCGTGAGATCCAGGACGACGAAAAGGTCGCGCGTGTCGTCGACTTCGTGACGGGTATCCACGAGGTGGAAGACGTTGGCAAGCTATTTGCCCTGTTCAGCTAGCAAGTACACACACGGGGGAGAGATTTCCACAAATGCTAGGCTCTGATGGGAGTATCCTGCGATGGGTATGACGATGACGGAGAAAATCCTGGCCCGAGCGTCGGGGCGGGCACAGGTGAGGCCGGGCGAGATTGTCCAGGTGCCAACCGACCTCGTCTTTGGTCAGGATACGACGATGCCATTGGCCGTCATTGCGTTCAAGCACATGGGTGCCGCGCGCGTGTTCGATCCCGACAGGGTAGCCATCGTCTGCGATCATTTCGTGCCGAACGCCACCGTGCTGGCCGCTGAACAGACGAAGTCCTTGCGGGAGTTTGCCGGCGAACAGGACATTGCGCACTACTTCGAGGCGGGCCGGGGCGAGAACTTCGGAGTAGAGCACGCCCTCCTTCCTGAAGAAGGGTTGATATACCCAGGTATGGTCGTCGTAGGTGCCGACTCCCATACGACCTCGTATGGTGCGCTGGGGGCCTTCGCCTCTGGATTCGGCAGCACGGATGTCGCAGCGGCCATGGCGTTGGGCGAGGTGTGGCTCCGCGTTCCAGAGACCATGCGCTTTGTCTATGAAGGTGAATTGGGGCCCTGGGTAGGCGCAAAGGACCTGGTATTGCACACGATCGGACAGATCGGCGTGACGGGCGCGCTCTACCGCACGATGGAGTTGGTCGGCCCTGTGATCGAGTCGCTGACAGTTGATCAACGGCTGACCATGTGCAACATGGGCGTTGAAGCGGGCGCCAAGAACGCTATCGTTCCCGTGGATCGAGAGACAGAGCGATACCTGAAGGCCGTGGGGGTTCGAGACGTGTCCGCCTGCAACTCGGATCCCGACGCCCGGTACCATTCCGTGACTGAGATCGACGTGAGCGGGATGGGACCGCAGGTGGCGTGCCCCTCCTCTCCGGACAATGTGAAGCCGCTGAGCGAAGTGATAGGAACCAAGCTGGATGCGGCCTTCATCGGCTCTTGCACAAACGGACGGATCGATGATCTACGCAGGGCTGCACGCGTTCTTGAAGGTCAGCGCGTTTCTCGTGATCTGCGCATCGTCGTCATCCCTGCCACACAGAACGTTTACCTGCAAGCGCTCCGTGAAGGGCTATTGGAGATCTTCGCGGAGGCGGGTGCCGCCGTCAGTACCCCCACCTGCGGACCGTGTTTCGGCGGTCATATGGGGCTCCTGGCAGCCGGTGAGCGCGTCATAGCGACGACGAATCGGAACTTCGTGGGGAGGATGGGGCACCCGGAAAGCGAGGTGTTCCTCTCATCTCCGGTGGTGGCGGCAGCCTCTGCCGTAATGGGCCAGATCGCGCACCCCGATGAAGTCGTGAGGTGATGAAATGGTCATACAAGGACGTGTCTGGAAACTGGGTGACAATGTGGATACGGATCAGTTGGTACCGGGGCGGTACCTCAGCTTGACAGATCCCCAGGAGTTGGCTTCCCACTGCCTCGAAGACATGATTCCCCGGTTTCACGACCTTGTCCGGCCGGGTGACATCGTCGTCGCCGGAGAGAACTTCGGCTGTGGAAGCTCACGCGAGCACGCGCCCGCTGCCCTGAAGGCGCTGGGCATATCCTGCCTCCTGGCAAGTTCCTACGCCCGGATCTTCTTTCGGAACTGCATCAACCTGGGCCTGCCTGCACTCACCTCACCAGAGGCCACCGCAGGTATCCAGGACGGAGATCAGGTTCGTATTGATGTGGAAACCGGGGAGATCGAGAATCTGACACGACCGTTCCAATGCTCGGCTCCGCCTTTGTCCCCGTTTCTGGTCGAGATCGTCAACGCCGGTGGATTGACGGCTTACGTGCGAGATTGGCTGGAGGCCAGGACGCCCGTATCTGGAGAAGAGAGGGAAGTACACCCATGAAACCTTACGAGGAGCAGAAGCGAATCCGCTGCGTCGTCATGCGAGGGGGGACAAGCCGAGCCCTCTTTGTGATGCGCGGAGAGCTCCCGGCACAGCCCGAACTGCGCGACCGGGTCATTCTCCGGATGTACGGTAGTCCTGACGTTCGCCAGATTGACGGCATGGGGGGGGCCGATCCGCTGACAAGCAAACTGGCCATTATCGCCCCCCCCACCCATAACGACGCTGACGTGGACTACACGTTCGCCCAGACCAGCATCGAGGAACCGTTCGTCGATTACTCGGGCAACTGTGGAAATATCTCCTCCGCCGTAGGCCCCTTTGCCATCGACGAGGGCCTGGTTGATCCAGTAGAACCCACCACCACCGTGCGCATTCACCAGACCAACACCGACTGTATTCTGGTTGCTGAGGTTCCCGTGGTCAACGGGAAGGCGGCGGTTGAGGGAAACTATCACATCGACGGAGTTCCCGGTACAGGAGCGAGAATCGAGCTGGATTTCTCCGATACCGCTGGGGCCGTGACCGGGAATATCCTGCCGACCGGCAATCCCCTGGACCGAATGGACGTGGAAGGAGTAGGCCTGGTTGACGTGTCCGTCGTGGATGCGGGAAACCCCTGTGTCTTCGTCCGGGCGAAGGACCTGGGCACAACAGGGACAGAAACGCCGGACCAGATCGACTCTGACAAGGAGTTGAACGATCGCATCGAACGCATACGCGGCGCAGTCGCCGCGGAGATCGGCTTGGTTCAGGACTGGCGGGACGCAGCCCAGAAGAGTCCCTATATTCCCTTCTTCGTCTTGATCAGCCCTCCGGCTGATTACGTCGACTTCACAACGGGACGGATGGTCGATGCGCAGGAAGTTGACTTCGTTGCCCGCCTCCTGTTCATGCTCAGGACACACAAAGCGTATGCCGTGACAGGGACAGTGTGCACGGGTGCTGCGGCCAAAATCCCCGGCACGATCGTCTATGAGGCCGCACGCCCCGAGTCGCATGGACGGGCCCTGACGCGGATTGGGCATCCAGCCGGTGTGATCGACGTTGAAGCAATCGTGCAATCAGATGATGGCATGGACCTGGTACGTGCTTCTGTGGGCCGCACGGCGCGTCGCATCATGGAAGGCTACGTGTTTGTTCCTTGGAGCACACTTGGCTAAGGAGTTGTTCAAAAACAACTTCCCAGCAGCCCTTCTTTTCAAGTCTTCGGTCGTCTCAATCAAAAGTGATTTGACTACAATCGGTAGTTCTACTTCCTCAACGAATTGTTTGGCCTGTACGTGTACCCTGATCTGGAAAACTTCATTTCTTAAAAGTCCCTGACAGCGTTCTTCACGGTCGGAGCTTGACCTACAGCATCAGTCTGGAGGTGATGTGGAACGTGGCTAGATTGTTGGAGCACCAGGCGAAGGCGATTCTTCGCCGCTTCGGGATTCCTACGCCTGATGGGTACATCGTCCGATCTGTCCATGAGGCCAAGGACGCTGCCGCACAGGTTGGCTACCCCGCTATGGTCAAAGCCCAGATTCGCTCGGGGAAGCGGGGGAAAAGCGGCGGGGTCCGCGCCGTCAACGATGAGGCTGAGTTGGTATCCGTTGTGTCGGACATGATGGGCGACGAAATCTGCAGGCTACCCGTCGATACCTTGTTGGTCGAACAGCGATTGGAAATACAGAGGGAGATCTATCTAGGTGTTACGGCAGATCCAAGCGCGCGGTCTCCCGTGATGATCTTCTGTGGACGTGGAGGCGTGGGCATCGAGGAAACCGCGCTGGCGGATCCCGAAGCGATCCACCGGTTGACCGTTGATATTCTGCGGGGCGCCTATCCGTACGATGCCCTGAATCTGGTACACGCCGCGGATGGCCTGACCTCCAGCCAGAAGCTTGGGATCGCTCGAATCCTGTGCCGGTTGTACGACGTCTATCGCACCCACGACTGCAAGCTGGTGGAGATCAATCCGCTAGCGCTCACCCCAAAAGGCCTGATAGCGCTGGATGCCCGCGTAGATATTGACGGGGATGCGCTCGAGCGTCAAACCGATTTGAACCTCGACGTGGCAGAAGAGGCTGGAAGTCGTTGCCCAACGCTTCTGGAGGAGATTGCGGCCACAATTGATGCGCGAGACCACCGCGGCACCGTTCACTTCGTGCAAATCGACCCGGACCTCTCCTATGCCCGTGAGCATGACCTGATTCCCTTTGGCTTCGATTGCGTCGGGGCCGGCGCAAGTCTGACGACGATGGATGAATTGGTGCCATTGGGTTTCTACCCGGTGAACTTCTGCGACAGCTCCGGCAATCCAGTGGGATCCAAGCTGTACCGCGTCACGAAACTGATTTTCTCCCAGCCTGGCATTCAGGGCTATGTCTTCGTTTCCTGCGTATCAAGTCAGCAGTTGGATAATACAGCTCGGGGAATCATCAAGGCGCTGAAAGAGCTGTATCCTGAGACGAAGGGACAGCCCAACATTCCAACCGTGTTATGTTTCCGTGGCGCCTGGGACGAGGATGCCCTCAGTCTCCTGGCGGAGCACGGTATCAGCGAGGGGCGCTGGGTGCGGGTGATGGGCCGGGATGCCACCGAGCGGGACGCTGCTGCGGCCTTCTATTCACTGCACCAGGAATGGAGATCCGAGAAAGGGAGCACCGGATGACAGGCCAGATGATGACGTTCGAAGTGTGCTCGGGTGGGAGAATCACCATTGATCTCGGTCACTGTGCAGCGTGCGAGAGCAAGCCTTGCGTAGCGGTCTGCGCCGTCCAGGGCGGCCCACTTGTACTTGATGAGATACGCGGTGTGCCGACCCTGCGTTGGTCGTTGGACGAGGTCAAGCGGGGCGGCTGTGTCGAATGCCTGGGTTGTCAATTGGAATGCGAACTGCACGGGCGCCAGGCTGTGACCACCACGTTGCCATTGGAGAGATTTGGCGAGTATATGGATACCCTGACGGAACCGGCTGTCTACGGGCGGGAGTGGTGACCATGTCCATCCTCGTTGACGAAAACACGGAAGTCGTCGTACAAGGAGCCACAGGGCGCGAAGCCAGACTGCGAATCAAGCTCATGCAGAGCTATGGCACTCGGGTGGTAGCCGGAGTGACGCCTGGCAAAGGCGGTCAAATCGCCGAGGGCGTGCCGATCTACAACACGGTTCTTGAGGCCCTGGAAAACCATCCTGGCATCAACACGTCGGCGGTCTTCGTGCCGGCGCAGGCTGCCAAACTGGCGGCCTTCGAGGCGCTGGATGCCGGTATCGGTGTGATCACGCTTCACCCCGAACGGGTACCGCAGCAGGACATGCTGGAAGTGATCGCCTATGCCAGGCGCTATGGAGCTCACGTGATCGGCCCCAACACGATCGGCCTGATCAGCCCTGGGAAAGCCTTGGTGGGCATGATTGGTGGAAACCCGGTCTCCGCCACAGAGTTCTTCCATCAGGGGCCGGTCGGCGTGCTGTCCCGGAGCGGCGGGCACACGACAACGTTGGCCTTCTACATCAATCAGGCCGGCTTGGGCCAGAGCACTGCCATAGGCATGGGCGGAGATGCGTTTGTAGGAACGACCTTGTCGCAATACCTGGAGCTGTTCGAGCAAGATCCCGAAACGGAGTTGGTTGCCTACTTCGGAGAGATCGGCACCACGATCGAAGAGAGCGCCGCTGACTTTATCGGCAATGGAGGCTTCACGAAGCCGATGGTGGCCTATATCGCCGGACGCTACGCGCGGCCTGACGTGCGTTTCGGCCACGCCGGGGCGATGATCAGCCGAGGAGTGGGGACAGCGCAGGCGAAGCAACATGCACTGCGCGAAGCCGGCGTGCACGTGGTGGAGCATTTCGGCGACGTGGGTACGGTGACTCGGGAAATCCTGACTGGGCTTGAGTAGGAGACCCTCTGCAATGGACGTCAGACCCTTACTGTGGGAGAAGGCGCTGCCCAAAGAGGTGGAGATCATCGAGGTAGGACCGCGGGATGGGTTCCAGATGCTGCCCGATTTCATCGACACCGTGGACAAAGTCCGGATGATCGAACGGCTCATCCAGGCGGGCATTCAACGAATGGAGGTGACTTCATTCGTGCATCCCAAGGCTGTGCCGCAGATGCGCGATGCCAGTGAGGTCATACAGTCGGTGAGACGCAACGGCTGCCAGTGTTTTGCCATGGTGCCCAACCTGATCGGGGCTGAACGGGCCCTTGAGGCAGGAGCGGACATGCTGAATCTGGTCGTGTCCGCCAGCGAATCGCACAACCGGTGCAACGTCCGCCGGAGTATCGACGAGTCGCTGCGCAGTTTTGAGGCCATCTTGGACGTGGCCGAGGGAAGAGGGGTTCGAGTGAGGGCCAGCATCGCCACAGTGTTTGGGTGCCCTTTCGAGGGAGACGTGCCCATTGAAGGCGTGCTGCGCGTGGGCCGCAAGCTGGTGGAGATGGGCTGTGTCGAACTGAACCTGTGCGATACGACCGGCATGGCAAATCCCCGGCAGGTGGCTTGCGTCGCTCGACGGGTGTTGGAGGAATTCGGCGACACCCGGATTGCGATGCACTTCCACAACACGCGCGGGGCGGGCATGGCCAATCTGCTGGCTGCGATGCAGAACGGAGTGGCGTCGTTTGAAACCTCCTTTGGCGGTCTGGGAGGGTGCCCATTCGCGCCAGGTGCCGCGGGCAATGTGTGCACCGAAGACGCAGTCCACATGTTGCACGAGATGGGAGTCGCCACCCACATCGACCTGCCGCGCCTGTTGGATGCGGTTGGGCAAGCCGAGCGACTGTTGGACCTGACATTCCCTGGTCAAGTCATCAAGGCAGGCCGCAGTTGCGACCTGCACCCACTACCCAATGCACAATAGAAAAATAGACATAAACTTCATCGCTTGGAGGCTCGATAGAAAATGCAAGCACGGTCTGTAAACAGATCGACGGAATCGCCACTGGAGGGGCTGACTGTAATCGATGCGGGAACGACGATAGCCGGCCCTATGGCTGCGTCGTTCCTGGGGGATTTCGGCGCTGACGTCATCAAGATTGAACTGCCTAGGCGGGGTGATCCGACACGGCAGTGGGCACCGAAGAAAAACGGCGTGTCGCTGTGGTGGAAAGTCAGTGGCCGAAACAAGAAGTTGATCACGCTCAACTTGAGTAAGCCCAAGGGGCAGGAGATCCTGAAAAAGCTGATCCTGGATGCAGATATCGTCATAGAGAACTTCCGCCCCGGTACGCTGGAGCGATGGAACGTTGGGTATCAAGATCTGGCGGAGGTCAATCCGGGAATCGTCATGGTCCGGATCAGCGGGTTCGGCCAGGACGGTCCGTACAGCCATCGCCCCGGATACGGAACGATAGCGGAAGCGATGAGCGGTATTCCCTCTTTCACCGGCTTCCCGGACAAACCACCTGCCTTGTCGGCATTCCCGTTGGCGGACGCAGTCGCCGGCCTGTTCGGCGCCATGGGGGCGATGTTCGCCATCTATCACCGCGACGTCAAGGGAACCGGCGAGGGCCAGTACGTGGACGTGAGCCTGTACGAGCCATTGTTTCGTCTGGTGGAGTCCTTTGTAATCGCCTTCGACCAACTTGGATTTGTGAAGCAGCGCCGGGGGAACAGAATGGAGGAGAGTTCCCCACGCAACGCCTATGAGACCAGCGATGAGGCGTGGGTTGCCGTCTCAGCAAGCTCTCAGCGGACCTTCGAGCGTCTGGCCCACGCAATTGGACGCCCTGAGCTGCCGAGTGATCCGAGGTTTGCGGACAATCCAAGCCGGGTGGACAACGCGACGGAGCTTGACGCCATAATAGCCGCATGGTTTCGCCGGTTCTGTCTGGACGATTGCATGGAGATTCTCAAGCAGCACGACGTGGTGGCGGGTCCGATCTACGATATCCAGAGAATCTTTCAGGATCCGCACTACGAAGCCAGAGATGACATCATCGAGATTGAAGATGCAGAGCTCGGAACGGTTCGCATGCAGAACGTCATCCCAAAGATGTCCAGGACGCCAGGGGAGGTGAAATTCGCCGGTCTGGCGCTCGGAGAGCACAATCACGAGATCTATGCGGAACGACTAGGCTTGAACACGGAGGAGATCGAACGCCTCGAAGCCGAGGGCGTCATATAATCGGACCCTTTGAGGAGCCACCGTGCTTCCATCTATATCTACCAACAAGGAGAACAAAGAATGATAGACTTTCTGGATGTTTGCGAGCGAGCTGAGACCGGTCCGCTTATGACCGAACGGGATTTCGAACTGAAGGTCTTCATCCCAACGCTCAGAGAAGTGGTAAAAGACCACGGGATCCGCTATGACAGCGACACTCCCGTTCCCTCCGATGATGCCGCCGCAGACGCGGTGCACCAGGCGGCTGTGGATTTTCTGGCGCGGGTTGGTGTCTATTGCCAGGATACCAACCGGATCATCCAGTTTACCGAGGAGGAGATCCAGGATGCCGTAAAGACCGCGCCGGGAGAGTGCCTGACCGGAGAAGGGAAAGACGCCAGCGTCTTTCGTGTCAGGCAGCCGGATGATGGAACGATGGCCAGATGCCACGTCAATTGGGGGACGATTCACTCTTCGCAGGAGATGGCGATCAACATCATGGCGACCAACGTCGCCCATCCTGAGGCCAAGGCGATTAGCATCTCCTCCGTCACCAACACCGTTCGAGGGATGCGGGTCAAGGCCGGGTCGCCGCTGGAGATGATTGCCGGCATCCGAGCGGTGAGAGTTGCGCGCGACGCCTGCAGACGGGCCGGGAGACCGGGATTCCCCATGATGAACCTTGTTCCGGCCGCTGCCGCCGCCGTGACCACAATCGGTGCCAGCGGGCCCCAGTTTGGAGCGCGCCCCACGGACGGATGGATCATCGGGATCATCTCCGAACACAAGATCGACTACGGGGCGATGAACAAAGTGGCCTACCTGCTGAACTGGGGCGCCAATATCGGATGTCAAGGTGCTCCATCTCTGGGCGGGTACTGCGGTGGAGCCCCCGGGACAGCCGTGGTGAATACGGCCTACTTCCTCCTGGGCCTGGTCGCCATGAAGGCCAACTATCATCTGTGCTTCCCGATTCACTTCAGGCACGGCTGCTGTTCTACCCGGGACGTGCTCTGGGTCGTGTCGACAAGTAGCCAGGCGGGGAGTAGAAACATCCCGATCCCGGTGATATGGCTCGGGTACATGGCCGCTGGGGTGAACACAAAGATGTACTTCTATGAAGCTGCCGCCTATCTCCTGGCTGCGACGACCTCTGGAGCCGACGCCGTCAAAATGCCCACCCCGGCGAAGGGTGTCAAGATTGACGCATCGACTCCCATGGAGACGAAATTCGGGATCGAGATGGTCAAGGCTGCTTCCCGGCTCAACCGGCAGCAGGCAAACGAGCTGGTGATCAAGCTCCTTGAAAAATACGAGCCCCAGATTCCGACTGCCCCTGAAGGCGACCGCTACCAGGATTGCTACGACGTGAAGACCGGGAAGCCGGGGGAAGGCTATCTGCGCCTATATGAAGAAGTGAAAGAGGAATTGGGTGCTATCGGAATACCTTTTGAATAGAATGAGTAGAACCAGGATGGCTACTACACATCAGGAGGGCCTAGATCAATGCAGAAGAACCAAATCTTCGAGAATCTGAAAAGCGCTGTCGTTGAAGGAGATGGCGACAAAGCAAAGGCAAACGCAGAGGAAGCTCTTGCAGCCAACATCGACCCCCTGGAAGCGGTGGAAATGGGTCTTTCGCAAGGGATGGAAGTTGTTGGAGAGCGATTCGAATGCGGCGACGCATATCTCCCAGAACTCATGATGGCTGGGGATGCATTCAGATCCGCCATGGAAATACTGAACCCTGAGATCAAGCGGCAGAAAAAAGAGGTCGTAAGTTTGGGCACCGTTCTGATGGCCAGTGTCAAAGGTGATCTGCACAGTATCGGCAAGAACATCTTGGCCACGGTGCTTGAGGCCAATGGATTCCAAGTCGTCAATCTTGGCGTCGACAAGGGAGCCTTGGAGATCATCCAGGAGGCCGAAAAGGCGAATGCGGACGCCATCGGCCTTTCGGCGCTCATGGCTACGACGATGCCTGCCCAGAGAGAGGTCATCGAAGCCCTGGTGGAGCTAAACCTGAGAGACAAGTATCGTGTGGTTGTGGGGGGAGGGCCGGTCACTCAGGAATGGGCCGATGAAATCGGGGCCGATGGCTATGGGCAGGACGCTGTGGAGGCGGTGGCGCTGCTCACGAAGCTGCTGAGATCGTGAACCTGGAACGATAGCAGGCAAAAAGAATGGAAGGAGCAACTATGAAGAGCCATAGTCGCGTCGTCGTTGTCGGCGGTGGTGTGACGGGATGCAGTGTGCTCTACCACCTGACTCAAAAGGGCTGGTCGGATGTTGTACTTTGCGAGCGCGCCGAGCTGGCTTCCGGCGCGGCCTCTCATGCAGCCGGCCACGTCATACTCTACACGCTGAGTGATTGCGTCTCACGCCTCAACCAGTACAGCGTCGAGCTCTATACGCAGCTCGAGCAAAAGACCGGTCAGGATCCTGGGTTTCACATCTGCGGGAACCTGCGACTCGCCACCCATCCCGACCGCCTGGATGAATTCAAACGCTATCTCAGCGTAGCAGAATCGGCCGGCGTCACGGCCCAGTTGCTTACCGCCGATGAAGTCAAGGCACTCTGGCCCCTGGTGGACACAGACGGCCTGCTGGCGGGCATCTACAACCCGGATGACGGGCACATCGGAGGTTCGGATCTTGCCCAGGCCCTGGCAGCGGGGGCGAGACAGGGCGGGGCCGAGATCTATCGCAACACCGAGGTCACGGGATTTGAGCAGAAGCCGAGCGGCGAATGGCTTGTGCATACCGGCCGGGGCGACATCGTCTGTGAACACGTCGTTAGCTGCACCGGCAACTATGCCTGGCAGACCCTCGGCATGGTCGGACTCAAGGCACAGTCGGTGCCCGTCAAGCACGAGTACCTGATGACCGAGCCAATCCCGGAACTGGTCGCGCGCAGGGACGCGGGCCTGCCGGAGCTGGCGGTCATGCGTGACCCTGAGCAGTCCTACTACGTTCGCCAGGAGGGTCTAGGGCTCGCCTTCGGATGCTACGAGGGACGCGGCGAGACGACCTTCGTCGACGGCGTCCCGCCGACCTATGGGCCGGAGGGCTTGCCGCCCGACCTCGACAAGTTGATGCCGTTCATGGAGAAGGCCGTCGAACGCGTGCCAGTTCTCGGCACTGCCGGTATCATGGCCGTGACCCACGCCCCCATGCCCTACACGCCGGACGATATGCCAACCACCGGACCCGCCTTCGGGCTGCGCAACTTCTGGATCGGCGAGGGCAATCCATTTGGCATCACGCTGGCCGGCGGAATCGGCTGGCAGCTCGCCGAGTGGATCGTCGAAGGCGAACCATCGATCGACATGTGGCCCTGCGATTCGCGGCGCTTCGGCGTCTTCGCCACCCGGCGCTACTCGGCGCGAAAGACAGAAGAAGCCTACGAGCACACCTATCGCCTGCCCAAGCCGGAGGAAGAACTCCCGGCGGCGCGCCCGTTGAAAACGACCCCGATTCACGACCTCCTGGCTGAGCGGGGCGCCGTCTTTGGCGCCGTCTACGGCTGGGAGCGTCCCAACTGGTACGCACCCGAGGGCGTCGAGCCCGTGGACATCTGTTCCTTCTACCGTCCCAACTACTTCGAGTACGTCGGCGCCGAGTGCCGTAGCGCCCGGGAGGGCGTGGGGATCGCCGACGTGAGCCACGCCGCTCGCTTCGCGGTAACCGGCGCCGGCGCGGAAGCCATGCTTGATCGGGTGCTCTGCACCCGCCTGCCGGAACCCGGGCGTGTGGCCGCGGGCTACGCGCTTTCCACGTTGGGCACGGTCCGCTCTGAGTTCACGGTGCTGCGCGAGGCGGAGGATCGCTTTCTACTCACGTCCGCACCGGGCGCAGAGCGTTACGATCTAGACCTGCTGCAGAAGGCAATGCCCGGTGATGGCGCGCCATCAGAATGGCCCTCTAGAAGGTATGGCTCGGTTCACGTCGAGAACCTGACCGGGCGCGAGGCGGGGCTGGCCGTTTTCGGGCCGCGCGCCGCTGAGCTCATCGCCCAGGTGGCAGACATCCCCGAGCCAACGCTTGCTGAAGTTGACGGTACACCGGTGATCTTGGGTTTCGCGCCGGCGCGGATCGTGCGGTCCGGCGTTGGAGGCGAGGACGGCTGGCAGGTGCAGGTTCTGGCCGAGTTCCTCCGGCACGTCTTCCTGGCACTCATAGAAGCGGGCGCCGCGTTGGACGTCCGCCTCGTCGGTGCGCGTGCGCTCAACTCACTGCGACTGGAGGCAGATACGCCGGCCTGGGGGGCAGACCTCACCCGTGCCTTCACCGCCTTGGAGTCGGGACTGGAGCCCCTGGTTGACTTCGACAAAGGCGAGTTCCGCGGGCGGGAGGCGCTGCTGCGGCAGCAGGAGGCCGGCCTCCAGAGGCGCCTCGTGCGCCTGGAGGTATCCGGCAATGAATCCTTTGACGCAATGGGCCAGGAGCCGGTGCGGACACGAGACGGGGAAGTGGTCGGCGGAACGACGTCGGGCGGGTTCGGCCATTGCCTCGGCAAGAGCCTCGCTATGGCCTACCTAACCTCCGCAGCGATCGACGCGGGGAGCGACCTGGAAGTGAAACTGATGAACGAATGGTTCCCGGCACGCATCCTCGTGGATGCAGAGTAACCAGAGGAGCCGCTGCGCTTCCATCTATATCGAATAGGAGCCGCTGCGCTTCCATCTATATCGAATAGGAGTCGCTAGATGATCTACACCGTCAAACCGGGCCAGGTTACCTTCGGGCAGGCGATCGGCATCATCATGATGGACACGTTCATGCCGTTTCCGCCCGGCACTCCGGGCAATGCCACCACGTTCTCCTATCCGGTCCTCTACGAAACCGTACGTGGCTGCGACATGGAGCACCTGGTGTACGAAGGCGACCAGGCGTTGCTTGAGCCGATGCTTGAGGCCGGCCGGCGTCTCGTCAAGGCCGGGGTGAGGGCGGTGACCGGGAACTGCGGGTTCATGATCCTCTTCCAGGAAGCGCTGGCCCGAGAGCTGCCGGTGCCGGTGTTTATGTCCAGCCTGCTGCAGCTTCCGTTCGTATCTCGTCTACTCAAGCCTGATCAGCAGGTCGGTATCATCTCTGCCTCCGAGCAGAGCCTCACGCCGGAGCACCTGCGGATCGCCCTGGGCGGTATGCAGGCCAACTACGTGGTCGCCGGGATGGAGGACCAGCCGGCCTTTCACGCTGCGATCCACGCAGAAGTGGGCAAGCTCGACTTCGCGCGCGTTGAGCGCGAGGTGGTCGCCGTCGCCCAATCACTGATCGAGGAAAATCCGAACGTCGGGGCACTGCTGTTCGAATGCACCGACCTGCCGCCCTACGCTGCTGCCGTGCAGGAGGCAACGGGGCTACCCGTCTTCGACTATTCGACCCTGATCGACTATGTGTTTTCAGCAGTCGTTCGGAAGCGGTTCGAGGGGTATATGTAGATGCAGCAGTGCCGGACAATTCACAGGAGGATACGGTGAGGGCTCAAGAGATCCTTTCACAGGAAGACATCGAAAAAATCCATCAGACCAGCATGAAGGTCCTGACTAACGTGGGGGTGGAGTTCCCCTCCGAAGAGGCGTTATCCGTGTTCAAACGCCACGGGGTGAAGACCGAGGGCTCGCGCGTCTACCTCACAGAAGACCAACTCTGGAAGGCTTTGGAGACAGCTCCGGCCCAATTCACCCTCCACGCCCGCAACCCTGAGCGCAGCGTGACCATCGGCAAGGATGGCCCCGTGTTCGCACCGGGGTATGGAGCACCCTTCCTCGTCGATGCAGAGGGCCACAAACGGGTGCCCACGGTGGAGGACTGTCACGCGCTGGCCAAACTAGCCCATGCCTTGCCCAATCAAGATGTCAGCGGACATCTCCTGGTAGAGCCAGGCGACGTGGCTGCTGAGACTGCACACCTGCATATGCTGTACCCGCATATGATCCACTCCGATAAGCCTTTCCTCGGCAGCGTCGACAGCGAGCTTGGCGTGCGCCATACCATGGAGATGATACACATTCTATTCGGTGACGCTCTGGGCGACCGAGCGGTGACGATGGGTGTGATCAGCAGTCTCACGCCGCTGAGCTACAGCCCGCCGATGGTGAACGCAATCATCAAGTACGCTCAAGAGCATCAGGCCCTGCTCATGGCCAACCTGGCTATGGCCGGTTCTACGGCGCCGATCACGCTGGCCGGTCTGCTGGCGACGCAGAACGCCGAGCTGCTGGCCGGCATCGCCCTGATCCAGTTGGTCAGTCCGGGCACGCCGGTCATATACGGGACGACGTCAACCAACATCGACATGCGAAACGGCTCGTTGGCGATCGGGAGCCCGGAGCTGGCACAGGTAACCGCTGCGCACATGCAGTTGGTGCGCTTCTACGGCCTCCCATCGCGTGGCAGCGGCGCTCTGACGGACGCCAACTATCCCAATGCCCAGGCAGGACTTGAGTCCATGATGGGCATGCTGACAGCCGTCAACAGCGGGGCGGATTTCGTGCTACACGCGGCCGGCATCCTGAGTTCGTATCTGGCCTTCTCATACGAGAAATTCGTGCTGGACGACGAGATCTGCGGCCGGGTGCGGCGGTTCCATCGGCCACTGGTCATCGATGATGACACCCTGGCCTATGACGTGATCGCCCGGGTAGGGCCAGGAGGCAACTTCCTGGTGGAGGACCAGACGATAGAACGGTGTCGAACGGAGTTCTGGGAGCCGGACGTCAGCGATCGAACCGGGCTCGACGAGTGGGAACAGGCCGGGCGGCAGGACATCGTGGCGCGGGCCACCAAGCGCTGGCTGCAACTGATCGCGGCGCACGAGGATCCCCCGTTGGACGGGATCACGGCCCGACAACTGCAGGAATTCGTGGAAGAAGAGACACGCTAGGGGAACGTTTCTTGGGATGATTCGCCACCCGGTGCTCTCTACCAGCTCGTAGGTGAGGTGTGGCTGAACCACAACTCCCATATGTAGCTGCCCGTGGAGGCCAGGCACACGTCTTTCGTTCGAGGCTGCCCCTCAAGGAGGAAAGACGGCGCACGTGAGCCTCCACGGGCCTAGCGCTCCCTCAGGCGAACCTGAGGGCCGGCGGCATTATACAAGGAGGTGGCTATAGAGTCAACAGGGCTCCCAGTTTCGGTAGCGCGTTCACGGACAAGGCTGTTCAAATAGCTCAATAGGGAGGATCTAAGATGAAAACGCTTCACAAACTGGTCAAGGTGCTGTTACCCATCATGCTGATCTTCGGGTTGGCTCTTGCGCTCACTGGCTGCGCACAGCCCACACCCGAACCCACCGAGGCTCCTGCCGAGGAAGCAGAGCCCACCGAGGCTCCTGCTGAAGAGGCAGAACCCGCCGAGCCTGCTGAGGAGGACGCAGAGCCGGAACAAGAGGTCTTCAAGCTTGGCATCGTGGGTCCGTTCAGCGGGCCGAGCGCTCGCATCGGCGATGAGTTCAAGGGCTCGGCCAACATGGCGTTTGACGCCATCGACTGGCAGATCGGCCACTACATGATCGAGCCGGTGTGGATCGATTCGCAGTCGGACCCAGCCAAGGCCTCGCAGGCCTACGAGCAAGCCATCGTCCAGGAGGGTATCCAGGCCGGAATCAATAACTGGCACAGCTCAGTGGCCGTGTCCTGCATGGAGGTGACAGCCAAACACAAATTCCCGCACCTGGGTGGCTTCGGAGCGACCAACACGGTCAACGAGACCTTCGAGTCCGACCCCGACAAGTACGGCTACTGGATGTACAAGATGTGGCCCATGCCCGCGAAGCTGACCAGCGGCTACGTATACGCGTTGGAGGATGCGATCGAATCCGGTATCTATGCCCCGGAGTCCAAGACGGTGGCCCTGTTCGCCGAGGACACCGACTGGGGCCGCAGCGTTCTCGACGGCCTCAGGGGGCAGTTCGAGGACGCCGGCTGGGAGATCGTGGCCGAGGAGTTGTTCTCCCTCGACGCCAGCGAGTTCTATCCGCTCCTCACCAAGTTCAAGGAACTGAACCCGGCCGTGGTGGCAGGGACTGGCACAGGCTTGCCCGCCGTGTCCGGCTTCATCAAGCAAGCGGACGAGGTGGGGTTGAAGAGTCTGATCATCCTGGATGGCCTGGGCTGGTTTGGCGAGTGGTACGACGTGACCGGTGACGCGTCGGACTACGTGATCGACCAGATCCCCGGCTGGGCCAAGGCAGAGGGGCAGCAATTCGCCGAGGACTTCGAGGCGGCGAACGGCTTCTCGCCCAGCCCTTCGTCCGGTGGCATCAGCTACGACTACTACAACATGTTCATCGCTATAGCACAGGAAGTCTACGATGAGTACGGCGAGCTGACCAGCGAGACGCTGTACGATTTCGTGCGGGAGAACGTCTGGACCGGCAAGTGGACCTTCACGGATGGCATCGTGATGGAGGAGTACGAGTACACGCCGGAGACAATCCCCGACCCGGTCGTCGGCCCGAGCAAGTACATCTTCCCAGTGCTACAGTACTTCGACGGCGAAGGTAAGGTCATCTACCCACCCGAGTGGGCCGAGCAGGACTTGCAGCCCAAACCATAGCTGCTCGCTCTAGATGGAGTGGCGGCGGTTCTGTGGTCCAGGTGGGTGAAACAGGGGGTGGGGGTTCCCCCCATCCCCTGTACCCGCCCTGATTCATACGAATGAAAGGGAATCGTAGATGGCACAATATGAATGAAAGGGGAATCGTAGATGGCACAAACGGACTCGATTCTTCATACACAGCAAGTCATCAAGAACTTCGGCGGGCTGACGGCGGTCAATTGCGTGTCGATGGACGTGATGGAGGGCCAGATCTACGGCCTGATCGGCCCGAACGGCGCCGGGAAGACCACGTTCCTCAACTGCATCGCGGGAGTCTACGCCCCATCCGCCGGGAAGGTGTTCTTCCTGGGAAAGGAGACGACCGGGTCGTCAGCCGACGTGATGTGCCGAATGGGGATGTCCAGAACCTTCCAGATCTCTCGCCCGTTCCCCAGGCTCACCGTCCTGGAGAACGTCATGGTCGGCGCAGTCTTTGGAGCCGGCGGGAACGGCCACAGGTCACCCGAGGAACGAGCGCACGAAGCCCTTGCGTTCGTGGAGTTCCCGATGGCTGGGGACGTCCCGGCCAGGCAGTTGAACACGGTGCAGCTCAAACGGCTTGACCTGGCTCGGGCGCTGGCCTGCAATCCCCAGCTCCTCCTGCTGGATGAGCTGGCAGCCGGGCTGACCCCCGGCGAGCTTGAGGACATGATGGACATCATCCGCTCCATCCGAGATCGAGGCATAACCATCATCGTTGTCGAGCACATCATGCGCGTCATCCAGGGCATCTGCGACCGGGTCATGGTCGTCGAGTACGGAACGCAAATCGCCGAAGGCACCCCGGACGAGGTCCTGAACAACCCCAAGGTCATCAAGGCCTATCTGGGTGACTAGAAGGAGGCGCTTCGCTTCCCTTCTACACCAATGGAGGCGCTTCGCTTCCCTTCTACACCAAAGGAGGCGCTTCGCTTCCCTTCTACACTAGAGGAGGCACCATTGCTTGAGCTAAAGAATCTCGACGCCAGTTATGGCTTTCTCCAGATCCTGTGGGACGTGTCGCTCACGGTAGAGGACGGTGAGTTCATCGGCTTGATCGGACCGAACGGCGCTGGCAAGACGACGGTGATGAGAACCATCGCCGGACTGTTGACCCCGATGGGCGGTGAGGTGCTGTTCAAGAGCCGGCGGATGAACGCCGTGCCGGCTCACAGGACCACCAAGATGGGCATCAGCTACATCTCGGAGAGCCTGAACCTGTTCGTGGACATGTCCGTGCGAGAGAACCTGCTCATGGGGGCATATATCGTCAGAGATCGGGATCGACAGTTGGAGACGCTGGAGTTCGTCTACCAGCTCTTCCCCCGCCTTAAGGAGCGTGAGCGCCAGTTGGCTGGCACGATGAGTGGTGGCGAGCGCAAGATGCTGGCCATCGCCCGCGGGATGATGTCAAACCCCCAGCTCTTGCTGGTCGACGAACCCTCGCTGGGCCTGGCCCCTCATCTGGTCGCCGACGTGTTCCATTCGCTTCAGACGCTGCAGGAGGCCGGCGTCACCATCCTGCTCGTGGAGCAGCGGGTGAATGCAACCCTGGAGATCACCGACAGAGCGTACGTGCTGGAGCAGGGGAGAATCGTGATGGAGGGACCGAGCAGCGAACTAATGACGAACAAGCACATCAAGAGCGCTTATCTGGGGATCTGAAAGCTGGACCATACAAGGAGAGGGGAACTATGCAATTTGAGACTTCACTCATCCATTCACTTCGGCGGGCAGTCACTACGAGGCTGCCCGCCACGATCGTGCTGTTGGGCACCCTGGTGCTGTCCATTGTGGTTGGCGCAGCGGGTGGGATCGCGCAGGTCGTCAACAGCATCGTCACCGGCGGCATGTGGGCGCTGATGGCTGTCGGTCTGGCCCTGGTCTTCGGCGTGATGAACGTTCCCCAGTTCGCCCACGGCGAGTCGTTCATGGTCGGAGCCTACGTGGCCTATTTTGTGTTCAACCCTATACACAAAACCCTTCAGGACAACCCCGACGCATTTCTAGCGTTCGTTGCCCCCCTCCTGGCGATCATCGCAGCCGGCGTGGCCGGGTTCATCCTGGGCCTGTTCCTTGAGAAAGTCCTATTCTATCCGCTGCGGCTGATGAGCAAGGCTGGGGAGTGGGTGATGAACGCCTTCCTGCTGACCGTGGGCATTTCGTTCATCCTGACCAATGGCACCACGCTGGTCCTGGGCGCCAACTTCCGGGGCGTCCCGCGCTACTGGGACGCGGAGCCCCTGACCATTCTGGGGGCGCCGATCTCGGTGGACCGTATTATGGCCTTCCTGATCGCCACCGGGTCCATCGGCGCTCTGTGGTTCTTCCTGCGTCGCACGCGCACCGGTCGAGCGATCCGCGCGGTCTCGCAAGACGAGATCGGGGCACAGATGATGGGCATAAACCTCAACTTCATCTACCCGCTGACCTTCGGCCTGGCGACCGCCATGGCAGCTCTTGCAGGGGCGAGCTTGTTGTTCCTGTTCCAGGCCTATCCGACGGTGGGGCTGAACCCACTCTACCTGGCCTGGTACGTGGTGATGATGGCCGGGTTGGGAAACGTGGCCGGGGCTATCGTTGGCGGGTTCGTGGTGGGGATCCTGCAGACGGCGACGCAGCAGTTCGCGGGGGTCGTCTGGGCCGACGTGATTCCCACCGTGGTGATGATCGCCGTGTTGCTCGTCGTCCCCTCGGGCATCTTTGGCTCCGAGGTCAAGGGGATCTCTGAGCGGTAGTCGGGAGCAACTGCGCTTCACTGCATATCGATCAGGAGTGGAACTATGACGTCAATCGACATGGAACAAGAGAAAGACACGAATCTGTGGGGAACGATTGTCTCCGGCGTGAACGCCCTCGGCTTCTCCCCATTGGGCGCAGCGCTGGTGATCATCGCGGCTTTCTTGCCGCTGGTCCCACCCTTCAACCAGGAGCACATGGTGCGCTGGCTCATCATGGGGGCGTTCCTCGCCGCGCAGGCAGTTGCCTTCGACTTCACGTCCGGCTACATCAACGTGGTGAACTTTGGCTTTGCCGCGTTCCTGGGTGTCGGCGCGTACACCTCCGCCATTCTGGCCAACGAGATGCCCTTCTTGATCGTCCAGCCGGGGATCTCCCCCTGGATCGGCATATGGGCGGGGGCGCTCCTGGCCGGCCTGCTGGGGCTTGGGCTGGGGTGGCTGACGCTGCGATTACGCGGCATCTTCGCCGCCGTGATGGCCTGGTTCGTGGGGATCGCGCTGATGGGGTTGACGCGCAACCTGACCCCCCTGACCCGCGGCTCGATGGGCCTGCATCCGCCCACGTTCCTGGAAACGACCGACAACCTGCCCTACTACTACATCATTTTGGTGATGATGGTCGTGATCTACGTCGTCCTGCGCCAGGTGACGCGCTCCCGCTTCGGGCTGGCCTTCAAGGCCATCGGACAGAACATCGATGCCGCGCGGGCCTCGGGGATCAACCCAACCTACTATCGCGTGCTGAACTTCGCCCTATCCTGCTTCTTCGCCGGCTGGCTCGGTGGCTTCTACGCGCACTACTACGCGTCGCTGACGCCACGGTCGGTGATGCACACGGCAAAGACGACCGAGGTCCTGGCGATCGCCTACATCGGTGGTCGCGGCAGCATGTGGGGGGGCATGGTCATCGCCTTTCCCTTCGTCTTCTTCATCGAATACCTTCGGTCGAACCTGACCGAGCTGCCCGGTCTCCACATGGTGATCTACGGCGCGCTGATGATCCTGTTGATGATCTTCTACCCCTCCGGCCTGGCAGGGCTGTACAACTCGGTTGCCGGGAAGGTGAAGTCGATGCTTGCAAAGGAGTAGGAGGAGTAAAGGAGACGACCCGTTCCCAGTACACACCTACCGGTTCAGCACGTCGGCAAATGTCTGGGCTACCTGGCGCATGTTCTCCAGCCAGTCTGGGGCCAATGGACTGATCAGCAACACCTCGCCGTCGATCTCTTGGGCGATGGTCTCCGCGTCCTGCGTGCTGAACTCAGGCTGGGCGAAGATAACCTGGATGCCTTCCTGTTTCGCCACTTCGATCAGGTACGCCAACTCCTGCGCGCTCGGTTCCTGCCCCCCCACCTCGACAGGAATCTGCTCCAGGCCAAAGTCACGCGCAAAGTAGCCCCACGCCGGGTGAAAGACCATAAACTTGTTGCTTTCCAGGCCCGACAGCGAAGCCCGGACGTCCGCTTCCAGCGCGTCAATCTCGGCGATGAACGCATCCAGATTGGCCGCGTACTCGTCCTGGTGTGCCGGATCGAGCTGCGCCAGCGTCTCGTACATCGCCCGCGACTGCACCTTGACCAGTTCGGGTGAGAGCCAGACGTGGGGATCGGGCACGCCCGCCGCGTGCTCGTGATCTTCTTCGTCTTCTTCCCCCTCCCTTCTAGAGGGCCATTCTGATGGCACGCCCTCCCCTCTAGAGGGCCATTCTGATGGCACGCCCTCCCCTCTAGAGGGCCATTCTGATGGCACGCCCGCTTCCCCAGCCTGGTGACGCGCCCCCATCGGGACGCGCTCGACGTCGGCGATCGTATCGACCATCATCATATCCACGTTGGCCTCGGCGATCTTCGCCAACCAGGCATCCTCAAACGGCACGCCGATGCTGAAATAGGCCGCCGCCCCGCTGAGCGCCTTGAGCTGCTCTGGCTTGGGTTCATACGTGGCCGGACTGGCCCCCGGCTCGACCATGACACTGACGTCGACGTGTTCGCCGCCGACGCGCTCCACGAAATACTTCTGCGGCACAATACTCACCACCACCACGATCCTGCCGTCCCTTCTAGAGGGCCATTCTGATGGCGCGCCGTCGCCAGCCGGGTCAGGCTTTTGGCCGCAGGCCACAGCAGCGCTGGCCAAAAGGACAAGCAGCAGCGTCAGTACAAGAAAATGATTGAACCCGATCTTCATCCTTTCATCTCCCCAAGCCCATCGCTTCCCAGGCAGATTCTCGCCCCATTGCGATGTAGACTATACTGAATTCTCCACAGCCTGTCAAGGAGTCTTCGAGCACGGAGAAATCAGTCACACCAGCTCGATCCCCTCCCCCTCCAGCACCTCGCCGACCACCCAGCAGGGATGTCCAGCCTCGGCGAACAGATCGAGAAGCTCGTCCAGCTTTGTCGGAGACACGGCAGCGAGCAGGCCGCCCGAAGTCTCAGGGGTGAAGAGCAATTGCTGCATCTCCTCAGCGATCCCACCGTGGAAGGTGACGGCCTGCGCGTAAGCCTTCTCGTTGTTGCAGGTCCCACCCGGAAACAGCCACTGGTCGGCGTATTCCACGGCACCGGCGACGAAGGGAAGCGCGTCGAGGAAGAACCGCATCCGCACGCCGCCCTTCTGCGCCATCTCGTAAGCGTGGCCCAGCAGGGCGAAGCCGGTGATGTCGGTGCAGCCGTTCGCGCCAATCTGGCCGATGAGCCGCGCGGCGTCTCGGTTGAGCCGCTTCATACTCGCCACCGCCTCAGCCACGTGGGCTGGCTCGGCTACACCGCCTTTGAGGGCCGTGGTGACGATGCCGACGCCCAGCGGCTTGGTCAGGATCAGGGCGTCGCCCGGCCGCCCGCCGCCCTTGGTCCACACCCGATCGGGATGGACCAGCCCCATCACCGCCAGGCCGTACGTAGGCTCCTTGGCGTCGATGGTGTGGCCGCCGGCCAGCACCCCACCCGCCTCGGCCACCTTTTCC
>Ga0180438_10002646_pt1 | contig 28588 bp, 18 predicted proteins | sample SS_ome_12_FD_132455 | JGI IMG/M metagenome (GOLD analysis project Ga0180438, IMG submission 132455) | Hypersaline lake sediment archaeal communities from the Salton Sea, California, USA - SS_3_D_2 metaG | ecosystem: Environmental > Aquatic > Non-marine Saline and Alkaline > Hypersaline >...
CAGTGCGATGCCGATGGCACGGGCAATTAAACTGTGCCCTAATGCCATAGTGCTTCCGGTTCGAATGGAAAGATATGCCGAAGTGTCCGGCCAGATACATAAAATCTTCGAACGGTACACTCCGCAGATAGAACCGATTTCTCTTGATGAAGCATTCCTCGATGTTACGGGAAGCATCGGACTATTCGGAAGTTCTGAAAAGATAGGTCTTGAAATCAAAAGGGCAATCAGAAATGAACTGAAACTAACAGCATCGATTGGGGTAGCGCCCAACAAGTTCCTTGCCAAGTTAGGCTCTGATCTGAAAAAGCCCGACGGTTTTGTGGTTATCACAGAAGAAAACAAGCAGGAAATTCTTGACCCATTGCCGGTTAGAAAAATATGGGGAGTGGGAAAAGCAACAGGGAAAGCACTCCAGTCCAGAAATATAGGAACAATAGCTCAGTTAAGAAATACTCCAATAGATGTCCTTCAAAATATACTCGGAAATCAGGCTGAACAGTTGCTTCAGTTGGCACAAGGAATAGATGACAGGGAAGTTCAATCGATAAGGCAGGCAAAGAGTATTTCCAGCGAGGAAACCTTTGCTGTTGATATAGAAGATAAAGAGGTTCTTCTTATAGTTCTACATAATCAGGTTGAAGAAGTTACTGAGAGGTTGAGAGCAGAAGGGTTAGAGGCAAAGACGATAACTCTGAAGCTTCGTTATGGTAATTTTAGAACAGTAACCAGGAGCAGTACTTTGATTAGTCCGACAAATATCACAAAGATACTAGGGCAGGAGGCAGAAAAGGTTTTTGATAAGTGGTATAAGAAAGAAGCTGGGGCTTTGAGATTGATAGGATTGGGGGTATCGGGGTTAGTAGAAGAAGGTAAGGAGCAGGAATTTCTGTTCTTAGATCCTGAAGAGGAAAAGGAGAAAAGGTTGGATAGGGTAGTGGACCAGATAAAAGATAAGTATGGTAGTGAGGCGGTTAGGAGGGGAGAGTCATAGCGGGGAAATAGTCCGGCCACAGGCACTTTCGGCGGTAGTTTGATTATCTTTAGGGGTTTTCTGAAATCTACTTGTGTTTGTGGGCCTTGAGTGGTAGGATTGGCGGGAGAATTATCTGGTGTAATGCTACAAGGGAAAAAGTGATATGGGTCATAAGCTACCGGTCATTGTTGATAATCGCAGTGATAACACCGTGGCGAAGGCACTTCAGTAACTGTTGCCAATACAATTATCGTGCAGAATTGGCACGGAGCATTTATGACAATAGTTTTTTCATGGGCTCAGTCGTGGAAGAGAATTTCTATATAAAGCTGGGGGAGTGTATCTTCGGGCCTGAAGAACTCAAGCATCTATTGGAACAATGGCTGAAAGACCCAAAGCCTAAGACTATCCGTGACTTGGCGAGAATATATTTAGAACACCGAGTGGAAAGCAAAGGAGGGTATCTGCCCTATGACAGGCGCAGACGGTATAAAAAGAAGGACAAAATTGGAGTACGTTTAAACGGAGTGATCCAGTTAGCGCAAGTAATTGATGTTGCGCAGAATGTCTCTAAAGATGACGATGGATTCAAATTCGACCAGATCGACGTGCGTCTTCTGAGCCAAGAGGCACAATTGTCCGGTGTAAATACCAAGTTTTTCATATCCGACTATCACGGTGTCGAATATGCTGGTCCCGCAGTGAAAAAGCTCCAAGTGATTCAGGACGACGACGAAGCTGAAATAGCTCCCAAGATCCTACTTGCTATTTCAAGTGACACTCGCGTTGTTGCATTCGAAGATTACTGGTTACCTTCGGAATTATTAGTTGCTGATGTCTTGAGCAGACTAACCGACATTCGTACGGCTATTGCTGAGTGCAAATGCGCATTGTCAACAGATGATATTCTTAAGAAAGTACAAATGGATGAGTCTTCAGAACTCTTGGTAGATCACGTGAGATTCAGCCAACGATGTTTCAAATGGATTGAGCGCATCAATCTGGACGCAAGACCTTGAAATTTCTCATAAAACTGCTAAAAAACTGAATGCTGGGTACATATGGATTAACCAAGCAGCAAGAATATACACTGGCGTCCCCTTTGGTGGAGTGAGGGACAGTGGTTTCGGTAAACAAATATGCTTTGATGGCTTGTTGAATTATACACAGGAAAAGAGTATCATGATCAACTTCTAGATTGGAGAAATCATGGAAATTAGATAGAAAGGTTAGCCTTATGAAAAAAATTTGGACTGTTATTATAATTATAGTAGTAACAATTACCATCGTAAGTGTTTTCGCTATACGAAAAATCAATAATCCTGCCGATAATGTAAAATCCAAAATTCGTGTAGGTTATTTATCTTTAGCGTCCTCATTACCTTTCTTTGTGGCTGAAAACAAAGGATACTTCAAAGAGGAAGGTATTGAAGTTGAATCTTTCAATCTCGCTTCAAGTAATGAAGCAGCTGATGCCCTACTTGCGAATCGCATTGATGCAACGTCCATAGCAGCTCTCTCCGTATGGATGGCTATTGAACAACGTTCACCAGAAACCCTTAAGATATTTTTAATGACCTATGCAAGTGATAAAACCACCGTACATCGTATACTTGCCAAAACTAACACGAGTATTAAAGACCTTTCTGATCTCAATGGCAAAACTATCGGCACTTTTCCTGGGCTACAGATGAAAGTTTTTACCAACTTGATATTGCAAAAGTACTTTAATATAGAAACTTTACAGATTGTGCAATTATCACCCCCTTTGCAGAAAGATGCTTTAGCCTCAGGAAGAATTGACGCTTTATTTTGCCTTGAGCCTGTTGGGACCATCTGTAAAGAGGCGGGTATCGGTGAGCCTATTGCGATAAATCCTCTTTATGAACATATCCTTAAGCCTTTTCCGACAGCAGCGTCGGTGGTTTCAGCAAAATATGCACAAGAAAAACCAAACGTTATCGAAAAGTATATCAAAGCGATTTATCGAGCGATTGAATATATTTCTGAAAATCCTTCTGAAGCAAGATTACTATTACCCAAATATACCTCGATCAAAGAAGATATCTGCCAAAAAGTTGGTATCTATGATTTTTGGACAGTAGATGATATAGACACAGTAGCAGTTCAGCAACTTGCGGACCTCTATGTGCAACATGAAATTCTTGAAGGTAAGCTAAATACTAATAATTTGTACTTTAAAACTTCTTTTAAATAACAGATAACGATGACATATATACAAGCTCATAACTTATCAAAACACTATAAAGCTTCATATGAAGGGCAGGAACAAACTATAGAAGCTGTAAGAAATGTTTCTTTATCTGTCGAGGAGGGGGAACTTGTAACTCTTTTTGGTCCTAATGCCTGCGGTAAAACAACATTGTTAAAAATGATAGCTGGCCTCGAGAAACCAGATGGAGGAGGTTTTGTTACAATAGATGGCAAGAAACCAGAGGAAACACGAATTGGCTATATTTTTCAAAATTACTCGGATTCTCTGTTCCCATGGAAAACCGCGATTGATAATGTTGCTTTCCCGCTTCAACTATCTGGTTTAACCCCAAAAGAATCCAGGAAAAACACAATAGATTTTCTTGGCGAACTTGGCGTGGAGATTCCTATAGATTCATTCCCATACAAGCTCAGTGGTGGTCAGCAACAAACTATAGCAATATTGCGAACATTCAATTACCATCCAGAAATTTTTGTGTTCGATGAGCCCTTCAGTTCTTTAGATTTCCAAGCAAGGTTAGAAATGCAAGAACGTTTTTTGAAAATATGGGATAAAAATCGCAAAGCAACAGTTTTTGTATCTCATGAAATTGATGAAGCACTTTATCTATGCGACAGAATGATCATGCTTACCAAAAGTCCTGCAAGACTCACAAAAATCCTTAAAAACTATCTTCCAAGACCACGAAGGCGGGAAATGCTTAACGATCCTAATTTTATCGACTTACGAAAAGAAGCTATTGAAATATTCATGCAGGAGGTCCCTGCATGAGAAAAGAAATTGTAATCGGTCCTATCATAATGCTTGTCATATGGGGTATCCTAACATTAGGTGGTTACATCAATCCACTTCTTCTTCCTAATCCTATTGACGTAGCAAAGAACCTTTGGGGCTTACTATCGACTGGAGTTGTTTTCCACGACCTCGGACTAACTATATATCGAACTTTAGCTGGATATGCTTTTGCCGCATTAATAGGTATTCCCCTCGGACTTTTCGTAGGATATGCACGTAAAGTTTATTATTCGTTTGAATTTGTTATAGATTTTTTTCGCTCAATGCCAAGTCCAGTTCTTGTACCTGTTGCAATGCTGTTCTTTGGTCTCGGAGACGCTTCAAAAATCGCAATTATTACATTTACTTGTGGCCTCATCAATCTTATCAATTCTATGTATGGCGTTACACAGTGCAAAAAAGTCCGTGTAATGGTTGCTAAAACAATGCGAGCCAAACCAGTGCAGATATTTCGACATGTTGTGTTTCCAGAAGCTCTACCACGAGTATTTGTTGGACTTAGGCTTACACTTTCATTAGCTCTTATCCTCGCGGTGGTAACTGAGATGTTTACGGGTACAACCAATGGTTTGGGGAGGCGTATCTATGATGCTCATGATACATACAATATTGGCGAAATGTACGCTTGTATTGTGCTCATTGGTCTACTGGGATATACACTCAATAAAGTATTCATCGGAATTGAGAACAAGATAGTCCATTGGAATAGGAGTTAAACGTTTATCATGCAAGTTTTCAAAGAACTATATTGGCCGATGTGTAAAAATTTAGCATTCTATCACATATTACCGCTCATTATTGGAATGATCATATTGTTGTTTGTTCTTTGGGTGCTTCAAAACACAATATTAAGTCTTCCATCAAGATTCCGTTTGACTCTTAAGCGGTTTTTTATAGTCGTCGGTATTGGCCCTATGTTACTTTTTATTATTAACACATGCCTATTCTGCTTTGTTAGTAAATTCGAGCATCCGTCATATCTTATAACCTTAACAATTGGAGCTTTCATTGCAGGGTCAATCCTTTTTGCAATTTGTATTAAGCCATATATTGTTTTTTGTGAAACCAAGCTTATGTATATCTTTAGCATCTTCGTCGCAAGCCTACTTATACTTGTTGCTTCATGTGCATTGATTTGGTATTTTTCATTAGGTTCAAAAATTAATCGCCATATTTGTGAAACAACGGTAAAGTCTGCAGGAACTTTATTTGCTTTTTTTGCGGGCACAGCAACCCTTATCGCATTAGGATATACAATTTCCAGTCTGCACGCTCAACACACTCGTATTAGTACATATAGACAGTACTTGAGGGAGAGCACTTTTATTTTAGATGAATACCTTGATGAATTATGGAAGAAGACCGACAAAATTCAGGAAAAGATTACAAAGAAAGTGAGTTCTAAGCGGAGAGATTTAATTGGTAAAACCGCCGAACAGAAAGAGAAGGAGAAAATGCTAGCAGCGGCAAAGATGCAATTTAGTGGGAACCATAGTGTGAGAATGTTATGTTTTACTCCTCTCAATGGCAATGTAACTTTGGGAAAAGATGCGCCTGAGTTAATAGCATATTCCAAGTCGCTTCAAAAGATACGTGATGTGGCCCAAGAAGGTTGGGTGATGTGTGAAATTATTTGTTTAGATGATAACGCAACATTATACGAAAACGACATAAAGAGCCTCCAAATTGATACAGATAAGTTACTAAAAGCTGCAAAGAAAGAATGTGAGCTCGCTCGACTTTACTTGGGATTTTCTACTCAACATGATTTTAATGAAGAAGGAGACTCGCTTTGGGAGGCTTATTCTGAGTCTCTAGAATTCATCAAAGAACTTGGTGATTTAGTTATACCACGTCAAAGGGATAATTTGCCCACATACCATTTTATGATAACAAAGAATCGCAAAAAAACTGTTGCAATCGTTGGAAATCCTCTCCGTCTCCCTCCACCTTTAAAGAATTCAGTCCTTATAAATCAAAATAATGGAAAGAAGCAGCAAAATGTTGAAATGATAGGTTTTCGAACAGAAGAGATTCACATCGTCGAATCGCTAGAAGAAACATTTTCTTTCTATAAAGAATTATAGCCCTAAACAGGACCTGCAATGAGCACAATTATGCAGTATATTAACCAGGAGATCAAGAGAGATCCTGGGATTTGTATTCTTACATATCCTTACAGTTTCGCTTGGAAAGAAACAAGTGAAGTTGAGATTAAAGAGGTTTGGGCACAATTGGATAGTTATGATGAAGTTGTTGCGTATGTCCATATTCCTTTTTGTTCGAGAGAATGTTTTTTTTGTGGATTCCATAAATTTGTCGGGAAAGATTATACAACGATAAAGACTTATCTCGAGGATTTATACGCAGAAATAGAGATAGCATCTCTATTGCTTAAAAAACAATCTCCTTTAGCAATAAGTGTCGGGGGAGGAAGTCCAAGCTTATTAAAAGCAAATGACATAGCAAGATTGTTAAGAAATCTCGACAAGTTTGTGGGAATCGAAAAATCTTGTGAGGTCACAATTGAAGTATATCCTGATAAAAATGCAACTCTTGAAAAACTTTCAGCTATGAGTGCATCTGGAGCTAATAAGATTAGTCTTGGTTTTCAGTCCCTAGATAACAAACTCAAAAATATCTGTAATCGTCACGATACAGTCAACGATAATTTTATCAGTTATGAAAATGCCAGAAAAGCTGGTTTCAATGATATTAGTATAGATTTGCTCTGTGGTTTGCCACAGCAGACAATGGAAATGTGGCAAGACTCAGTTAAGCAAACCGTTGAACTTGATCCAGAGCAGATTTGTTTTTTCCCCTTGTCAATACGACATCCTGGAATACCTTTTTATGACAAAGTAAAACATACTTTACCTGCCTTTGAAGTATTGAAAAAAATGTATTTCTGGGCACGGGAAAACTTAATTAGAGCCGGTTATACGCAAGTCACAAGACATAACTTCAAGAAAGAGCATAGCCACGGCCTTTATGAATATCACCAGTCTCTTGGTACGCCTTGTTTGGGGCTAGGTGTTAACAGCATTTCCTTTTTGCCTGGATACACTTATAAAAATGTAAAGGGGCTCGAAGAATATAGTAATCGTGTTCATAAAAAGCAACTTCCTGTGGATACAGGCTTTGATCTTGTGGAAAATGCTGAAGATGCTAATGCTTTTGTTGTGAAAAGACTCACTTATTTGTCTGTTGATAAAAATGAGTTTAATTTTCGTTTTCAAAAGGATTTTGATACTATTTATAAACGACAAATTGACGCTTTGAGTCAATTTGGTTTGACTAACAACAACAATTCCCATTTTACACTGACAGAAGAGGGTACATATTATACAGCACTCGTAAAGCGTTGCTTTTTTAGTGAGAAGTTACATAGGCTGCAAACAGAACGACTTGGCAGGCTGAAACCTCCTATTCGTAATGATAATTAGCATAGAGAGGAGGTGCAAAATTAGCCATTTGGACCACACAAGAACTTCTGATCAAGTTAACCTAACTAAAGTTCTAGTCAATTTGGATTTAGATGCCTTTTCGCCATGTCTGATCTGGAAAGGTACGACGTTTAACCGAAGTCAGGTAATTGAGGCTATACGTACAATAAGCGGGTTTTATACAAGCCTGAATTTTCCAGAAAAGGCGCGAATTATTCTTTATCTACCAGATTCGCCAGCTTTTTTTGTTAATTTTCTTGGTGCAATTTTATCTGGTTCGATCCCAGTGCCACTAAGCACAAATAAGACTTTACATGAATTAAGCAACATTCTTGATGATGCAAAACCTGCAGCCTTAATCACAAATTCAGACTTAATGAAAAATGTGCTTGAAAGAATTGACATTCATAATGGTTGCTCCATCCTATCTACAGATCATAGTCTGGACAATCTACCACGTATAGAGCGGCTTGCCCAGAGATATGATTCTAAAAAAACACATGACAATTGTGCATTCTTGCAATACACATCTGGTAGCACAGGTGCAGCAAAAGCTGTGATGCATAGCCATATATCTGCTCTCGCAGTATGCCAAAGCTATGCCATAGGTACATTAGGGATGACAAAAGAAGACAAAGTTTTCTCTATTGCCAAAATGTCTTTCGGCTATGGATTAGGAAATTCTTTGCTATTCCCCTTTCAAATTGGTGCTACATCAATTTTAGTTGAAGAAAAGTGTAATTTTGAAATCATACAGTCAGTTCTAAAAATACATCGTCCAACAATATTCTTTGGAGTCCCCTCACTCTATGTTCACATTTTGGAATCTATTGGTGACAGAGAGAAACTTGATATAAGTAGTCTACGCCTTTGCGTATCTGCCGGGGAAGCGTTGCCACCCTTTATACAAAAAAAATGGTACGATGTACTTGGTGTCCCTATTATCGATGGACTAGGCTCTACAGAACTGCTACATATTGCAATATCCAATATACCCGGTAACGTTGTCAATGGTAGCATTGGTCGACCTATTCCAAGCTGTAAAGCAAGAGTTATTGACCCCTTAGGAAAAGAATGTGCCCCAAACAGACAAGGCGTTCTTGAGGTGTCTGCCCCGTTTAAAATGTTGGGGTATTGGGCAAATCAATCTGGGGCATTAAAAACATTAGACAACGAATGGATCAATACTGGTGATGTTTGCAAGAAAGACGGTAATGGTCATTTCTGGTTTTGTGGCAGGTCTAATGAGATTTTTAAGGTAAAAGGACTATGGGTATCACCCATAGAAATCGAGAATGTTCTAATAAAAAGCAATCTGGTTGCTGACGCACTTGTATCAGGTCGAAAAGATAAGAACGGTCTTACAGAAATCGTTGCTAAAATAGTCCCAACAAAGTGGCCCAAGGAAAATAATATCGCGAAATCCCTGATAGATTTTCTTAAAGAGCATTTATCTTCTTATAAATTACCAAAAGAATTTATATTTGTTCAAAACTTACCAATAACACCCAATGGCAAGAAAGACCGTATTCAAATATAGACTTTGCCCTTTTTGGACAGGAGGAATGTAGTGACCATCGGATTGGCCATCCGATGGTCTTCTTTTCTACCTTTTTGTGTTTTTATTCCTATCTTATCTCATGCTGTCTGGTAATGTTCTATGCTTGATAAGGCATCGCATGACTATTTCACCACCAATGATCAACTAAATAATCGTTCCGAGAGACAGGAGGGCGAACAAATAGTGGCTCAGATACGATTTCATAGTCCGGAATATCAATTATCTTTTGGGCTAATCCCTCTGCAATTACTAGGAGTTTCGTTTGTTCCGACCAGTTAGGTATCTCAGATAATACAAGCTCTTCGCCATTGGGAAGAATTACCCGGTCTGTATGCCCTAAATTAAGATATTCGGCTCTTGGGGAGCCTAGATTGTTTTCCCATAAAGCTGATTGGGAAAGCCTTCTGAGAAACTCAGACTGCGAACCCCCTCCAATCATGAGCAATATAACACTGGCCTGGGTTTTGTTCCCCCAGTTTACAAGCTTCCTTTCCATATGATAAGCAAGCCCAAAAACCCTGGATTTATGTGAACCTATTTGTCGAACTACACTTTTACATTGGGTGTGATACTCTTTGAGAATCTGGTTATCCTTCTCCAATTGTTCTCTTCTATACCGAATTGGGATTCCGGCGACTTGTGGAATCAGTCCAGAGAGATATCTATCAATGTCGTCCATCCCAGAATGCAATGAACCCGAAGCATAATAGGAGGGTTTGGGTAGGCCATCTTTCTTCTGAAGCCAGAAGACCGAAACATCTGTCGTCCCCGCTCCCACATCAAAAGAAATGAATCTGCCTTGTCTTGTCCGTGGGCGATTGATGTAGGATGATATAGCTGCATGAGCTTCGGGAATAACATATGCAGGTGATTTCTCCAAAGGTCGAACACCTAACTGTTTGATGCTGTTCAATAACACCAGAGCATCTGCAATATCCCAAGGGTTCTGACTCTTATCTGCCAATCGCAGTGACCATTGCCCCAATTTAGTATAGATATCTGAAAGCCTTGTGTCGCGATCGACATTACCAAGCAGTATCTCATTCCTATCCTTCTTGGTGGCATACTCTACATTGTCATAGTACGCGACGAGATGATCCAATGGAGCGGCAATATTCAAGTAAACTTCCCCAACTTCTGCCTTACCTATTAAATAAGCTGAAAGCTGAGACTTGATCTGTTTAATCATCACTGCCAAGTACATTATGCTTAAGTCAAGGGCTGATAAAGTGTGACCTTTCACCTGAAAATACCCTGGCTTTTTTCGGAGCATAAAAGGACTTTCATAACTACCCCACTGAGCATCGATACATGGGATGGCCATTTTAACTGAACGTATGATATTCTCCTCTCTAAGCTCTTCAGCAGCATAACCAAATGATAAAAAGTTATCTTGAACTCCTATAGAAGTGGGTACACATATTGATCCTTCGGCACTAGAATCAACGGGGAATGAGATTGCCAAGAATTTATCCTTTCCACTGTTTGCTCCCTCTAGATTTATAACACATTTGGTTGCCGCTGTTCCAAAATCAAGTCCGATGGTCACAGAGATTCGATGAGGTATCTTAGCATCCAGGTGGGTTTTGACAGGAGAAACCTGAGCTTTTCTGAAATCAGGCCTCTTCTCGACTTGAGCGGTAGGAAAAGGTCCGCTAGGCTTACGCCCGAGTAATTTCCTGAAAAGGCCTATAAGTCCCATATGCACTCCAATTATAGTTTAATCAACTACTGATTTTGACGAAGCCAACCCCTTCAATTCGATAGCTCACATTTACGCCTTTTCTTTCTTCCAACTCTGCTTGCTTAACCTCATAGTCAGCTTTGAGCTTGTTTGCCTGCGATATTTGAAGCTGTATGATTCTCTCACTCCTGTTTGCTGCTTTGGATGTCTCGATAGCTTGTTCTCGCCTACGACGTTTGACATTATAAGAAGCTTCCAAAGACTGTAATTGTCGGTGTATTACTGCTTCTGCTTCTCTGTTTCGCTCCTCTCTGTAGGATGAAGTATATGTAGCAATGCTTTCTTCAAACCAATTATACATTTGCTCCAACTTCTCTGGATGTAGGTCAGGGTGTGAACCTTCCCAGGCCGATCCATTGATTACCATTTCATGCAAAAACTCTTCGCACTGTTCACCATCAGTGACTTCCTTTCCGTTAAGAGGATTGAGTAGCATCATTCGTAGATGACGGGAGTTGAATGTACCTCGTTCGTCAATTGACGCCCATCCATAAAAATATGTGCCAAATTCCAAAGTCGTAGACGGCACCTCTAAAAGGTTTACGGGATGTATGACATCCGAATCTTCCTCATAGAAGCGCGAGATCAGTTTTACAAAGGGATGATGTGAGTGGATCATCTCTGCATCTAAGTGTGCCATAGCAGACTCTGAATCAAACACCAGTTTTAAGCTGGCTTGATTCATCAATTGCTTAAACCGTTGACCCTCTTTATCATAACGAGGGACATGTTGGGCAACAAACTGTCGCAATTCTGGACTTGTTTGTGCATATCTAACTCCAGGCTGACCAGGAATAGGGCTGTCATCTGCCTCGTTATAGAGTTCACTGCTGGGGAACTTTCGAGATAGAAAATGAGATACAAAGATCTCAAGTTCCTTTCCTGTAAGATACCGACCTAATTTTTGTATCTTTGAAATCTTCTGGCGTACTACTTCATCGTGTGCAATTAGCTGAGTGCTGCTTTCCTCAAGCTTACGAAGGTGTTCTTTTTCTCGTACTAATGCTTGCGCACTCCTTGTTAGTTGCTGTTCCTTTTCCTCCGTGCTCAGCTTCGGATTAAACAGAGAGTCTGTCATTTTTCTTATAACTTCACCGAGTATGGGTTCAAGTTCGCCGATCGAGCTTTCGAATATGTTTATTCGAGCGTAGAGTCTAGCCAGGATGATTTCCTCTATCGTACCTTTGCTTACAATGTTAAATATGAATATTTTTTCTGCCTTCTGTCCAAGGCGGTCGATTCTACCTATTCTTTGTTCGACGACCATTGGATTCCATGGCAAATCATAATTGACAATTGTATCGCAGAACTGAAAGTCTAAACCCTCACTGCCGACTTGGCTCGACAGCAAGACTCGATATTTTGGATCGTAGTGGAAAAGCTCGATACGCCTAAGTCGTTCGTCATTCTCGGGCTCCTCTGGATTGCTTGGAACATCCCCATCTATCCTGACTGTAGCAATGCCCTCCTGAGATAGCCTTTCCTCAAGATACCGGAGGCTTCTCTTGAAGAAGGCGAACACTATCACCTTGCCCCTCTTGGAAAGGACTTTTCTCAGTGTTTCGTATTTGGTATCCTCTTGCCGAAGGCGCTCTAAATCAATTGATGAGATGATCTTTCGAAAGTTGTTATCTCTGAGCAGAGAGTATCTTTCTGGTTCATCCTCTCCGTCATCGTCAATGCCAAAATCTGATTCTTCGATTTCTAGGAACTCGAATGTTGCTTCCTCCTCAACATCTTCAGCTTGTTCGAAATGTTCTAGATAGTGGAGTACCGCTGCGTAAAGGCTGCTTGCGATCTGACGTTGTAGAGAACAAAGAACAAAACGAGCAATGAAGCTGTCATATTGTCGCTGATATTCGTCAAAGATAAATGCCGATAACTCGTTATAAACATCTTGCTCGTAGCCAGATAACTGCGGTGTATGTGACTCGGCTGAACGGACCGCCGAACCTTCTTCGACATCACGCTTTCGTGATCTTGTTAGAACATCTGAGAATAAATTAAGCTTAGACAGCATCTCCTGAGTCTTAACAAGTACCTCAGTGTCGGTCAGTATTTCATCGGAACCCAAGGCTTGAATGATAAGGGGATAGTAGGGGTCTGTTGCAATGCTCTGACCCAACTCACGGGATTTAACTGCCCCAAGCTCTTTTATTGCTGCCGATAAGGACTCTTTTGTACCTTTGCAGACCAAAGCTTCTGCTCGAACAATGTGAGCGTTTGCTGCCAGTTGTTTAAGAAATGCCGTTTCAACATCGAATCTCTCAGGAAGCAAAAGATTCATTAGGTTATATAGATTGTCATTGCCAGTGTGAACAGGCGTTGCACTTAGAAATATTACCGAGTCGCTATTTTCAGCGAGAATACGGACGATCCGGAAGTTGTGAGTGTCTCTATTCCTACAGTGGTGAACCTCATCGACGATAAGGAAATCGAGATTGGGAGGGAAATCACTGAGGACTTCTCTCAACTGCCTGCTTCTTATTGTCTCAATGGATACTATTCCAAAAAGATGTTGATACTGTGGATCTTGCTCATTTCTGGAGGCCAACCTTCGTCTCACATCTGAAGCTCTAAGAATATCAAATTGCTCTCCAAAACGCTGGTACATTTCATTCTGCCACTTCACTCGGAGAGATGCCGGACAAACAACCAGAACTCGTTGCAGGTCTTGCCTTGCTCGTTCTTCTTGAAAAATATATCCTGCTTCGATTGTCTTACCCAAGCCCACTTCATCGGCAATAAGGATTCTTCGATACTGTGAGTTCAAGTACTTTAAAAGAGGGATGTATTGGTAGCCATGCAGATCCGTTCTATTAGCCTGGAAACTGTAAATTGTATCTCGAATAGGCTCATTGATCCTCGCAAGCGTCAGGAGACGGGAAAAGGATTTTTCATCACCAAAAGCACCTTTGAGTAATAAATCTCGAACGCTCCTGCCTTCTCCAACAGGTCGTAGATCATCAGAAAGGATGCTTTCTGTCCGCCCTCCAAAGAAAACTTTATACCATATCTGGCCTCGCCTTTCAATTGGACCCTCAAGCACTACGCCAACTTCACTGGCGATTGACTTGCGAGCTACCTTATCTCCTTTCTGGAAGATCATCTTGGTACATCCTTCATTTCGTTTATTAACCAAAGACCAACGAACCGGCAATCCGTTGGTCGTTATTTCTTTTTTGACATCCAGATTAGTTGTTCTTTGGTCGAAAATACACTATAAAACAACCATCAGATTAACTGTCCGATACTCCTTTTAGCAATAGAACCTAAGGTGTAAATTCAAAATTATACCCTTGCCCTTACTCGTTGGTATATACGTGCATGTTGTCTAATATGTGTATATAGTTTTACATTATCATTTTCATGCCAGACAGAAGCAATTAAAGCATATCTTTGATGAGTCACGTCTACAGGAGCCCAGTTTCTCTGGCAAATAACAGCTAAAACCAACGGGTTTTCATCGTATACCCATCTGCTATTTGAAACAGCAGCGATTCCTTTTTGAAGTGTCCCTTTTTTTCTTCGCTTAATTCCTGGAGACAATTTTATTATCTCACTGCTTGCAAGCGAACCTTTTGTTGGTATTTTGTTTTCCTCAAGAGCTTCTTTTTCTTCTTTGCTCCATGCCCGAATAATGTCACGTATTTGCTCATGTGATGTATTCCTGAATAAAGCAAATTCCATTGAAACACCTAAGTAATTATCTGCTCTGGTATGCCTAGTGGGCGGATCATATGCCATTGAAATAGAAATATGACCCTTGCCCCTCTCAGTTAAAAATTCTTGAGGCAAGGACGGAAAAGTAAATAATTGAAAAGTATCTAATTCAATAGAATCATCCGCAAGAAGAAGCACCCTATTTTCTTCTGACCAACGTGCTCTTTCAAAATCAGGCTGACCATAACCATAAAGACGTAATATTTCTTCATCACATACATCTTTATCTGACAAGCAATCAGGCCTATCTGAAGGTATTCTTGAAGAATTGGCGATTAGTGTTCTAATCATATTTGATGAAGCATTGGGAAAATCTCGGTATAGTCTTGCTGCTAAATTAGCAACTTTAGGAGCTGCAAAACTTGTCCCCATAACGGTTCTAAATAACCTGCCTTCAGGTGGTGCAAAGTTTTTTGATGTTGTAGGGACTCCCGCATTTTGAGGGGTGTCATCAGGAATTCGTCCACGAATAAACTTGCCATCGCCCGCAAAGTCAACCACATCAGGTTTTATTGCTCCATCAGTTCCCCATCCTGTGCGAGTAAAAGGAAAGGGCCATCCCCTAACACCAGCTATTGGTCGATCAGTGTTATTGTCTTCACCAGAAACATTTCCATTGCCATAGGCTATCCCGCCAACAGTTAGCGGTATAGCTGCTGTAGCAGGATCTATTATACGAGAATTGTTATCTTCCAGTAAGTAAGAGGGATATTTTTGCAATATCTCTTCATCAGATAAATTCTGTGGCCAAAAATTCCCACTTGAAATCACAAAAACAATTTCTTGATCTCTGTATTTATATGCAATCTCGTCAATCGCAGCTGCAAATCTGAATTGATGTGAACCATCTGAATATACCAGCCTTTCGTCCCCTAAAGATACGTTAACAACTTTGATTGAAGGATAATTTTCCAAAAAATATTCAACTGCTTCTTCTAATTGGTGTTCCAACAATTCTTCTGTGTCATATTCGTTATTTTCATCCGTCACCCTTGCCGAAAATAATCTTGCGCCTGGAACAAAAGTTCGATTTGAAATTGATTCTCCTATGTCACTATATATTGTAATTCCAGCAACAGCTGTCCCGTGCCCATCCGTTTTTTCATCTCCATCTTCGGCACCACCTTGCACTCTTTCCCTAAGGCGGTCAGGAAAAACTTGAGCATCTCCAACGGCTGCACCAATTAGTGGGTGCCCTGTCATCACGCCACTATCAATAATCAAAACGCCGACTAACTGTTCGAGTTCGTCATCATTGATATTTGGGCCTTCAATCTGTGAAATATCAAGCTTGATTAAATCTGCCATTTCAAATGATGGGGTAGGCCTTCTATCAATTTCCTTCACGTAATCTAAATTCAAAAGTACATCGTAAATTTGTTTGTTCATTTTGGCACGTAGTAGGAATAGGTTTTCACCAACATACCAATCAGTAACAGAAAAACCTGAAGATGATAATAGCTGCTGAATCTCATTTTTTTTGCTTAAACATTCGTCTCTGTCTCCAGTATGCCATAACTCAATATCCAAATACCCTTCTTCGTCATCACCAAATGGCTTTAGTTGTAATCTTCTTCCAATTCTGTCCACAGGCATTAACTCGACGATTTCATCAATTGATGATAAGAAATCGTATTTGGGACCTTCTTTATCAATGCCGCTATAAGACCTGATTCGTCTCTGTAATTCATTCAATGCCGCTTCATTTGGAAAAACAACTAAGGCTTTGTCTGAATCCAAAGCTAAAACATTCAAGCCCATCCTTCTAAGATCATCTTCATTGATATTACCTTCGCGATTTATGATTATTTTGAATATCAGCTTAGGGTTGATTCCCGTAGGCGCTTGCTCAATTCTTCTCTGCAATTTATTGGACAAGTCTTCTGTCTGATGAAGTATAGCTTCCCCATGCTCTCTTTTATTCGTTCTTCTAAAAGAGTGAGTATTTGGTCGCTTCCTACGCTGCAAAGGCTCTTCCCATTTTGACAGTTCAAAATGCTCAAACTGATCGCTCATTTATAATTACCCCTTTTTCTGACTTTTTTTGAAATAGTTTTATTTTGGGTGACTTTCAATCGGCTGGAATATAATTCAAAGGCCTCATCGATATCATTTTTCATTATATTATTTCTATTTTCGATAGAGGCTCTTCTTGCGGCTTCAACAGCTATAAGTTCAATATCAGAACCCGATGCGCCACTCGTTCTTCTTGCAATACTAAGCATATATTCTTTACTGATTTTAAATGCCTTCAAAAAGAGCTTAATCATCAACAATCTATCTTGCTGCTTTGGTAGTGGGAACTCAGAAATAACTTCAAAACGCCTCCACACCGCTGAATCCAAAAGCGACTCATGATTTGTCGCAGCAATAAGTAAACTATCACCCGTGAATGAGTCCATCAATTGTAACAATGTGTTAACTACGCGCTTAAGTTCACCGTGCTCAAAATGATTGTCTCTATCTTTACCAATAGCGTCAAAATCGTCAAAGAGAACAACCCATTTACCTCTTTTGACAAAGTCAAAAACTCGCCGTAAGTTTGCTGCTGTCTCACCTAAGTAGGATGATACAACAGCATCAAAACGCACAGAAACCAAGGGGCAACTTAATTCGCCAGCAACAACATTAGCTGCTAAGGTTTTACCGCAACCAGGTGGGCCATAAAATAAGGCTTTGCGTTTAGGAGACAAACCGAATGAACGTAATATGTCAGATTTATGGTGTTCTGTTGCTATTTGTTTCAAAGTTTTGAGGTGTTTTGCAGAAATAATCAACTCATTCCAACTTTTCGATGGATTGGCTATGTCTAACAAAGGCAAGCCCTTTTCCTTGTCTTTCGGGATTTCATATGAGGTCGCATGTTTCAACCGACCGGATTGCGCGGTTCCGTTCAATAGCAACCTTTCCAAATCATCCGCCAGCAAACGATGATTTTTAGCGTGCTCTTCTTTTATAATATCTTCTGCAGCTTCACGAAAGCCTACATCATCCCTTTTGGACCAAGCCCTAAATATACGCCTTAAATTATCACCATTGGCCATGGTTTATATTCCTTCAAGATTAATATTTTAAATTCATAACTCTCTATTTTCGAATACTTTTATTGATAAGTAAGACCAAATATAGTATCAGACAACCATTTTCTGAAAGATTGATTGTCGCTGAATTGCTTGAACAGTTCAGTATGGTCTGAAAGTAAGTCAGCCATTACTCGCCTTAAAGCGTTATCATGCTCTATGCGTGCATTTTGCTTATCAGAATTCTTTATCGCATTTTGGTAAGCTTTATCTGCTGCGACCATAACGGGAATTTCTTCAGTTATAACCTTTCGAATCTTATCTGTATCTTTCCAGTCAATATTTCCAAACTGGTCATTGAACGCTTTCACAATATTGCTAAGGTGGTCCAACTCCGGCTCGGGCTTTCGGCCTCCTCCACTGGTCGGAACGGGACCTACCTCAGAATCGGCGTCAGGTAGCGTAATTTCGAGCGTTGATTGCACCTCTACACGATAGCTATCCATGTCAATTGCTTCAAGAATACCTTTGGATAAATCGGGTTCAATAGGTGCTGGCAGTTTGGGTATAAGAAAATTCAGAAATATTGAAAGCTTTTCCCAGTCAGCATTGGTATATGGAAGAATTGACGCTAAAAATGCATAGGTACGAGTAAATGTTTTGGCCTTACCTTTAAAGTCAACCTGGCCGTCCTCGTCAAGCTCAGAATTATAGACTGCGACACAAGCATCAAGAATTGGGTCTAATTTATCCCTGTCAGCACCGCCTAAGTAAAATGTTACCAAATCCTCTACTTGGTCATTTGTGTAAATCTGGTACCCATCTAAAGTTCCCTTCAAGTCGTGTAGTTTGTTGGGATCGGTTTCCTCGCTTAAAATCGTTGTGCGATAATAATCAGAAAAAGCATATTCGATAACGTCAACATCATTCATAAAATCAAGTACAAACGTATCATGCTTTTGTGGATGTGCACGGTTTAATCGCGACAGTGTTTGTACAGCCTTTATGCCTGAGAGTTGCTTGTCAACATACATTGTATGTAAGAGCGGCTCATCATAACCTGTTTGAAATTTGTCCGCGACAATTAAAAACCGATAAGGGTCTTTCTGGAACTTTTTCTCAATCTGGCTGCTTGGAAAACCATTTAATGAAGCTTCGGTAACTTTTCTACCTCCATACTCAGGTTCACCTGAAAATGCCACAATGGCTTTATATTGGCTTTTCCGCTCCCTTAGATATTCAACAAAGGCATGATAATATTGAATGGCACGCTGAATTCCACTGGTAACTACCATAGCCCTTGCCCGTCCACCAATTTTACGGTGCGACATAACTTGGTTGTGGAAATGGTCTATCATAATTTCAGCCTTTTGGCGGATTGCATGGTCGTGTGATTCGACGTATCTGCGGAGTTTCTTCGTTGCTTTATTCGTGTCATAGGTTGGATCATCGGGTACCGTTTTTATCAACCGGTAATAGCTTTCGACCGGTGTATAATGCTTGAGAACGTCAATAATAAAACCTTCCTGTATAGCCTGTTTCATCGTATAACTGTGGAACGGGCGATGTTTAGTCTTATCACCTCCACTGAAAGGCTCTCCAAATATTTGCAAAGTTTTGTTTTTTGGCGTCGCAGTGAAAGCAAAATAGCTCGCGTTTGTGAGCATTTTTCGCGATTCCATAATGCGGTTGATCTGATCTTCGAATGTTACATCATCGTCTTCGCTACTCTGAGTAGAAAGTGCGATGTTCATTTTAGCCGATGTTTTCCCGCCTTGGCTGGAGTGGGCTTCGTCAATAATTATGGCAAATTTGTTTCCTCGGTGCTCATCACCAATTTCATCCAATATAAAGGGAAACTTCTGTACGGTTGAAATGATTATTTTCTTGCCTGATTTTAAGAATTTTCGCAAATCGCCCGACCTTTCAGCATGGCCAACTGTAGATGATACCTGAGCAAATTGTTTAATAGTGTCCTTTATTTGCTTATCCAGAACGCGCCGGTCAGTAACAATAATTATTGAATCAAAAATAGCGGAGCCATTTCTCTCCAAGCCGACAAGCTGATGAGCAAGCCATGCGATGGAATTGCTCTTGCCGCTTCCTGCAGAATGCTGAATCAAATACCTCTTTCCAACATCGCTTATACCGGCATCGGAAAGGAGCTTGCGGACAACATCAAGCTGATGGTAGCGAGGGAAAATCTGTTTATATTTCTTACGTCCCTTTTCGTCTTTTTCTTCTGTGATTTGGGCGTAATTTTCAATAATATCTGTCAAATCCTGCTTTGTAAGGATTTGCTTCCAAAGATAATCTGTCTCAAGCCCATCGGGATTCGGTGGGTTGCCCGCACCATCTTTATAGCCCTTATTGAAAGGCAGGAACCAGGAATACTTGCCTTTTAGATGAGTACACATGCTGATTTCATGGTCATCAACAGCAAAGTGGACAATGCACCTGCCAAACTGGAAAAGCAATTCCTTAGGATCACGGTCGCGTTTATATTGCCAAATCGCATCATCCACCGTTTGTTTAGTCAGCTTATTTTTCAATTCAAATGTAGCTATCGACAGGCCGTTGACAAAAACGGCCAAATCAAGGGCAAGCTGAGTCTGGTCTTTGCTATATCTGAGTTGGCGGGTAACACTAAAAATATTAGAAGCGTAAAGCTCTTCTGCCTTTTTATTACCCGGCGTTGGCGTACCATAAAAAAGCTCTACCGAAGCCGGGCCGTGTTTAACTCCATTTCTGAGCACATCTATGACACCTCTTTTAGCTACTTCACCCTGCAAGCGGTGCAAAAACTGTATTTGCTTCGGTCCATCTTCACCAAGTCCGAGCATATCGAAAGTTTTTGACTGGGCGTCCTGCATAAACTCAAGCAGCCGTGTCAAATCAACTGCATGCTCACGATCATAGTCTTCATTGGTTCCTTGTTGATAGCCAGCCTCATTGACCAGTGACTCAACAATCAGGGTCTCCAATCCTTTTTCACTTGTATCAGTCGTCGGCATCGGTTACCTCTTGCAGTTCTGTTAATTCTTCACTTTCCTGAATTTCGTCTAATTCATCGATCTCTTCAATACCCTCAACCTGCCCAACTGGTATATCTCGTACATCGATCTTGCCGGTTACAACATCAGAAATTAGCCTTATGCGATATTCACGAATAAGTTCGATTTGCCGTTCTGCCCTTGAAATCGCAGCATCAGTTCCTTTGCATCTGTCATTTATGAACTGAATAATTTCATGTTGTTCTTTCATTGGAGGCAAAAATATAGGCAATTTCTTTGTCTCTTGTTGATTGATTATTGGCAAAGTCGTATATTTACCACAAGCTATAATGTAATCACGAAGACACCTCAAATAATAAGCTACAAATTCCGGAATAGTTTTTTCGTTTAAAATTATCGCATTGATTTGCTGATTACAGCTCGAATAATCTTTCGCTATGGCCACCTTTCCAATAGTTGCTCCTATTCCAATTGTCATTACTGTATTTGGTGGAAAGATTACTACCTGTTCTTTACCCAAATCGGATAATTGTCGTTTGGATTTACTCAAAACAAGCTCATCCTTAAAATCCCCCGGTGTATACCAATTAAAACCTTTGTCAGAATAATATTTTTCATCTGCCCCTGAAGGTGTTCCACCTGTTTTTATTATTTTACTAACCCTCCTTAGTGGAATTATCTCCCAATGTTCCGGTATATCTCCAAGGTAATCAACATTGGATGGTTTGAGTTTGACATTAGGGTCAATTCCTTTTGTTACAGCATGGTTGATGATAACCAGTTTTTGCTCTTTAAGAACCTCAATCAATCGCCGCTTGGATTTAATAAATCGGGCAATCTTTTTACTCGTCATTTTAATGAAAAACACAATCGTCTTTTGTTCATCAAGGGATGGGATAAGCACGGGCAGTCTTTTGAAATCAGACCAATCGAGATTTTGTCTTAATCCTGAACCCATGCCATAAAATATCTTCATCAAATCGTAAGAATGCAGCAGCAAATGACAATAAGCAGGTATCATCCTGTCTTTAGTCTTTAGGCAAATGTAGGCCGAGGTGATAATACCTCTATCCTCGACCAATCCGACGCGCAAACTATTCCAGTCATTCTGTAAATCAGTTGAGCGAATAATAATATCGCCGGGGTTTACTATTTGATATGTTTCAAAGGACTCGGGAACAAGCCCATGTAACTTTTCCGGTGGTTTAACAACTATTCTCCCGTAGCTCAGAGACAACACGGTCGTTTCCCTGAGACCAATATTTTTCTCCTTTTTCGTGGAAAAAGCTGCAAGCCCAGGGTCTATCTCCCAATGGCTTGGCATTTCCCCCAGCCAAGTCAAGCCTGAGTCTTTGTACTTGGGATAGGATTTATAGCTTGTATTTTTCGTTTTATTCATAATCTATAGCGTTAAAGCACCTTTATTTACGTTGCCGTTTTTGATATCATCATCCCAGTATATCTGGGCCTCTTTGGGGATAGGGCTTGACATTGTTAAGGAAAGCAAATAGTCAGCATGATTTTGACCGCTTATTATGGATATCTCATTTTGCCCACTCACCCAGCAGGGATGTTCCGCTACAGCGATTCCGTCAAGTAATAATTTAATATCCCTTGCTTGACCATTTCCTTTATTAGTGATACGGAGTACGCGTCTTTTGCCATCATTGTGAAACTGACAGGTAAGAAAAGCCGCTTTTTCATCAGATCTTCTTGACTCTTCGATTTCAAGCTGGCACTTTGCGACTTTGTGGCTTTTATAGAAGGAAACAATAGCAAATCCCAAAGAAGCAACCGAAATTATTATGGCAAGTGTACTCAAATCAATATCTCCTCAGGATTCCAGACTTTTTCTGCCAACTGTTCATATAGTTTTTGTCTCTCCAGCAAATCATCTTTTTTGAACCCTGCATAAGACTTAAAAGGCAATTCACTTTCTTCTATGAATCGCGTAAAGCCTGGATTATGAACATAAGCCTTCGCATGCAGAGACTTGGCTAAAACATTCTGGCCGTGATAATGTTCAAGTTTTTGTTCATAAGGCAAGTCGCCATAACTGGCATTAAACTGTTTAGGAAGCAGCAGTAATCCACCAATAAGATTGCGATGTTTGTCAAAATCTGAGTTATGTTCAAATTCATCTCGATGTCGTTCCGGATGATTTGCCCAAATATGTTCAACTTCATATTTTTTCTTGCCCCGTGAAGTAACATATTTCAGGTAATCTGAAGGTAGCCCCGAGCGTTTCTCAATATAATCTATCATGCGGGCCAGAATATGTTTGATGTGCTTACGGTTCATGCCATGCAAATGGAATGATTCCCGGCTATTAGTAAAAGTTTCTTTTTCGTCTATGATTTTCTGATACAAGATATTTTTCAATTCTTCGAGAGGCTTACTTCGGATGCTCAACATCAATTGAAACATATTGTAGCTCAGTGTCGAATAACCATTGTCTCTGTAGTTCCACATTCGTCGATTTAGGAAAATGTCAAGATAAATGGCAACCACCCTTAATTTATTAAGAATAACCTCTTCCTGATCATCTTTGGTTATAGGTGACAATAAAACCTGGTGCTGTTGAGTAAAACCAATTTGGGCATTATAGAAAATATATTCCATGCCCTCAGTAAACTTGAGGGCTGCTTTGCGGATAGATTCATACCACCTGGAATAAAAGTCAAAATCGCTTTCAATGAATCGAATAAATCCGATCTGATCTTTCAACCCGAGCAAGGACTCATTGTCCCGCACCCATCTGTGGAATTCTGTTCCTATCCGGTCAAAGTCTTTTGGCTCTGCACCTCTTTTTCGTTCACGGATAGATTGTGCATGCTGGCTTCGTAACCATGCTTTGATGAAATCAGCCTCTTCCTCTTTATTGATTTGATTGAGTTTTTCAACTCGTTTTTTCCATGACATGTTGCAACTGTTCTTTTTTGTAAGATCTTCTATGTTTGCAAGCAAATAACCTTTGAGCATTTCTGTAGGAGTCAGCGAAAGTCCGCGGTCATTCATTGTTTCAAAAATTGTATAAGCATCTTCGTCTTTGAAGGCGACAATCTCAACCAAATGCACTTTTTCAATTAGCCAATCTATGAAATACGGAACAGCCTTATCTTTTAGCTCATCAGGAAAGCATGTTTTTATGTCGTCATAACGGACAAGGATGTTCTGGACAGATTCTGTTTGGTCATTTTCGTCAAAATCTCGGTCTTCGTAGATGGCTTCCATACATTTAATGCGATCATCAACTTTAATGTTAAAAGATTTAATTCCGTATTTTGTAGAAAGAACCAAGTCGTCTATAGCAACTTTATCCTTTTCATTTCTGTTTCTCTGTAAATTATTCAAATAGATAAGCAGAAGAGTAAGTGATGTCAGGCGTTGCTGACCATCAATGATAAAATTGTCTCCGCTTCTTTGGCTAACAATGATTGATCCGAGGAAGTAACATCTGTAAGATGATACCTGAGAACGAATATGATGGTTTTCATAATCCTCAAGAAAGCAGCCTGTTAAATCATTAATCAGTTCAACAATATGTTTTTCCTGCCAGCGATATTCTCGCTGATAATAATCAATGGAGTATTTAACTCCGCTGAGAAGCTCTTTGACACTTCTTGTTTTTCCCTGTATCTGTCTATTATCATTGCCCCTCATAAAAGTTACTCCATAATTTTCTCAAGCAGTCCCTCTGTTTCTTTTTCAAGGGTAAATATTTCAGCTTTTATTTCTTCAAGAGTTCGCAAAGGTGTCGGCTTGTAAAAATGCTTGGTAAAAAAAATTTCATAGCCAATTTTGGTTTTGGACTCATCAATCCATGCGTCCTGGACATAAGGCAAAACTTCACGTTTGAAGAAAGCTTCTATACCACCATCTTCAAGAAGCGGGACCTGTTCAGTATCCCGCAGATTAGTATCAGACTCATATTCAACAATAGCTTTTTTGCCACCAATTTGTACCTCATATAAGCCATACAAAGGATTGGCCTGTACTTTGTCACTTTTGTGAATTTTCTTACTTACAGGTACCCCGTTTTCATCAACAAGTCCTTTAGCAACCATTTCTTTGATTTCTTTTGAGGAGTAAACTTTTTCAGGATCAATACCTTTCAATCTGAGCGGACGTTCAACTATGATTTTCCAATAACCAAATGCTTCATTTGGAAAAATCTTTGATTGCTCTGTTTCCTCAAATTCTAAGCACAAATCACAGATTTGGCGGATATGTTCTTCAGCAAGTTCACAATTCTTCTTGCCAAGGTTTTTCCTAAGCGGAACAAACCATTGTGTGGCATCGATAAGCTGAACTTTGCCCACACGATGTTCCGGCTTTCGATTGGTAAGTATCCAGATATATGTGGCAATACCGGTATTATAGAACATGTTTTCCGGTAAAGCGATAATGGCTTCCAACCAGTCATTTTCTATTATCCAACGGCGAATATTACTTTCTCCCTGACCTGCGTCACCAGTAAACAAAGATGAACCGTTATGGACTTCCGCGATTCGGCTGCCCAACTTGGTATTGTGTTTCATTTTACTGAGCTTGTTAACCAGAAACATTAGTTGGCCATCACTGGAACGTGTAATCATCTTGTATTCGGGGTCACTATTGTGTTCGAGAATGAATCTTGGATCACTAAGGTCACTTTTGCCACCCATACGCTCAAGGTCAGTTTTCCAACTTTTACCATACGGTGGATTGGAGAGCATGAAATCAAATTCATGCGATGGGAATGCGTCGTTTGATAAGGTAGAACCGAACTTCATGTTCTCTGCTTCTTGGCCTTCGCCTTTCAGAAGTAGATCAGCTTTAGTAATGGCATATGTTTCACCATTGATTTCCTGGCCATATAGATGAATCGCAACTTCCTTGTTATGTTCTTTGGCAAGCTCTGCGAGTCTTTCTTCAGCGACAGTCAGCATTCCTCCGGTGCCACAGGCTCCGTCATAAACAAGATAAGTGCCAGATTCGATTTTTTCTGCAATTGGTACGAATATAAGGTTGGCCATTAATTTGACAACATCACGAGGAGTGAAGTGCTCTCCGGCCTCTTCGTTATTCTCTTCGTTAAAACGACGGATAAGCTCTTCGAAGATAGTTCCCATTGAATGGTTATCTAAGGCTGGTAGCTTTATCTTTCCATCGGAATCGTAAACAGGATTGGGACTAAGGTTGATTTTTGGGTCAAGGAATTTTTCAATCAGAAAACCAAGTGCATCCGCGTCAACGAGAGTTGGAATTTGATTGCGGAGTTTGAACTTTTCCAGAATCTCTTGAACATTTGGTGAAAATCCATCGAGGTATGCCTCAAAGTCAGCTTTAAGTTGCTGTTGTTTTGCCCTTGCTTTCAGATCTTTTAGGGTAAATGGAGAAGTGTTGTAAAAAGCTTGGCCTGAGGCTTGGCATAATGCCATATGCTGATTGGAAATTTTTGCATTATCAAGTTGGTTTTTCATTTTGAGTACAGCTTCTTTAGTTGGCTCCAGAACAGCATCAAGACGGCGGATCACAGTCATGGGTAGAATGACGTCTCGATATTTACCACGTACATATACATCACGCAGAACATCATCTGCAATTCCCCATATAAAGTTAACAATAGCGTTATGAGTTATATGATCCATTGATTTATCCTTTTTTCTCAGTCATCTGAATTTGCTTTCTGACCGGTTTCTGAAGCACCTCCCGCAACTACCCATTGGTCAATTTCATTTATTCGAAACTTCAATAGCCTGCCGACTTTATGAAAAGGAATATTTGTAGTGCGAACCCATTTATAGATAGTGTCCTTTTTGACCCCCAGGTGTTCTGCGATTTCATCTATAGACAGCCATCTTTCAACCATTTCTCATATCCCCTTAAAATAATTGGGCTTGTAGATTATCAATCTGAATTTTAATTGACCGGCTTTGTTTGTCAAGAAGTATTCGTACTAAGTGGGACTGGCTAAGCTGTAGTAATATCAAATTTGAAAAAATTCAAAAATTTCTCTTGCGCTCATCATCAATTTGCGCTAAGTTGGACTAAAAAGACTATTCTTTGAAAGGGCAAATTATGAGCCTAGGAATCAGAAAAATCCTTGTTATTGGGCTAATTGGAGCTATTTTCCTGGCCGGAAATGTGCTTTTAGTTGCCAATTGGCTAGTTGAAAAAGGTGTGCCAGAGAAAGCTAATTGGTTGCGGGAGAATTTCCTGACGGGAACAGCAATTGCTGTGATCGTGGCTTTGCTTGTTTTGCTTGTCAATCCGAAGAGCAGTGGCAGGTCATTAGGGTTTATAAGAAGATGTCCTGTGTGTAATCATCGCTTGATTGGCAGTGCAAATTATTGTAGCGACTGTGGTAGCAAAGTATCGTAATCGAGCCTTGGTTTTTAGTGCAATAACAAGGCTTAAATGAGTAACGGACATGTAATACGTCGGTCTTTGAAGAATATGTTTGTAACTTAACTGCGAAGAGGGACAAAAAATATCTAAGCAAATACTCACAATCACGTAAATTCCGCGTGGAGAATCCGGCCCAAGTATACTCAAAGCGGCGCCTCGGAGTAACATTGCTAAAATGACCTACTCAGGGCGAGTCTGGTGGATTCTGAACACCTTGGACTTTACTCCTCAGAACGCAGCATTGATCGTCGCAGCCTGTCTACACTCCGTCCCCGTCGGTTGCATTTTATACCTATCCAGCGGCCAACTAACCACTGCCGTAGGCAAAACTCGGACGTCTCCACTCAGCAACAAGGATGTATACACAATAATGGGGAAATGTGCAAGAGAAATTGTACCAGAAAGGCTTAAACGCAGCGGTCGGTGAAGCTCGCTGGAATTGGACAAAGATAGCATAAAGCCGTCCAACCTTTTCTGCGATTTCATCAGCGAAGTCTCCTCTCTCCCCACTCCGGCTACTCCGCCCCAACGGGGCAATAATGGCAAACTACCCTTCTGCTGTATTATGTAATACACTACAACCACTCCACAACTCCCCCATATCTCGAAAAATCTACTACAATGCCAGTTTTTCATTGTTGCAGAGGTCGTCGGCACTGTACCTGGACCGAACATTTGCAGAAGTAATGCCGCTGGTCATCAGCGTAAGAAGCTTTGTCTAATTTAGGCAAACCTCATAATTGGCTCAAAAATGGGGGTGCTCAGTAAGAAACGCTGTTTTTGGGCTATTTTTGCACTTTGGACAGAACTGTACAGAGTAAATCCTGACTTACTGAAAAACGAAACAGTTTCGTTTTTGACAGCCGTATACCTAACCCCCAACCTCCTTGACGATTTCACCATCCAACTCCCCCCCTCTACCCCAATTATAACCTCAATCAGACCCTACTTCCCCGCCATTTTTATTTTGGCGGAGATAAAATAGAACCTATTACCCCACTACCCCTACTGTATCACCCATTACACTACAACCTCTCCCCATCTCCCCCTATACCTCAAAAATTCCATTACAATATTACATTTATGCCCCCTTTTGTAATAATGTAATACATTTTCAAGCACTATGCCCATTGTTGGGGAAAGTTTTTCACTTCCTTTTTAATCCCCGGACTAGGTCGAGAATTCGACGGAGAAGGGGGATGAGAGGGGGGAGTGATATGAGCAGAAATATTTTTTGTTACCGAAATTTTTTCTCCTTCCCTAAATTTTTTTCAGAAAAATAAGGAAAGTGAAAAATAATCTGTATAATTCATATTATAGTATAAATAAGTCGTTATTAACGGGCAATAAAAAGCCCAAGAAGGAAAGATGATGAGTGTTAATGAAAAAGTAATTTATATTGGTCCGGTTTATATGCCCGATGGCAGTGTGGTTCCTGAATTAATGACGGAGGAAGAGGCGATAAGGTTTCTTAGGCTTGATACAGATGGACCGGCAAATCCATGCTCAACACTGAAATATTACAGAGATGAAGGATTGCTCAGGGCTACAAGGGTCGGCAAGAAAAATCGTTATCTGAAAGCTGAACTACTGAAATTTCTCAGTCTGATGACAGAAAGGACTAATAGAAAATCAGCATAAAGAAGATTTCCCTTGGCCGGAGATTGAACCGGCGTTATA
>Ga0180438_10002648_pt1 | contig 28582 bp, 22 predicted proteins | sample SS_ome_12_FD_132455 | JGI IMG/M metagenome (GOLD analysis project Ga0180438, IMG submission 132455) | Hypersaline lake sediment archaeal communities from the Salton Sea, California, USA - SS_3_D_2 metaG | ecosystem: Environmental > Aquatic > Non-marine Saline and Alkaline > Hypersaline >...
AAAAAAGACAAACAAAATATCGTTGATGATGTTAAAAATGGATTCCCTCTCTTTAATAAATTACCTTTTGATAACTTGTTTCTCGAGGTGGTAGCATGAAAAAATGGGGGGTTAGCAATTCCAATATCTATTGACTTTCTACGTTATTCTCTTTAAAATACTCTTTTGCACTGGTAAAAGAGGATCAAGACCAGGAGTATTTATATGAACATTCTAAAGCCTTTATCTTTTGAAACGTTTAAAACGGTTAACCGGATCATGCGCTCGGCAACCTGTGAATACATGGCCGATGAAAATGGACGGCCAAAAAGGAATCTTATCGAACTGTATAAACAACTGGGTGAGGGAAAAATAGGCATTATTGTAACGGGATATTCCTATGTGATGCCCAATGGGAAATCCAACCCTGGACAAACAGGGATCTATTCAGACGATCTAATTCTTGCATGGAAAGATGTCACACGGGTGGTTAAAGATTCCCATTCACTGTTTCTTTTGCAGATCGTTCATGGTGGCAGACAGGTTCGTAAGAAAAATAATCCTGGTCCGATTTGGGCTCCCTCGGCTGTACCTGATTCTGCTTTTAAAACCGAACCCCAAGAAATGACAACCGATCAAATCGAGGAAGTGATGAATGCATTTATCAACGCTGGTATCCGTGCTAAAAAAGCAGGTTTTGATGGCATTCAGCTTCATGCGGCTCACGGTTACCTGTTAAACCAGTTTCTCTCCCCTTATACCAATCGCAGAACCGATGCGTTTGGCGGAGATCAGGAAAAGAGAACCCAAATCGTTATAAAGATCATAAAAGGAATCAAAGAAAAAGTCAAAGAACAATTTATTATATCTGCTAAAATAAATGGTGAAGATTTTGTAGAGGGAGGTCTTACTCTCCACCAGGCCATTTTATCAGCAAAATTGATGAAGGAAACAGGGCTAGATTTTATCGAAGTTTCAGGTGGTACGGCAGAATCTAAACCTGGTACCGTAAGAAAGGACATAGAAAATATCGAACAGGAAGGGTATTTTCTCCATCATGCCAGTGCCATTCGTAAGGAAGTGGGTATCCCGACTGCAGCAGTGGGTGGATTTAGAAGCTTGAGTGTGATGGAACAGGCAGTGGATTCAGGTGCTGTGGATTTAATCAGTCTTTCCCGGCCGTTTGTCAGGGAACCGGATTTACTGATCAAATTTGAGAAGAAAGAGATGGACAGGGTATCCTGTGTTTCCTGTAACAGGTGCTTCAATCCCAGGGGATTGCAATGCTGGCAAATTCAGCGCTCTGGGGGTACTTAATAAAACCATTAAAGGATGAAAAAGAGGGCCCACAGAACACACAGAATACACAGAAGGAAACAGAACTTTTTTTATCATGATTTCCCTGTATTTTTTCTGTGTTTCTCGTGCTTCGTAGCGGAGCCACTCCGCAGAGTAGCATTCTGTGTGTTCGTCATTACGTGGGCTCTTATTATATAGGAGGTTAAAATGACGAAGGATGAATATTTAAAATTTACAGAAGGGATTTTTAAGGCTGCCCGCGGGTTAGTGAAATTAACGCCGGAAGAGAAACTCGATTTCAAACCCATGGATGGGCTCATGACCATTGGCCAGGTATTAAAACATCTTGCTGGCTGTCTCGGTGAAAGCTTTTCTATGGCCATTCACAATTCATGGCCAGATATACCTGAAGAAGAAATGCTTCCGCCTGTGGAAAAACTGCCAAAATCAAATTCGGTTGAAGAAGCGCTTAACGAAATTGACCAGGATTGGGAACTTCTGAAAGAAGAACTTGGGAAAATTTCAGATGAAACATTTAATGAAAGTAAGATCAATGTTCCATGGATGCCTTTTCCTATGACTCTCCTGGAATACATGATGCAGGCGATGGAACATGTGTCCAATCATCGGATGCAGTTGTTCATATGGTTAAAACTTTCCGGTGAAAAATTGAATACCGGGCATCTTTATGGCATGCCATAAAATTTCAGGGATGTCCATTTAAGGAGCAGGGATGCGTCAAAGTCTACAAATCCGAAATACGAAATTCGAAATACGAAACAAATTCGAATGACCGAAATTCAAATGTCTAAAACAAAAAGAACTCGATAGTATTATATCATGGAGTTTTTGTTTTATATTTTGAACATTTGAATTTTGGATTTGTTCTCGTGCTACGTAGCGATGCTACTTCGCAGAGTAGCATCGGGTTTCGTATTTAGAATTTCGTGCTTTTTAAGAAAATGACGTAGCCCTGATTTAAGGAGTTACTATGGAGGCATTAAAATTTACTGAAGATGGAAGAGTAAAACTACCACAGCCACATGAGTTATCTGCAATTGAAAAAGATGATGCAATGGGAGCATACCTTATGATGTTTGCAGCATGGGGCGCGGGTTTACCGCTTCCCTTGCTCAACCTGATTGCTGCTGTCATCTATTTTTTTATAAATAAAAAACAATCAAGATTTGTTGCTTTTCACGCATATCAATCACTGATAACACAAATTCCCATTTCAATACTTAATGCAGGAGTGGTCTTCTGGCTCATCGCAATCCTGTTTTTTAAATATCTTAGTTTTGACCCACCTTTCTTTATCTATTTATTCTTTGTTATTTTCTGGAATTTAATCTATACGATTTTCTCTCTTGTTGCCTGTGCCAAAGCCAGAAAAGGCCAATTTTATTATTTTATATTTTTTGGTAGAATTGCCTTTGAACAATATTATGGTGAAAAGGCACAGAGAAAAAAGGAAAAGGAGGTAAAAAACATCCCACCCAAAGGGTATTGATTAAGGAGAAAGGTAATTGAAAAAAGCCTTATATAAAGAATTCTCCTTTCTTTTAGTGATTGTTGCAGTAACGGTTGTGTTAGCCGTAATAATGACACATATGATTGAAATAAACCAGGAAAGAGAGGGTAAGGAAGAAAAAGGTATTTCTATCTCATTGGAACTTAAACTAAGAGATTTGATAAAAAGGCAGATAGAGATGGAATCCAGGACAGTAAAAAACAACGTTGTAATCGATTCCATTGAGAAAATTAAGGCGCGATTGCTCCCGAATATCGAAAATAATCCTTACAGCAGCAGCAGCAGCGACAGCGGCATTGAGATTATGGTCATTGATTCAGCGCTGGTTAATGCGGTCACATTCCCAGGTGGTTTCATTGTTCTTTTTTCAGGTTTAATCAAAAGATCAAACAATCCGGAAGAATTAGCCGCAGTCATCGCTCATGAATTGGGGCATGTGATAAACAGGGATTCTGTTAAACTTTTAATTCGTCAATTTGGAGTTGCTTTGGTTGTTAGTGTACTGACAGGCTCGGAGTCATCATTGGTTATTGAGTATATCATGAAGAAGATAATTAATACTTCTTTTTCCAGGCAACAGGAAGAGATGGCCGATCAGTTTGCCTTTCAATTGTTAATAAAGTCCAGGCTAAAACCAGGCCGCCTGGCGGATTTTTTTAAGCAATTACAAATTGAAAGAGAGACCCGTTCAATAAAAATATTAGAATATTTGAATACGCACCCAACCACAGAGAGCAGGATAGAAAAAGCAGAGGCAGTGTCTAAACGTTTTGAAGGGGTGGAGGAGACATTCGACCTGGATTGGCACGCAGTAAAGAGAGCACTTCCTTCTATTTTTGATGTGAGATAAGAGAACAGCTTTTTAGTATTTGTACTTGTCATTGGCCATTCGGCGTCAGTTGTTCGCTCCGCTCACGTCGGGGAGTACTATTTAGAGCTTGTCATTGGCCTTCGGCGTCAGTTGTTCGCTTCGCTCACGTCAAGGAGACTTTTAAGAGCTTGTCATTGAGGAACTTCATGAACTTGTCATTTGGCTTCGCCGTCAGTTGTTCGCTTTGCTCACGTCAGGGAGGCTTATAAGAACTTGTCAATGGGAAATAAACAAAATGAAAAACCTTTAAAGCTCTCAATGACAAGCACCAAAAGTCACACTGACAAGCCTTAAAGAACCTAATGACACGTCCTCAAAAGTCCCCCTGACAAGCTCCTAAAATCTTCAATGACAAGCCTTAAAACTCTCAATAACAAGTCTTAAAGATCTCAATGACGCGAACGATGTTCAATTGGTGAAGGTTACAGCATTCATATTGTTGGTTTCGCTGAGTTCCGTGATTACATTCGAGCTATCTGCGGTGGCTCTAAATATTGAGGGTGCGTTGTTTGCGTTATTAAATTGTCTCGGTGGCAAGGTTATTGAGTCTCCTGCTGCTAAGCCTGGAACATCAAGCAAACATGAGATGCACGCTTTGGTATATGTTCCACCGGGGCCTACATTTCTTTCTAATAGCACGTTGAATGGTCCTGCAGCAGCGGTACCCTGGTTCTTGACGGTGATAATCACATTGAAAATCCAGTAAGTATTGCCACTAACGTCAGTTCGCTGATCCACTTTCTTAAATGTGACTGAGGGAATTGTTAAGTCAGGCCTTCTCTTTAACACCACCAATCGACGCACTTTTAAATTGCAGAAGGATACATTATTTCTCTCAATGCGTTCTGATACTTTGTTTCCTGCATCAATCACGGCTCCCAGGTAATAGTCTCCAGGGGGTGTATCTGCAGGGATAGTGTTGGTGCCATTTAGTTTCACATTCACTTTTCCGGGTCCTGTAAATGAAATATGTTCCCTTCCGCCTTTCAGCAGCACATTGTCAGAATAATTGGGAGAATAGACAGCATAGGGGGCTGGGAAAGGATAAGTGGGTTTGGATGTTAAGATAATGTCTACTGCAATATCGTTGAGGGGTGCTTTAAAGGTACTTTTTCCTATAACCTGGAAACCGTCGCCAAGGCTCTCTCCTGGTCTAACCACCTTTTTGGGACACTGAACGATCTCGATGGTTAGGTCTTTTGCCAATAGGAACATCTTTTTTTTGATCTGTCGTTGGGCCGAAGAAGAAGTCGTCATTATAAGGAATATGAACAATAGCAGCAGAATTCCTCCTGGGACTAAACATTTTTTAGAAAATCTTACATGATTCATTTTTTACCTCCATTTAATTTGTTATCATATAATTTAGATAAAGATTTTTAAAAAAAATCTCATATTTCTTAAAAAATAGAAAAAAAGGTGCCCATCTATTTAAAAAATTTGGCCTGTTGCCTGTTCCTTTGGGTACTCCTGGTGCACTCTATCACAAGTTCTCAATCTCTTCCTCTGCTTTTTTTAAGCATTCGGGGCAATAGGTAGATGTCACCATTATCTGTGCCTTGTCCTCGATATAATCTTCCATTTTTATCCATATGCCTGTACCTGGTTCTTTCCCCGCATCATCACGGATTTTTTTGCACATGCAGCATACGGGTAATATCGTCTCATAGAGTTTTATCTTTCTTTTTAACGATAACCTCTCAAGGCAGCGGTTCACTCGAAAATATATTTCTTCGGATTCGCAGGGTTTGAGCAAGTAATCATCAGCATCAAGTCTAAGTGCGTCGATGGCAGATGTCATATCTCCATAACCCGTTAGAATGATGACCATGGTATCGGGATTGATCTCTTTTGACTTCTTCAGCACTTCAATGCCATTGATTTGATCCATGACCAGATCAGTTATCACCAAATCAAAAGGGGTTTTGTTTAACCATTCAATGGCTTTTTTACCGCTTTTGGCTGTTGTGACGTGATACCCTTTTCCTTCTAAATCATTACCAAACCCTTTGAGAACCAAAGGGTCATCATCAACCAGCAATATTTTATATTCATATTTATGCATCATGCTCCTATATAATCACTTTCGCATTTATCTAGTGGGCAGACTGATGGTAAAGACTGCCCCTCCTTTAGGGGAATTCTTTGCCACGATTGTCCCATTATGATCCTGTACAATGCCATAACAAATAGAAAGGCCGACTCCCATCCCCATGGTTTTTTTCCTGGTATAAAAAAGGTCAAAGATATGCTCCAGGTCTTCTTTGGGAATACCCGGTCCTGTGTCGGTCACCTTAATGATTATATTTTCTTTTCTAAAATTCGTGTTTATGGTTATTTCTCCACCAATAAATTCTCGCTTTTTACCACCGTTACTTTTAGATAATCCTGTCATCGCTTCAACTGCATTGTTGATCAGGTTCAGAAACACATGACTCAACTGTTTTGGTGAAGCGATTATTTCCGGGATTTTAGATGAAAGATTTAGATTGACCGTGATCTTGTTTTTTCTTAATAGACTTTGGACCAATGATACGGTCTCTTCTATAATGTTGTTTATATTCATTGGCTGCACTTTTTCTTTTCCTGGGCGATTCAAATCGAGCAAATTTTTAACGGTATCTCGAATCCGTCGAAATCCGCTTTCTATCAAGTCGAGGTTTTCCAACAGCTTATTTTCATTTTTGTACGTACTTTTAACCGAGTGCAGAAGAGAAACAATCCCCTGTAATGGCGAGTTTATCTCGTGAGCGATGGAGGCAGCCAATTGCCCTGTGGCGGCCAACTGTTTAGATCGAATGATTTGATCTTGTAATAATTTTGTTTCCGTGATATCCGTTATTATCCCTTGAATACCAATTACCTTATTTTCTTCATAAATAGGATATCCATATGTACTTGCAAAACGAATGTCACCGGACCTGGTCAAAATCTTGTGCTCAATTGGTTCTGTAGGGCCAGAAAGAATTTTTTGATAGTTTTTAGAAACAAGTGGCAAATCTTCCTGGGGAATGAAATCCGTAATTTCTCGGCCAATCAATTCTAATGGTGTATATCCTGTAATCGATTCAACTGCAGGATTGACATAAGTTACTTTTCCGTCCATGTCGATGGCAAAGATGATATGGTTCATGTTAACAACCAAATTTCGGTATTTCTCTTCGCTCTTTCTTAGTGCTTCCTCTGCTTTCTTCCGAACGCTTATATCTCTGGCAATTCCCAGGACCAACGTTTTCCCTTTTATTTTTACCGAAAAAGTGCTTATTTCTACTTCAACCTGTGTACCATTTTTCCGGTTTAAAATAAACTCATCCGGTCCCGTGGGCTTTCCCATCGCATTTTGAGCCAGAAGTAAAGCGGCTTTGGGTATTTGATATGGGGATAGTAATTTCAATTTTAAAAAATTCTTCCCAATTAATTCCTCCTTTTTATATCCGACAATTTTTTCTGCAGCTTTATTACCATCAATAAAGTGGCCTTTTAGATCGCTCAAATAATAACCGACCGGTGCAAATTCAAATAATATTCTTAGCCTCTCTTCCGAGCTTATCAGCTCCTTTTCTATCTGCTTGCGCTCTTCTATTTCATGCCTCAGCTTTTTGTTTATCTCAACCAATTCGGCAGTATGTTCCTTCGTTCGTCTTTCTAACTCATCGTAAGCCTCTTCCAGTGCTTGTTCCGCTTGCTTGCGCTTGGTGGTGTCATGAGAGACAATTTGGATGGCAAATATATCACCGCTTGCATTTCTCATCGGTTGAAAGTTCGAGTAAAACCAATGATTTCCCGAAGGAAGTTCGATCAAATCCTCGAAATCACTTCCTCTCCCTGTTTTAACCACCTGATGCATTCTTTCCCTGGTTATATCTGCAATGTTGGGGAGGGCCTCTAATATAGACTTTCCTATAAAGTTGTCAGGATGCCCACCAAGGTTTCTGGCTCCAATGGTATTTATCAATAGTATAGTGCCATCCAGGGTAAGATATGTGATTGGAGTACCTGTATTATCAAAAAGCGTCCGATACTTTAACTCGCTCTCCTTTAACTCCTTTTCCAGTTTATGTTTATAAACAGCTATTTCAATAATAAATTTTAATTCCCGTTCGTTAAACGGTTTGAATAAATAGGCAAAAGGTTCTGTTAATTTTGCTCGCTCCATGGTTACTTCATCGATCAAAGCGCTGAGGTAAATGACGGGGATACTAAAATTCTGGCGAATTTGCTCTGCTGTTTCAATACCGTCTATATCTCCTTCCAGCATAATATCCATCAGTACCAGGTCGGGATGTGTCTCCTCTGTTTTTAAAATAGCTTCTTCACCTGTATCAGTGATGGCAGTAACAATGAATCCCATATTTTCTAATTTTAATTGTAAATCTAAAGCAGTCAGTTGTTCGTCTTCTACAATCAGGATTTTAATATCAGTCATCTGCTCAATCGTTCCAACAGTCTGCCTAATTTTTTCCATGCGTTCTCTTCCTCAACTTCGGCCTTAACCTGAGTTTTTAGATTTGAAATTCCATGGTAAATTTTGCGCCTTTGGTTGTATCGATTTTAATAGAGCCATGCAATTTTTTAGCTAAAGCGTTAATAATCTGCATTCCAAGGGTTTCTGAGCTGTTCATATTGAAGTTAGCAGGTAAACCCACACCGCTGTCTGCCACGGTTAAAGTTACTTTTCCTTCATCGACGGATTTAAGTCCGACGATTATTTCTCCCTGTTGATCCTGGGGGAAGCCGTATTTTATCGCATTGGTAACCAATTCATTAATAATTAAAGCGCAGGGGATCGCTTTGTCAACCTTTAAGAAAACGTCATCGGCGTTTATCTTTAACGTAACCCCAGGTAAGCTCGTAAGGGATGCATTGAACAAATGGGTTGTTAAGGAACGAACATATTCACCGTAATTGATGTTTGCCAGGTCTTCGGATTCGTATAATTTTTCATGAATAAGAGCGATCGAATTTACCCTGTTTTTACACTCTTCAAATATGGTGGCGTCTTTCTCATCATGGATCCGTCTGGATTGAAGATTTAACAGACTGTTTATTAGCTGCAGGTTGTTTTTAACCCGGTGGTGGATTTCCTTGAGCAGAACCTCTTTTTCTTTCAATGCAGTCTTGATCTGTCCCTCAGCCCGTTTACGCTCGGTAATCTCTGCCTCAAGCTCTTTGTTTACCCTTGTCAGTTCAGCAGTGCGTTCTTTTACCAGATCCTCAAGGTGGAGGCGGTATTTTCGTAATTCATCTTCCGCCCGTTTTCGCTTGGTAATATCCAGAAGGGTTCCGGCCATCCGCAAAGGTCTGCCATCCTTATCCCATTCAAACACTTTTCCCTGTGCAAACACCCAGACCCACTCGCCGTTTTTATGCTCCATGCGAGCTTCGCACTGATAGTATTCTGTCTTCCTGGCAAAATGGGACTCAAATAACTCATAGGATCTTTTAAGATCATGGGGATGCGTTAGTTTATCCCATGTTTCAATACTGATAGGGGAGAGCTCCTCGAGTGTACAGCCAACAATATTGGTCCATCTCTCGTCAACAATCATCTTTCCAGTTTGAACATTCCAGTCCCATAAACCCACATTTGTTCCCTTTAGAGCCAGGTCCAGCCTTTTTTCAGACTCTTTCAGCACTTTCTCTGCTTTTTTACGTTCTGCAATTTGGTCTAAAAGTTCTATATTGGTCTTTTTAAGTTCGGCAGTTCGTTCTTCTACCCTCTTTTCAAGTTGATCGCGAGTTTCTTTCAGTTCTTTCTCTATTTTTTTTCGTTCTATGGCATATTTGATCGCCCGCACCATGCTGTCAGGGTCCATAAGACCCTTGAACAGGAAGTCTTGTGCACCTCTATGAACAGCTTCTATAGCGAACCTATCATCTTCAGTTCCTGTTAATATGATAATCGGGATGTCCGGTGCGTTCGAATGGACATACATAAATGTCTTAATCCCGGAGCTGTCCGGTAGTCCGAGGTCTAATAAGATTATGTCTATGTTTCCCTGCACCAATCGCTCCAGGCCCTGGGATAGTTTCTCCCTGTGCTCAATTAGAAACGTGGGATTCTCGCTCTCTGAGAGTATATCCTTTACCAGTTGGTAGTAATCGAGGTCGTCTTCGATTATCAATACTTTTATGAGTTTTACATCCATTGTTTTATACCTTTTTCCAAAACAATAATAAAACAAAAGATAGAAAAAAACAACCCCCTTTTTTACTTTCTTAAGGATTCCAATCGGAAAAAAGTGAGTACACAGCTATTGAAAGAAAAATCTATTTTCTATAAAATACGATTATGATAGATACTGATTTTTTCATACCTATTAAAGATTAAATTAGTAATGGAGGTATTATTATGATAAGAAGAAGATATTTTACATTCATGGTTTTTTTAGTCGTTGGTTTGATCATACTCTCAAGTAACACCAGCGGTTTTCCAGGAGAGAAATCCCGACCGGTTTTTTGTATTCATCCTGCCGGGCTTCAAACCGTTCCAGGTGAAACTTTTAAGGTGCAGGTCTATGTTGACCCCGTAAGGAATGGTGTGCGCAGTGCTTCAGTTGAACTTTCATTTAACCCGGAGGTCATGGAGGTCAAATCAATCGTCCATGGTCATTTTCTCTTAGGAGATCCTAAACCAAAAAGGGGTTTTCCCAGGTTTGACAATGAAATAGGCACTATAGGAATCAGTGCAAAGAGCAGTACTATCATAAGACCGCCCGCAAAACCAGGCGTTCTTGCTGAAATCACTTTTAAAACAAGAATGAATGCTTCCCCCGGAAATTATGATATCGTTATTACCGATGCAGTACTTAGAACACATACCGGGGAAAAAATATCAGACGTTATGATAGAAAATATTACTGTAAAGGTGGTTTCATTCAAGAAGGTGAATATGCTGCTCCATCCGCTTACAAAATTACCCAGGAAAATATCGGGCATCAATGTTTATCCTTTTAAGTTGAAACAAGGCACGGTTCCTTTGACAAAGCAAAATGTTAACCTGGTGTTCAAAGGTTTTTTAAGCGCACACTACAAATTATTGGGAGTTCATCCGAAAAATGTAAAACTTATTGCTTCCAGGTTGGTGAATAAAAGATGGCTTGTTAAATATCAGCAGTACTATAGGGAGATTCCAGTTTACCATGCCACAGTTGGTTTATTATCCACACAAAAAGGCAAGGTCATTTCTTTCAATTCAAATTATTGCCCGGACATATCTATATCGGTGGAGCCGCAAATAAATATAAAGAAAGCTGCCAGGGTCGCGGCCAGGACCTATGAACCGGGTAAGGCCGCCGGGCTTAGCGCAAGGGGTGCTGGTTTGATCATCTATCCGAAAAGGAAGAATAGCCGGGTCACCTATCATCTTGCCTGGAAATTCCTGTTTGCAGGAGACCGGCCCGATCCCGCGGTTGACAAACACTTTATTATCGATGCTCATAAAGGTGTTGTGTTGCACAGTTATTTGCGGTATTCCCCTGCTCAGATAAGTGGCACTTTGCAGGGGGAGGTATACCCGGAGAATCCCACTGCACCGCCCATTGCAGCCAGGCAATTGCCTTATGCTTATGTAAATGTACCGGGCTCCAGCAGGAAGACAACAAATGTCAGTGGTTATTATACCACCGATACGATTTCAAGCGGTTCCCATACAGTTACCTTCACCCTGGAAGGACCCTATGCAAGGGTGCAGGATAATGGCGGTACCGATATTACCACCACTGCCAATTGTAATACCAGTTCTTCTTGCAATTTTACCTGGACCGCTGCGGATAGAGATGGTATTAATGTCTTCTATCATATAAATGTTCTCCATGACTGGTATCAGGGTCGATTGGGGTATTCATGGGTGAATGACTGGGATAACACATCCCAGTTTAAGGCGGAAGTCAACCACACATTTAATAATGCTTATGCAGGTAGCCCCATGCTGTTTGGAACAAACAACTATGCCCGTTCCAGTGACGTTATTTATCATGAGTGTACCCATAATGTACTTCATCGACTTTATGGGGATTATATCGGTTTTTCTGTCAGTAGGTACATAGAAGGATACGCTTTTGATGAAGGTTTTTCTGATTATTTTGCCGGTGCCATAACAGGAGACCCCCGGCATGGTGAAGGATACGGCGGCACCAGGACGCTGGATAATAATGACCAGTATCCGGGAAAAGCGTCTTATCATATTGAAGGGCATACAGGAGGAAGAATTATCGCGGGTGCTGCATGGGACCTGCGCTCCTTATTGGCTGAGGAGATGGGAGCAGATCGAGGTTCCCGGTATGCGGATAACCTTATGTTCGATGCCCACCATATAATGGCAAATCAGCCGCGGGAATATTTCTTTTCCGATCCGCAGGAAAGTAGTTTCCTTACATGCCTTTATATGGCCGATGATGATAACAATAACCTGGACGATGGTGTTCCTCATTTTGTTGAAATTCACCGATGTTTTTCAAATCACAACCTGCTCCAGGCTGTGTTGCATCCGGGAAATAGTTATGATGTTTCTACAAACCAGGTTGGCTTTTACTCCGGTGGTGATTTTTATATTTCAAGTACAGGAAAGTTTTATGCCAATAATCTTGGGCAGCGAGGGCTAATAGACCTCGGTGACATTGGCACAGTCCCGCTGGATGAAATTGATATCCCGGATTCGGGCTTTACCCGGTTCGGTGTGTCCATAACAACAGGGCACACCTATGTTTCACTGGCTCAACAAGGAGAAGAAGGCAACTATATTGCCTTTCGTGTCATAAATATCAGCCCCAGTGGGCAGGATATCACCATAGAGTATTTTTACCATTCCAGGAAATTAATACTCTATGACAAAGACAGTTATGATTTCAGCCAGCAGATACGGGGAGAGCTTACAGGTGGTGATTTTTATCTTTCAGGAAATAAATTCTGGGCCAACAACTATGGTCAGAGAGGTGTTATAGACCTGGGTAACCTTGGGTCAACAGCGCTTGAGGATGTTGACATTCCCACCACCGGGTATACTCGTTTTGGTGTGCCGGTAACAGCGGGTCATACCTATGTTTCGCTGGCCCAGCAGGGCGAAGAAGGAAATTACATTGTGTTCAAAGTTCTTACTGTTACCCGTAATACAGTCACCCTGGAGTATCTCTATGTAAGCCCGATTGTCACGTTGAATAACGGCAACAGCTATGATTTCAGTGAAAGGAAAGTTGGGAATTATACAGGTGGTGACCTTTATTTTGCCAGTCAAAAATTTTTGGCTAACAACGTCGGTCAGAGAGGCGTCATAGGCCTGGGTAACCTTGGGTCAACAGCGCTTGAGGATGTGGAAATTCCCACCACCGGGTATACTCGTTTTGGCGTGCAGGTAACAGCGGGTCATACCTATGTTTCACTGGCCCAGCAGGGTGAAGAAGGGAACTACATCGTTTTTAAGGTTCTTACTGCTGCCAGTAGTACAGTTACCCTGGAGTATCTTTATGTAAGCCGTACCGTCACATTGAGTAACGGCAACAGCTATGATTTTAGTGAACGAAAAGTGGGAAACTATTCCGGTGGTGATTTATACTTTTCCAATTCAAAATTCCTGGCCAACAACATCGGTCAGAGAGGAGTCATAGGCCTGGGTAACCTTGGGTCAACAGCGCTTGAGGATGTGGAAATTCCCACCACCGGGTATACTCGTTTTGGTGTGCCGGTAACAGCGGGTCATACCTATGTTTCGCTGGCCCAGCAGGGCGAAGAAGGGAATTACATTGTGTTCAAAGTTCTTGCTGTTACCCGTAATTCAGTCACCCTGGAGTATCTTTACATAAGCTGTACTGTCACTTTGAAAGACGGTAACAGCTATGATTTCAGTGAAAAGAAATTCGGAATTTATTCCGGTGGTGACTTTTACTATTCCAGTTCAAAATTCTATGCTAATAACTATGGTCAGAGAGGAGTTATAGACCTGGGCAACCTTGGATCAACAGCCCTTAAGGATGTTGAAATTCCCGCAGCCGGTTACACCCGTTTCGGGGTCCAGGCAATAGCCGGTCATACCTATGTTTCACTGGCTCAGCAGGGCGAAGAAGGCAGATATATTGTTTTCCGTGTTGAGGCAATGGGAACCGACACGGTTTCCATCACGTATTATTATACAACACCGCCTGGAGGATGAATACTGTCTACTAACTACTAACGCTTCGCATGAGCACAAGACTTCGCGCCTCGGTTTCATACGGTTGTGGTGCGATTTTTTGTGTTGCTATGATTGCTTTGAAAATTGGAGTGGCGCATTACTTCATTACTTTTTTTGCTCTTTTATAGTAAGTCATTATCATCTCAATCCATTTCCTTCTATCTCATCCTCTTATCCTCTTTTTTTTTTCTAAAGGTAGTCGAAATTTTTCCCAAATCTCTTGCAATTAATCTCTATTCTTCCATATAAGATTATTAATGGGGGGATTAAATATTTTGAAGATATAACCAGAAAATATTAATTTTATTTAGTTGAATATTGATAAAATTGATTATTTTGGCAATACATTTTAAAAAAATTAAGAAAAATATTTATGGGGAATTGACCACTGGTTGTCCGACATATATTTTTAAACACTATAAAAATGAGGTATATGATGAGGAAAAAGTGTATGTGTATGTTACCGTTTCTGGTAGGGGCTCTTCTTTTATTGACATCGGTTTTTGTTTTGTTGTCTGCAAATGGTGAAAAATCAAAATCCGAAGCGCTGGTGGAAGGCAATACCGCATTTGCGTTGGATGTGTACCAGAGACTTAAGGATACCAAAGGCAACATCTTTTTCTCGCCCTACAGTATCTCCACCGCCTTAGCGATGACCTATGCCGGAGCCAGGGAAAACACAGCCAGACAAATGGCTGACGTTTTACATTTTACATTGGACCAAAATAACCTTCATCCCACCTTTGCCAAACTGGAAACCTGGCTGAATGAAATACGGGAGAAAGGTGACGTCCAGTTAAATGTGGCAAACTCCTTATGGCCTCAGAAAGGCTATCCTTTTTTGAAAGAATATCTCACCCTGTCTGAGAAATATTACAGAGTGACCATAACGCCGTTGAACTATCGGCAAGCGGTTGAAGAGGCCAGGAAAATCATTAACCAATGGGTGGAAGAAAAAACAAAAGACAAAATCAAGAACCTGATTAAACCCGGTATTCTTAACTCCCTCACACGCCTGGTACTGGTAAATGCCATTTACTTTAAAGGCAATTGGGCCAGTCAATTTGACGAGAAACGTACCAGAGATGACACCTTTTACCTGTTATCGGGACAGAGAGTCCAGGTTCCCCTGATGGCTCAAAAGAAGGAGTTTAGATACGCTGGAACGGGATCTCTCCAGGTGCTTGAGCTTCCCTATGTGGGGGAAGACCTTTCCATGATTGTCCTTTTGCCCAGGAAAACCGATGGTTTGCCTGAGCTGGAGAAGCATTTGACACCCGAGACATTGATGCAGTGGATCGCGGGTCTTCGTAAACAGGAGGTGCAGGTATTTCTACCCAAATTCAAGATGACCTCTCAGTTCCGTTTGGATCAAACGTTGCCAGCCATGGGCATGCGGGATGCGTTTGATTCGAGCAAAGCCAATTTTTCCGGGATGGACGGTCGACGCAATTGGTTGTATATTGGTGCTGTGATTCATAAGGCGTTTGTTGATGTGAATGAGGAGGGGACTGAGGCTGCTGCAGCAACGGCCGTGGCAATGAGAATAAAAATGGGACGGCCAACTTCACCCATTTTCAGGGCGGATCATCCCTTTATTTTTCTTATCCGTGACAATAGGACCGGAAGTATCCTGTTCATAGGAAGGGTTCTTGATCCCAGTCAGAAATGATGAATGTTGAATGATGAAGGGAGCTTTTTATTAATAGTCTGCAAAAACGTGCAAAAAAAAACAAACTTTTTCGCTGTTCCTCCTATTTTCACCTGGTTGGGTGGCATCTTGGGTTGGGGGTGCCACCCCCTTTTTATTAATAGCTTGCAAAAACGTACAAAAAAAACAAACTTTTTCGCCGGTTTTGTATGGAGAAAAGATCATGGGAAAAAAAATTTTTGTTTTTCTAACAATTCTATTGGCTGCAACCCTATGGGCCGAAAACGTGGCTGTTTTTGATGATATTATCAAGCCAGAGAGTTTCTATTTAACCGATAATCACATTTTTATTGTAGAGTTTCCCCATATCTACGTGTACTCGTTAAAAGACTTCACCTTGATTAAGAAATTCGGGCAAAGAGGAGAGGGACCTGGAGAATTTATCAGGTTTGTCCGACTCCACTTTCAATCCAATTTTATCATTGCCCACAGCCAGACAAGGTTTTCATATTTTACCAGAGATTTCAAATATATAAAAGAAGTGAAAGTGCCTATTCAGTTTAACCGGGGTGCTGTACCCATGGGAAACCAGGTGGTGGTATCGCATACTGTACCCGGTAAAGAAAACTCAAAAGAGGTCGATTTGACCGTGAATTTTTATGATGCCAACTTTAAAAAAGTAAAAGAAATATTCCGGCAGCGATATCATTTTCAAGTGCATCGAGATGTCAATGTCATTTACTTACCGGAAGTGAACAGAAGAACCGGTATCCGCTTTTTCGTCTTCCGTGATAAAATATTTATCGAAGGGGAAGACGGCGTCACCGGAAATATCTATGTGTTCAATAAGAATGGAGAAAAGATATATACCATCAAACATGAATTTGAAAGGCTGAAAGTCACGGATGAACATGTCAAAGCTGTGGTGGAATGGCATAGGGTCAATAAACGACGGCTTTATGACATTTTAAAACAAAGGAAACAACTTTATACCCCGGATTACTTCCCGTCCATCCGTTCTCTTAATGTGGAGGATGATAAAATCTATATTATACCCTATAAGAAAAAAAAGGGAAAAAACCGCCTGTTTATATTCAACCTGGAGGGGAAATTATTAAAAGAAATGGACGCTCCAATCAAGGAAAGGTCCATATTTTCCTTTTACCCTTTTGCCATCAAAGGCGGTAAAGTCTTTCAATTACTTGAAAACGAGGATGAAAAATGGGAACTTCATGTGACAGATATCCAATGAGTCTAATGATGAATGTAGAATAGGTACGATGAATGATGAAAAAGAAAAATGAAAATGAGAATATTCCACAGAATTTTTTCGGTGTCATCTGTGTAATCTGTGGTTACTATTTTATTTTTTGTTTGTGAATTTTTCCCAGAGCTTTTCTGCGAATATCCAGGCCAGTGAAGATGAACCGTCTTCTCTGTCGTCGCTGTTATATTCTCCGTCGGTCATGTTATCAAGATGGTGATAAAATTCATGGAATACAGATTTTAAATGGTTGCGGTTGTAGAGCAGAACTGTCTTCGTATCGTAATCATACATCGCACATTCCTTGCTCCCTTTTGGTATTTTGTCAAGTTTAGGTGCCGGAATTTCATATGCATCAGACAGAATGTTTAAAACCTTTTTTGCTGTGTCATGGGATATTTTAAAATAATACCCGGTCCTTTTTGGAAAAAGTTTTTTTAATTGGCTGGGACATCTTACGTCCCATTTTTCGGTGCTAATTTTCATCTTAGCTCCTTTGATTTCATTGCCACCAAGGCACCAAGGAGTTCAATGATGTATTCTCTTTGTGTACCTTGGTGACTTTAATGCTTTTACTGCAATCGTAAACATCTAATCCTCTGAACTTAGCAGTCGTACTTCATTGAGTTTACCACTTATGCCCACATGTATCACATGAGTGAACCCCATCATGAAGAAGAGTTTTTCCGCAATTTCCAGGTCGGCATTTAGGGCACTTTTCCCCACAAGGTGGAAGGCCACTATCATTTGTACACCCACCTCTCTTTTTCGCCATCATTTCCTCCAATATTATTTTTATATTTACATTTTAAAGTGCTATTCGTAATGACTCATACCATCTTCCTGTAATCCTTAAAATAAATCCTGAATTCTCTGTCAATTACATTTGAATACAAACCGGCAAAAAAATTCACCGGGTTCATTTTACGGTTGAAGGTGAAATTCTTTATATACTCTTCCAGGATAGTGGTTTTCCTGGCCATGTAACGGGCCCACCGGGAAAAAAGAGCTACATCCATGGTCGTAAACATCACATTCTTTAAGGCATCAGGAAACGCATCAACCAGGTCTTTTGCTGTCAGGTACTCTTTCTCACCGGTGAAAAGCTTTCTTATAAGATAACCCCAGACCCATGGCGTGGACATCTCGAATTCGTCTCCTCGCAGGCCGCAGCATATGGGAGAATCACTCAGCGCCCTGTAATTGGCGGTGTAAAATTCCAATCCGCGTCGGTGCGCTTGTTCCCTGATATAGGTTAATAAATCAACCTCATCCAATTCGCCTAAATCATCCGGGCCAATCTCTTCCAGCAGGTCCAGGTCCTTGACAGAAGAACTGGCCAGGAATGAGATGGATACAGCATCGGTAATACCGGAAATCTCATCCAGGTACGAATCGATATCCGATTGGTTGAAAATTTCATTACGTCCCTCCCTGGGTTTAAATAACTGTGGAATAAACGGCTGCCACCTGATTACAATTTTTTTAAAAACCCCGACAGGAATGTGACGGAGCCGTACCAGCGGATCGCTGGTATTTTTCTCCAGCATCCTTATATGTTCAGGTTTGTGGGATGAAAGAGAGACCCCTAAAACATAATTCCCCTTTGCTAAAAGATCAACAGGCATATCTCCTGTATTTTTGGTAGTAACATAAACAGGATAGTTTACCTTATTACACATTTCCAGGAACTTTCGGGTATTTTGTACTTCTTGTTCGATACCCTTTGGAAAGGGGTCTGCTTTTGTACCCAGTTGAATGGGGTGTTTTTTATTCACCAGGTATTCGATCATTGGATTCCCGATACGTTCTCCATTTAACACCCTTTCCCAGGTAGTAATAAGCGCAGGCCGGATGCATTCACGCCGGTGATTCCCCCGGTTTTGTCTGTCATACTGGGAGTTTGCAAAACAGTAGCGGCATTCGTTCGAGCATCCTTCATACGTGTCGATGCAAAGCATTAACGGGCACTGCAGGAATTGCCCGCTTATTTCAAGTTTATTCTTTTTCCTGCTCATCAGAAACCAAATCCCCCTTAAAGGCAATCTTCCCCTTATTGAATTGAATGATCAGGTCACCCAGTACATCTTCAAATTCAACCCCTTGTTTTTTGCAGTTTTTTCGGAATAATTTCCACTCTTCTTTGAATTGCACCGGCATTTTGAGGTATAAGTTAAATAGTTCTTGTTTTTTTTCGAGAAATTCATTTTTAGGCGTATTGATTGCTCTATCGGTTAGGCCTTTCAACAAAACACCTCCTTTTTCTCTCCATGTTGGTGTTGAATTTCCTCCTTCCCATCATGGTTTAATGTAATATAATAGAATCGAATTATATATTTGTCAACTTTTTACAATTTTTTCAAAAGTGTTACAATAGAAATGGTTTTTTCTTTTTTTCGTCTGTCCCCAATTCTCCAATTCGCAACTTCATCATTCATCACTCATCATTCATCATTAAGCTTGCCTGTTACTCCTCAAAATTGGCGGCAGATGAGACAATGGCGATAAAATTCAATATCAGGTTTTTATTCAATATTTCAGGATGGAATTGGGTGGTGTATATGGGTTTTGATTGATGCTTCATCATCGATACTTTGCAGTTCTCCGAATGGGCCAGTAAAATGAAATCCCTGGGTAGTGTGATGGAATCATGGTGATTTTGCCATACTAAAAATTTTTCCGGGCATCCGTTAAAAATGGGGTCCATTTGATCGATGAACAAGAAATTATTTCCCATCTCTTTTTCAACATTCCTTATGAGTTCCGCGCCGTATAGTTTCCCAATAATATGGTGACCGGCACAGATTCCAAATATGGGTGCACTGCAGGTCTTAATCCACAAAAAATAGGGGAGGTGGTGTTCTGCAATATCATCTCCACGAGGAGAACCACTCAGTATGATGCCGTCATAATGAGACATGTCTGTATTTAATGTCTCTTCATACTCAATCACATCCGAGGCAATTTCTGCCTTATCAATAATTTTTTGTAAGGGTTTAACAAATTCCGTAATTCCTCTTTCCGCGTTATTTAAGATCAGCAGCTTCAGCATTTTATAATTGGTCCTTTTTTATTTCGTTTGATATTGTAATGCATAACGTGTCAAGTTTCAATAAATAATTTTTTTTCCGGCACGAATGCCATTAAAATAAGACTAAATCCGAAATACGAATATCGAAATCCGAAACAAATCCAAAATACAAATGTTCAAAATTCAAAACAAAAGCTTCAAACTGATTGCTGTTGCGGTTTTTGTTTTGGTCATTTAAATTTTGGTCATTTGAATTTGTTTCGAATTTCGGATTTCGTGCTTCGGATTTGTTATCTTTATCTTAGTGGCATTCTTGCTTGCCACCTTTTTTTTTCCTTTACCCTTGATTTAATGAGAAAAATGATATATCTTAGTAGGGAGGTTGATGCTTATGGGAATACCATTTTCTTTAAACGATTTTCAAATATATTTGCAGCCCACCCGATTCATTGACAGCGACTCTCCCGAAGTGATCGCGTTTGCCCGATCCACCACTGACCATGTGGCAACAGATATTGAACGAGGAGTGAAACTCTATTATGCTGTTCGTGATATGATTCATTACAGTCCTTATGGGATAAGTTTTGATCCTGAAAGGTATAAAGCCAGTTGGGTGTTACGGGTAAAGATTGGTTTTTGTATTCAGAAAACGATTCTGCTGGCGGCAGCGGCTCGTGTGGTCGGTATACCCAGTCGTTTAGGCTTTGCCGATGTGCGCAACCATCTGGCTACGGAACGGCTGAAAAAATTAATGAGAACCGATAGATTCATCTTCCATGGCTATACCGAATTATACCTTAATGATAAATGGGTCAAAGCCACTCCTGCTTTTAATCTGACACTGTGCAAACGATTTAAAGTGAAGCCTTTGGAATTTGACGGTTGCAGTGATTCTATTTTCCATCCCTTTGATCGAGCGGGTAATAAACATATGGAATACATTCACCATCACGGCCAATTCGATGACTTTCCCCTTGAAAAAATGATACAGGCTTTTAAAGAAGGATACCCTCATTTATACAAAGAAGATGGTCTGGGTTGGCCTACCGAGGGTGACTTTGAGCAGGAAGCAGCAAATATGTAATGAGTGAGAAAGAGATGCATATTGAACATGACTATCTTTCGGTAAAAAAATCCAGCATATCCTCTTCGCATACGAAAGTTTTTCCATCGATTAGGCAGCTGTCCAATTCTTCCGATTCAATCTTTTGTAAAACAAATTCAAGGGTGACGGGGAAATTTTTACTGATATCCTCTGGGGAATAATATTTTACTCCATGTAGTTCAATCAATTTAATCTCCTATTTTTAAGTTAACCTCTCGAAATTTCTAAAAATTGCTGATAAAATAGGATTTCCACACAACCATCTTTTTACTCAATGGAAAGAGGGATAAAATAATAGTATGCTGAAATAATGAGAAAAAATATCTAAAATATCTACTAATATTCTTTTTATTCATACGATTTAAAAATTAATTATACCATGAATAACCACAGCGATTCAACACTCCCTCCGTAACTATTCAGTTTTAGAAAAATGTATCATGCTGTCATGCGTTCATGTTTCACTCGCCCGTCCGGTGGCCTTAGAAACAGGCGCCACCTCCCTGAGGCTCGTTCAATCATGAACGCATAATAGCATTTTACTTGCAAAAACTGAATAGTTACTCCACTCCATATTTTTATTTATATTTCTTGTCTATCCTTTTTTTTAAAAAGATTATTATTCACCGCAAAGCGCACAGGGAACGTGGGGATTTTTTAATGAGAAAAATTTTTCTTATGTTTGACAGAATTTTTGGATTCTAATATAATCAGGTTTTCAATGAAGTAAGCGCTTTCTGGTGTGGTTATGAACAAATTGTGGTCAATTATTTTTTGTATTCGGATGGAGTGAGACAGATCTCATGAGCTTCTTCCCATTTCTCCATTTTTTTAATACCATCGTCTATTTGTACCTGGCAGCTTATATATTAATTAAGAATCCAAAAGCATTAGTGAATAGACTCTGTGCCCCTATTCTTCTTTGTTTCGGTATCTGGAGCTTTTCAGTAATTTTTATCCATAATTCCCATTCTTCAAAAAATATTGCCAGACTATTTGTCAATATCAGCTCATTGGGATGGGTTGGTTTTAGTAGTTTTTTTCTCCTGTTTATACTTGTTTTTACCGGAAAGAGGGAGATATTAAAAAAGAAATGGCTGTATTTACTTCTTTTCAGTATACCCCTCATATTTATCTATAAACAATGGACAGGTTTTCTATTTGTAGATTTAAGTAAAACATATTATGGGTGGAAACCTGTATACGGCTCGTCAAGTTGGCCCTATCTTTTTCTTTTTTATTATCTTTCATATGTGGGAATTGGACTTTATATAAATATCAATTTTATAAGAAATACCCAAAATACTGTTTTAAGAAAACAGGCAAAGATCATTTTTATTACTGTTTTGATTACTCTTGTCTTAGGCACTTTTACAGATGTGATCCTTCCATTATCGAATATTGATATCATACCCCATATAGCCGATTCTATCATACTTATCTGGGCATTTGGGGTTGTTTATGCAATGGTTAAATATAAATTTTTAACCATTACCCCTGCTACTGCTGCCAGTAATATTATTTCTACTATGTTTGATTGCTTAATACTCTTAACCCTGACTGGGGAAATTGTTACTGTAAATAAGGCAACATTGAATTTGTTGGGATATAATGAAGATGAGCTAAAAGGAGCTTCGATCAGCATAATTTTTCCAAAGGAGGTGTTAAAAAACGGATTGGTTCAGAAGATCGTTAGTGAAAGAGATTTGGAAAATAAAGATTTTGTTCTCAAGACAAAGAAAGGAAAAGAAATCCCTGTAATTTTATCAAGCTCTATATTGAGGGATAATGCTGGAGTGCCGGGGGGGATTGTTTGTGTAGCCAGCGATATCTCAGAACGCAAAAAATTGGAGGAAGAAATCTTAAAAAGTAAAAAATTGGAGTCAATCGGAATTCTTGCAGGAGGGATCGCTCACGATTTTAATAACCTTTTTTCTGTAATCATGGGGAATATTATGCTGGCACTGGAGGAGGTATCGCCTAAAAAAAAGGTTTATAATTTCCTGGTTAAAGCAGAGGAAGTGTCATTAAAGGCCGTTGATCTGGCCAGCAAGTTCATCACCTTTTCCAGGGGAGGATGGCTGAAAAGGGGGAAAATACCATTGTCCGATCTGGTAAAGAATGCCAGGAATTCAGAACCGCCAGGTACGACGGAAAATATCTCTTATGAGATTCATATTCCCGAAGACCTGAAGCCGATTTATGGGGATAGAGAACAGTTGGATCAAGTCATGCAAAACCTGTTCCTTAATGCCTGCGAGGCAATATCTCGGGGTAATTACGGTGGCGGCAGTGATAGAGGGGGAAGAATATCGGTACGGGCTGATAATATGACAGTAACCAACAAAAGCAAATTGTTGTTGAAAAAAGGGGAATATGTGAAGGTTTTAATCGAAGATAATGGAATCGGTATCCCGCAGAGGAATATAGAAAAAGTTTTTGATCCCTATTTTTCAACGAAAAATAAAATGAATCATAAAGGAATGGGATTGGGGCTTACTATCTGTTACTCCATTATCAAAAAGCATGGAGGTCATATCACAGTAGAATCTAAAGGGGGAAAAGGCACGTCTGTCACCCTGTTTCTCCCGACTTTTAGGGAGGGGGGGGTTTGACAGATTTTTTTGTTTTTAATATAATCATCTCATGAGCGTTTTCCCATTTTTGCATTTTTTTAATACCATTGTCTATTTGTACCTGGCAGTTTATATATTTATAAAAAATCCAAGATCGTTAGTGAATCGAATCTGTGTCGTTATTCTTTTTTGTCTCAGTACCTGGAGCTTTTCAATGATTTTCATCCATAACCCATACTCTTCAAAATATATTGCCAGGCTGTTTTCCAATATCGGTTCATTGGGATGGGCAACGTTTGGAAGTCTTTTCCTCTGGTTTATTCTTGCTTTTTCCGGGAAAGAGAGGATATTAAAGAAGAAATGGCTGTATCTGCTGCTTTTTGGTATTCCCCTGATATTTATTTACAAACAATGGACAAATTTCTTATTTATAGACTTTGTTAAAGAATACTTCGGGTGGAAGCCCTTGTACAGCCCGTCTATTTGGCCCCATCTTTACTATGTTTATTATCTTTCCTTTATGGGGGTGGGATTTTATATAAATTTCGATTTTATGAGAAAGACCCAAAATCCTGTCTTGAAAAAACAGGCAAAGATCATTTTTTTCACTGTTATGATTGCTCTTATTTTAGGAACGTTTACCGATGTGATCTTTCCATTATTGAATGTTCATGTCATTCCCAATATAGCCGATACCATCATTCTTATCTGGGCATTCGGAGTCGTCTATGCCATGGCTAAATATAGGTTTTTAGCCATCAATCCTGCGACTGCGGCCAGCAATATTATTTCTACCATGTTTGATTGCTTAATTCTTTTAAACCTGGGGGGGGATATTGTTACTGTAAATAAGGCTACTTTGAATTTGTTGGGATATAAAGAGGAGGAGCTAAAGGGGGCACCGGTCAGCATACTTTTTTCAGAGGAGGATTTTACTGACGGATTGGTTAAGAAGATCGTTCGGGAAGGGGATTTGAAAAATAAAGATTTTGTTTTTAAAACAAAAAATGGGAAAGATATTCCTGTGCTCTTCTCGAGTTCTGTGTTGCGTGATGAAGCGGATGAAGCAGGTGCTGCAGGGGATGCGAGGGGAATTGTTTGTGTCGCTAAAGATATCTCAGAGCGTAAGAAATTAGAAGAAGAAATCTTAAAAAGGAAAAAATTGGAGTCCATTGGAATTCTTGCAGGAGGGATCGCTCACGATTTCAATAACCTTCTTTCTGTAATCATGGGGAATTTATTGATGGCATTAGAGGAGACCTCCCCTGAAGAAAAGGCTTATAAATTCCTGGCGAAATCAGAGGAAGCTTCTTTAAAGGCCGTTGATCTGGCCAGTAAGTTCATCACTTTTTCCCATGGGGGATGGCTGAAAAAGGAGAAAGTAACATTATCCGATCTGTTAAAAGACGTGCGGAATTTAGAGTCGCCAGGCATGAATAAAAACGTCTTTTATGATATTGATCTACCCAGTAACTTGATGCCGGTCATTGGTGATAAAGAACAGCTAAACCAAGTCATGAAAAACCTTTTCCTCAATGCTAGTGAAGCAATGTCTGGTGGTAATCACAATGAAAGTAATCAGGATGGGAGAATATCGGTGCGAGCCGAAAATATGACAGTAAAAGCCGAAAATAAATTTCTACTGAAAAAAGGGAAATATGTGAAAGTTCTAATTAGAGATAATGGAGCCGGTATCTCGCGGCGGAATATAGAAAAAATTTTTGACCCCTATTTTTCAACAAAAGGGAAAATGAATAAAGAGGGGATGGGGTTGGGGCTTACAATCTGTTACTCCATTATCAAAAAGCATGAAGGGCATATCACCGTTGAATCTAAAAGGGGAAAAGGAACAACTGTCACTCTGTATCTCCCGGTTTCTACTGAAAATTAAGACGGAGGCCCATTATTCTTCAAGTTCTTTGAATTCTCCGAGGGTTTTTGTAAATCCCCAGATTACTATTATTCCCAGTATTACATGCCCCACCAATACAAACCATATATATTCCGGATGTTTTATTTTACAGAAGTAACCGTAGAGCGACGTATAAACCACTCCACTCAATCCACCGCCTAATCCAATGGCCAGGAAATTCGATCCCATATAGAGACCTGCTTTTTCTTTGGGCGCAATCCAGGTGATATACTCTTGAATTCTTGGAGAAGATATCATTTCTCCGATTGCAAAAAGTAGAATCCCCAAAAACACCCATGAAGGGCTTGCTATTTTAGAATACCCCAGGAAAGAAAAACCCAGACTGGCTACCAGTAAGCCAAATAAGAATGTTGACACTGCCCTGGATTTTTCAAATATCCGGGAAATAAAAACTTGAAAAATCATTATGATATACCCCGTATGAGCAATGGTTTCACCCAAAATTCTTCTGACTCCAAATTCATCCACTCGTGAAAAAATGTTGGCAAAAGTAGTACCGAAAATGCTCTTGAGATCAAGGTAAAGTTTTGCAGTATCCAGGTTTGAGTCGACATAAAGGGCCCCTAAGTTAAAGAAAGTCCAGAGGGGAAGCCAGAAGAACAAACCAATCAATATGAGAAATAGGGCAAATTTCAAATCGGTAAGGGTGGTATATATATCCTTGAATTTTTGCTTCAATGTAATGCCTTCTATTTCTCTTTCCGGTTCTTTGTAAAAGAAGATTGTAATTAGCAGCATGAACACGATTGAGATTGCAGCGGCATAGAAGGCATAATTCCAGGATATTGCTCTCAAATTACCGGCAACCATGGGGCCGAATGACCCGCCGACATTTACCATCTGGTAAAAAATACCGAAACCCAGGGTTTTATTGGTTTTGTCGGTTACTGCTCTTACTGTGCCGGAGACAAGAGGTTTGAAGATGCCGGCAGCAAGTCCTATGCTTAGCATGGTAAGTGCAATCCCTGAAAAGGATTTTGTAATTATTAAGAGTAAGATGGATGGAAGGTAGGCCAGGTATGAAACAATCAGAACTTTTTTAAATCCATACCTGTCTGCAAATGTACCGGATATAACGGGTATCACATATGAGACAACTAAAAATATACTTTGTACGATTCCCAGTTGGCCTGTGGTAAAGCCAAGGTGCTGCATGTAAATACCAAAGGTTATGTAAATCCCATAGTAGGCGAATCGTTCAAGAACTTCGATTAAATTTGCTACCCAAAAAACGCGGGGAAAAGGTGTTCGTTTCATTTTTACTCCTTAACAAAGGAACATTTTAATGTAAATCTAATTGTTTTTCAATAGAAGGCTCTATTTTTTTATCAACGATACGCAGAAATCCGATACCTTCTATTGACATGCAGCATTATTTTCTTTAGAATATACGATGGATATTAACAATTCTTCCAACAACATTAATTTTACGAGTATGGTGATGGCAGGCTACCAGGGTTGGTTTGCGACACCGGATAACCCGATTCTTAAACGCTGGTCTCATTGGGGTAGATCGGGCGGTGCGCCAAGCCCTGGTTATACCGGTTTCGAGTTGTACCCTGATCTTTCGGGATATGCAAGCGAAGATTTATGTCAAACCGGCTATGCTGATCTTCATGGTGGAGGGAAATCGGTTCTCTTCGATTCCGATCGCGATGGAGCCGTTGACCTGCATTTCCAATGGATGAAAGAGCATGGGCTCGATGGTATCGCCCTTCAACGTTTCGCGACGGAACTGAAAAGAAAAGCTTTGGAATGGAGGAATAGTACCAGCAGTCGAGTGAAGAAATTCTCCGAGAAGTGGGGCCGACGGTTTTACATCATGTACGACATCTCCGGAATTAAGGAAGAGGTCGACCTGGTTGACCTTATAGGAGAGGACTTCAAAAATGTTATCAAGGATGAGCTCGAACTCCTGGATTCTCCACAGTATGCCCGACAAAACGATAGACCAGTTGTAGCGATTTGGGGATTGGGATTCAAACACTGCAGTGGTTCGAAAGAAGAGGCGAAAAGAACAATCAGAGAACTGAAGGAAACCCACGGGTGCTATGTGGTAGGAGGTGTACCTTACTACTGGCTTAAGGGGGAGCACGACTCGAAGCCAGACTGGCTCGACGTATACAAGCTGTACGACATGCTCATCCCCTGGTCAGTGGGGCGGTATAGAAAAATCGAGACTGTATACAAGCATTGCGAGAAGTTTTGGAAGCCAGATAAAGAGTTCTGCGACGCAGAGGGGATCGACCTTCAGCGAGTTATTTTCCCAGGATTTGCCTGGTCCAACTGGCACAAGCATAAAGGCGTTCCCTCGAAAGAACGCGTTTCACGGCATCTCATGGATAAAACTGGCGCAGAACCAAATTCGATTCCAAGGCTCGCGGGAAAATTCTTTTGGGCCCAGGCTTACAATGTGGCTCGTCTTGGCACCGGTGCTTTTATTGCCATGTTTGATGAGTATGACGAAGCAACTGCCATTGTCCGGGCTGCCACGGACAAGTCTAAGATTCCGTCAGATCAGTACTTTCTCACCCTTGATGCAGATGGAACGTATGTCTCTTCGGACTTTTATTTACGTCTGGCAGGTGAGGCCACCCGGATGATCAAAGGGGAGCGTCCCCTTACCGAGGAAGTACCCATTGCTCCCCTGGACTACAGGATTCACGTCACCCATGGGTATCGCGGGATTCTTGGGCGTGAGCCCGACCCCGGTGGTTTGGAGAGTTATGTCGATTCCCTGGAGGCTGGGCGTACGATCCTGAATTTTTGCCAGAGCCTGGCCAATAGTGCCGAGTTCGAGAAAAAAAGAAAAAATCTCTCCCCGGAGAAATTAGCCAGGGAGCTTTTCGAGGGGATATTGCAGCGATCGCCGGATAATGAAGATATTGAAGATACCATCCAGGAGATTCGCAATGGCCGGATAGCCGAGCGCGCCGCCTCAATGATTAACAGCCAGGAGTTTCAAAACAAATTCTTGTAATCTTTTTCTTTTTGAATCGTGTTGATTTGCTCCCTGATAACCTTTTTCTTGTAGGGACGCGATTTATCGCGTCCCTCTCAAGTTTGGCCATTAACTAGATAATAGAGACGAAAAAAAATGTTAAGGGTTGAAATTCCAAGCATTTTCTTGTATAATGAAATCTAGTGATATAACTAGATAATTATAAAAGGAGGTGC
>Ga0180438_10002649_pt1 | contig 28576 bp, 23 predicted proteins | sample SS_ome_12_FD_132455 | JGI IMG/M metagenome (GOLD analysis project Ga0180438, IMG submission 132455) | Hypersaline lake sediment archaeal communities from the Salton Sea, California, USA - SS_3_D_2 metaG | ecosystem: Environmental > Aquatic > Non-marine Saline and Alkaline > Hypersaline >...
AATCCAGACCGGCGTCACGGCGGCAATAAACACATAGACAAAAAGAATAATAATCCAAAAATTAAATGACTGCTGAATCGGGAAAAGCACCCCCAGGATTACGCAGCCAGCCAGCAGGATCACCCCGACGACGGATGAAATCCAGATTGGCGTATTCCAGCGATAAATACTTAATCCAAAAAGAATCGCCAGTAAAATAAACAAAAAGGAAGAGGTGAAGGTTGCCGGCTCTTTTACAAAGACACTGGCGACGGCCTTGGCAAATACCGCAATGACCAGGATCAGCACCGCCCAGGTAAAAATCAGGAACAGTTTCTTGCCTGCCCGCCCGATATATTCTTCGATGACTTCTCCCACGGTTTTCCCGCCATGCCGGACTGAAGCCACGAGAGCCGAAAAATCGTGCACGCCGCCGACAAAAATGCTGCCGATAAGTATCCAGAGTAATACCGGCACCCATCCGAATACAGCGGCGAAAATAGGTCCCAGGATAGGCCCGGCCCCTGCGATGGACGAAAAGTGATGACCAAACAGGATCGGTTTTTTAGCCGGAACATAGTCGATGCCATCTTTTCTGGTGTTGGCAGGGGTCTTTCGTTGCGGATCAATATCGAACTTTTTAGTAATAAATCGGCCGTACCAGATATAACCGGCCAGTAAAACAACCATCGAAAATCCGATTAACCAGGAAGCACTCATTTTTTCCTTCTCCTTATAAGCGTTATTTTTCGCTGTAGACCGAACAACTCATTCATCATTATGAATCCCTTTTTTTTAGTCTACCAATTTTTTTCTTTAAGATCAATTTAATTTTTTCGACCGGCTTTTTCGGCCGCCGCGGCAATACTGGCCCCACGATCAAATTTGACTCCTTGGTCCAGCAGACATTTTTCCAGTGCCGACAGGAATAACATCACATTGCTTAAGGTAGAGGCTGATCCCATGAGACCGACGCGCCACACCTTGCCTTTAAAAGCGCCCAGTCCGCCGCCGATTTCGATATTAAATTCATTGAGTAATTGCTGGCGAACTGCCGCATCATTCGCGCCTTCGGGTACGGAAACCGCATTCAGCATGGGTAATTCGTGACCTGGTTGAGCGACATAACGGATGCCAATCGCGGATAATCCCGCTTTCAGAATTTGATGATTTGCCAGATGTCGCACCCAGCGATTCTCCAGGCCTTCTTCTTTCACTATTTTTAATGCCTCGAGTAGGGCATAATTCATGTTAATGGGGGCGGTGTGATGATACAGCCGTTCCGAGCCCCAGTATTGTCGAATCATGGTTAAATCCAGGTACCAGCTTTGTACTTTGGTCTTACGGCTTTCAATAACCTTAACCGCAGCCTCATTAAAAGTCACCGGTGCCAATCCTGGCGGACAGGACAGGCATTTCTGGGTACCTGAATAGCAGGCATCGATTTGCCAGCCATCAACATCCACATTGGTTCCCCCCAGACTGGTAACGGTGTCCACCAATAGCAACGCCCCATTTTCATGCACAATCTTTGAAATTGCTTCGATTGGCTGACAGGCACCCGTCGAGGTTTCCGCATGAACAATACCGACAACTTTGGCCGCTTTATTTTGGAGCGCTTGTTTGATTTGCTCTGGTTCAAACACATTTCCCCATTCGATTTCTAAAGTGGTGACATCAGCGCCACAGCGTCGGGCAACATCGGCCATGCGGGTGCCAAAGACCCCATTGATGCAAACCAGCATTGGGTCTCCTGGCTCAATCAGATTGACGACACAGGTTTCCATGCCCGCGCTCCCGGTGCCTGACATAGCGAGTGTCATCTCATTTTTCGTCTGAAAGGTGTATTGCAGGAGCAAGCGGATTTCGTTCAAGATAGCTAAAAATTCGGGATCCAAATGACCAATCGTTGGTCGTGAGAGGGCTTCCAAAACTCTTGGGTCAACATCCGAAGGGCCAGGCCCCATTAAAACGCGCTTCAAAGTTTTCGGCATAATCATGATTGATTTCCTTTCAAAAGTATAAACTACTAATTTTATTGATAGATAACTTTATTGGACGCTTATACTTTTTATCGGGAAAGAAGTTTCTTCTTAATAACATTGTTGATTGTTTTATTGGGATCGTTCCTCATTCTGAGTTGGTATTTAACACTATCAATAAAATAAGAGGAAAACTTTTGAGCTAATCTTTAGGATTTTAAAATTTGACAGATGAAAGGAGAGTATTCGAAGGTACTCTCTAAAGAGAAAGGAATAGGTTTTATTTAAAAGCACCACATTATTTCATTCACCCGGCTGAACCAATCCTGCCGTTTTACCGCTGATCATCAGCCAATTTTACTGCCGGCGGATTCCAGCCGACCACTGAGCCGGCTTTAACTTTGAGCAGGTAGGGGGATAATGTTGTGCCAGGCAACGTCCGGACGTTGTCTTCAACCTGAATCACGCCCATGCCGGTCCCGGCACCAATGGTACAGTTTGATCCAATTTCCACCAGCCCGTAGCGAAATCGTCCGATCCCTTCGTAGGCGTGTACGGTGACCCGCGTAAAAGCGCCCAACAACGTGTTGTCACCAATAAAGATTAATTCCGGCCGAAAATGGTCGAGCCAGACCAATTGCATAATTTCCGTATTTTGCCCGATATGAATTCCCATCCAGCGTAAAAACTTATTCTTAAAGGGGGTACCTTTCAGACCAAATGAGATGGCAACCTGAACCAGGAGCAAGATTCTTCGCCAGAATGACAGGTTTAAGTTGCGCCAGTTAATAGCATTTTTTCCCTCCGGCGCACCCAAGCCGTGGAAGGTGTAGTGCCGATTGACTTTTTTAAAAAAGTTGGCCAAATTCTCCTGTCCTTCCGGCGTGTGCGGATTAAGCGTGGTCACGTCAACCCCTTTTCCGCCTGAAGATTTGCTAATATAAATTGCCCGCTTTTTCTTTTTCCCCAACTTAATCGCCCGTTCAATGATTTCAATGGTGACCATTTTAATAACCTCTTCGGGGCTTTTTCCCTGATATTTTTTCATGGCAACTTCCTTATTTTTTAGTAGTAGAATAGTGAAAACAATAGTGGAGCATTTTGGATTAACTTAATAGTCTATTATATTACAATAAAATGAAAATAGCAATTTAAATTACTTAAATTTTTCGCAGCTTGAAATAATCCGGGGAATAAAACTCATGTTCCGATCTTGCCTGTCTTACCTGACGAAATTACTCATTTTTACTTTTTGCTTATTGTTAAATTTTCATCTGGACGTTCTGTCGGCAAACAATGATTTTACCGAGCTCATTCAAAATGTCCAGTTAAATAGTCAACGGACTTATAATGCAATTCAATCGGTCTCATTTAAGGGAATTTCCGACAGTTACATTTATTTTGGTTATAGCCCGTTGGATGTCCAGATGATTCCCATGAAAGAAATTCTTCACTTTGAAGGTTTCTGGATGAAACCCGACTCCTTTCGAATGGTGATTAAAGCCCTGCGGAAAATTGAGGCCGACACCAGTGGATCAAAAGTAACCAGTGGATTCGGTCCCTTGCCGAATCCCTTCCAATTTATTTACGAGCCCTCCGCGCTGGGAATGCTCGACTCGAAAAAGCGACAGGGCGTCCTGCCACTTTATCCCTTTGCCGTTGGGGCGGATTCATTTTATCATTACGCGCTAGTAAATGAAGTCGGATTTGGTGAGAATAAAGTGATCTCCGTTCACGTCGAACCTCGTGATCAAGCTACGCCGGCAGTAATTGGAACTTTTCAGATTGATAAAAATCGTCAGGTGGTGGTCGGCTCCGATGTGATTACCAACGACGCCTCATCGTTCCAAAAAGCACAAATGAAACGCGAAAAAAAAGGTTTTAGCCTCGGTGTGCAGGGTTATGAAAATCATCGAATTGAGACCAAAAAAACATTGTTTTATGATTCCTATTGGCTGCCCACCGAGGTTAAAGAAGAATTTTATATTAAGGTCTTGGGCTTCCGGGTGAAAGTGCATCGAAACATTACCTTCAGCGATTATTTCATTAATCCCGACTTACCCGATTCAACCGAAATCGTGAATAAAAAGGTAATTTATGATCCCGATCCTGAGTTAGAAAAAAAAGTAATCGCTGCCACACCTTTCCCCCAGCGCCTTTCCCGGCAGGAGCAGGAAAAAATTTTCAAAGAAATTAAAAATAAATTTGCTTCGAGAGATGTGCTGAATGGTTTACTCGAATCAGAAGCACTGGCTACAGAAGCGTTTAAAATGGGTGTCGAACAACAAGTCGGTCGCTATTTACGATTCACACGACGATTGGGTAATTATTTTTGGTATAATCGCGTGGAAGGACTACGGCTCAATTACGACATCAATATCTCGAATCTGCTGCTCAAAAATTCCATTATTTCTTTAAATGGCGGGTATGGTTTTAAAGACCAGCGCTGGAAGGGCAGTCTGGCCTGGCTGCAATTTTTAGATGCCGAGAGAAAAATATTTATCGAGGGAAATCTCTACCAGAAGTTGAATTATGAAGAAGGCGAACGACTTATTACCACCGGTAAAAATACGCTGTCGAGTTTTTTGTATAAAGGCGATTATCGCGATTATTATTACCAGCTTGGTGGCAATCTGAATCTGGGGTATCGTTTTTCAAATCATCTGGCGGTGAAGTTTTCGGTGCTCTCACAAACAGAACAATCAGCGAGCTGTCACACCCGCTTTAGTCTATTTAACCGCAAGGAGCCGTTTCGTTTGAATCCGGAGATTGCCGAAGGAGAGTTGCGGGGAATTCGGGCGACCTTAATGTATCAGGCGTATGAATTCGATACCGACCTGCTGGTAGAATATGCCGATAAAAAATCAATCCCCAGTGATTTTTCCTACACGCTGGTAAAAGCGAATCTTCAGCGACATTTCCGTTTGACTTACCACACGCATTTACGTTTATTGGGGACAACAGCTCTGGCCTTGGGTGATTTACCACCCCAGCGGTGGTTTGACCTGGGGGGCAAGACATTTATGAATTATTACGGCAATCTACGGGGAGTGGACTATAAAGCTTTTACCGGGGATAAATTGGTCGCCGGTGTCATTGATTACACCCTCAACGGAGGGGCCCTTTATGATCTTATGGTTCGTTTTAAACCCCTGCGCGCGTTTAAGTTAACTTTTTGGAGCGGTTTCGGTTGGAGTTCTTTGTCGAATCAGGCGAAAAAGATGGCGCACGATTTAAACACGCCCCTAGAAACAACTGATGGCTGGTATCATGAATTCGGTGTCGGAATCGGGGATTATTTAAATATTTTTCGCCTGGATTTCATTCGAAACAGTATTGCCGAGAATAGAATTCTTTTTCGGGTTAATTTTTTGCGCTAGGAACATATTGTTAATTGTTCATCTGGGAGCAATAAGAATGAACAAAATTCCAACGGATGAGATGCCAACGGATGCCTTGATTTCTTAGGATAATTTGGCAACTCACGCCCCGAGATCAAAGCAATATGCAAAATATGATTGAATCAGCTACAACGTCCAGCCGTTATGATATTTTGGGTGAATGAATGACTCAGCATCAGAAAAGTTGGTAACCTTCATTTGTGGGCCGTCCCAGTAGAGTTTTTCCCCGGTACGAATGGCCACCACGCCCAGCAGCACCAGTTCGGTGAGTGGGCCGCCGTATTCAAAACTGGCACTGGCCGGTGGGCCGCCTTTAAAAGCATCCAGCCAGTCGCGGTGGTGCCCATTTGAGCGGGGAAGGTGCTTGGGTGGACGTTGATAAGCCCGCATTTTTGTCTCCGGAATGAGTCGCGGATTCCCACCCCAACCGGGACACATTATTTTGCCTTTGTCGCCAATAAATAAAATGCCATTCCCGCCCCCCGTCAGTTCTCGTCCTGGTTCCAGCTCCTCCGGTCGGGGCGGCATCAATCCACCGTACCAGACTAATTTCACTGGTGGCCGGTCGCCACGCGCCGGGAAATGATAATGCACCAGCGAGGCAAAGGGCCGTTTTTCCGGTGTTCCGAAGGCTGCGCGGGCTTCAACCCATTCGGGGTGGCCCAGGTCCAGTGCCCAGAAAGCCGGATCAATATGATGACAACCCATATCGCCGATTAAGCCTGTGCCAAAATCCCACCACTGGCGCCACGTAAACGGCGCATAATCCGGATGATATGGTCGGTGGGCGGCTGGTCCAATCCACAAATCCCAATCCATTCCTTCGGGCACCTCGTGCTTGTCGGTTGGTTTCGCCGGGGTACAGCCCGCTGTATTTACATGACTGCACCAGGCATGCACTTCGCGGACAGTCCCAATCGCGTCGTCTCTGAGCCATTCCACCGTTAATCGGATCCCCTCGCCGCTGTGTCCCTGGTTTCCCATCTGCGTGGCCACTCCGGCTTCACGGGCAGCCTCAACAATACGCCGGGTTTCAAAAATTGTCCGGGCAAGCGGTTTCTCACAAAAGACCGCTTTACCCCGTTGAATGGCGGCCATGGCAGTAATGGCGTGAGTATGGTCCGGCGTGGCAATTAAAACGGCGTCAATCGCCGGTTCGTGATCCAGCATTTTCCGAAAATCGACGTAAACCGCACAGGTTTTATACTCAGCGCTCGTTCGATGACGGGCGTAATGGGCATCAATTAACGCTTTCGCCGGTTTTCGACCAGCGCTGCCCCCGTAATACCATTGACCGTAGTCGGCCTCCACCATTACATCGCATATAGCGATGATCTGCACATCGTTGTGAGGCAGCAGGGATTTAATATTTTGCAGCCCCTGCCCGCCGGTACCGATAACGGCCAGATTTATTTTATCGCTGGGGGGTGTGTAGCCCTGACCACCGAGTATAAACCGGGGCAGAATGGTAAAAGCCGTGGCCGCTTTGCCGACATTATTTATGAACGCCCGGCGCGAACTAAGCGTGGCGGTGTTGGAAGTCATTTGTGTTGGCATTTCATTTCCCTTCAGTTTACACTTGTTAAGGATTCGTTTTTCACGCAGATCTTCAAGGTTTATATTTTATTGATTCCCGTTCGGTAAAATCATGGTGACGAAAATATATAAATTCAGAAAATGAGTTTCAAGTAAAATTAACATCAATGGAATTTGACAATTTACTTGATTGTTTTAGAAAAAATTAATATGTTCGACTGAAACAATCGACACTTAAATAGAAGGAATTGACATGGCGCTCAATCAATATTTCTCAGCTTCTTTCATTCTGCATCAGGTAGATTTAACCAGTAAAGAAGACATCTTTTTAAAATTTGCAGAAAAGGCCTACAATACGAATCTCATTGCTGACAAGGAGCAGTTTTATCGGGCATTATTAGAGCAAGAACATAAACTTAGTTCGGGAATGGAATATGGTGTCGCCATTTCGCATATTCGAACACCTCTGACGCGTAAAAGCTTTATGATGCTGGCCACGTTGAAAAGGCCGTTGACTTTTAGTACATTTGATGAAAGTCTGGTACGAATCGTGGTGTTGTTGTGTGCCCCCCCTGATGAGAACCACATTTACCTGCAATTGTTGGCACGGATTTCCAGAATCCTATTGAATGAATCGAATCGGAAAGCGATTCTGGAGGCGGTTGGACCGAATGCGCTTTTTCAATTAATCGAATCGTATACGAATTGGGACATTGTGACCGATAAGTCGGAACACTTTCTAATGAATCTCATTCTGTATCGCGATGATATTTTTGATGATGTTGTCGAGTGTTTGTTGGAGGTGGGGCTTATTCGGGCTCAAATTACGCGCGCCATTCCAATTCGAAAGTATATTTCCCAAAAATTTTCGGTATTTTCCAACAGCAATGTTACCGGAGAGGAAAATACTTCAAATTCGATCATTATTACCGGCATTGTTTCCGATAAGGAAATTGCCCGGCATCTTCAACAACTATTGACGCTTCGGAATATCGATTTGACCAGTCCCGGCTACGGCATCTTAACGCTTACAAAAATTGACAATTTAATCGGTGAAGAGGGTGCTTGATTGGAAAACTGAACCCGCTAATTTCTGGTGAATCAAGAGGGTGTAACCGTGTAAAGAAAAAGGCTTAATTTGACACAGACTCATTATTCACGGGGATTAACGAGGGGGCATTTTCAAGGAGAGTTTTTGAATTTGACGGGGAATTAAGATTTTGGCTGTCGTTTAATTGACTCGCCGGCACGGGTTTATGGTTCCAGGAAAATCTTAAGATTCGAAAACTGTGTTCATTATTAATTTTAATTAAGATCGGCAAAATCGTAAACGTAGCCAGTAGATTTAATCCCAGTCCGAGTACGGCCACCGTTCCTAACGATTGAAGTCCCCGGTGTTGCGCAAAGAATAAAGAACCAAACCCAATGACCGTTGTGAGGGTCGTTAAAAACATGGCCATTCCGGTGTGGTAAAAAGCAAACCAGAGTGAGCGGTCCTCTTTGTACCGATGATAAAAGTGAACACTGTTATCAATCCCAATTCCGAGAATAATTGGAAAAGCCACAATATTAATAAAATTCGAACGTATCTCCAGAATCCCCATAATTCCTAACAAACCGACGGTTCCCAACAAAATGGGTAACATGACCAATCCTACGATTTTAAAGCGTTTAAAATGGAGCCACAACAAAATAATTAAGGCGAGAATAGTAATTCCTACCGCAATCGTGCCATCCCGGCTAATGAGATTGAGAATATCGGCTAAAATTAAACTTTCACTGCAGGCTCTGATTTTCTTCCCATTTACTTGAATTTGATTCAATTCTCTGGCGTATGCCATTACCTCTTTGCCATTGCCCAGATCAACGCCGGGATAGACCAGTACAAAACGGTCGGCGTCATTTGTCTGGCCGCGGAAATTGTAAGTCAAATAGGACGGAAGCATATCAAGCGTGAGCGGCTCAACCTCCAGGTATTCGCGAAACTCTTCAAAAATCTCTTTTTCTTTCCCCTGAAGAAATGAGAAGATTTTGCTTGTTTGGACCAGCTCTTTGATTTGCTGAATAATGGCAATTTTTTCGGGCTGGTTTTTAGGAACCAGACTGTTGATGTCCTGGACCGTTACAATGGTTTTAGCGCCCTTGCGGATGAATTGAGTGACGGCTTCAACCGTGGCTTTGCTTTCTTCGGGTGAATCAACAATCACAACCGTCGGGGCCAGGGAAACATTGAATAAATTGTTAATTCTGGTTTTTAGGCGTTGATGCTCCGTCGTCGCGGTCCCTAATTTGTTAAAATCATATTCAAATTTTATTCGCGTGGCCGAGAAGATTAAAATAATGGTCAAAAATACCAGCCCGTAGAAAGTGAAGCTTAAACCCTTCGCATGATGCATTAATTTTTCAGCAAAACGTAATCGAGGAAAAATATGGGTCCGGGTGTCTTTTAAAGGGTAAAACCGCTCATACAAAATAATGAGCGAAGGGAAGAGGAGAAAATAAGCCAATAAAGTGAGAATCGCTCCGGTTCCGGCAATAATCCCAAACTGATTAAAACCTTTAAATTGGGTAAAAATGAGTGAGAAAAAAGCGGCGGCAGTGGTTAATGAAGCCGTAATCGAGCTAATACCGGCAGAGGACGTATACATTGAGTAAACCGCTTCCTCCGGGCTTAAGGTCTCGCGGAATTCTAAATACCGTTTAAAAAAATGAATACCGAAATTGATGCCCAGTCCTAATAAAATTGCCACTAAAAAGGTAGTGATTAAATTCAACTCACCAATAATCAAGTAGGTGACCCCGAATGTCCAGGAGACGCCCATCAGCAACGGAATCCCGATGACGAAAAAAGTTCTTCTTTTTTTAAAAAGCACGCTTAATGAAATAAAGATTAAGATCGCTGAGATCAACGCCGTGGACCGCAAATCTTTACTGATGGCCTGATTGTCCCGCAATTGGGTCATATAACGACCATTCAGTTGAACGTCTAATCCGGAGCCGTAGGTGGCCGGGGCCAATTCATCGATTGCTTGCTGAACCGAGGTAACCAGGCGTTTCGTGGCTTTAATATCGGAAGAAATAGTCTTTGGTTTGATCAGAATAACGAGAAAATCATTGTCTTTATTCACTAAATATTCCCGTCTGAGAATGGCATATTTGTCTAATGCCTTCGAGACCTGATTCAAAGTGCTGTCGTCAGCGGCCGGTGGTTCCAGATCAGCCAATAGATCGACGTAGAACGGATTTAATTTGGCACTTTCGGATTCGATTTTATTCCGGAGATATTGTTCAACTTTATTTAAATCATTTGCTGACAGGAAAAGCAAGGCGTGTTTTTTAATAAATTTGAGGTCATTTTTATGATATATAAAGCGAATTAAAGGAATATCTTTAATTTTTAAATAGAGGTCATTCGCGAAGCGCGTCATCTCGTCCAGTTCATTGCCTTCTACGGCCACCATTAAATAACCGTCGCCCCCGCTCCGTCGGGTGGCTTCCGCTAAATTTTGCACGTGCTCGGTGTCTTGTGGCAATAACTCGACAAGACTGCTTTTAATCTCCAAATTTGAAGCACTTTTAATAGCGATAATCGTTATTATGATGGAAAAAATTAAAGTAGCTATGGGGTGTTTGCTCAACAATCGAGCAAAACCGCCTAAAATGCGAGTCATTACTTTCCTTCCAATCTTTTATCTAAAATTTCCAATAGCTTTTCGACAGAATAGGTTTGAATTACTTTATTAAATTGTTTCCGATAATCATCAATCAAGCTCCGTTGTTCACTGAATACATCGTAAATCAACCATTGGTCATCTTTCTGGTAGAGCTTGTAGTCAATTTTTAACTCTTTATCTTTAATAATCAGCAAGGAATTAACTTCAGCTTGATCACCGTTAATTTGTTGCCCTTTGTACACAATCTGAATTTTCTGAACGTCGGGATTGTTCGCCGGATAAGCCATTTTAATGACCAGGTCTTTAATTTTGGTCAGCAATTGTTGTTGAATATCTGATTTGATCGCATCCCAGTGATCGGAAAGGGCTGTCTTTGCCATTCTCTCAAGATCAAAGCAGGTGGCCGCAATTCGCGTCATTTTTAGATTGTGTTCCAGATCCGCCGGGGATAGGTTTTCGCCAAATTTTTTCAATTTAATAGCATTGACCAGCTTTTTCACGACTTGTTCCGGTGTAGCCGTTGAGTTGGCGCTAAAAGAATCATTACAGATAATCAGCAAAATCAGTATTAAGAGAATATTTTTTTTCATATTAAGCTCCGCTAAAAGGGATCGGTCGTGTTCATGAGTCGTTCAGATAATTCTTCATCGGTAAAATCGGGTCGATCAAGGGATTGAAGCGCCGCCTTCAGGGTTTGATATAACTCAGCAAAAAATGGCAGATATGATTTTTCTTTTACTTTTGTTTGCATGTATTGTTTCAACGCCTGCAATGATTTCCGGTTTTCTCCGCCGCGATATTCACGCACACTTCGCCACACAACGCGTCCCTGTTGACAATCTAACAGCGAGATCGAGAAAATAAAACCCTTTACCTGTTGTTGATCATTATAGTAGAAATCAAAGAAGTCATATCGCAAGAGACCGTCAACTCCTAAAATTTGAGCCAATTCAATGGGAGAATAACTGGCTGGATTAATTTGATTTAATTTTTGATTGGTTGAATCCAGCGGTTGGACAAAATAGGGTTTTTCCTGATACAACATGTAGGCCAGCATTTTCTGCAAATAATCAGCCGAAATTCGCCCGGGAATTGTTGTCGAGTCTGGTAATTGGACTGCAATCCATTTGATTTGATGAGGTAAGTTATGTTGATAAAGAAGTTGTCGGGCTCCGCTACAATAAATAAAAATTAGCATCAGCGGCGAAAGAAAAATCCACCATTTTATTTTCATACAATTATCCTCTGAAATATGGCACTTTATCCATCAGTATTAAGATTAATCATCAAGCTTGAAACTATCAGAACAAAATGAAGACGAACTTATTTCTCAAAATGAGAATTTAGAAATATACAATCTTTTTCCCAATTTGTCAAACCTTTTTATCGATAAATTAATAAGTTCCTCTCCCGACCCGGATCCCGGGAATATGCTTAGCTAAATAATCCGTTGACAATGAGACCAACTTTTCATATATTAAATCCAAAATAATTATTGTATAAATCAAATAGTTCAATTATCTCTATCAAATCTTATTCAAAAATTGACAAATAAAAATAACAGACAAACTCAAATCTATTGGACGGAGATTATTCAAACCATAAAAAAGCTGGATCAGATCTTTGTCCAACTGACGGCCATTACCAATGAGTTAACCCAAAAGTCATTTACCGAGAGTTACGAGCTTTACCGGCACAAATTGCGGGTGCAAATGAGCCAAACAGTGGTAATCGCCGTCTTAGGAGGTGTCAAGGCGGGCAAGTCAACCGTTTTTCAAAGTTTGTGTCAGAATATGAATATCGCGATAACGGGAGTTGAACATTTAACCCATCGACCATTGGCCTATTCACAGCCGGTTTTGGACCCACCTGCGTTAAAATTGGTCGATTTGTTTCCAGAGTTTGATATTAAAACGACCACCCATCCTGGCAGTGCCACTAAAACCGATGAACCGGCGAATCGATTGTGGTCGATGACGCATGAAAAAGCCCCCCCTGGTTTAGTGCTGGTTGATTGCCCGGACCTGAATAGTATGAATCAAACCAATCGTGAATTGGCAGTGCAATTGGCCCGAGCCTGTGATATTATTTTTCTGGTGTTGCTGAGTGGAGCCAGCGCCTATTCCGCCGATATCAAGAATTTTACCCAGCAGGCGTTGCAAATGGGACGAATGGTGGTACCCATTTTTACAAAAATGGATGATGAAGCGGCAGCCCGCATTGTTCTCGATGAATTTGGCCGCGAACTAACGCCGTTGCTTGGCGGCCGGTTACCAGAGTTCCCCTACGCCTTTTTTGTGCCGTCGGTTCCGGTTAAACAGCGAACCGAGCTGAAAAAAATCAGGCTGCGCGCCCTGCATCCCGGTGAATTTATTAATTTAGAACAGTCTTCACAGCGGATCCTGGTTAAGGCCAGGATCTGGCAGCGGAGTTATCTACAATTCCGAACGCAATTAAAAGCTGAGCTAGGGACGGTTCAAAATTCAGCTCAGAGCTGGTTGGCCTATTGGGAAAAGATCGCGCGGGTCTTAAACAATTGGGGGGTACAGGTTGCCCGGACGATTTTTCCGCGTAATATCGTGTTGCGTGAAATTATCGATTGGTACGAAGAAACCAAATTAAACCAGTTCCGCAAAATACTTCGGCGGATTAATCCCGTCAATTGGCCCAGTCAACTTTATCGAGCCTGGCAGAAGCGGCTGGTTTCACAGAAGGAACGCACCGAAATCAACCAACAGGTCGAAAGTGCGCTGGAAAAGCTGCGGCATAAATTGACGGCGGAAGCGAATCAGACCTGGGTGAAAATCTGGGGCAAGGCGGCGCCGGTTGCCCCCACACCGATTGTCCAGTGGATCGCCAATCATCAGGCGGACCCGATTCGTTTTACCAAAACCTGTGAAAAACTGGTTCAGCAAAGTTTAATGGCGCCTTATTTCAGTCAACAGTGGCAAAAGGAATTTCGCCAGGACCTTGAAGTCTGGTGGCGGAGTGAGGATGAGGATCACCGCTTGAAGCGAAATTTTCTGGAATATTCTCAAATAACAATGGATTTCATCTCCTGGTTAGCGTTACCCACGACTTTCTTTTTTCCCGGTACGATTGACACGATTGTGATAGGGGTGGCTCAGCCGGTATTTACTTTTATCAATAATCATTTCATTTTCATTGATTCGCATTTTGCCGGTGCCCAACAACGCTGGATCGAGAACGAAGCGCACCGTTTACAAAAAGCTTTAATTGTGAACGAAGCGCAATTAGCACAACTCGCTCAAAAAATTCAGCAATGGCAACAGGCGCACCAGGTGATTCGAGAATTGAGTAGCATTTTTAACCAGATTGATGAGAAATTAAAGCACATTATTGAACAAAAAGAACGGTTGCCATGAATAATCAATTCCAACTCGATTTTATGTTCTCGGAAGTGCCAATTTCGATAATCGTGGAGATTGGTCGGTTTTTACAACAAGCCGAAAAATTACTCACCACCGATATTGGCTGGGAACCGCAACGGCAATTACGCAAAATCTGGGAACCCCGCTTAAAACGAATGCAAAATGACCTTTCCCAACTGATGCTGCTCGAAGAGCCCACCTTAATTGTAGCGGTGACGGGCGGGGTGAAAGCCGGGAAAACGCATATTTCTAATATTATTTTGGGGCAGCCGGTGTTAACCGAGTCGTTACGGCATGAAACCAACCGCGCCTGGGTCGTGACGCCCCCGGCCATTGCTGAATCGGACGTCTTCCGGGTGCTTGAAGTGGAACAACCGGACTGGCTGCGGCTGGTGCGATTTGGAGTGCGAATTAAAAATCGGAATATTATTCTCATTGATTTGCCCGATTTTGATGCCGAAACCGAATTGGCCGAGTTTCGCGAGAATCGGACGATTGCCGAACAGGTGTTGGCGGCCGCGGATGTCATCATTCTGGTTTCAACCCAGGCGCATAATTTAACCCGACGGACATTTGAGTGGCTGACGCAATTTCGCCAGGGACACGGCTTCATCTTTGTTTACAATGAAATCAGCGGGGCAGAGGGCTCCGAGGCGGTGGAGCGGATCCGACAATTACAAACGCAGGTGGTTAAAGCCGGTTTTGCGGCGAGTTCGAAAATTATTGGCGTACCTTATCTCCCCGGCCATTATGATCATCAGCAATTGATCAACGCGCTGGCAGAGCTGCCCGCCAATCGGACGTTGCGCAGTTGGCGCGTAGCCGACCGGGTACACCAATTGGTAGCCGATATAAAAGCAATTTACGAAATGCACCAGCCACAAATACAGGAAACCCTTGAAAATATTGAGCAGTACATTGCCATTCCTTTACAAAATCAATTCCAATCAGAAATTCAGCTTCAGGTGGACGCGATGCAAAGTACCTTTCAGCGGGAGATGCTGTTCCGACTGGGGCAACGGATTGGCGGGATTTTCGGTGGTTTTATTTCAATCCGTCGTATTTTAAATTACTGGTCTTTACCAGGGCTGTGGTTTGGCAGCCGTTTGATGGGACCGACCGGCGCACTGGTTGCCGGTGGTTCAGTGATTTTGGGGTCGCTGTGGCGAAGTTTTGAAGCCTGGCGCGATCGAAGACGTTTGAAAACAAAGGCTTTTCAGCCCCAACTCGACCGGCAGGACGACCAGTGGCACCAGCAACACACCGGTATTAATTTAAAATTAGAACAAGCCGGATTTGACCCGCTGATTATACCGGACGCGAATGAAGCACAAAAAGAGCAAACTGCCCTCAAGGAAAAGATTGTTCAGGAAATTGAATTCGCGTTTGAGGGGGAGCTCAATCGAAAATCAAAAACCGGACGGGCGGCCAATTTTTATCGATTGATGCGACGCATTCTGTGGAATTTTTTACCGGCTATTATTCTGGGCTACGCCTTTGTGAACATTTGTCTGGTGTTAGTGACGCAACTTCCATTTTTACCGCCTGAGTGGCAAGTGGTGAAGGTCACTCCGGGTTTTTCATTTTACCTGAATATTCTGACCGTGCTCATTGGTATTTGTTATTTACAATATTTAGGGTTATTAATATTGTTGCGTGGTTCGGCCAGGCGGATTGGACGGCAACTGGTTGCGATGCTCACAAATCTGGAACATCCTTTTCTAACTGATTTAAAAGAACGATTAAACGCGCCGACCGCTTTGAATCAACACGCCGTTAGTTTAGAAAAGGAAATGGAACGCATTCAAAAGCTATTACGCTCGGCAATGAAAGGGATTGAAGTGGCAGAGAGCCCGTAATAGATATATTTTTAACTTCTTCGAGACATAATGTTGTTTTAAAATAATTTCTAAAATAGCAGAATGATTATTGGCAGAATAATTAAAAGATAAAACCGCAGAAGAAAGCTCTTCGCTTAGCGATTTCTAAAATCAATAAAATGATCTTCTGATATATATCTTTTACCATATAAGGAATAACCCTTGTCGAAAATTTCAGTGGTAATGATCGTTTACAATGAGGCCCGGCGGATTGAACCTGCCCTGGAAAGTGTCAAATGGGCTGATGAAGTCATTATTATTGATGCGTTTAGCAGTGACGACACCGTGTCTATTTGTCGAAAATATACCAGTCACGTCTATCAATACCCCTGGGAAGGCTATGCCCGGCAACGTGAAAGGTCTATCGCACACGCCACTCATCCCTGGATTTTTAGCCTTGATGCGGACGAAGTGGTTTCGGAAGCATTAAAACAGGAAATTTTGCAGACAATTCAAAAATCAGACACTCCTAGTGGATTTCAAATTCTGCGCAAGACCCGTTATCTGGGTCGCTGGATTGAGCATTCAGGCTGGTTCCCGGATTATCAATTACGTTTATTTAGGAAAAGCGACGTGTTTATCGAACCGCGGCTGGTTCATGAAGGATTCTCTGTCAAAGGAGCGGTGGGGAGGTTAAACGGAATACTTTATCACGATGCCTTCGATTCAATCGAACATCATCTTCAAAAAATAAATACTTATACCAGCCTGGATTGTCGTCAAAAGCTGAAGCGGCTCAAGTCCCCGCGCGTCCGCTGGTACCATCTCATTTTCAATCCGTTGTCCAAATTTTTACGAATGTATCTCGTGAATAAGGGTTACAAAGATGGGTTTCAAGGGTTTTTGTTGGCCATCTTTTCGGCTTTTTCAACCCAATTACTCTACGCCAAGGTTTGGGAATTGATTAAAACCGAAGCGGAGGCCTGGCAAGATGGTGCCTCATGAATCAAGTGGTACAATTTTCGGAATGATAAAAGATGACGCTGGTAATACCAGGTATCTTCTCAATATTTACTCGTAATCGCTGGAGTGCAACGCCTTTATGCGTTGCATAAATGTGCAATCCATAAAGGGATTGCACTCCTGGGTTTCATTAGCTTGAGTGTTTACAATACCGGATACAAATACCCGTCTAATAATGCCTTCTTGAGGATGAGGCCTTTTGATTGCTTTGATGAATTTCACAATAGCTGGTGGGCGCGGCTGAACGAAGAAAGATTTCTTTAACAATGTGCGGACAAAATTCTGTGGCCAATTTTTTTGTATCCGTACAAATATCACATTCGATTACGTTGGCGGGTCGACGAAAACCATTTCTAAATCCCCAGCGATCCGTGTCCTGGGTTGTCGCTAACAGGGTGTCATGCGCCATTTTCATAAAAGGTGCCCAAATCGGTAGAGCCACCCGGGCCCCCTCCTGACCACGTCCCAGTGAAAATTTAGGATCGTCCAATCCAACCCACACCCCCGCCACAATTTCAGGCGTATAGCCGACGAACCAGGCATCAGTATAATCATTGGTGGTTCCGGTCTTGCCGGCCGCCGGGCGCATAAAATTATATTTATAGCGGGCACCAGCGCCCGTGCCGTGATCAATGACGGTTTGGAGCATGTTGGTCATAATATAAGCGACTTCCTCGCGCAAGGCTTCTTTAATCTGGGGGTGATTTTCTTCCAGAATATTTCCGTACTTATCTTCGACTCGAATAATGTCCATTGGTTTGGCTGAAATACCTTTATTAGCAAAAACGCCAAAGGCGGAGGTTAATTCAATTGGCTTCACGCCACAGGAACCAAGTGCCAACGCATCCACTGCGTCCAGAGGACTTTCGATTCCCAGATTATTGGCAAACTCAACCACCCGAGCCGGAGGGACTAATTCCTGAATGAGTCGGACGGCAATGAGATTCAAAGATTTGCGTAACCCTTCCCGCAGCGTGGTGGGGCCACCTTCGGAATGATCATAATTTTCCGGTTTCCAGGGAGTCCCATCAACCATGTAAGAGACCACCGGTTGGTTTAATAATTCCGTCGACGGTGAATAGCCATTATCAACCGCGGCGGCGTAGGCAATCGGCTTAAATGCTGACCCTGGTTGCCGTCGTGTCTGCAACACGCGATTGAACTTCGATTCTTCGAAATCGCGTCCCCCTACCATTGCTAAAATGTAACCGGTTTTCGGATCAAGCGCCACTAACGCCACCTGAACCGGAGAATTGGCATCAATTACCGAATCGACAAAAGCTTCGTCGTTCCGGATGTTTTGAATTCCCCGGCGTCTTACATAATCCGGATCTAAAAATTCGAGAAATCGATCACGGATTCTCATTGTTTTATTAAATTTTTCCTGACTCTGGTTTAAATGCGCTTTAATCGCGGCTTCAGCACAGGCTTGAATTCGGGAATCTAAAGTAGTATAAACGGATAATCCGTCAGTGTAGACTTTTAGACCGTGTTTTTCCTGAAGATATTGACGAATTGTCTCAGTGAAGTAAGGTGCAATTCCAAACTCTTCTCTCTCATCATATTCTTTAATTTTAATTGGTGTTTGGCGCGCGCTTTCGTATTCTTCTCGGGAAAGATAATCACAAACAAGCATATTGTGCAATACCACATTTCTTCGATCCAAAGTGGCTTTGGGATTACGATAAGGGGTGTAATAATTCGGACGCTGTAGCAAGGCCGTCAGCAGGGCGCATTCTTCTACCCGAAGATCGAGGACATTTTTCCCAAAATATTTTTGAGCCGCCGCCTGCACCCCATACGCACCATGCCCGAAGTACATGTGATTCATGTACATTTCCAGAATTTCTTCTTTCGTGTAGGTATATTCAATTTGAATTGACAGGAGCAATTCTTTCATTTTCCGGATAAGTTTTTTCTCCTGAGTCAGAAACAGTCCCCGGGCTAGCTGTTGAGAAAGGGTGCTGGCACCTTGCTTGTACCGTAATGCAATGAGATCCACCATCATTGCTTTCAAAAAACGCTTGGAATTAAAGCCCCAATGATCAAAAAATTCACGGTCTTCAGTGGCGAGTACGGCATGAATCATATTGGGCGGGACACTGTCCAGGGGAGTAAAGGTTCTTTTAACAAAATACAATTCTTTGAGTAATCGGTTATCCTGGGAATACAGCTTGGTAGATAACTTTTGTTCATACGACTCGAGCAGTTCTAAGGTCGGCAATCCCCGCGTTAACAGCTTAAGGATGATAATCCCCATTAGTATAATTAACATTATTGGGAGTAACCATTTCAGTAAATTTTGTCGATTTATCTTTTGGGATGGTTGGGGCGTTTTTGAGCTCAGGTAATGCCGCCTATTAAAAAAGTTTCTGGAAATTCTTCTTTTCATATTGGATTGATTTCACTTTTCAATTAAATTTTTGTGTTTGAAGTTACCAGTAATTTAGAGAAAATCTGCCATCTTCCATTAAACCATAAGAGAAAAGGGTAATCCAATCGCCAAGATTGATATATTGCCCATCGTTGAAATGAAGCAAGCGCGCGTTGTGAGTGTGTCCCAAAACAACGGCATCGTATCCGTTATTCAGTAAATCGCGCGCATATTCGATATAAAGTCCTCTGGCATCTTCCGGATTAATTTTAGTAGCACCGTGGTACCGACTCAGCCGTGAGAAATTTTTCGCCAGTGGTAAAGCCAGGTCGGGTGGTAACAATCGATATAAAAAAATATTGATTGGATGTTCAATAATTTTTTTCATAATGCGATCACGGCGCTTGTTTTTTAAAATACCGTGACCATGTGCAATAAATACCCGTTTGGTTTGTAATTCAATGTCAAGTGCTGTTCGATGAATCCGGATATTGAGATTATCCGGGAAGAAATTATCAACCCAACAGTCATGATTGCCCACAATAAAATCTATTTCAATATTATGATCCCTTAAATCAGCCAGTGTTCTCAGGATGTTAAAGTAATAATTGGGGATTGCATTTTTATATTCAAACCATAAATCAAAAAAATCACCCACAATAAAAAGGCGGCAATTCAGCTCCTGAATATATTTAAAAAATGAAATGATTTTTTGTTCCTTATAGTTCTCCTCATCACGTTCACCGGCCCCCAGATGAGCGTCAGAAATAAAAAATATTTTTTCCATGTTTGATTTGTTTTTGAGCTATAAAATTTTATCATAATAACGCGTAGTATTGGTCAGAGAGGTGAAAATTTGTAGTCACCATAAGATGGAATACAATTTAAAAAATAAAAATTGAAAAAGCAACCTTTTATTAAGTGATTTTTCTGAGAAGGACTTTAAAAAAAACTATTGACATTAAGTGAAAGATTCTTTAAATTCAATCATTTTTAAAACAAGGATATAAGTACTCCAATTTTAAAATGATTTTTCATAACAATACGATTCGAGCTTATGCCAAAATTAATCTTGGCTTGAATATATTAAAAAAGCGTGACGATGGTTTTCATGAGATTGAAACGATTTTTCAACAAGTCGATTTATTTGATGAAATTCAAATTCAATTAACGGATGGTCCAATCGAAGTCGTCACTGAACATCCCGAAGTACCGGCAGGTAAAGCGAATATTGGCTATCAAGCGGCAAAGTTATTAAAAGATGAATTCAATATTCGCCAGGGGGTGCGTTTAAGAATTCAAAAAAATATTCCGGTAGGGGCTGGCCTGGGTGGAGGCAGCAGTGATGCCGCAGCAATATTAAAATATTTGAACCAGAAGTGGGATATAAACTTAGACCGCTCAAACCTGGCCCAATTATCCACTCGAATTGGTTCGGATGTGCCGTTTTTTATTTATGGTGGGACTATGCTGGCAACCGGACGAGGGGAAATTCTAGTTGCTGTTGAAATTCCGATTGACTATAAAATTCTTCTTATTTTTCCCAATTTCTCGGTTTCAACCAAATGGGCTTATAAAAATTTTAAAATTAACTTGACAAATACAGAAAAAAATATTAAATTAGCAAACATTGTTTTTAAAAACATCTTATTAGATGACTTAAGAAGCTGTTTACATAATAACTTAGAAACAGTGGTCTTTGAGCAATACCAACAGTTAAAAGAGATTAAGGACAAGTTGTATCAACTTGGTGCCCGGTATGCAAGTATGTCGGGAAGTGGTTCCGCGGTCTATGGACTCTTTCCAAGAGTGTATGAATTCCCGGAGAATGTGTATTCAGTCTTCAATTCGGATTATCAAATTTTTCTTGTTAATCCGTTGCGACGGGGGCTTAATTAGCATCTCCTGCCGATTTTTTAAAAGAATAATAATGAAAAAAAAATAAATAAATGGGGGACGTGCTCGACTCCGTCGCTAGCGCTTTAAGATGGTGGCGGTTATGACGATATATTTCTGTTCTTTCAAATATTTGAGACTTTCTATATAAAAGCTAAAAGCAAAACAGGAGGGAAGGAATGGAAATTACGGAAATATCCGTCAGTGTTCGGGAGGAGGATAAGTTAAAAGCATTTGTGAATGTGACATTCGACGATCAGTTTGTTATTCGCGGATTGAAAATCATCAAAGGGGCTGACAAATATTTTCTAAGTATGCCCAGCAGAAGACTACCAAATGGTACTTTTCGGGACATTGCCCATCCGATCAATAGTGAATTTCGGGAAATGCTCGAGGATAAGGTACTAAAAGAATATTTTCGTCTGACAGGCAAAGCGCCTGAATCCTGAAAGAGTTTGCGGGTGGAACTTTTACAAGGGATCATTCGTTTGAACGGAGCTAATAGCGAAGCAGCTTGAAAAGCATTCTCTAAGAAAATTTCTCTGTTTGAGTTGAATGAGTTATATTAACGCCTATTAAATAATTATAATTGAAGCGGTAGCTATTGGTTAACCCTGGCTAATAAAACTAATTTGGCTCAGAAGCGTTTGGGGTGTCGCCAAGTGGCAAGGCACGGGGTTTTGGTCCCCGCATCCGGAGGTTCGAATCCTCCCACCCCAGCAAATAAGTAAATCATCGACTTCGTTATTATAAATGACAAATGACGAAAATCAAAACGGTTTTCGTCTTTTTTTCTTAAAAACTTTTAGAATCTTTTTTTCTATGTAGTGAACATTGGGGAGCTTTCTCATGCAAGGTGTGAAATTAAATGCTGAATTACGGAGCACAAAAGGCAAATCAGCCGCTAAAAAATTAAGACAAGAAGGTAAAGTCCCAGCCAATTTTTATCTTCATGGTGAAGAAAATGTAAGTTTAACTTTAAACAAAGCCGAAATGGAGAAACTCTTATCCGCCAGGCATGCGGTAATTGATTTAGCCATTGCTAAAAAGTCTGTCCGGAGATGTATTATTCGCGAAGTTCAATATGACCCCCTTAGTAGTGAATTAATTCATGTTGATTTCATGGGTATTAAGGCCAGCGAGAGAATGGTCTCGATCGTTCCTGTAATAACCGTAGGAACGTCTTTGGCTGTGCGTGATGCGGGTGGCAGGGTCTCGCTTAATGTTCATGAGCTTCAAGTGGAATGTTTGCCTAAGGATTTACCAGAAGTTATCGAGCTTGATGTTTCTAATTTGCATCCAGGAGATAATATTTTAGCCGGTGATATAAAAATACCAAATGTTTCGATTTTATTGGATGGAGATGTCGCCATTGTTACCGCTAAGGGCGCACGGGCCATCGGGATTAAACCGGAAGAAAAAGAAGAAGTAGAAGAAGAAGTGCCCACTGAAGCTGTTGCTGAAGCTGAATAGGAATAAAAAGCGGAATTAAATGTTTTGATATTCTGATGTTGTATGGATTATGAATGGATTATTTTTATTGGCTGGACTGGGTAATCCGGATATTAAATATGTAAATACCAGACATAATATTGGATTTATGGTTATCGATCAATTAAGCCAAAGATTTAATCGATCATTTTTAAAGGGGGGAACTCGATTTTGGTGGTGTGAAATTGATTATTTGCAAAAGCATGTCATTTTGATCAAACCGAATACGTATATGAATTTAAGTGGACTAGCTGTTCAAGAGGCAATTGATATTTTTAAAGTAGAATTTCCACAATTACTTATTATCCTTGATGATTTTAATCTTCCTTTCGGTAAGCTTCGTCTGCGCGCAAAGGGAAGTGATGGTGGGCATAGGGGACAGGCCTCGATTATTTATCACCTTCAAACACAAAATTTTCCCAGATTAAGAATTGGAATTGGTACCCCCGTCGACCAGACAGAAATGGTTGATTACGTACTTGCTCCATTTTCGGCAGAGGAACAGAAACAACTTCCCGAAATTATTAATGATGCGGTGGAGGCGTGCTTGTTCTTTGTCAATAATGGTATTACTGCCGCTATGAATCATTTTAATTAAGTGTTTTTAATGGGTCTGTTTTACCAGGATCATTTCGGAAACGAGAAAAGAAAAATCAGCAAAGAATCAAATTGATTAGCACCTGAAACAACTAAATCACAAACGAGGGAGAAAAAACTTTGAATCCGTTACTGGTACCATTTATTGCAGCGATTGTAGCCCTGTTATTTGTGGGATATTTGAGCCTGAGTATCATGAGGAAAAGTCAGGGAAATGAACGGATGCAGCAGATTTCACAGGCCGTTCAAGAAGGCGCAAAAGCATTTTTAAAACGTGAATATATTTATATTTTCACGTTTGTAATCGTCATTGCGATTTTAATTGCAATCGCCAATGAAATCACACCCAAGACGGTTGACTTGAGCTGGAAAACGTCCGTTGCTTTTATTGCCGGGGCGCTGGTCTCAGCCCTCGCTGGCTATATCGGAATGAGCATTGCCACCCGCGCCAATGCACGGACAACCCACGCGGCCGATACTGACGGTTTAAAAGGGGCCTTGAATGTCGCCCTTTCGGGTGGAGCTGTCATGGGTTTCAGTGTGGTTGGTTTGGCCTTGTTAGGACTTGCCAGCATGATTGCTATATTTAAAATTGAAAACACCTCGATCATTAACGGCTATGCCATGGGTGCCAGTCTGGTCGCCCTTTTTGCCCGTAGTGGTGGTGGCATTTTTACGAAGGGCGCGGATATGGGGGCAGATCTGGTGGGCAAAGTTGAAGCCGGTATTCCGGAAGATGACCCACGCAATCCAGCCGTTATCGCCGATAATGTCGGTGACAATGTGGGTGATGTCGCCGGGTTGGGAGCAGACTTACTCGAATCTTATGTTGAATCAATGATTGCCGCGATGGCCATTGCGGTCACTTTGAATGTCACGGTTGGTTTCGAAAATGCAATGGGATGGTTACCGTTATTGGTGGCATCCGCCGGGATCATTTCATCGGTGATTGGTGTTTTTTATGTTAAGCTTTTTGGACGAAAAAATCCGCAAAGTGCCTTAATGGGCGGAACTTATGTCAGTGCGATTTTGACCGCAATCGCTACCTATTTTATTGTCAAAGAAATCATTCCTGAAACCTGGAGTCCAGCCCATACCACGAATAATTATAGTCAATTAGGACCGTTTTATGCAACCATCCTGGGAATTGTTTCCGGAATTGTGGTTGGATTTGTCAGTGAATATTTTACTTCTTCCAAATATAAACCAGTAAAAAATTTAGCTGAAGAATCCCAAAGTGGCCCGGCAATTACCGTCACGGGAGGGATTTCAGTAGGGATGGCTTCCACCGCAATACCGGTGCTGGTGCTGGCAATTTCGGTAATCCTGGCCTACCAATTAGCTGATATTTACGGTGTCGCAATGGCAGCGCTGGGCATGTTGGCAACGACTGGAATGGTTGTCGCGGTGGATTCATACGGACCAATTGCCGACAATGCCGGTGGCATCGCTGAAATGGCTGAGCTCAGACCAGAAGTTCGTAAAATTACCGATAGTCTGGATGCGGTAGGAAATACAACCGCCGCGATTGGGAAAGGTTTTGCCATTGGTTCGGCTGCCTTTGCCGCAATGGGTTTGCTTGTTGCCTACATTCAAGTTGTTGAAATTGATGCAGCAACCATTAATAAACCAACCGTATTAGCCGGTTTACTCGTTGGCGCGATGTTGCCTTATGTATTTTCTTCGATGTTGTTTAAAGCCGTGAGTCAGGCGGCCTTTAAGATGATTGATGAGGTACGTCGTCAATTTCGTGAGATCAAAGGATTGATGGAAGGTAAGGTTATGCCTGATTCAGCGAAATGTGTTGATATTAGCACCAATAGCGCGATTAAGGGAATGTTAATTCCTGGTGCTATGGCGATTGTTGTTCCAGTCCTTGTCGGGCTTTATGACAAAGAAGCGCTGGCCGGTTTACTTGTCGGAGCCCTTGCCTCTGGTTTAATGCTTGGTATTCAGATGGCAAACGCCGGTGGTGCACTGGACAATGCCAAAAAGTATATCGAGGAGGGTAATTTCGGCGGAAAAGGCTCCGAAACCCACAAAGCAGCCGTTATTGGTGATACTGTCGGAGATCCGTTAAAAGACACCGTTGGACCCTCGATTAATATTTTAATTAAGTTAATGTGTGTCATTTCGTTAGTGCTGGCACCATTATTTAAATAGTTAACGGGTAGTATCGAATGAAAATTCATTCTCAGCGATAGATGCGACGGTCAGCTTGATCCGGATTAATTTAGGAGGTGAGATTAAATAACTTTCCCAATTGCAATAATGGTGTCAAATAAAAATAACACTTTACCGGTTTAGGATAAGTAAGTTATATTATTTCACCTCCTTGATCAGTAGAAAATGATTACCCGTGAAAATCGAAGATGAACGAGCAGCGTACCGAAAGATTATTTTACGATTTATGCAGCACATTTCAAATTAAGCGTGTGTTTATTAATTTTGAAATGGGTGATTTTAATTAAATGAGGAGGCAATCCATTGAAAAAATATGAAACAACTTTCATTATCGATTCGCTTATCAAATCCGAAGATATTGAAAGTATTATTACCAAAATTGAAAAATTCATTTCGAATAATGGTGGGCAAATTGTAACAATGGAGCGATGGGGCAAAAAGCGATTGGCCTACGAAATTAAAAAACGTCAGTATGGTTATTATGTTTATATTAAATATAGCGCGCCAAACAAATTGAATCGATTGTTAGAACGTGAATATCAGCTAGATGAGAATATCTTACGTTATCTGACACTAATGATCGACCCACGCACTGAAAAAGTGGTGCCTGTCAGAAGTGTCACATCCGAGGACGCAGTGGACAACGAATCCGAAGTCTTGCTTCCAGAAGATGAGGACCAATTCGAGTTCGAAGAAGAAACCGCTGAGGATGATTCCACTGAAACTGAATTAGAATCGGATGAATCGGATGAACCGCTGGAAAATAAGACCACGACGATGGACTGAGCGTCTACTGCTATTGCATCAAGGGCCTGGTTCATTATTTATTTGTTAAGTTGAATAGATAAGTAAAGAAATAAAGTGATTCTTTGGTTAGATGAATATTTGTGAATTTAACTGATGTAATATGTAGTAAAGGGAGGGAGCAAAATGATTGATCTTAAAATGCCAGATATCAATACGGTTTTAATTGCCGGAAATTTAACTTGTGACCCGTCATTCCGGAAAACCACGAACGGTACACCGGTAGCCAATTTTTACATTGCCTCCAATCGTAAATTTAAAGACAATACCGGTCAATGGCGGGAAAATGTGTGTTACGTAGGAGTTGTTGCCTGGTATAAGCTTGCCGAAAGCTGTTATGAAAATTTGAAACGCGGCAGTGCGATTATTGTTGATGGGGAACTCCAGAGTCGAAGCTGGCGCAACAATGACGGAACCAGTCGAAATGTTGTCGAAATTAAAGCCCGAAGGATTCAATTTTTAAATCGTAAGTTCCCGCAGGAGGGAATTCTAAGAACAGAAGACATTGGCCTTGTCGAAGATGATGATCAACGAGAGAGTTCGGTTTATGAGGACGAATCGGAGGCGATTCAGTTTAATGATGAGGATGATCAGCCATTCAGCAGCTCGAAGACAACTCCTGAATCTGAGAAAGAACCAAAACGGGAGAAAGAGCCGAATCTGGAAGATTTTACCTTTGGATATGATAATTTACAATTTTAACCTGTCATTTAGGTTAGTCAATTAATTTAGCGGAGTATTATCCTTATGATGAAGAAGAAAAAAATTTGTCGTTTTTGTGAGGAAAGAGTTCTATTTGTAGACTATAAAGATGAAAAACGTCTACAACGCTTCACCACTGAACAGGGGAAAATTATTCCCAGAAGAACTTCCGGCACGTGTGCCAAACATCAACGTCAGTTAGTGAAAGCTATTAAACGGGCTCGTCACCTGGCATTAATTCCTTACATCGCTGAAATGACACGTTGAAATTTCTAGAAAAGGACCGACCATTATGAAAGTGATTTTAACCCAAAAATATGAATCCCTTGGCGAGGAGGGTGATATCGTCAATGTGCGCCCGGGTTTTGCGCGGAATTTTCTCATCCCTCAAAATATTGCCTTGAACTACACGCCAGGCAATCTAAAATATTATGAGGAGATGAAAAAATTAAAGGAATTAAAAGAAAATAAAACCAAACGAAATGCACATGATTTGGCTGACCAGTTAAATAAAATCTCCTGTACCGCCTCGGTTGCAGTTGGCGAGGACGACAAACTGTTCGGTGCGGTAACCAGTCAAACCATTGCGGAACTACTGCGCGAAAAGGGCTATGAAATTGACAAACGGAAAATTTTGCTGGAAGAGCCGATCAAAACGCTTGGTATTTATACCGTCCCGATAAAATTATATCCAGAAGTTGAAGCAAAAATTAAAGTTTGGGTGGTCAAGGAATAAGTGGTTAATTCCTGTGGAATTCATCCTGGCGGGGATGTGAATTCAATATCAAGATTTAAAAATTGGATCTTGCAGCCAATTTATGAGTATCACTCGGCCCGATTATAACCAGTACCTGTCATTGTGCTTAGGTTATTCAGATAGTATTTGGGTGCCACTTAACTAATTCGACAAGTTGAACCTGGATTTGATTGGAATACTTAAATTGTGAGGTGAGTTGAAGCCTATGGAAAATGTTTATCCCGATTGTCAGAAATGCGGTATTGGGGTGCTAATACCTTTGTCCGATTATGGAAGAGATGGGGCGTCGATTATGTACAAAGCCTGGGTCTGTACCAATCCGGAATGTGGTTTTAATATCCGAATTGATAACGGTGAATTAAGTATCGGAAAAGTGATTGGACAATCAACGAAATAATTTTAACCATTAAATCAGATTATCAATTGCATAAAAGGGTAGGACGATTGCATTTCCGGCACCGCTTACCCTCTTTATTTATTTTAATGCCTCCTGAATAAAAAAATGACCACTGCCTGTAGCCTGTCGTCTTACCGGATTCATCACTACATATTTTATTGGGTTAAAGGACATATTTATTTGCCTGATTTTTCTAGGAATTTTAATGAATCAATATCTTATCATAACTCATTTTATCATTGCCATTCAATAATTTAGATTCAGTTTTAAATAAGTTTGAATAATGCGTAAAATAAATTTCACAAATCAGCTACTCCGCCTGCTTACCCTCGCAGAGCGTGGGAGTAAAAAAGTATTACGAAAAATTCGTCCCCGGTTGACCAATCATCTGCGGACAAAAATGATTGTGGTCCTCATGGCGATTGCGTTGTGGTCTTATATTGTTACTGAAGACGAATATACTTACGCGATTCATGTTCCCATTCAGGTTGAAAATGTTAAAGCTGGCAAAATTATCGAAAATGAATATCCGCACCACGCGAAGGTTCTCTTTTGGGGCAAAGGTAA